>Ga0315275_10000676_pt1 | contig 28329 bp, 41 predicted proteins | sample YL17G03_0_MG_FD_205557 | JGI IMG/M metagenome (GOLD analysis project Ga0315275, IMG submission 205557) | Sediment microbial communities from Yellowstone Lake, YNP, Wyoming, USA - YL17G03_0 | ecosystem: Environmental > Aquatic > Freshwater > Lake > Sediment | place: USA: Wyoming | collected...
TGGGGTTCGCCGAGACGCGCAAGACGGTGGTGACTGGGGTGGAGATGTTCCGCAAGCTCCTGGACCAGGCGCAGGCCGGGGACAACATCGGGTGCCTGCTGCGGGGGATCGGGAAGACCGATGTGGAGCGGGGGCAGGTTTTGGCCAAGCCGGGGTCGATCACGCCGCACCGGAAGTTCAAAGGGGCGATCTACGCGCTGACGAAGGAAGAGGGTGGGCGGCACACGCCGTTTTTCACGGGGTACCGGCCGCAGTTCTTCTTCCGCACGACGGACGTGACGGGGGACGCCAAGCTGCCGGCGGGGGTGGAGATGGTGATGCCCGGGGACAACGTGAACATGGAGATCGACCTGATCTCGGACGTGGCCATGGAGAAGGGCCTGCGCTTCGCCATCCGCGAAGGCGGACGGACGGTCGGCGCCGGCACCGTCACGGAGATCATCGAGTAAACGAGATGGGGACATGTTCCCAATTCTCCGGAATTGGGCCCGTCTCCCCCGAAAGAAGAGCAACGTGTTGAAACATCGGGGACACGAATCGAGTATGTGGCCCCAGGCTAAATCAACCCAAGGATAACGGATATGGAAAAAATCAGAATCCGGCTCAAGTCGTTCGATCATCGCTTGCTGGACCAGTCGGTCAAGGACATCGTGGTCAAGGCCAAGCGGACGGGCGCCCGCATTTCAGGGCCCATCCCCCTGCCGACCCGCATCCACCGTTTCTGCGTCCTGCGCTCGCCGCATGTCGACAAGAAGTCGCGCGAGCACTTCGAGATGCGCGTTCACAAGCGGCTCATCGACATCAGCGAGTACAACAACGAGACGATCGAGGAGCTCCAGAAACTGGACCTCCCGGCCGGGATCGACGTCGAGATCCAGGCCTTCGGAGCGGAGGCCTAAGCCATGGTCGCGGGATTGATCGGCAAGAAGCTCGGCATGACCCAGGCCTTCGACGCCGAGGGAAAGGTCGTTCCCCTGACGGTGATCAAGGCCGGGCCGTGCACGGTGATCCAGAGGAAGACCAAGGCCAAGGACGGCTACGACGCCCTGCAGATCGGCCTGGTCGACGAGCGGCCGACGCGGAAGACGCCCAAGGCCCAGCAGGGCCACTTCGTCAAGTCCGGATCGCCCGTCCTGCGGGTCCTCCGGGAATTCGCCTATGACGGCGAGGCCAAGGAAGGCGATCAGTATTTCGTCGACATTTTCCAGCCCGGCGAGACGATCCATGTGACCGGCACCAGCAAGGGCAAGGGGTTCCAGGGCGTCGTCAAGCGGCACCATTTCGCCGGCGGCGACGAGGCCCACGGCTCGATGTTCCACCGGGCTCCCGGCTCGATCGGCGCCTCCTCCTACCCCTCGCGCGTCATCAAGGGCCTGCGCATGGGCGGCCGGATGGGCGGCGACAGGGTCACGGTCCGCAACCTGAAAGTCTTCGAAGCGGACAAAGTGAACAACCTCCTGATGGTCGAGGGCCCGGTCCCCGGCCCCAACGGGAGCTACGTCCTCATCACGAAAGGGTAACCGAGGGGACCATGCCGAAAGCTCAAGTTTTGGATAAAAACGGAAACAGCACCGCCGAGGTCGATCTGCCGGACGGCATCTTCGCCGCTCCGGTCAACGCCCACCTCCTATACGAAGCCGCCCTGAACTACCAAGCCAACCAGCGCCGCGGCACGGCCACGACCAAGACCCGGGCCGAAGTCAGCGGCTCCAACCGCAAGCCGTGGCGGCAGAAAGGCACGGGCCGGGCCCGGGCCGGGGCCACACGCAGTCCGATCTGGCGGAAGGGCGGCACGACCTTCGGCCCCCGGCCGAAGGATTACGGCTACGCCTTGCCCAAGGAGGCCAAGACCGGCGCCCTGCGCTCCGCCCTGGCCGCCAAGCAGGCCGACAAGGCCCTCCTCATCGTCGGCGATCTGACCCTGGCCGCGGCCAAGACCAAGGAAGCCGCCCAACTCCTCAAGGGGCTGAAGGTCGACTCCGCCCTGGTCGTCGACGTCCGCGAGAATGTCCGCCTCTTCACGGCCATGCGGAACATCCCCAAGGTCAAGGCCGTCGACTGGCGCGCGGTCAACACGCACGACGTCCTGAACTACAAGTGGCTTGTCCTCAGCCGGCAGGCCTTCGAGTCTCTCGTGGAGAAACTGAAGTGAACAAGGATCCCTACAAGATCATCATCCGGCCGGTGATCACCGAGAAGTCGACCACCCTCAAGGAACAGAACCGGGACGTCTGCTTCGAGGTGGCCCTGCATGCCAACAAGACCGAGATCAAGCAGGCCGTCGAGCACCTTTTCAAAGTCAAGGTGGACAGCGTCCGCACCCAGATCAAGGTCGGCAAGGAGCGCAAGGTCGGCCGCAACACCGGCCACACCAAGACCTGGAAACGGGCCCTCGTCCGGCTCAAAAAGGGCGAAAAAATGATCGAATATTTCGAGGCGGTCTAACATGGGCATCAAATCGTACCGACCCCGCACCGCGGGCCTGCGCCACCGCACGACGCTGACCTATGAGGAGCTGACCACCAACCAGCCGCACAAGGCCCTCCTGGAGCCCCTGCCCCGGACGGGCGGCCGCAACAATCGCGGCCATCTCTCGAACCGCCACCGCGGCGGCGGCAACAAGCGCATGTACCGCCTGATCGATTTCCGGCGGGACAAGCTGGACATCCCCGGCGCCGTCGAGACGCTGGAGTACGACCCCAACCGGTCGTCCTTCATCGCCCTGATCAAGTACCGGGACGGCGAGCGCCGCTACATCCTGGCCCCCCAGGAACTCAAGGTCGGCCAGGTCCTCGTTTCCTCGGACAAGGTCGTCGACATCGTCCCGGGCAACGCCACGCAGCTTCGCAACATCCCCCTGGGCACGGTCATCCACAACATCGAACTGCACAAGAACGCCGGCGGCCAGATCTGCCGCACGGCCGGGGCCGGGGCCCAGATCCTGGCCAAAGAGGGCGTCTTCGCCCAGGTCCGCCTCCCCTCGTCCGAGATCCGCAAGGTCCACCTGGACTGCCGGGCGACGATCGGGCAGGTGGGCAACCTCGACCACCAGAACGTGAACGTGGGCAAAGCCGGCCGGAACCGCTGGCGGGGCTGGCGGCCGCACGTCCGCGGCACGGCCATGAATCCCATCGACCACCCGCATGGCGGCGGCGAAGGCAAGGCCAAGGGCGGGCGCCATCCGGTCAGCCCGGAAGGCATCCCGACCAAGGGATTCAAAACCCGGCGCAATAAGCGGACCCGGGTGTTCATCGTCAGACGGAGGACCAAATAACCATGGGCCGATCACTCCACAAGGGACCCTTTATCGATTCGCATCTCCAGGCGAAAGTCCAGATCCAGACCGAACAGCCGACGAAGCGCGCCGTCATCAAGACCTGGTCGCGGCGCTCGACGGTCATCCCCGAGATGGTGGGCATGACCATCGCCGTCCACAACGGCCGCAAGTTTATCCCGGTTTTCGTCACCGAGAACATGGTCGGCCACCGGCTGGGCGAATTCTCGCCGACGCGCACGTTCCGCGGGCACACCTCCAAGGCGGCCAAAGCGGTCAAGGTAGGGAAGTGACATGGCCACGCCCACGATCATCGCCCACGCGGTGACCCGGCACGTCCGGGTCTCGGCCCAGAAAACCCGGCTGGTCGCCGACCAGGTCCGGGAACGGTTCGTCGGCGAGGCGCTGACGATCCTGCGGTTCGACCAGAAGAAAAAACCTGCGCTGGTCATCGAAAAAACCCTGCGTTCGGCCATCGCCAACGCCCAGGTCAAGGTGCCCGGCATCGACGTCGACACCCTGGTCGTGGCCAAGGTAGCGGTCGATCAGGGGCCGTCCTGGAAGCGGATCCGGCCGGCGCCCATGGGCCGGGCTTTCCGCATCCTCAAACGGACCAGCCACGTCCACGTCTACCTCGCCGAACGGAAAGGAAAATAAGCCATGGGTCAGAAGATCAATCCGCACGGTTTCCGCCTGGGGTTCAACAAGAATTGGAGCTCCCGCTGGTTCGCCCGGGGTCGGGAATACGGCCGCCTCATCCATGAAGACCTGAAGATGAAGCGGGCGATCAAGGAAAAATATTTCCACGCCGGCATCGCCGAAGTGGCCATCGAACGGGTCGGACCGAAGGTCCGGGTCATCGTCACGACGAGCCGGCCGGGGATCATCATCGGCCGCGGCGGCAAGGAAATCGAGGCCTTGAAGCACTTCCTCGAGGGCATCGCCAAGAAGGAAGTCTACGTCGACATCCGGGAGATCGAGAGGCCCGAGCTCAACTCCCTGCTGGTGGCCGAAGGCATCGCCGTCCAACTGGAGAAGCGGATCGCCTATCGCCGGGCCATGCGCAAGGCCATCGAGTCCGCCCTCCGCCAGGGGGCCAAAGGCATCAAGGTCATGTGCGCCGGCCGGCTCGGCGGTGTTGAAATCGCCCGCACCGAGTGGTACCTCCGCGGACAGCTCCCCCTGCAGACGCTCAAGGCCGACATCGACTACGGCTTCACCGAGGCCTTCACCACCTACGGCCAGATCGGCATCAAGGTGTGGATCTACAAGGGCGAAGTGGAAAAATTGAAGATGACGTCGCAGACGGCGGAGGTTGAGGAGATCTAACCATGTTGATGCCGAAGAAAGTCAAATTCCGCAAGACCTCCCGGGGCCGGATGCGGGGCCAGGCCGAGCGCGGCAGCACGCTGTCGTTCGGCGAGTACGGCCTGCAGGCCACGGAATGCGCCTGGATGACCGCCCGCCAGCTCGAAGCCGGCCGCATCACCATCACCCGGTTCATAAAACGCCGGGGCAAGCTTTGGCTGCGGTCCTTCCCCTGGAAGTCCGTGACCAAGAAACCCACCGAGGTCCGCATGGGCAAGGGCAAGGGCGATCCGGAATTCTGGGTCGACGTCATCAAGCCCGGGCGGATCATCTATGAACTCGAGGGCGTTCCCGAGGACATGGCCCGCGAGGCCATGCGCCTGGCCGCCCAGAAACTTCCCATGTTGACGCGATTTATCGCCCGGGAGAATCGAGAACTGCGATGAAAGTCACAGAGCTGAGAGAATTGGGCCCCGACGAGCTGGAGCGCAAGAAGAGCGAAATCCAGGAGCAGATCTTCAAGCTTCGTTTCCAGAACGAGCTCGGCCAGCTGGAAAATTTCGCCAAGCTGAACACCCTGCGCAAGGACGTCGCCCGGATCGAGACGATCCTCCGCGAACTCCGGACGAAGGCCTCGGCCTGAAGGAAGTGAACGCCATGACTCCAACGGCGCAAGCACGCAAGACGACGAAAGTCGGCACGGTCATCGCCAAGAAGATGCAGAAGACGGTCACCGTGCAGGTGGAGCGGCAGGTCCGCCACCCGCTCTACAAGAAGATCGTCCGCCAGCGGCGGACGTTCCTGGCCCATGATGAAAACGACCGCTGCAAGCTCGGCGACGTCGTGCGCATCATCGAGACGCGCCCGATCAGCAGGCTGAAACGCTGGCGCGTCGTCGAGATCGTCGGCCTCAAGGCGCAGCCGGCGGATCCCGAGATTGGAGAACTGAAGCCATGATCCGACAGTACACGATTCTGAAGGTCGCGGATAACTCCGGGGCCCGCAAGATCCGCTGCATCACGCCGCTGGGCGGCGGGGTGGGGCTGGCCTGCTCGATCGGGGACGTCATCAGCGCCTCCGTCCGCGAGGCCGACCCCGAGAGCAAGATCCCCAAGGGCAAGGTCATCCGGGCCGTCGTCGTGCGGGCCCGCAAGGAAGTCCGCCGCCGCGACGGCTCCTACATCCGCTTCGACGACAACGCCGCGGTCATCATCGACAAGTCCAACGAGCCGGTCGGGACCCGCGTCTTCGGGCCGGTCGGCCGGGAACTGCGGGAGAAAAAGTTCATGAAGATCGTCTCCCTCGCTCCGGAGGTGCTGTGATGGCCGTCGGCATCCGCAAAAACGACATCGTCTTCGTCCGCCAGGGCAAGGACAAGGGCAAGACCGGCAAGGTCCTGGTGATCAAGGCCGAGAAACGGCGGGCCGTCGTGGAACGGCTCAACTACGTCAAGGAATTCATCAAGCCCGACCGCTCCAAGAACGTCCAGGGCGGGATCATGGAGAGGGAAGCCTCCATCCCCCTGTCCCGGCTGATGCTCTACTGCGAGGAATGCCAGACCGGTGTCCGTCCCCGCCATAAACGCCACGAGGACGGCACCCGCTCGCGGGTCTGCCCGAAGTGCGAGACCGGCCTGGACAAGGCCAAGTGAGGACCCCGTCATGAGCCGACTGAGCGACCATTACAAGAACGCGATCAAGCCCGAGCTGCAGAAGGAGCTCGGCATCACCAACCCCATGGCCGTCCCCCGCTTGGAGAAGATCGTCATCAACATGGGCGTGGGCGAGGCCATCCAGAACGCCAAGCTCCTCGACGCGGCTAGGGCCGAGCTGAGCCAGATCACCGGCCAGGCGCCGGTTATAAGCCGGGCCAAGAAATCGATCTCCACATTCAAGCTGAGGAAGGGGGTCGCCATCGCCTGCTTCGTCACCCTGCGCCAGCGCCGGATGTACGAATTTATGGACCGGCTGGTCAATATCGTCCTGCCCCGCGTCCGCGACTTCCGGGGCGTTTCGCCCAAGGCCTTCGACGGCCGGGGCAATTACACCCTCGGATTGCGCGACCAACTCGTTTTCCCCGAAATCGATTACACCAAAGTCGACAAGCCCCGGGGCATGAATATCACCATCGTCACCACGGCGCGGACCGACCAGGAAGCGTTCGCCCTGCTCAAGAAGCTGGGCATGCCCTTCCGGGATGCGCAGTAAAGGAAGGCTCTTATGTCCACGACATCGGCATTCGCCAAATACCTGAAAAAACCCAAGTACGCCGTCCGCACCCGGCTCCGCTGCCGGATCTGCGGCCGCCCCCGCGCGTACTACCGGAAATTCGACATGTGCCGGCTGTGCTTCCGCCAGCTGGCCCACAAGGGCGAGATCCCGGGCATCGTCAAGGCTTCCTGGTGAGGCCGGGGAAAGGATAGGAACATGAGCGTTACAGATCCCATTGCGGACATGATCACGCGGATGCGCAATGCCGCCCGGATCAAGCGCCGCGAAGTGCAGATGCCCTCGTCCAAGCTCAAGGTCGAGCTGGCCAAGATTTTCAAGGACGAGGGGTACATCAAGAATTACAAGGTCCTCGACGACAAGAAGCAGGGCACGCTGGCCCTGACCTTGAAATATTCCGAGAGCAATCAGAGCGTCATCACCGGCTTGCGCCGCGTGAGCCGTCCCGGCTGCCGCATTTACTCCACCCACGACCGCGTTCCCAAGGTCCTCGACGGACTGGGCGTAGCCGTGATTTCCACCTCCAAGGGGATCACCACGGGCAAGAAATGCGAGGAGCTGGGCGTGGGCGGCGAGGTCCTGTGTTTCATCTGGTGAGCCGGGCGGGGAAAGGAAACAGGCTATGTCGCGCATAGGCAAAAAACCGATCGTTATCCCGGCCGGGGTCAAGGTCAACGTCCACTCCGACCGGATCGAGTTCGAGGGCAAGAAGGGCAAGCTCCGGACGCCCCTTCAGGCCGGCATCACGGCCAAGGCCGAAGGCAACCTGCTCATCTTCAAGCGCCTCGACGACAGCAAACCGCAGAAGGCCTTTCACGGGCTGTGCCGGGCCCTGGCCAACAACGCCGTCATCGGGGTGACCCAGGGTTTTCAGAAACAGTTGGAAATCGTCGGCGTCGGGTACAAGGCCAAGCTGGAGAAGGACAAGCTCGAGCTGGCCCTGGGCTACTCCCGGCCGATGATCTACATCGTCCCTCCGGACGTGGAGGTTGTCGTGGAGAAGCCGACGCTCCTGACCGTCCGCGGCATCGACAGGCAGCGGGTGGGCCAAGTCGCGGACGACATCAAGAAGTTCCGCAAGCCCGATCCGTACAAGCAGAAGGGCGTCCGCTACGTCGGCGAGAAACTCATCAAGAAAGAACGGAAAGCGGGGGTGACCGGTGCTTAAAGACAAGGTGGTCATCAAACAAGAGAAGAAGGCGCGCATCCGCCAGCGGATCCGCAAGACCGTCCACGGGACGGCCGAACGACCCCGGCTGCACGTTTTCAAGAGCAACCGATACATGTACACGCAGGCCGTCAACGACGAGAACGGCACGATCCTGGCCGCGGCCTCGACCCTGGAGAAGGATTTCCGGGCCGTCTGCCAGAACACCAAGAACCTGTCCGGCTGCGAGAAGCTGGGCGAGATCATGGCCCGGCGGCTGAAGGACAAGAATATCGAGAAGATCGTCTTCGACCGCGGCATCTACCCCTATCACGGACGGATCAAGGTCCTGGCCGAAGCCCTGCGCAAGGGCGGATTGACGTTCTAGCCCCCAAGGAGGAGCGAAGGTGCAAGAGCAAAAGATCAAGGACAAGGTCGGAATCGCAGGACCGGCGCCGGAGCCGATCGAAGAGATCGGCGAGCTCAAGGACCAGGTCATCAACATCCGCCGCGTGACCAAGGTCGTCAAGGGCGGCAAGAACCTCAGCTTCTCGGCCCTCGTGGCCGTCGGCAACGAGCACGGCCTGGTCGGCATCGGCAAGGGCAAGGCCCGGGAAGTGCCCGCGGCCATCGCCAAGGCCGTGGAGAACGCCAAGAAGCATCTCGTCCGCATCCAGCTGGCGGAGACGACGGTGCCCCATTTCGTGCGCGGCGAAGCCGACGCCGGGGTGGTCATCCTGCGACCCGCCTCCAAGGGCACGGGCGTCATCGCCGGCGGCGCGGTGCGGGTCATCATGGAGCTGGCCGGGATCCGGGACATCCTGACCAAATCCCTGCGCAGCTCCAACCCGATCAGCGTCGCCCACGCCACCATGGACGCCCTGAAGCGGCTGAAAAACCCCGACGAGGTCGGCAAGGACCGGGGCAAGGCCAAAGGAACGGTCTGGCAATGAGCGCCCAGAGTACCCAACTCAAGATCAAGCTGGTGCGCAGCCTCGTCGGCTACCCCCGGGCCCAGCGCCAAGTGGCCTGGGGCCTGGGCTTGCGCAAACCCAACGCCGAGGTCATCCGACCGAACACGCCCGACATCCAGGGGATGGTCCGGAAGATCCCGCATCTCGTGCAAGTGGAGGTCGTGGAAAACAAATGAACCTGAGCACGCTCAAACCCGCCAAAGGGTCCCGCAAGGACCGCAAGCGCGTCGGCCGGGGCCCCGGCTCCGGACTCCAGAAGACCTCGGGCCGCGGTTCCAAGGGCCAGCTCCAGGGCGCCGGCTTCACCCACAAGCGCGGCTTCGAGGGCGGCCAGATGCCTCTCGCCCGGCGCGTCCCCAAACGGGGTTTCACCAACATCTTCCGGACCACGTATGCCGAAATCAACCTGGAGCGCCTGGCCCGGGTGACCAAAGCCGAAATCCAGCCCCAGGATCTGGTCGACGCCGGCCTGATCAAGAATACCAAGACTCCGGTCAAGATTCTTGGCCGCGGCGAAATCGCGGCGGCCAAGACCGTCCACGCCCATAAGTTCTCGGCTTCGGCCAAGGCCAAGATCGAGGCGGCCGGCGGCAAGACCGTGGTCCTCGAGGTCTAGCCATGATGTTGGACAGCATCCGCAACATTTTCTCGATCCCCGAGCTGCGCAAGCGGGTCATCTTCACCCTGGCCCTGCTGGCCGTCTACCGGGCCGGCGGGCAGATCCCCAATCCCGGGATCAGCTCGGCCGCCCTGGCCGAGTTCTGGCAGGCCCAGAAGGGCACCATCCTCGGCTTCATCGACCTGTTCTCGGGCCGCTACATGTCGAAGATGACGATCTTCGCCCTGGGCATCATGCCCTACATCAGTTCGTCGATCATCCTGCAGTTGTTGACGGTCGTCTGGCCGTACCTCGAGAGGCTGTCCAAGGAAGGCGAGCTGGGCCGCAAGAAGATCACCCAGTACACCCGCTACGGCACGCTGGGCATCTGCATCATCCAGGCCTGGGGCATCGCCCTGTTCCTGCAGGGCCTGAAGAGCCCCACCGGGGCGCCCATCGTCCCCAACCCGGGCCTGCCCTTCCAGCTGCTGACCGTTCTGACCCTGACCACGGGCACGGTCTTCGTCATGTGGCTGGGCGAGCAGATCTCCGAGCGCGGCATCGGCAACGGCATCTCCCTGATCATCTTCGCCGGCATCGTGGCCCGTTTCCCGGCCGGCCTGAGCGGCATGGTCAGCGGACTCAAGACCGGGGCCTGGGACCCCATCAAGATCATCATCCTGGGCGCGCTGATGCTGGCCGTCATCGCCTTCATCGTCTTCGTCGAGCGCGGCCAGCGGCGCATTCCGGTGTCGTACGCCAAGCGCGTCGTCGGCCGCAAGGTCTACGGCGGCCAGAGCACCCATCTGCCCCTGCGGGTCAATACCGGCGGCGTCATCCCTATCATTTTCGCCGCTTCGATCATCACCATTCCGGCCACCATCGCTCAGATGATCAAGGTCCCCGTCCTGCAGACGATCGCCCAGCAGTTCCAGCTGGGCCGCCCCCTCTACAACCTGGTCTACGTCGGGGCCATCATCTTTTTCACGTACTTTTATGTCTCCATCATCTTCAACCCGACCGACGTGGCCGAAAACCTGCGCAAGTACGGCGGGTTCATTCCAGGCATCCGGCCGGGCAAGAACACCTCGGACGCCATCGACGACATCCTCTCCCGCATCACCCTGGTCGGGGCCGTCTATCTGGCCATGCTGGCCATCCTGCCGGAGTTTTTGATGACCGGATTCAAGGTCCAGTACATTCCCTGGATCGGCGCCTTCCTGGAACGAACCCTGCCCAAGTGGATCAGCCAGGGCCTCGGCATCGACTTCTACTTCGGCGGCACGTCCATCCTGATCGTGGTCGGTGTGGCCATGGACACCATGCAGCAAATCGAGGCCCAGCTGGTTATGCGTCACTACGACGGGTTCATGCGGCGCGGCCGGATCAAGGGGAGACGCGGATGAGGATCGTTCTTCTCGGAGCACCGGGCAGCGGCAAGGGCACCCTGGGCGAGAAGCTCGAGGGCGCCACCGGCTTTCCCCGCATCTCGACCGGAGATATTCTGCGGAAAGCCGTCCGCGAGGGAACGCCGCTCGGCCGGCAGGCCGCCGCCGTCATGGCCAAGGGCGAACTCGTCAGCGACGAGATCGTCACCGGCCTGGTCCGCGAGCGGATCGCCGAGCCGGATTGCCGTCCAGGCTACATTCTCGACGGCTACCCGCGCACGATCGCCCAGGCCGAAGCCCTGGACCGCCTGGACGCCGGTCGTCCCGAGGTCGTCCTGGCCCTCGAAGTCAAGGACGAGACCGTGGTCGCCCGGCTGGGCGGCCGGCGGGTCTGCGGGGCCTGCGCCACGATCTTCAACGTAGTCGGCCGGCCGGCGGACCGGATCGGCGAATGCGACGAATGCGGCGGGCCGCTGCAGCAGCGGCTGGATGATTCCGAGGCGGTCGTCCGCGACCGCCTCCGCGTTTACAAAAAGGCCACGGCGCCCCTGGCCGGCTACTACAAGGCCCGTTCGACCTACCGGGCGATCGACGGCGAGGGCCATCCGGAAGACGTCTTCCGCCGCGCTTCGGCCGTCCTGGACGCCGAGCGGAAGGCCGTCGGAGAACGGAAGGCGCGATGATCGTTTACAAGACGGACGCCGAGATCCGGGCCATGGGCGAAAGCGCCCGTATGGTGGCCCTGATCCTGGACGAACTCCGTCCTTTGATCAAGCCGGGTGTCCGGACCGCCGATCTGGACGCCTACGCCGAGCGGCGGACGCGCGAGCTGGGAGCCAAGTCCGCTTTCAAGGGCTATCGGGGCTATCCGGCCTCGGTCTGCATATCGGTTAACGAGGAGATCATCCACGGCATTCCTTCGGCCCGGGCCTTGCGAGAAGGCGACATCGTCAGCCTGGATTTCGGCGTGCTCTACGACGGCTTTTACGGCGACGCGGCCCGCAGTTACCCCGTCGGCGCCGTAGCGCCGCTGGCCGCCCGCCTGATCGCGGCAGCCGAGACGGCCTTCCAGAAGGGCCTGGAGCAGATGGTCGAAGGGTTTCGCGTCTCCGACATCTCCCACGCCGTTCAGGTCTACGTAGAGACGCAGGGGTTTTCGGTGATCCGGTCCTTCGTCGGCCACGGCATCGGCCTGGCCCTCCATGAGGAGCCCCAGGTCCCCAATTTCGGATTCCCCGGACGGGGGCCGAAGATCCGCCGGGGCCTCGTCCTGGCCATCGAGCCGATGATCGCCGCGGGCGATTGGGATGTGGACATCCTGGACGACGGCTGGACGGCGGTCACCAAGGACCGCAGCCTGGCCGCCCATTACGAGGAAACGGTGGCCCTGACCGAAAGCGGCGCGGTGATCCTGAGCCGGGCCGGAGCGAGGTCCGAGTCTCCGCTGAGGAAGGAGCAGCCGTATGCCTAAAGAGGACGTTTTTGAAGCCGAGGGGACGGTGCTGGAGACCCTGCCCAACGCCATGTTCCGGGTCGAGCTGGCCAACAAGCACCGCATCCTGGCCCACATTTCCGGTAAAATGAGAAAGCACTTCATCCGCATTCTTCCCGGGGACAAGGTCCTGGTCGAAATCTCGCCGTACGACCTGACCAAGGGACGAATCACGTATCGATTCAAATAAGGACGGTTTCCATGAAAGTACGCGCATCGGTCAAGAAAATCTGCCGGAACTGCAAGATCATCCGACGGAAAGGCATCGTTACGGTGATTTGCTCCAATCCCCGGCACAAACAGAGGCAAGGATAAGACGAGGACACCATGGCACGCATCGCAGGCATCACCCTTCCCCCGGACAAGCGGATCGAGATCGGCCTGACCTACATCTACGGGATCGGCAAGTCCAAATCGCTCAAGCTCCTGGAAGAGGCCAAGATCGACAAGAACAAGAAGGTCAAAGCCCTGACCGAGGACGAAGTCAACAAGATCCGCCAGATCATCGAGAAGCGGGAAAAGATCGAGGGCGACCTCCGCAAGGAGGTCAGCATGAACATCAAGCGGCTGATCGACATCGGCTGTTACCGCGGCATGCGCCATAAGCGGAAACTCCCGGTGCGCGGCCAGCGGACCAAGACCAATTCGCGGACGCGGAAAGGCCCGCGCGGGCACTCCATCAAGAAGATGAAGCCCGCGGCCAAGTAAACCCGGAAGGAGCGATCGATGGCACCCAAGCCCAAGACCAAAACCAAGAAGAAAAAGGTCCGCAAGGACATCGGCTACGGCGTGGCCCACATCCAGTCCACGTTCAACAACACGATCATCACCATCACCGACGGCGCCGGCGCGTCCCTCTGTTGGACGAGCGCCGGTACGGCCGGTTTCAAGGGCGCCCGCAAGGGCACGCCCTTCGCCGCCCAGCTGGCGGGCAAGGAAGCCGCGGTCAAGGCCCGCGAGTTCGGCGTCCGCTACGTCGACGTCCGGATCACCGGGCCCGGGGCGGGCCGCGAATCGGCCATCCGCTCCCTCCAGTCCGGCGGCCTGGAGATCAAGTCCATCAAGGATGTGACCCCCATCCCGCACAACGGCTGCCGGGTCTGCCGGCGCCGGCGCGTCTAAGGAGTGAACGATGTCACGATACAGCGAACCCATCTGCCGGCTGTGCCGGGTGGAAAAAACCAAGCTCTTCCTCAAGGGGCACAAGTGCCTGACCGATAAATGCCCGGTCGAGCGCCGGGCCTACGCCCCGGGCCAGCACGGCCGCAGCCGCCGCCGCATCCTCGGCTACGGCCTGCAGCTCCGCGAAAAGCAGAAGATGAAACGCTTCTACGGCATGTCCGAGAAACAGTTCCGCCTCTTCTTCGAGCGGGCCGAGCGCCAGAAAGGCATCACCGGCGAGACGCTCCTGCAGATGCTGGAGCGGCGCCTGGACAACATTCTCTTCATCTGCGGCTTTGCCCACTCCCGGGCCCATTCCCGGCAGCTGGTCAACCACGGCCACGTCACGGTCAACGAACGGCGCGTCAGCATTCCCTCGTTCCTGGTCAAGACCGGGGATGTCGTGAGCTTCCGGGCCCGATCGGCCAAATCCGAAGACGTCAAGGCCGTGTCCGAGGCCCACGCCACGAAGACCATCCCGAGCTGGCTCGAGACGGACCGGACCCAACTCAAGGCCCGGGTGGCCAGCCTGCCGTCGCGCGCCGACGTCACGCTGCCCGTCGAAGAGCACATGGTCGTCGAGCTGTACTCCAAGTGAAGCTTTGAGCTTAAAAGGGGGACTCCCCAAGGAGCAAACATGACCGAAATGAGTTTTCAGAAGCCGAAGTACCTGGAATGCGATTATGAGAGCCTGACTGCGAACTACGGCAAGTTCACCGCCCAGCCCTTCGAACGCGGGTTCGGGGTGACCGTGGGCAACGCCCTGCGGCGCATCCTGCTGTCCTCGATCCCGGGCGCGGCCATCACCGCCGTCCGCATCGAGGGCGTCCTGCACGAGTTCTCCACGATTCCCGGGGTCGTCGAGGACGTCACGGACATCCTGCTCAACCTGAAGAGCATCCCGCTCAAACTGGCCGGAACCGAGCCCAAGACGATGACCCTCAAGATGACCGGTCCGACCACGGCCACGGCGTCCGAGATCGTCCACGACGCCGACGTCGAGATCCTGGATACGACGATCCCCGTCGCCTCCCTGGACCGCGACGGCAAGCTGGACGTGGAGATGATCGTCAAGAACAACCGCGGCTATATACCGGCCGACCAGAACTTCGATGAGACGCTGAGCATCGACTACATCCCGCTCGATTCCTCGCACTCGCCGATCAAGAAGGTCAATTACCGGGTCGAACCGGCCCGCGTGGGCAAGCGCATCGACTACGAGAACCTGACCCTGGAGATCTGGACGACGGGCGCCGTGGCCCCCATCGAGGCCCTGGCCCAGGCGGCCAAGATCCTCCGCGACCACATGGTCATCTTCCTCAACGTCGTGGACGAGCCGCTGGAGAAGGAGCCGGCCGCGGCCAAGCGCGAAATCCCCTACATGAGTCAGATGGACATCCTGTCCAAGCCCATCGAGCACCTCGAGCTGAGCGTGCGGTCCAACAACTGCCTGCGCTCGGCCGGCCTCGAGAAGATCTACGAGCTCGTCCAGAAGACGGAAGAAGAGTTGCTCAAGACCAAGAATTTCGGCCGCAAGTCGCTGTCCGAAATCAAGGAAACCCTGACCAACCTCGGCCTGGGGCTCAACATCGACCTCCATCCCAAGCTGCTCGAGCGGATCAAGGGCGAGATGCGCGAAGAGATTAAGAAGGAGACGGACGAATGAGGCACCTCGTCAAAGGCAGAAAACTGCGCCGCACCACGGCGCACCGGGAAGCGCTCCTGCGCAATCTCGTGACGTCGCTGTTCGACAAGGAGCGGATCAAGACGACCACGGCCAAGGCCAAAGAGGCACGGCCGCTGGCCGAGAAGCTCATCACCCTGGGCAAGAAGGGCACCCTGCACGCCCGCCGCCAGGTCCTGCAGGTCGTGATGAAGGAAGCGACGGCCGTGCGGCTGTTCGACGTCATCGCCCCGCGTTTCACCGAGCGGCCGGGCGGTTATACGCGGGTGGTCAAGCTGGGACCGCGGCTGGGCGATGGGGCCGAGATGGCCCTCCTCGAGCTCGTCGGGTCCGAATTCAAGAAAAAAGAGAAGAAGAAGAAAAAGGACAAGGACAAAGCGGCCAAGAAGGGCTGAGCCCTTCGCCTTCACCGGAAATGATCCATCCGGGATCCCCGCACGGGGTCCCGGATTTTTTTTTCGAGCGCGGCCGCCGTCAGGCTTCGATCATCCCGTAGCAGTTCCCGGCGGGCGGGCGCCCGCGCTTCTCCTGGGAGACTTTACACGCGCGATAGTCCCCAGGTAAGCGCCTGTTCAGAGCCACCAGGCCCTGGACGAAGCGCCTGTGGATCTTCCCGGAATCGCTCATGGCCGTCAGCTCTTCGAGAGCCGTCCGGTTTTCGTAGGATTGGCGGCGGTATGGCCGCGGCGAGATCAAGGCATCGTAAACGTCCGCGGTGGCCACGATTTCGATTTCGCCGCCGAGGCGCTTTTTCCGGGCGGGATATCCCGATCCGTCCAGCCGCTCGTGGTGGTCCCGGGCGACGCGCTGGGCCGTCTCCCCGTCTTGTCCCCGATAATAAATCAAGAGAAGATATCCGGCGATGGCGTGGTGCTCCACGCGGGCCCGCTCGGTCGCCGTGAGGGGAGTCGACTTGACCAGCGTGGCGTGCGGCACACAGATCTTCCCGAAATCGTGGGTCGGACCTATGGCGCTGATCCGGCGGGCTTCGTCGAGGCCCTCGACGAGCCGGGCGAGCTGGACGGACAGCGCGTATACGATCAGGCTGTGGCGGTAAGTGTAGAAATCGAACTTCTCGAAATAGTCCAGGAATTCGAAAAAGACCGGGTTCACGCGGCAGCCCGCGATGATTTTGAAGATCTCCCGGGTCCAGGAGGATGAGTAGAACAAGGCGTCGAAAGGCTTTTCCCGGCAAAAATCCCGCAAGTCGGCCTCGATGCGCCGATGGCCGAAGAGGGGGCTCAGCCGCTCCGACGGCTTGGGCAGGTCTTGGAGAAACCTTTTGAGGAAGTTCCTGCTGATGGAGGTTCCGGATGGGACCAGGACGCGCCTATCCAGCGTTTTCAGAGGAAATTGAAGGCGTACCGGGTTCATCCGTTTTCCTCCCCCGGGACCGATATGGGGTGCGGCATCGGCCCGAAGATATTCCGCCCGGCGGCGGAACCGCTCGGCTTTGGGAGCCTCTGGGAGGAGCGGGGAATCGGCTCCGCATGAGGACGGCCGCCCTGCTTCAACGCCGATTCTCGTGCGGTTCCTCTCAATTGGACAACCCCTTAGAACCGAAGACCCATTCTATGAACGGAGTCTCGCAAAGTCAAGCGGGGAAGGCGCCGGCCCGGGACGGCCGTCCTCAGCCGTGGACGGGGACTTTCAGTCTCTGCCCGGGGCGCAACGCGCCGTCCCGCATCCCGTTCAATTTCTCGAGGATCTGGACCGTCGTCCCATAGCGGGCGGCGATCCGGGTGAGTGTCTCGCCGGACTGGACGACGTGCCAGGCTAGGGTCTGCTCGGCCGGGGTCAGGTAGCGGGGCGCAGCGGCCAGCGCCTCCGGCACCCTGTCGGCGTATCCCGCGGGCACCCGCAGGGGATAGGCCCGATCGGGAGTCGTTTCGTAGCGGAGCTCGGGGTTGAGGTAGGAAAGTTCCGCGGCGTCCCGGCCGAGGGCCGTCGATAGGGCGGCCAGTTTGACCGGCCGATCGATCGTCACCGTATCGAAAGCCAGCGGAGGATATGGCTCGGGCAGTTGGAAACCGTATTTCCGGGGCTCGCGGACAATGAGAATCGTGGCGATAAAGCGCGGCACATAGCGGGCCGTCTGGAAAGGCAGGTGCTCGAAAAGGTCCCAGAAATTATCCAGGAAATCGACGTGCTGGGTGGCGATGACCCGCTGGACGAAACCCTCTCCGCAGTTGTAGGCGGCCAGGGCGGTCGTCCATTCGCCGAACATGCCGTGCAGGTCGGCCAAGTATTTGATCGCCGCCTTGGTTGATTTGTAGGGGTCCATGCGTTCGTCGATGAAACGGTCCCGGCCAAGGCCGTAGAACGCGCCGGTCGAGCCGATGAACTGCCAGATCCCCAGGGCCCGGGCATAGGAGAGGGCCCGCGGCATGAACCAGCTTTCGATGAGCGGCAGCCAGGACAGCTCCTCCGGCAGGCCGGCGGCACGGAGCCGCTCCACGATCCAGGGGCGATAAAAGCCCGAGCGCCGATAGGCTTCCTCGAAAAACGTCCGCTCCGGCCCGCAGAAGGATTCGATTTCCCTCTGGACCCATTTGTTCTCGACGAGCGGAATGGACTTATGGTTGTCCGGGACGGGGCGGCGGCGCGAGGCGTAGATCTCCTGGATGCGGAGGGCGATGAGAAGACGCAGGTCGTCTTTTTCCCGCTGGTAGGGAGAATCCGGCGGGATCTGGATTTTCAGGATCAGGCCGAAAGCCTCGTCCAGGGCGCGCAGGGCGCCGTCAAGGTCGTCGCGTTCGCGCGCCTGTTTGGCTTCCTGGTAGAAATTAAGGGCCTCTTCGAGGGCGGCCGAGGCCTGGTCCTTGGCCAAGGCGCGGCCGGACTCCTCCAGGACGGCATTCCGGGCGGCGGATTTACGGACTTCATCGGGGATGACCGTTTGATCGGCCGGCGCGGCCTGGCCAGGCCGGGGAGTAGGGGACGCGGGAAGGAGAGAAGACGGGGGCGGCGCCGCTTGATCGGCCGGTTTCATGTCCGGCACGGCGCGCGCCTGCGGCGTCCGCGAACACCCGGCGACGGCTAGAATGGCCGGGATCAGGACGAACATCCAGCCGCTTCGATGAGCAGTCTTCATGGATGGTCAGTTTATCACAAGGAACGCCAAGGGGGTCAATCCGTTTCGTTTATTTATCGACTTTGATCGGGCCGGTCGGCCGGCTGAAAAAAGCAGGGGCGAAGCCCCGCTCATGTTTGCTTCTTGTGCCAAGCCCAGGCCGTGGCCAGGATCGTGTCGAGCTCGGACCAGCGCCGGGTCCATCCCAGGAGCCGTTCGGCCTTGGCCGACGATGCCAGGAGGACGGGAACGTCGCCTTCGCGGCGCGGCCTGTCGACGGCAGGAACGCGGAGGCCGGTCACGGCTTCCGCCTTGGCCAGGACTTCGCGGACCGAATAGCCGCGGTTCGTTCCCAGGTTGATGGCCTGGCTGGATCCGCCGGCGAGAAGATGATCGAGGGCCAGTACGTGGGCCGCGGCCAGATCGCTCACGTGGATGTAGTCGCGCACGGCCGTGCCGTCGGGCGTGGGGAAATCCGTGCCGAACACGTCCAGGGCCGGTTTCCGGCCGAGCGCGGCCAGCAGGGCGTTGGGGATGAGATGGGTTTCGGGATCGTGGCACTCGCCCAGCTCCCCGTCGGGGTCGGCCCCCGAGGCGTTGAAGTAGCGGAGCGAGACGAAGCGCAGTCCATGGGCCCGGTCGTAATCCCGCAGGACGGCCTCCACGACGGCTTTGGTTTGGCCGTAAGGATTGAACGGCCGCAGGGGATGCTCCTCGGGAATGGGGACCGTTTCCGGGACGCCGTAAACGGCGGCCGTGGAAGAAAATATGAACGACGTGACGCCCGCGTCCAGCATGGCGCCGAGGAGATTCAAGCTGGTCGTCAGGTTGTGCTCGTAGTATCGGCGGGGATTGGCGTAGGATTCGCCGACCTGGATGAGCGAGGCGAAGTGGAGCACGGCGGCGAACGGCCGGCCGGCCAGAACGGCCCGGACAGAGGTCCGGTCCCGGAGATCGCCAACGACGAGTTCCGCGCCCCCGGCAAACTCGCGGCGGCCGCTGGAGAGGTTGTCGAAGACGACGACGGACCAGCCCTTTCGGCGGAGCTCTTTGACCGTGTGCGAGCCGATATAGCCCGCGCCTCCCGTGACGAGGACCGATTTCATCGCGATTCTCCCATCAGGGACCGGGCGATGCGCAATCCCTGTGTTTTGGTGCGGAATTCGTTGTCGAGTTGACGGCGGTAGAGCTCCTTAAGGACGGCCCCCAGGGCCGGGCCGGGTGAGGCGCCCAGGGCGATCAGGTCGCGGCCCAAGAGGAGGGGCCGGATAGTGGCTTTGTTGATGTCCAGCTTGCGGAATGTATCCACGAGCCAGCGGCCCTGCCGATCGAGCCCGCGCACCGGGCGGCCGCCCCGGCCGGCGCGGTCGGCCGTATCGAGGTAGGCGCACAATTCGATTTCGCCGTCGGCGTCGGCGGCCAGACGGTTGAAGGCCTTCCGCGTCAATTCGTTTCGATGGGCCCACATCTCGCCGGGCCGATGGTGGGTCCGGATGAGCATGAGGGCGGTTTTCCGCACGTCATGGCCGTTCCAGGAATAGATCTTGGACCGCAGGAAAACGGCCTTGGCGATCTTCTCGCTGGCCAGGTCGTGGCCGGCGCTGGTGATGACCATGCGGCCTTTCTTGTGCTCCCAGGCCGTCGTCTCGGCCTTGCCCGCGTCGTGATAAAGGGCGGCCAGGAGGAGGGCCAGGGCCCGCGGCGGCTCGAGCCCGCCGCCGGCCGCCAGGCGGCGGGCCTGGTCGACGGTCAGCTTGGTATGGTGCCAGACCGTGTGGTGGCCGAAGTCGTCCTTCTCGGGATGGAAGACCGAATCCTGGATGACCAAGGTCAGGGCGTAGAGCTCGGGAAAGAGCCGGCGCAGGGCGCCCAGGCGGAACAGCTCCTCCAGCCCGAGCGAGGGCTTGTCGGCCTTGAGGAGGATCTTGAACAGCTCATCGTTGACCCGTTCGACGCTCAATCCCGCCAGGTCGATTGTCTTGGCCAGGGCGTATACCTCCGGACCGACGCGGAAACGGAGGACGGCGGCGAAGCGGGCGGCCCGCAGGACGCGCAGGGGGTCCTCGGGAAACGCCTGCGGGTCGGTCACGCGCAGGATCTTGTCCCGGATGTCGCGTCGCCCGCCGAAGGGATCAATCAGCTCGCCGTCGGACAGCCGGGCGGCGACGCTGTTGCAGCGAAAATCGCGCCGGCGCAGGTCTTCGGACAGGGGAAGTTCCGGATCGGCCTTGACGATGACGTCCCTGTGCTTGCGCGTTCCGCTCCCCGCCGCCCGGTCGGAGCGTGGGAGGGCCACGTCGTAGGTCCGGCCTTTACGGGTGAACTTGATGACGCCGAAGCTCCGGCCGACGACGTCGAGCTTGCCGTGGGGCGAAAGGGCCTCGATGATGCCGTCGAGGGGGCGGCGGGCGATGAGGAGGTCGACCTCATCCGCGGTCGCGTTTCTCAAGCGGTCGCGGACGAACCCGCCCACGGCATAGACATCCCCCTTGAAGAGGCGCACGAAAAGCGCCCGATCGGGGAAGGCCGCGTCGATTTTAGGCATGAGCGCGGGGCTATTATACATGAATTCGCCGCCTTGTCCCGCCCGGTCGATTCGTATAGACTGGGATTTCCGCGAGGATGTCCGATTGATGCGCAAACGACGCCTGCTTTTGTTTCTTCCGGTTCTTCTGATCACCGCGGCCGCCGCCGCGGCCCAGAAGGCCGATATCGAGATCACCCTTCGTGAAAAGCACGCCGATCAGCCGACGCTCCAGGGGGTGACCTTGATGTTCGTCCTGGATATCAAAAACGCGACCGCCGCCGCCGTTTCGCTGGTCCGCTACGATTATCGCTTGATCATCGGCCAATCCGAATACATTAAACTGGAGACCGACCTGGACGCGCCGATCGTGCTGCCGGCCCGCAGCGAGACTTCGATCGCCCTGCCCGTCAGATTCACGTACGAGTACCTCTACGCCGCGGTCGCCGAGGCCGCTGGCAAGGACCGCCTGGACTGCAACCTGGTGGGCGGGATGACCTTCCAGGATGAGCGCAAGAGGAAGAAGAGGATCCCCATCGCCTTCTCCGGAGATTTTCCGATTTTCAAGGGTTTCGCGGCAGGGAACGCGGGTTTCGAGGCCAGGGACTTGACCATGGGCGGCGCCGATATCACCTATCAAGGCGTCCTGCGCAATCCCAACGGGTTCGAGATCCGGCCTCTGAAGCTGACTTATAAAATCTTCGTCGCCGAGAAGCTGATCAGCGAAGGCGTGTTGTCCAACCTGGGGCCGATTCCCGGGCACGGCGAAACGGTTTTCTCCGTGCCCCTGCTCCTGGATTTCTGGGAGATCGGCAAAGAGGTCTTTCAGGCCCTGGACAATCCGCCCGTTGCCGTCCGCCTCGAGGGCGAGCTCGAAGCGGGTTGGGATTGGGGGAGCCTGCGGCTTCCGTTCGCCCATACGGACAAGGCGCCCGTCATTAAGAAGAAGGGCCGTTTGGACGCGGCCCCTCCGCGGGCATCCTTAGAACCAATACGTGATCCCGAGTGAGAGCTGCAGCCCGCCCAGGTCGAGCGGGGCGAAGCCGATAAAATTGGTCATCTTGGATTTGGCGGCGCTGTATTTGCATTCCCCGGCCAGGGTCAGGCGGTTGCCGACCGGGACCTGGAGCCCGCCGAAGACCTGGTAGCCGATCGCCAGCCGGCCGAAGTCCTCCCCTTCCATGGCATCGACCGAGTAAATGGGAAAGACGTCGACGTCCGGGTAGCCGGTCTCGGTATAAACGTAGGGATCGCTGAAATCGACGAGATCACCGGTCATGCGCAGACTATAGATATAGAGGCCCACTCCGCCGCCGAGGTAGGGGATGACCTTGACCCGGCGCCCCAGGGGCATGATCTTGATCGAAGCCTGCAGCGGAGTGACCGTGAAGCGCAGGCTGTGCCCGGGCGTGAAATCGCCCCGGAACGAGTTGGGGAAAGCGAAATCGCCGTTGTCCAACTGATAGGCGACATATTTTTGATAGACGCCGGCCTTGCTCTTGGTGAACGTATCAAAGGAGAAGACCAGGCTCAATTCACGGGTCAAAAAGATCTCGTAGTCGATCCCGAACGAGGTGTCCTGGAAATTGGTCCGCTTGTAGTTCATATTGGCGAAGTCGGTCGTCCAAAAATCGCTTTTCATCGTCGGCATATTGAAGCTGAACCGTACCGTGACCGTGTTCGCGGCGGCCGGAAGGGCGGCGCCGATGACTAAAAAAGCGGCGAGGGCGAGAATTTTCTTCTTCATGATGGCCTCCTACACCCCGAAAACATGCAATCTCCATGCCAATTTCCTCCCCTTTATCCGGAGAGGCGAACGTCCTGGACTGTGGCGAAAAAAGGTCAATTGTCCTCTTTTCTCCAGGCTTCTAGTGTAAGTCGGAGGGAAGATAATGTAAAGAAGGGCTCGGGGGCGGGAGGGCTCAGGGGGTTTGGGGGAAAACACGCTCGTTTTCCCCGGCGAGTAAAACTCGCTCCGACGCTCCTCCTTCGCACATTTACGAGCCCGCGGACGAATCCCCTCCTTTGAAGGAGGGGTAGGGAAGGTGATATCAATGAGATTGAAGCGGGGCACGGGCGAGTCGCTTCTATTATCTTGCGCTCAGTCGTCCTAGCCAAGGCGTAGGACTGCAAAGCCCGCCCTAGCTGCCGCCTAGGACTGGCAAGGCCTGTCGCACGGGTTTCCCCCCAAATCCCCCTTTCGCCCCCAAAATAGAAAATAGCTTGTTAATATAGACTCCGGCCCGTGTTCCCTGCTAAATTACCCTCGAGGTTTGCCCATGCCCTGTTCTTCCCGGATCATTCGCTTGCCCGACGGCGCCGCCGATCCGTTCATTCAGGCAGAAATCGCCGTCCTTCTTCGAGCCGACGGGGTCATGGCCTACCCGACGGACACGTTTTACGGCCTGGGCGTGAACGCGTTTTCCGCCGCGGCCGTCGAGAAAATTTATGCTCTCAAGCAGCGGGACCGGGGCAAACCCCTGTCCGTCGTCGTGGCCGATCCGGCCCAGGCCCGCTCGGCGGCGTCCATCGTTCCCCCCGTCCTGGATACCCTGGCCGCGGAATTTTGGCCGGGACCGTTGACCCTGGTTTTTAAAGCCGGGCCGGCATTCCCGCCCAAAATGCTGGGGCCGGGGGGAACGATCGCCCTGCGCGTCCCGGCCCTGGCCTGGCTGCGTGGACTTTTGCGCCTGACGGGATTTCCGATCACCGCGACGAGCGCCAATCTCTCCGGAGACGGCGAATTGGACGATCCCGCCGCGGTCCGCCGCGTGTTCGACGGCCGGATCGATCTCATCGTCGACGGCGGCCGGACTCCGGGCGGCGCGCCTTCGACGATCGTGGATTTAAGCGGAGACGCTCCGCGGCTTCTCCGTCCGGGCGCCATCCTCTGGGACCGCATCCTCGCCGCGGTCTGATATCGGGGACACGATTCCCTTTCCCTATTTGCCGAATGGGCGCCACGGAAGATGCGACTTTTAGCGTCTGCTGAATTCCTGCCCCGATCGCGGAGGTTTCCTTCGGATTCGGACGGGCGGATCAGAAAAGCGGCGGGGCGGTTTTTTCGTATTCGCGGACGACCGTCTCGAAGTCCCAGCGCCGGCTTTGTTCCGGCCGGTAGGAAACCTCGACCCCCGGAACTCGGCCGATCCTCGAAATGGACGCCTTCACGAAAAGCCTGCCTGGCCGTTGTCGAAAATTTCTGTCATCCGACACGCCTTTTCGAGCGTATGTATGAATAAGGTGTCATGGACGAAAATACCCTGATCCAAACCGCCCGGAACGGCGACGAAACCGCTTTCCGGGCTCTGTTCGACGCCCATAGCGGCCGGGTCTTCGGTCTGGCCTACCGTTACCTGCGCAACCAGACCGACGCCGAGGACGTCCTCCAGGAGACATTCATCCGGGCTTTTAACGCGCTCGACGCCTACGATGCGGCCAAGACGCCGGGTTTCGCGCTTTGGATCAACCGGATCGGCATCAATTGCAGCATCGACGCCCTCCGCCGGGGCCGGCGGCGGAGCGCCGAGCCGCTGGAGGGCGAGGTCATGAACACGCTCGCAGCCCGGGCCCCCGAGGACGACCCCGAACGGGTCGCCCGCAACCGCGAAGTCCGCCGGCGGATCGACCAGGCCCTCGACCGCCTCTCGCCCCGCCAGCGGATGATTTTCACTCTACGGCATGACCTGGGCTATACGACCCGCGAAATCGCCCATTCGGTGGGGACCACGGAAGGCAGCGTCAAGAAGCACCTTTTTCGCGCCGTGGACGCCCTGAAAAAACGGCTGCGGCGATTCGCTCTGGAGGACGGCTATGAACTGTAAAGGCGCGCGTCAAGCCATCGTGCTCGATCATTACGGCGAGCTGGATGAAGATGGAAAAAACCGGCTCGAGGAACACCTGCGGGGCTGCCCGGCCTGCGCCGTCGACCGCGAGGAGACCAGGCGCGTCCTGGCTCTCGTCTCGGAGCGGGGGGCCGTTTCCGTCCCGAAGCCGGACGTTGAGCGCTCCTGGCGGATCGTCCGGGCCGGGATGCGCGGCGCCGCCCCCCGGCGGCGTCCGGTTTTCGCGCCGGGTTTGCGCTGGGGCCTGGCCGGGGCGGGAATCACGCTCGTCTTGATCGCCGGCGTCCTGATCGGACGCTTCAGCCTGAAAAATGGGCCGGCGCCGGGGGCCGTTTCGGCCAAGTCCGCCCTATCGACCGTTCCCCCCGGCTCTTCGTCCGTCCTTTCGGCGGCTTCGCTCCAACCGGCCCTGGCGACGCACTTGGAGGACCTTCGGCCCGTCCTTCTCGACTTCGCCAATTCCGTCGGCAGCGGAAAGCCCGGCGCTGTGGTCTCCGTGGATGAGCGCCTTCTGCGCGGGCTGATGCTTCAGAACCTGCTCCTGCGCCGGGCCTTGAACGGCAATGACCCGGCGGCCACCGAACTTCTCGACGACCTCGATCTGGTCCTCAAGGAAATCGTCAACGCCAAGAGCCCCGGCGGCGCCACTTCGGCGCAGGTCCGGGACCTGATCAAAGACCGCGGCATCCTCTTCCGGATGCAAATTCTGAAAACAATCTAAGGAGGTATGACCATGCATAAGAAACTCATCGGGTGGGCCCTCATCATCATCCTGGCTTTGGCCGGATCGGCGGCAGCCCAGGACCAGGGCAAGGACAAGGAACTCTACGACGCGGCCAAGAAGGCCGTCTATCAGAAAGACTGGTACAAGGCCGTTGAGGAGCTCCAGAAGCTCGAGAAGTCCTACGGCAAAAGCGGCTACATGGGCGAATCCCTGTACTGGATGGGCTACAGCCTGGACAAGATGGCGGCTTCGCTGGACGACATGCAGCGGCGGCTCGAAACCAAGCAGGAGGCCATGGCCAAGCTCAACCGCATGCTCGACCAATTCGGGGGGAGCCAATGGGCCAAGGACGCCCGGATCCTCCAGATCCAGATCGCCAACGACTTGGTCAAGAACGGACTGAACGATTACCGCAAATACATAAACGGCTCGATCCAAGGCGGCGTGGACGGCGCGGTCCGGGAACAGCTCGACGCAGAGTTGACCGCCAGGATCCAGGGCGGCGTGGGCTCCCCTAAAAAACTCGATCCCGACGAAGAAATCAAGCTAGTCGCCCTCAATGCCCTGATGGGTATGGACAAAGAGAAGGCCTTCCCCATCCTGGAAAAAATGGTCCGGGGCGACAAGTCGGATGAAGTCCGCAACCATGCGCTCTTCGTCCTCAGCCAGAGCAACGACCCCAAGGTCGTGCCGCTGCTCGCCGAGCTGGCCGTCAAGGACCCCTCGCCCCAGATCCGGGAACAGGCCGTCTTCTGGCTCGGCCAACACCCCGGCGACGAGAGCTACGAGGCCCTGATCAGGATCTACGGCAGCGGAGATAAAAAGGTCAAGGAAAAAATCTTTTTCTCCTTCTCCCAGATGCACTCCCCCAAGGCCACGGCCAAGCTGATCGAGATCGCCAAGACCGAGACCGACCCCGACCTCCGCGGCCTGGCCGTTTTCTGGCTCGGCCAGAAACCCGACGAGGCCAGCCAGGCGGCCCTGTTCGACATCTACACCACCACTCAGGATATCCGGGTTAAAGAGAACCTGATCATGGGCTTCGCCCAGAGCAACAGCCCCAAAGCCAAGGCCAAGCTCCTGGAGATCGCCCGATCGGACAAGGACAACAAGGCCCGCGAACGGGCCATCTTCTGGCTGTCCCAGTCCCACGGCGAGGACGTGGCCCCGGCGCTCCTGGACATCTATAAGAAAAGCGACGACGCCAAGATCAAGAAGCAGGTCATTTTCGCCCTCTCCCAGAACCGGGGCGAGAAGGCCGTCCCCGTTTTAATCGAAATGGCCCGCGCCGAGAAGGACCTCGAGGTCAAGAAGCAGATCATTTTCTGGCTGGGCCAGTCCAAGAGCGAGGAGGCCATCAAGTACCTCCGCGAACTGCTCGAGAAGTGAGCGCGACCATGACCGCGAAACGCTGGTTGGCTGGGGCGGCCGGGGCGGCGCTGCTGACGGCGCTGACCGTCCTTCCCGCGGCGGCGCAGGCGCCGTCCTTCCTCAAGGGCCCGATCAAGACCGCCGGTGCCGTGAGCCAGGGGCTCACGGTACGGTTGGATCAGGCCCGGGCCCAGGCCAAGGGTGCGAACCACTTCACGGCTTATATTTTTGAGAGCCGGAACAGGATCCGCTCTCACGGCGACGGCCGGATCGTCGAAACCTATGACGTCAAGACCAAGGGCACGAAGATCAACATCAGGTCCAAGAGCGACAAGGAAAACAATAGCATCAGCACGGGCGACCGGGACAAGAATCCTTCGCCGGCCGGGCTGCTCCTGCTTTGGGAGGGGTCCAAACCGAATATCCTCCTGGACGCCACGGTTCTCGATCCCGAACAGACCTATGAATTCGAGGGCACCCCGGTCTTTTGGCTGGGAACCGCGTCCAACGAGGACAGCATAGGGCTCCTGGAATCGGTGTTCCCCAAGGCCGAGGGTGAGCACCTGAAGACGACCCTCCTCTTCCTGGCCTCCTGCCACACCGGGCCCCGCGGCTATGCCTTCCTCAAGAAAGTCGCCCTGGGCCCGGATGCGGTGAAGGTCCGGGAATCGGCTGTCTTCTGGCTGGGGAATTTCGGCGACGCCCGCAGTCTGGCCGATCTCAAAGAAATCTACGGCCGGGAAAAAACGGCGGCCATCAAGAAGCAGATCGTCTTCGCCATCCAATTGAGCAAGACCCGGGAAGCGACGACCGAGCTGATCGCCATCGCCAAGAACGAGCCGGACCGGGAGATCCGCAAGAGCGCCGTCTTCTGGTTGGGCCAGAAGGCCTCGGCCGAAAGCGTCAAAGCCCTCAAGGATATCGTCGACGCCAAGGACGATTTCTCCGGCCTCAAGGATCAGGCGGTCTTCGCCATCAGCCAACTGCCCAAGGACAAGGCCGTCCCGATGCTGATCGACATTGCCAAGACGAACGGCAGCCCGTCCGTCCGCAAGAAGGCGATTTTCTGGCTGGGCCAGACGGGCGACGAAGCGGCCCTCAAGTTCTTCGAGGAAATTCTGCTGAAGAAGTGACTCCTCCTCTTTACTAAGCCGGGCGGAATATAGTTGACCCCGGATGTCTTTGTCGCCCGGCTAGTACTCGGGGAGCAGTAAGGATTATGTAACATATTTACTGCTCCCCGTAGTCATATCCATACCGACGGGGACCCGCCGAAGGCGAGTCCCCGTTTTTTTAAGGATGTCCGCCAGTCCATGCGGACTTGGAATGTTCGGGCTAAAGCGCAGAATGAAGCCGTCCGAGGGTCACTGTACGATGCTGCCCGGGGCGATGTCGCGTTCGAAGAAGGGGATGACGGCCTTGCCGTCCTGGAGCCCGGCCAGGAGCATGCCCTGCGACTCGACGCCGCGGATGATGGCCGGCTTGAGGTTGACGATGACCGTGAACTTCTTTCCCACCAATTCCTCCGGCGTGTAGGT
>Ga0315275_10000678_pt1 | contig 28261 bp, 25 predicted proteins | sample YL17G03_0_MG_FD_205557 | JGI IMG/M metagenome (GOLD analysis project Ga0315275, IMG submission 205557) | Sediment microbial communities from Yellowstone Lake, YNP, Wyoming, USA - YL17G03_0 | ecosystem: Environmental > Aquatic > Freshwater > Lake > Sediment | place: USA: Wyoming | collected...
TGTCACAAGGCCTGACGGCCGCGAAACCACTTCAATCCCCTTTCATTCTTTCAATTGTTGGACGCTTGTTGCAGCGCCGGCTCCATCGAACAACCGCTCTCCCGGGGCAAAGTATCAAATACACTTTCAGTATTTCAAGTGTGCTTTAAGATGAAGAACGCCCTAGGCATCCGCCACATATGCGCGCGCCCGGGAGCGTAACAAGGAGAGAACATATATGGCATCAAAGACAGGAAGCGCGTTTGATTGGAAGGTCTGGATGGTAATTGCGATAGTCGCATCATCCGTGATAGGGTTCTCGGCCGGGTATGTCCTGGGCGGGGCGCAGAAGAAGGTCATACTGAGCATCGTCGACGACTATGGAAGGACCGTGGAGCTAAAAGGCGTCCCGCAGAGGATCGTCTCCGCCGCTCCATCTCCCACCGAGATACTGTTCGCTGTAGGCGCCGGCGCACAGGTTGTCGGGGTCGACAACTACAGCGACTATCCTGCGGAGGCCAAGAGCCTCCCGCAGATAGGCTCGTACACTCTCAACATCGAGGTCATCATGAGCCTCAAGCCCGACCTGATCGTCTGCAGCGATCTCGTGCCGACGCTTCAGCTGGACCAGCTGGAAGCGCAGGGAATCCCTTACTTCATATTCGCGACAAGGACGATGGAGGACGTGATCAAGGACCTGAGACTCGCGGGAAGTCTGACTGGTCATTCGCTCGAGGCCGAGTCCGTGGTCGCGGGTTTGCAGGCTAGGGTCAATGCAGTAACGAACAAGACCCTCGCCGTCAGCGTCGAAAAGCCAAGGACCTACATCGAGTACTACCCACTATGGACATACGGGCCAGGCTCATTCGGAGACGACTTGATAAGGCTGGCCGGTGGCACCAACATAGCTTCCAACGCGAGCAACGAATACCCTGAGCTCACACCTGAGTTCATCATCGCGCAGAACCCAGAGGTCATTGTCTACACTGTGGGTCCCATGACCATGACGGTTGCTGCCGACTTTGCAGCTAGGGAGCATTGGGACAGCATCTATGCAGTGTCGCATAACAAGATCTACTCGCTGGATGACAACCTCATGAGCAGGTACGGACCGAGAGTCGTCGACGGCTTGGAGCAACTCGCCGAGATAATACACCCGGAGCTTTTCCCTTGAGTTGGAGTCGAAGGTGGTCGCACTGATCGGAGCCGGATTGCCCACTGATGATGGGCAAGGTCCCACGCGCTTGAGGAGCAAGCGAATCCTCATCATATGCGCGTTGGGCGCTCTCCTCGTCATAACAGCTTTCATGGCCATTCTGGTGGGCACGCTCGGCCCGATAGGCCCAGGTATCCCAGAGAAGATCACGTTCTCAGAAGCCGTGAAGGGGATATTCACCAATTCCGAATATCACTGGGTTTTTTGGAACGTGAGGATGCCAAGAGTTCTCTTGGCGGGGTTAGTCGGAGCTGCCCTCGCGTGCTCGGGTACTGCGATGCAAGCGATTTTCAGGAACTCGATGGCCGATCCCTTCGTGATCGGGGTCTCATCCGGAGCTGCCGTTGGCGCCACGGTCGCAGGGATGCTGGGACTCGGAGCGGTGCTTGGAGTCCTCGCCGCCCCGATGTTCGCATTCGTGTCGGCGGTTGTCGCCGCCTTTTCTGTCTATACGCTCGGCTCTGTGAGAGGCAAGGTCTACGTCGATTCCCTGCTTCTCTCTGGGGTGGCGGTCGCGGCCTTCCTCGGAGCGATAGTCTCATTCCTGATATACTTCGCGAGACTGCAGTATCACCAGCTGATCTTCTGGCTCCTCGGGAGCCTTACTCTTGCGAGCTGGGACATTGTGCAGATCCTTGTGTTCCCGGTGATTGCGGGAGCTGTTGTCGTCTTCCTCTACGGCAGAGACCTGGACGCGTTGTTGCTGGGCGAGGAGACCGCGCACAATCTCGGCGCCAACCCCGAGTTCCTGAAGAAGTTGATGCTATTCGTGTCGGCGCTGATGGCTGCCGCCGCAGTGGCGTTCGTCGGAGTCATCGGTTTTGTCGGCCTGATAATACCGCACATATCGAGATTGATCGTCGGGTCGAACCATAGGACCCTGGTGCCCGCTGCCACTTTAGCCGGGGCGATCTTTCTCATAGCGGCGGACATGCTAGCTCGGACGGCTGTGGCGCCGACGGAGCTGCCTGTGGGAATCATTACCGCGCTCTGCGGCGGACCTTTCTTCCTGTACCTGCTCCGCAGGAACAGCATGGGGCGTGAGCGGTGATGTCTCTGGCAGTCAGAGAGCTATCGTTCTCGTTCGGAGATGTCCAGGTATTGAAGAAAGTCACGTTCGAGGTCGCGCCTGGAGAGTTCATAGGCATTATGGGCCCGAACGGGTCTGGGAAGACGACGCTCTTGAGGTGCATCACCAGGTTCCTGCCGTCGGAGGACGACATGATACTCGTTGAATCCAAGCCCCTGAACGGCTTCACTCCGGCCGACATGGCGAAGACCTTTGCGGTCGTGCCGCAGAACTCGGCCACCGATTTCCCGTTCACCGTGCACGACATCGTGATGATGGGTAGGATACCGCACATCGGGAGCAGGCTGTCTGGAGAAACCAGGCGGGACGTTGACATCGTCAGACAGTCGATGAAGAGGACCAACACCCTTCAGTTCGCGAAGCGCATCTTCTCTGAGCTCAGCGGCGGTGAGAGACAAAGGGTGATAATCGCCAGGGCAATCGCGCAGAAGCCCAAGGTGCTCTTGCTAGACGAGCCTACGGTGTACCTCGACATAAGTGGGCAGATCGAGATCATGGATCTCCTCAAAACCCTGAACAGAGAGGAGGGGATCACCACGATCGCTGTTCTTCACGATGTCAACCTCGCCGCTCGGTACTGTGACCGGATAGCTCTCCTCAGCCAAGGCAGGCTGGAGGCGATAGGTGATCCCAAGGAGGTCCTGACTGCGGAGACGATTCAGAGCGTTTACGGAGTCGATGTATCGGTCAGGAGGGACCCCTTGACCCAGGCAGTCTACATCATGCCGCATTCACCGACAATCGCGATTCACAAGCACGGGACTAGAGTGCATCTGCTGTGCGGAGGAGGGACGGGCGGGGTCATAATGAAGTCTCTGCACGATGGTGGTTACTCTCTTTCTGCAGGCGTTCTCAACCTCCTCGATTCTGACTATGAGAACGCGAAGGACATGCATATCCCAGTGGTGGCCGAGGTCCCATTCGCCCCCATCAGCCCCGAGAATCACGCAGAGAACCTGGCCCTTATCGATGAATCGATAGCGGTCGTTGTGTCGCCCTTCCCAGTTGGCCCGGGAAACATAAGGAACCTCGAGGCCGCAACCCATGCTCTGAGGTCCGGCAAGAAGGTATTCCTGATCCGGCATGAAGGAGCCCAATCAGTGGACTTCGTCGACGGAAGGGCCGATGCGCTCATCAAGGGATTGATTAGCTCGGGAGCCACTGTCGTGGCCGATATGGAGGAGCTCCTCTCAAAGCTGGCGAAGAGAGGAGGATGAGCCATGAACGGCCAACCGCTGCGCGACCTAAAACGGAACACCGAACTCCTGATCCTGGTAGAAGTGCTGAAGTCCCCGTCGATAAGGATGAAGGAGATAGCCAACCGGCTACACGTAACCGTGCAGGCGGTAAGCCAGTACATCTCTTCTATGAAACGGGAAGGATTGCTCAAGGAACAGCGAGGCATCCTCCGACCCACCAGGAAGGGCATGCAGATCGCCCAGGAACACTTCACCTCCCTGAAGGAGCAGGTCGATGCGGTCCTCAGACGGATAAGCGTGATAGACAGATGCGTCGCGATTGCGGGGAAGAAGATCAGGAAGGACCAGTCGGTCGGCTTGATCATGGAGGACGGCATGCTAATGGCCTTTCCAGACCGGGAGGCGGCTTCCACGGGGAAGGCAATAGAGGATGCAGACGAGGGAGACGATGTCCTTGTGAGTCAGTTGGAGGGTATTGTGGATCTCGAGCTCGGGAAGCTCCTGATCGTGGAGACGCCGTCTGAGGAGAGCGGCGGCTCCAAGATTGCCAGCGTCGACAGGGTCAGGGACAAGATAGAGGAGCTCTCCCCCGGCCTGCTCGTCGCTGGTGATGCGACAGGCGCTGCTTTGCTCATGAAGACGAGCGGTGAGTTCTTCACGATCCATGCGCCAGTGGAATCATCCATGAGCGCGCTCAGCAAGGGCGTCGACGTTGTGTTCTGTGGCACGCGCGATTCCGTCGACCAGATCCTGGCTGCCGTGTCCGACCTGAAGAGAGAGAGCGGCTACGAGATCAAATGGAAATCGTACAGAGCCTAGCGAAAAACGGAATCAAGTCTAAATCCACCTAGGCCGATTGCTCGCCAAGGTGAAATTGTGGAAGTGGCGGAAGCCATCCATGCCAGACGGGCAAAAAGGGCGATCCAGGATAGGCCTGTAGAGGATGACAAGATCGACGCCTTGGTCGAGGCTGCTAGGCTCTCGGCCTCGTGCAACAACAACCAGCCCTGGCGGATCGTGATCTGCAGGGGTGAAGAGGCACTGGCGTCAATCAAGGGCGCCCTTCCGCGAGGGAACGGGTGGGCCACGCGCGCGCCCGTGATCATGGTGGTCTCGGCGAGGCCCGCGGACGATTGCCAGCTTCCGGATGGAAGGGACTACTTCCTGTTCTCGACTGGTCTAGCTATTGGACAGCTCGAGCTCAGGGCGACCGAGCTGGGGCTGATCGCACATCCGATTGCGGGGTTCGACCCCATCAAGGCCAAGGCGATCCTGGGGATTCCAGATGATCATGTCGTCATAACGTTCGTCATAATCGGATACCCCGGAGGCGATGACTCGCTCCTCTCGGACAAGCAGAAGGCCAGTGAGATGACGAGGCCGGATAGGAAGCCTGTGGGGGAGAACTTCTTCATCGACAAGTGGGGCGCCCCCTACCGTTAAATACCCACCAGCCAGAACCTCAGGTGTCAAGTCAAAAGCCTTATGAGACCGATGGGCTTCCCCAGTCAGGACCCTGGAGACCTTCTTCATGATCAGACTCTATTGTGCAGTAGAGGGCGAACTCAGCCCCATCGAGACCAAGAGGCTGAAAGACGCCCTCTGGATCGATGCCGTCGCGCCCACTCCGGAAGAGGTAGAGCTCCTGCACAAGGAGTTCAAGATAGACCTTCAGGACGTTGCGGACTGCCTCGACCCCAACGAGCGGTCCAGGGTGGAGAATGAGGAGACCTATGACCTCCTGGTCCTCAGGAGCGTCCTGACCGAGGAGAGGAATGGGGACCATCACAACGACAGGATCCAGACGATGCCAATCGGCATATTCCTCACTCCTAGCAGGGTGGTCACCGTCAGGATAGGCTCGACGTTCACATACCAGGAGATCACCTCGGATCTCAAACGCAAGCCGAGGATCGACAACAAGGAGGACCTGTTCCTAGCGCTCATCAGGAAGGTCAACAAGGACATCGAGAGGCGTGTCAGGCCGATGGAGCGCAGCATCGCCTCGATCCAGGAGAAGATCCTCACAGCTAAGAGGGGAGAGGTGGCCCCTAGCGCCTTCACGCTCAGCAACGGCTTGATCCTCGTGAACACGGCTCTTCTTTCCAATCTGAATGCGGTCTCGATGCTCCCGAGAGCGAAGCATCTTCATCTGAACAAGGAGAAGCTGGACCTGATGGAGGACTTGGAGAACGATGTCGCCCAGCTCTATGAGATGACCACGATCTACAGAGAGATCATGTCCAATGTCTTGAACGCGTACGAATCCACACTGGCAAACAACCTCTCAACCGTGATGAAGACCCTGACGACGATCAGCTTGATCCTGATCCTTCCTATGATGATCGCAGGCTGGTTCAGCATGAACGTGAAACTCCCGTTCGACAAGGAATGGTCGTTGGGTTTCTGGCTTGTGGTCGGGATCTCGATAGCGTCTGTCGCCGGGCTCTGGGCCTTCTTCAGATGGAAGCAGATACTCTGAGCGTGTCTCAGAGTACCTTATTCCCTTTCTCGTACAGGTGTATGCAGTTGACTGGACAGTCCGCGGCGGCATCTCGGGTGCACGCCTCGTCGTCAAGCTCCAGCTCGTCGTTGTCCCCCACCCTCTTCCCGCCCTTCAGGGCGGACAAGCCGTCGGTCGCCATCTCGAAATAGTCCGGGCAGGTCTGCGTGCAGAGCTCGCACCCGCTGCAGTCCAGCCTCACGATCTCCACTTTGAACTTAGCCATGTTAGTCATCGTCCTTTTGGATTCTGTGTCTTCGTAAGCTCCCTAGCAACTTATGCTCTTCCCCTGTCCCCTCCGGCTACCGAGGAGCCAATCTTCGCGTGCATACATCTGGGAGCAAAAGCTAAGTCGAGTTCTACCGCTCAAGGTGGTGCGCTCTAGAGGAGGTTGCGGAACGGCCGACCTGCGAAAGTGGGAGAGCAAGAAGATCGGCGTGGTCATCGATGTAGACTACGACAAGTGTTCTGGGATCGGCGAGTGCGTTTCAGTCTGTCCTTCCAACGTCTACGAGGTCGTGAACGGGAAGACCACTTGTCCCAACATCGATGAGTGCATCCAATGCTGCGCATGCCAAGAGGCCTGCCCGGTCAACGCGATCAAGCACCATTCATGCCAGTGATTCTTTGAGTGGCCCTCCTGCACCCGGTTCCACTCTGTTCCTCTAAGAACTGCAACAGGTAGTACTGCCCTCCGGGTCCAGGCAAGTGTCCGTCCCCTAGCTCCGTTCGGGATAGAGGTCTTATATAACGGCGTTAAATCATGAGGTCATTGCTGATCGAATGGGCGTCTCAAACGAGGACAGGACAATGAGGACGCTGGTCACTCTGCTTGTAATATTGATCGTTGTGGTACCTGTGGTCATGTTCATAGCCATGGGTCTTGCTGGATGGGACCATTCTGGAATCGGGATGATGGGTTCTTGGGGCGGAGGCTGGGGGCTCATGATGGCCATCCCGGGGGCCATACTGCTAGTCATTATCCTTATCATCGTATTGGTCGCGATTTCGGACAAGCCAGGCCATCAGGCACAATCAAATGTCCCCTATCCCGTTCAATACTACCCACCAGTACCCCCGTTTCCAGGGGTTTCCACTGATGCGCTGTCCATCCTGGACAGACGCATGGCGTCCGGTGAGATATCGATCGAGGAGTACAACAGGATGAAGAGCGAGATGATGAAACGGTGATTCCACCGACTTAATTCTTATCAACTAGGTCGACGTTTACCTACTCATGTCATTTGACTCCAGGTTCTTGAAGAGGATCCGCAGGGAGTTCCCAGCAGCGGAAGCAGATCCGAAAGGCCGAAAGAGGGCATTTCTGGACAACGGCGCCGGCACGCTCGTTACAAGGGGAAGCGCAGAGGCCGAGGCGCGCGCCAGGATCGACTGGAGCGCGAACGTGGGCAATGTGTTCCTGGAATCGGTTGGTGCCGCGGATGTCATATCGGATGGCAGGAAGGCCGTCGCTGACCTTCTCAGGGCCGAGGGACCGGAGAATATCATATCTGGCGAGTCGTGCACGAGCCTTCTGTTCAACCTGAGCTATGCTCTGAGCCGGAACCTCAAGGGCGAGGAGAACATCGTCGCCTCCGGCTACGAACACTTCGCGAACATCAACCCGTGGGCCGAGCTCGGCGGGATGGGCATGATAAAGGAGCTCAAGTTCTCGAAGTTCGACCTTGAGACCGGCGTGTTGGACCTGGAGGACCTGAAGAGGCTGGTCAACAAGGATACAAAGGTGGTCACTGTCGCGGCCGCCTCCAACGTCCTGGGCTCGAGATCGGACCTCATCGAGATCGGGAAGATAGCGAAAGAGGTGGGTGCGTTCTTCGTTGTCGACGCTGTGCACCACATCGCGCATGGTCCGACGGATGTGAAGAAGATCGGATGCGACGCGCTCGTTCTCTCAGGCTACAAGCTCTTCTCGAGGCATGGAAGCTTCATGTACATGAAGCCAGAATGGATCGAGAAGCTGCACCCGTACAAGGTCGACCCGTCTCCCAAGCACGGACCAGAGAAATGGGAGCAGGGCACGAGGGACCAGGCGATGTTCGCGGCCGTGAAGGGTGTCATCGATTATTTGCTGTGGCTCGGCAATCCCACGGCCAAGGTCATTCCTAAGCCGGGTCCACAGAGAGCTGCTAGGCTACGCGAGACGATGGAGCAGATCGAGGCGTACGAGAAGGAGCTCTCGAGGATTGTGCTCGACGGCTACGGCAAGCTTCCGGGTCTGAGATACATCGAAGGCCTGACTCTCTTCGGCCCGCACGAGATCCGGGCCAAGCTCGGGAGAGACCCGACGTTCGCGTTCAAGCTGGATGGCTACGACGACCACGAGCTTTCGAAGGTGCTCTGGGACAAGTATGCCATTGCAATAGGCGCCGAGGACTACTATTCCAGGGTTCCTGCCCTGTACGGCGCCAAGACGATGGCCAGAGCCACATTCGTGCACTACAACACGAAGGAAGAGGCGCTGAAGCTCCTGATGGCGTTGAACGAGCTCTCGGTTGCGAAGAAGAAGTGATAAACGGGGAAAGGGAAGGGGTTTGAGCGGGTCCAAGTTACTTCTTGTTGTAGTACTTAGCCCACTCGCCCGGCTGTGAGCTCATCGTCCGCTCGTAGTTCTGCTGGACCTTCCGGCCTGGCTTCTTCTCCATCATCACGAGCACGACCACCGCGATTATTACGATGGTCATGGCCAATGCCCCTATTATGAGCAGGCCGACGGGGAAGGTCTTGGTCTGGCCGCCGATGTCCACCAGGGCGTCAGCGGAGAAGGTCGGGTCGTGGACTATCATCGATCCGCCTGGATAGGATATGCCGCCCAGGACCCCGAATCCAGCGAAGACCGCGCCGTTCATCGCCACTGCCCAGAACGGGACGCCGCCCATGATCTGCGCATGCAGCTGCTCCTGGTTGCCGTCCACCGTCACGTTGGAGACCCATTCGAACTGGCCTATCCTGGTTCTGTCACCGCCGAATGTGAGGGTGGGTTGAGAGAGAGCCCTAGGAGTGCTGTATGTCCCCGTTCTATCGTCCACATTGACGCTGCCCGATGAGTCCCTGCAGGTCATCGTCCCTGCCTCGTTCATCCGGGCCACCATGGTCATGCCCATCCAGTTCGCCATTCCGGCCGGCATGTAGTTCCCGACGATCGCCCCGAACTCCATCAGCAGAGAAGGGTTGCTGTTCGCGGCGTCGAAGTCCCAACCTTGGATGGACTGATCCCACTTCACATGGTAGGTGATCATCTTCCCACTAACGAGGACGTCTTCAAGCCTCTGGGCATCGTAGAACCCCATCATGTTGCCCATCATGCCTCTTTGGACTGTGATCCTCCATTGGGGAAGGCTCGCGTTGTCCACTTGGATCATGTTCGCCTCCAGGTGGAAGGTCAGCGTGAGGTTGTTGAGCTTATCGTCGCCAGTCGCTCCCGTGTAGTTGTCCAAAGCCACGTACGGCAGATCGTTCGCCGTCAGGTCGAAGCTCCAGGTCTTAGAGTCGTCCGTCTCCTCATAGACTACGGGTGACTGGTCCCATGATGTCTTCAGGTCTACCTTCTTGTAGATCGCCTCGGTGTGCGAGTAGTTGCCCGTGAAGTTGCCGTTCTGGTATATCCTGTGGCCCTGGAGCACGCCGTTGTCGTTGGAGTCGTTGAACTCGAGCATGTCATCGAGTTTCACCGCGTACAGCGTGTAGATCTTTATGGTCTGGTTCTCGACCACGAGTTTTCCCTCCCTGTCATAGACCTGCGCCATGCCCAGGTACCGGGCCTTGATTGCGACGAAGTAGACGTTGTTCACGTTCGTATCAGTACCCCAGACTATCCCGAATGCAGCATCCGTTCCGAACTTCACGAAGAAGTACTTCCCGCCGCCGAGATCAGTCGTCGTTCCAGTGTCCGTGGTGAGCTGGTCGGTGAGCTTGATCGGGGCTGCCGATACTGAGCTCGGGATCGCGAAGACCCCGAGCAGCATCAGGAGCACCGCAAACACCGCGCCAGCAGCTGTCGTTGTTCTACCTATCATTTTTGTTCGCCTCCGATTGTGATTTCTATGGATGCAATAACTCGAATGGACAGTATTTGAAGCCTGACAGGCCTTTTGCAGTTGTTTTGCAGCTCTCGGGGCGGCATGATACCTATTCCGAAAGGAGTATTAGGGCTGTCAATCGTACACGATGACGATGGCGCGTCTCGTGGTCTCTCAGAACGAGCGCATGTTGCTACATCTCTCGGACCTCGACAGGTTCAGGGATGATGCCGAAGTCCCCATGGCTGCGAGCCAGGAGGGGATCGCTCAGAGGCTTCAGATCCAGGTGCACAACGCATCGAGGGCGTTGTCGTCCCTTCAGAGCGAGGGGCTGGTGACCGATAGGCTCGCCCATGTCCGCGGCGCTCCGAGGAGACGGAGAGCATACTTCTTGACTGAGAATGGCAGGCAGGTCGCTCAGGCCATTCGTGCGGATGTCTCGAAGCGGTCGGTGGTGTTGGAGCATGATGGAAAGGTTCAGGAGCTCCCGCTCGAGGAGGCTATTAGACGAGCATCCTCTCTCGCCGGGATGACCCCCAGCCTCACTGAAATGATAGATCTGGCCCGGTCGAACGATGTGCTCACTTTAGAGAGCCTGAAGAGACCGTGTGATGCTCCATCATCGTCGGAGTTCATAGTCAGGGCCCACGGAAGGCCTAAGGTGGATTCCTTCTTCGGCCGCGAGACTGAGCGAGAAACCATCTCGGACGCCCTCGCGGGGAAGGACATATGGGCCATACTGATCTGGGGCATGCCAGGGATAGGAAAGAGCACACTGGCGTCGAAGCTGTTCGATGAGCTGTCAGGTAAGAGGTCGATGTTCTGGTACTCGTTCCGCGAATGGGACACTGAGGCGTCATTCGTCAGCGCGCTCGTTGATTTTCTGACTGCTACTGGTAGGAACAACGTTGCAGCCGTCGCGAAGCGCGGTGGCCCAGTCGCGGAGCTTTTCGTTCCACTCGTGAACGATCTCTCAGGCGTTGAGCTCATGCTCTTTCTGGACGATGTCCAGAAACCCACGAAGCAGTCGATGGCGATCTTCCCTGTCCTCTTGGAGGCTGCTCGGACAGCCAGGACCAGCAAGCTGTTCCTCATGTCCCGCTCGACCCCTCCGTTCTTCTCCAAGGCCGATTCAGGAAATCTCGCGATCGAGCTTTCTGGCCTGGATAGGGACTCTGCATGGAAGATGGCCCAGAGCTTGAACGCCCACGACACCGTGCGCTTGATAGATGCGAGCCACGGCCATCCGCTGCTCATCAGCCTGATGGCCAGAGGCACTGTCGGAGAGTCGAAGGGCGATGTCGCGAGCTTCATCGAGCGCGAGGTCTACTCGACCATCACAGACCAGGAGCGTGGCGTCCTTGAGCTCCTCTCGATCTTCAGGCACCCCGTCCCGCTCGAGGCTATCGACAAAGTCAACTACACAGTCTTGTCTGGGCTGAGGCAGCGCGCCCTTCTGATGGAACAAGAGGACGGAATCTGGACTCACGACCTTCTGAGAGAGTTCTTCTCGTCGAGGCTGACCGCGGCTGCAAAGGCGACCTTGCATCGCAGGGCAGCTACGTACTGCGAAGGTCGGCACGATATCGAGTGGAAGCTCGAGACTCTTTACCACTCCGTCGAGGCGGGCGACTGGGAGTCTGCGCGGTCGATCGCCCTGTCGAACGCTCAGGAGCTCGCGAAGGAGTTCCCAGAGGAGACGCTTTCGCTCGTCTCTAGGATTCCGCGGGGCTCGAGCACTCCAAGAGATTATGCTGAGTTGCTCTTCATGCGTGGCCAGCTGCAAGAGTCCCTGGGACATGCTGAACAGGCGCTCGTTGATTTCGAGGAGAGCCTTTCCCTGCTTTCGGTAGAGGGCGATGCCGACAAGAGGGCCCTCGTCCTAGAAACGGTCGCCAAGCTGCAGTCGCAGGCTGAGCGATTGTCGGAGTCTCTTTCCGCACACGAGAAAGCCCTGCACATCTACGAGGGATCAGGCGACAAGGAGGGGCAGGCGCGCGAGTGGATGAACATAGGCGGCGTGTACCGCAAAAGAGGAGACCATCCAAGGGCTAGGGATGCGTATTCAAAGGCCTTGTCGCTCGCTACCATGGAAGAGGACAGGCCCGCCCAGGCGGCCTGCATGAACAACCTCGCCATGCTCGATTGGGATGAGGGGAGGCTCAGGGACGCCGAGATGGGGCTCAAGGAATCGGTCAAGCTGGCCCATGCCGTAAGAGACCACGCAGGCGAGGCAAGGAGCCTGGAGAATCTGGCGGATCTGTACAGGGCGCAACTCAAGCTCGGTGAGACGACGATCCTGCTGCTCGAATCATCTGAGGCCTTCAGACGAGCTGGGGAGATAGTCGAGTTCAAGAGGACCCAGGCAGCATGTGCGGCATCACTGGGCGAACAGGGGAGGTACTCTGAGGGCATTGTGCTCTGCTCTAAGGTCTTGGAGAGGCCGGAGCTGAGGCGTCGCAAGGGCCTTTTCCAGAAATCCCCAAGACACGACAAGGGAGACATCGCCCTCTCTGGAACGTTGATCGACCTGATGCGCGGATCGGGAAACCTGAAAGGGGCTCAGAGGGAGCTCGCCAGGTACACATCTATGGCGGACGAATTGGGCGATTCAACTGCTGTTGCCAAGGGGAAGCTGCTTCGAGCTCTGGTGCATGAGGATTCGGGCGACCTTGACTCTGCAGCACACTCGTTGGGCGAGGCGGAGGCTCTTCTCCGGGCGACTGGTAACAGCGAGGGCCTGATCGCGGTTCATATGAGACGGGGCACAGTGGAAGAGAAGAGAGGGAATGATCCCGAGGCCGCGAGACACTACCAAGAGGCAGCTCGCCACGCCGAGACCGTCAACAACAATTATGCACTCGAGCTCGCGCTCGAGAATCTGGATTCTGTGAAGAAGCGACCAACTTGAGTGCAGTCTCCGAATCGTTGGTTTGTCACTCCTCTCCTTCAACCCTTTCCACTTCTTCGTAGTACGGCAATCGCTCTCCGAGTCTGTCCCTTGCCTTCCAGATCGGTCCCTTGGGCTCCTCTATGATCATCAACCTCATTATCCATAGCCTTCGGTCCATCGATTCCCTCTCGGCCTTGTCAAGGTTGTAGTGGTCATAGAACTCGGGGATCCGGTCAAGGTTCTTGAGGACCGTGTGATACAATCCCCAGTCGTGCGCGCACAGTTGCGCAATGTAGCGAGCGTTGATGACACCGTCGCGGTCGTCCACTCCTATCTTGTGGTCTCTGAAGAGCGAGAACAGGTCATGAAAATCCTTCTCGTCCATCTTGACGACCTGTATCTTCGTCACGAACAGATCTGTCAAGGAGATCGTGTACGGATCTATCTCGAGCCTCCCCCTGAAATCCAGCGTCTGGTCCATCCTGAACTTGTCCAGGAAGACTTCGGCATGGCGGTTATTGACATGGTCCTCGTACTTCAGCCGTTGGCCCCCGTGAAGCGCGTTGAAAGCGTTGTCCGGAACGTAGCCAAGGTCGGCGAACACATGCTCGATCTGCGCCGCCTGGGAGCCGAGTCCGATGAGGTCGATGTCCGAATAGGGTCTTTCGCAGAATGAGATGCTTGTGCAGTGCATTCGAACCGCCAGCCCTCCCATGAGCCGCAGCTGGACCTTCTGCTCGCGGGCATGCTCGACAATCCGTTTCGCCTCATCCGGCATGGCTCGGAGCGGTGCTGTTCCGTGTTTGTCAGGGGGCATCTCAGTCACTGCTCGTCCCCTATCCTCCAAGTGATTCTTACTAGTTGCGCCATAGGATGCCAGCGTCATCCCCCCATAGGTCCTACGATCATGTCCCTATGATCAGATACTCCACGATGCCGAGGCCGGCTGGTAGTGTCGTGCAAGTCAACAGGAACGAAGGTTTATTAGTCCCGGAGACTGAGTACGCAGTGTGGTTCGGGTGAGTTTGCTCCGCGGTGTCTTGGTCTCCGTTGTCATGCTGATTATGACAATGCCTGCGTTCTCATCCAGAGCATCGGCGGACGGAGGCATGTTCACGTATGCTGACATATACGACCAGTGGGGGCTAGCGAAGGAGGACACGCAGTACGGCCTGATAGGCTACCATGACGGCTATCAGCGGATGGTCATATCGATCAGGATAAACACTGGGAGCTTAGTACAGATGGACAATGCGGTATGGCTGTTCCCTGTCCCATCCAATCCAAGGAACGCGAGCATAGACTTGGTCGACGAGATATCCGAAATCCAAGGGGAGAGGCTGGCCAAGAACGCCCAAGATGCATTGACGAATGATGCGATGTATTTGTCCGCCACTCAGGTCTATCCATTGGTTTTCTGGTTCCCGATTGTGATGACCAGTGGGTACGGCAACACGCTCATGAGCAAAGATGGTTACAATTCTTCAGAAGATGGTGTTGAGGTCACGCAAAGCATTGCGAAGTTCGGGATGACGACAGAGCTGATCGGCACCAATAGTAGTTCGGGACTCACGACCTACCTACAAGCGAAGGGGTTGGATCTCCCGGTGAACGCTGCTCCGATAATCGACGAGTATGTTGGCAAGGATTACTCATTTGTCGCTTCATGGATATCGAACATGACTGAGTTCCAGAGTAGCGCGCCTCAGGAATTCAGATATCCCAACAGCTTCTACAACCTGGGAGTCATGATCGGTTTCCCTACTGAGACGATATTCTATCCTCTGAGGCTCACGAGCGTCTATGAGTCGGAGATCGTCCCTATGGTCGTCCAGGTCACTGGTCTAGTCAATCCGATCGAGTCTTCAAGCTCTTTCCACGGTAAGGGAATGACAACTGACTACAAGGTAGCCACTTCACTCCGACTGCAAAGAAACATCGCCAGGATATACGACCCACATATCAAGCTGACAGACACCTACGTCTACATCCCAGCCCTCAAATACACCGAGATAGTCATCAACACAACATCCAGCAGTTTCACGGACGACCTGTGGATCGACCCTTCGCCTTCGCTGAAGGCCCGTGCACTCGACCTCACGACGGAACACAGCTGGGCCGTGTCGATACCGATTTTCATACTGACGTCGATGCTCGCAAGCTTAGTGTCAAGCGTGGTCGTGTTCAGGGGTTTCAAACCGAATGTTGCGATGTTCGCGGCCCTGGGTCTTTTCAACCTTCTCACGATAGTCGGCGTCTGGGCCGCGGCTAGGTGGTTCGAGGTAGACCATCGGTTCGTGAGAAACGGACCATACCCATGGGACCATGCTGTGGCCTCTTACTTGGCAGCCTTCACATTGCTCTTCATGACTTTCGCCATCGTGGGGTTTGGCCTGTTCATAGGCCTGTTGTCAGTTTGACATCGAGCTGGATGGTCTTGCGGTCCTGGTACGGATGCTTGCCCGCCGTGAGCCGGATTTGAACTTTCAACGCTGGCAAGATGTCAATTTCTTTTCCAGAAGACTCCGTTGATCTCTAGACTACTCAACTACATTCATTGCTCTCTCACGAAGTCATTTCTCGAGATCGGTTGCCAGACTTGCCACTCTCTTCCCAAGTTCGTTGCAGGATTCGATCTCTCTCTCGTTTGGCGACTCTACTGCTGTCGGGCCGTAGCACTTAATGTCGTGCCTGCCTTGGATGATCATTCCATGAATCAGCATTGCCTTCAGTATCGAGAGCAATGTTGTCTCAGCTCCGCTGGCCGTGTCCCCTGAGCTCGTGAAGGCCCCGCCGACCTTTCCCACGAGTTTCCCATGGATTCCATATGACTTGTCGATGAACGACTTCATCTTCCCAGACATGTTCCCGTAGTATGTCGGAGAACCAATCATGATCGCATCGGAATCGACTAGGTCGCTCATTTTCGCATCGTCGACTTTGATGACGACAACTCTGGTTCCCTTTACCGTCTTCGCACCTTCAGCGACGGCATGAGCCATTCTCTCAGTGTTCCCTGTTTTCGAGTCGTAGACAACCAATATACTGGTCATTTCTAATCACCACTATGGACGCCGATAATCGCCTAATCATCCATATCAATCTATCTCACAGTGGGCCGTCTGCATTCCCCAAAGCCCGGTCCCTCTCAATCAGAGGGGACTTGAACCAGGTCCGAGACGGACGCCTTTCCTTGAAGGTCAAACATGATCAAAGATGCGTCGAAGTGCCTTCGACCGCGCGGAGTTAACGCTAGAATCCTTCGGAACTTGAGTTCTTGGAGACGATTGGCTGCTCCTCGGGAATCATATCGGGCCTCGGCAGGTATGTTTATTAGGCTTGCAGGGAAATGACGCGAGGAGTGGAGTCCCATGTCCAGCACTGCCTCGGGAAGATTCAGAATCGCTCTCGTTCAAATGCGGTGTTCGCCGAGGCCTGAGGCGAATATCATAGCTGCGAAGAGCGCAATAGCTGCCTCATCTGCGAAAGATGTGGACCTTTGGATACTGCCAGAACTGTTCTCCAACCGCTATGTTGGCCAGTTCGAAGATTGCAGAGCTCAGACAGCGCGTCTGCCGGATCATGTGAGTCTCTTAACTGAATTCAAAGAGGTCTCGAAAGAGGCAGGTGCCGCGGTGGCACTGCCATTTGCAGAGGCCGTGGATTCGAGGACGTGTTACAACTCGCTCGCGCTGATAGATAAAGGGGGAAAGGTGAGAGCCTCATATCGAAAGATCCACATTCCAGACTCTGAGGGGTACAGAGAGGATCTCTACTTCAAGCCAGGAAACCTCGGTTACGTTGTCGCCCGTCTAGGCGATGTCAAGATCGGCCTTGGGATATGTTGGGACCAATGGTTTCCGGAGGTGTCCAGGACCTTGGCCCTCAAGGGCGCCGATCTCCTGATTTACCCCAGCGCGATAGGCTCCGAGCTGGTGAGGCCGGAATTCGACTCCCGTCCTCAGTGGGAACTTGTGATGAGGGCACAGGCGGTAATGAATCGGGTATTCGTTGCTGCCGTGAATCGCGTTGGCCAGGAAGAGAAGATCAAGTTCTATGGAGGCAGCTTCGCTGCTGATCCGTGGGGCAAGGTCCTCAGGCGCGCATCCACAAGCCGCCCTGAGACGGTACCTGTGGACCTGGACCTATCGCAGATCCGAGATGCCCGCTCGTTCTTCGGATTCTACGACACGCGCCAGCCGCATACCTACGGAGATTTGATGAAGGCGAGGAGGTCAAGGTATGTCCGCGAGAAGCGCTAGCGAGGAAGCACGGCAGACGCCCGCAGAGGGTGGATTCTCAATGCCGGCGGAATGGGGCCCGCACGCCGGATGTTTCATCTCCTGGCCATGTAGGGAACAAACCTGGCGAGGACACTTCGAGGACGCGAAGAGGGCCTACTCCGCCGTCATCAAGACAATTAACCGATTCGATCCCGTGACGGTTGTTGTTGATCCCAAGACCGCTCTGGAGGCGCGGAGAAGCCTTGGTCCAGAAGCGAGGATTTTCGAGGCGGCGCTTGATGATTCGTGGGCAAGAGATAACGGTCCGATCTTCGTCCGGAGGGAGAACAACAGGCTTGCGCTCGTCAACTTCAGGTTCAACGGCTGGGGCAACAAGGGACCGTGGGAGAAGGACGACAGGCTGCCAGTCCTCCTGGCAGAGCGATTGAGGATCAGGCGCTACGATGCGCCTATGGTCCTCGAGGGAGGTGCGATAAGCGTCGACGGCGACGGCACACTGCTCACGACCGAGCAATGCCTGCTCAATGCCAACCGCAACCCCAGCATGTCCCGGGAAGGGATTGAGCAGGTCCTCGCCAGCTATCTGGGCATTCGAAAGGTAGTTTGGCTCGCCAGAGGGGTCGAGGACGACATGACTGATGGACACGTTGACGGTGTCGCCGGGTTCGCAATGCCCCATGTCGTGCTGGCTGCGCACACAAGTGATGACTCTGATCCAAACTATCGGAACTTGGAGGAGAACTTGGCTCGGCTGGAATCTGCGACTGATGCCAAAGGACGGTCGCTGGAGGTGGTGAGAATGGTCCAGCCAAAGCCGATGTTGGTAGGAAGTGTCTCCATAACGCCTAGCTATGTTAACCTCTACTTCGCCAATGGCGCTGTGGTCTTCCCGACCTATGGAATTCGAGAAGACAAACTCGCCCTTGAGACCCTCGCCTCTCTGTTTCCCGAGCGCGAGATTGTCGGTGTCAGGTGCGAGCACATCAGTATTGGAGGAGGAGATGTGCACTGCATCACCCAGCAACTGCCCGCAGGCGAACCTCTGTACCCTTGATGCGATATGACAGCACCGCGAAAAGCCCTTTGCCCTCAAGCGAAAGCATCGCCACGTAAGGAACGGGACAGGAAGACCTGCCATACGACAACATCTTGGTTTCTGCCCATCCTGATCCTACGACGATGGCGTGTCCGAATACCGGAGCGTTATGTGGACGGGGCGAGCCTTGACCTCGCGAGAGCCAGACATCCTTCTTCTCATTTCAATCAAGCGGGATTCCCTACCGAAATCAGCCCCTTTTCCTTCCTTAATCCTCTCTCCCCGGATGAGAACCGATTCCCTATTCAGGCTCAAGATCGGTCTACCACCCCATGAAAGACAAGGATTTGCACGATAGACTCAAAGACCTCACAGGCGTTGGCTTGACAAAGAGAAGGGAGTGTCGGTGCTGCACGTTTCTTAGGTGACTGACTGAACTCTCGGGGCAGGAGATCCGATACGAGGATAGGTTCTCATGCTATCCGACCGTAATGACCACGTTTCCCTTCTTGTGTCCTTTGTCTACGTACCGATGGGCCTCGACAATCTGTTCCAGTGGATAGCGTCTATCGATGACAGGCCTTAGCTTGCCCGCTTCAGCGAGTTCTGAGAGAAAAACTAGATCTTCCTTCGTTCCGCTCGTCGTCCCACCCACCAGTCTCTTGCCGCTTATCATTGACGTCCATCGCATTCGAATACTTACCGCCGGGGCGGCAACAGCATGTAGATAGATGCCTCCTTTCTTCAATGATCTCACAGAGCCTGAATACGGGCTCTTTCCAACGGCATCGAAGATGACATCGTAGGTCTCACCGTTCTTTGTGAAGTCTTCTTTGGTGTAGTCAATGACCTTGTCGGCTCCCAGGGACTTGACCAGTTCCAGATTCGTGGTACTGCACACTCCGGTAACTTCTGCTCCGAAGTACTTGGCAAGCTGGACAGCAAACGTACCCACACTTCCGGAGGCTCCATAGATCAGGACTTTCTGTCCGCTCTGGACATTTCCTTTTCTTACAAAGTAGAGCGCCGTGAGTCCCCCCATTGGTATGGCAGCAGATTCTTCGAAGGTCATGTTTGAGGCCTTTATGGTCACAACCCCGGTTTCAGGCAGACATGTGTATTCTGCATAGGTCCCAGAGCCACCGTGCCCGGTGTGCGCGAAGATCTGGTCTCCTTTCTTGAACAGCTTCACATCTCTGCCCAATGATTCAACTTCCCCGGCCACCTCCGTTCCAAGTATGGTCTTCTTTGGTCTTGTGAGGCCGAGCGCTATTCGAGCGAGGAGCCAGTAAGAGAGAGGTACTCTGAAACCCCGCATCCTAGAATCGGCCACAGTTACAGTTGTCGCGCGCACTTTAACTAATATCTCATTTTCTTTGGGTCTAGGCGTCTCCACTTCCCTGATTTGAAGAACCTCCGGCGGTCCATATCTAGGACATACAACAGCTTTCATTCGAATCTTCCTCTTTGTTTAACTGCGCCTTCACACTCTGCTTCAACCCGCTAAGCGAGTTCCTTCTCCCTGAAGAGATAAGCTCCTAGGACTAGGAGGAAGACCGTCAGCCCGAGCAACAGCGCGGCGGAACCCCACACGCTAGACGCCTGATCCCACCTGCTGATGTCCCCGAAATCCACCCATCCGGATCCCAGGCTCCTCAGATAGTGTTTGACAGATGCCTTCTGAATCGCACCCGGTAGCGATCCGACGTATCCTTCCCAAATGAACGCATAGAATAGACCGACAAGGACTGGTTTGGTGAACAACACGCTGATTGCCAGAAACAGCGACGAATATACGAATGAACCTATGACTACGAGGGCGATGAATGCCAGGTAGATCTCGAGCGATTCAGAACCAAATCCATGTTGGCCGAAGAAGGCGAGCATGCCCACGGAGCTGATCGCCACCATTGACACTGAAACGACTATTCCCAAAGGCAGGTAATATCCTAAGTATGAGAATGCACGATCCAGAGGCGCGGTCGCAACGTGCGTGATGCTCTTGTCGTCGATCTCGTCGCGAATCAGAGATGAGCCAAAGATCATCGCCATTACCGGCATGAAGAAGAAAAGAATCAGGGTGTCCATCAGGTTCGTGCCATCATCAAGTGGATCATTGCTCTGTGACCCCGCATAGCCCATGACTGCGGCAGCAAACAGGGCGACAAGGACCGTGATGATCACTTTCTTGCCAAAGAGAAGCTTCTTGGTCGAGAAGAATGTCAGCGCGAATATCCCAACGAGGACTCTCTTCAAATCCATGCATCTACCTCCCCACGAGATATCTGAAAACGGCTTCCAGGTTGTCGTCCAAGCTGTACATCTTGTTTACGGAGCATTGGGACTTGTCGATGAGAGCAGGAAGGTCGTTGAAGAAATCATCAGGTTTGGACACCTGGACAGTCATGCTGTCTTTGCTGTCGTTGAACGATACGGACACGACATAGATCTGGTCAAGCAGTATCTTGGCCAGAGCAGTGATCTTCCCTCCCTCTATGATGATGTTGTGAGGGTGGCTGTCCATGAGATTCCTTATCTCCGATATGTCTCCAGATGCCACCGCCCTCCCCTTGTATACCAACGCAACGTTGTGGGTCATCCGCTCGATTTCGTACAGGACGTGTGAGCTTACGATGACGTCGTGTCCAAGTTCCTTGTTGAGCCTCTTTATCAGGTCGATGATGTCTTTCCGCACCAGTGGGTCAGTCCCGCTCAGCGGCTCGTCGAGGATGAGCAGCTCAGGGTCGTGTAGCAGCGCTCCGGCAATCTTCATCCTCTGTTTCATCCCCTTGCTGTAGACCCCTGTCTTCCTGTCGAGGGCTTTCTCCATGTCAACCAGTTTCACAACCTCTTGGATGCGCTTTGAGAGGACGGTCCCGTGCATCATGTGGAGTCTTCCGACAAGGGTCAGAAACTCTCGGCCGGTCGAATCTGCGGGGAGCGATTCGTAGTCCGGGCAGAAGCCGATCGATGAGTGCAGGTCAGAATTCTTCCATGGACTCCTGCCGAGCACGGTTATGCTGCCAGCATTAGGTTTGATCAGGCCGAGTACGAGCTTGAAGAATGTGCTCTTGCCGGAACCATTTGGGCCGACTATGCCAGTTATCCCTGGCATCACTCTCAGCTCGAAGCCGTTGAGGCCTATCACCTGCCCGTACCATTTGCTGAGGGATTGCGCCTGAATGATGGGCGAGGGAACATTCTCTTGGGCTGTCACTTGCCCACCACCTGCCTCGTCAGTCTATAGTATACGACAATGGCCGGAACGATGATTAGGGATGCCACAATCAGCCCAAGGGCTCCCTTATCGACATAGCTTGGAACCGGTTCGCCGAAAAACCAGCTGAAGAGATATGTCAGCGCATCGATCGGGCTTATGACCCTCCATCCCCGGGAGAACTGAGAGAATAAGGCCGCGACTACGACCAAGACGAAGAAAGACATGAAGGTGCCAACCGCTGCATAACTCTTCCTCCTGGTGAAGCACGAGATCATCATGCCGAAAGGCACGAAGAACAATGTGACAAGGGCACCTACCAAAGCGGTCTTCCCCAAGACTCCGAAGCCGTCCCAATAGTCGTTGCCGGTCTGGGTCAATAGCGAGACGAAGGCAACGATGACGGGGGGTAGTGCGCAAAAGAGGCTCATCACCAGCAACGCGCCGGCAGCCTTGCCGGCAAGATAGTCCCTGACCTTGAGAGCTCTTGAGAAGTAGAGCACAAAAGAACTGCTGGCCAAGTCTTCCGATATGAGGTCGGACGTTACAATAGCTGCCAGCAACATGGAAAAAATCACGAACAAACCTCCTCCCAGGTAGGAGTTCATGTCGGTGGCCTGTAACCCCTCGTGACGGATGAGGATAATCGTTATCAGACTAAATGCATGGACTATCAGGAAGCCGATGACGAGAAGTATGATTACTCCGAGCGACCCGATCTTGTGTCTGAATACGCTTCGAGCGATGACGTAGAGCCGAAGATTCTGGGCGGTCCTCTCACCCTTCCATGCGTGATACTCGATAGGACTAATGCCCATCTCTTCCGCCTCCTCTGAAAGCCCGCAGGAACACTTCTTCGAGGTCCAGACTCTCTGGATGGAGGCTCCTCACTTGAACGCCGTTCTCAGCGGCAAGTCCGAAAACCTTCTTCCCATCCTCACATCCTCTGATCAGCAAGGTGATTTGCTCTCCAGCTTCGTCTCTCTTGTCAACTATCTGGCAGATCTGCTCCAGAGCTCGGACATATCCCGACAGAGCCGCTGCGGGGCCGCGAACGGTCAAGCTTCGCACTCCCTCCTCGCCAGCCAGTAGAGTCTTCATCTCCCCGGAACGAACCAGCTTCCCGTTGCTGACAATGATAGCATAGTCGCAGATTCGCTCGACGTCTTGGAGGATATGAGACGAAACGATGATCGTCTTCTCCGACGATGCCATCTTCTTTACGAGGCCGAGCAGTTCCTCTCGTCCCTGAGGGTCCATGCCACTAGTAGGCTCGTCAAGGAAAAGCAGCTTGGGATCGTGCGCTATCGCCTGCGCGAGCTTCACTTTCTGCTTCATCCCAGTTGAATATGACTTAATCGGCCTGTACCTCTCCTCACCGATTCCCACGAAATCCAGCATCTCATGGCTGCGTTGCATCGCGTCAAGTGACGCCATGCCCGATATCATTCCCATGTAGGAGACGAGTTCCACCGCATTGACGGACTGTATCAGGCAATCATGTTCGGGCATGTAGCCGATGCGGTCTCGAATCTGGAGGCTTTGAGTCTGGGAGTCCAATCCTCCGACTGATATAGTCCCTTTATTGAGGCTGAGGAGTCCCAGCGAAGCCTTGATGAAAGTGCTCTTACCGGCCCCGTTCGGTCCCAAAAGGCCGACGATGCCTCGGGGAATATCCGCAGTGAATCCATCAAGAGCCATCACTGGACCGAAGCTGACGGTCACATCTCTTGCGGAAACATGGATCCGATTCGCACCGGAGCCCTTCTCTTGACCGGCGACCTTCTCCCCTGCCATCGGCCGAGTGAAGTGTTCGAAAGACATAAGCATTTGGCTCGCAGGTCGTTGTGAAGTCGGGGATCGAGTCTTTCGTTTTCCTATTGTCCGACGAATCGTGCGCGAGCTCCGATTCAGCTCTGATACAATATGTCAGCAGAGACCGCCGAGAAGGAAAGTATGAATGATTCCGGCTCTATGCGTGAGTGTGGACCGGGCGAGATTTGAACTCGCGACCTCCCGCATGCCAAGCGGGCGATCTGCCGCTGATCTACCGGCCCATGTTGGTTTGCGATGTATAGGGTAGTCCTAGTTAAAACTTGCCGGACATCGTCCAGGCTGGGACTACATGAAAGAGTCTATCTTCCTCTGGTATCGGACCTTCTCTCCAGGTACAGGGATCGGGTATTCCTCGGTTAGGCACCCCAGGCACAAGTCGCCCGCAGGGTGGCCTATCGCGTCAACGAGCCCCTCGACCGAGAGGTATCCGAGGCTGTCGGCCGTGATCATCTTGCCGATCTCCTCGATGGTCCTGCCGGTGGCCGCGAACTGCTCTCTCGTCTTCATATCAATCCCGAAGTAACACGGAGCACGTATCGGCGGCGAACCCACTCTGACATGTACCTCCTTCGCTCCAGCGTTCCTGACGATCTGAACGATCTGACGTATCGTGTTGCCTCTAACTATCGAGTCGTCCACCAGGACGACTCTCTTGTCCTTGATGACGCTCTTGAGCGGATTCAGTTTCAGCATGACGCTAGTGACCCTGTCCGACTGCTCGGGCATGATGAACGTACGTTCCACATACCTGTTCTTCATCAGCCCCTCGGAGTAGCGTATGCCCGACTCCTCTGAGTATCCGATCGCATGAGACCTTCCCGAGTCGGGAATGGGCACAACGACATCCGCTTCGACCGGCTGCTCCTTCGCCAGCCTCTGGCCGATCCTCCGCCTGACCTCGTAGACGAGCTTTCCGTCGAGGCTTGAGTCCGCCCTCGCGATGTAGACCCACTCGAACATGCAGTGTGCTTTGCCCTTCGACAGCCCCGTCTTGATGGACTTGATCTCTCCGGGAAGGAGTTCGACGATTTCCCCCGGCTCGACGTCTCTGATGAACTCCCCGCCGAGCGTATCGAACACGACGCTCTCGGAGGCAGCCGCGAATCCTGTCTTGGTCCGTCCAACGCATAGAGGCCTGATGGCTAGCGGGTCCCTCATGGCGAACACCCGGTTGTCGATCATGATCGTCATTGAATAGGAACCCTGGAGCATCGTCATCAGGTTCTTGAGCGACCGGACGGGATCTCCAGTGTTGGCGATGTCGTTCGCCAACAGTCGCACTGCGATCTCAGAGTCGGATGAGGTGATGAACGCCCACCCCTTCCTCTTGAGCTCGTCCATGATCTTGTCAGCGTTGACTATCTCTCCGTTGTGCGCGAGGGCAATGTCCCCATAATTGGTTGAGACCACGATGGGCTGCGCGTTTTCGATGTTTGATGATCCGACCGTGGAATACCGGACATGGCCGATGCCCAGCTCTCCCTTTAGATTGTTTATGTCGTCCGACTTCAGGGCCTGATGTGCTAGGCCCATGCCCTTGATGGCCTTGATGCCGTTGTTGTAGACGGCTATTCCGGCCGATTCCTGGCCTCTATGCTGGAGCACTCTGAGCGCGTAGAAGATGTCCACTGAAACGTTGTTAATGGCCGCAGTGGCGAAAATGCCACACTCATCCTGTGGGTGCTCAGTCTCCATTGACCTTACCCCCCCTTCCTAGGAATATGCTTCATCTCAGTGCTGTTTGGCCCAATTGTAGTGCCTCAGCTTGGCCGTTGCGCCGAAACCGCACGAAGCACACGTCTTGTGTCTCACGTGATAAGCGCGCTTGCCGCAGCGACGGCAGATTATATGCGTCTTCTTGCTGCCTCGCTTCCCCATCGATGGAGTGCCCTTTGTCATCCGGCCCTACCTCACGGTGATATGTAAATCACATTGTCCCCGCGGACGATGGTAGTTTCCATCTTCCTGACGACCTGGCTTTCGTAGGTCTCCTCAGCGTTCCTGAGCACTAGGTTCATGTGAGGGTCGTAGCCGTCCAGGACACCCCTGTACCCTCTCTTCCCCTTGAGCTCGACGATGACCTGCTGGTTTATTGACTTGTTCAGAACAGCCAGGGGCTTGATCAAATAAATCACCTGATGGCCTGATATCGGGTACCGTACTTAAAGCTTTGCGGTTCGACCATCGTCAAGCTCCGCTATGCTGGCATGGTCGAAAACGTCTCAGAAAGGGGGATGTAGAGATGTGCCCCTGCGACCAGTTGTTCAGAGTTGGACGGTCGTGTCTTCCTTCAACCTCTCGAGTATGAGGTATGTGTTTGACCTCTCGACATCCTCGATCTTGATGAAAGAATCGACGATCTCCTTGAGCTCCTCCCTTGACGATGCCCGCAGGAGGACGGCGAAGTCGATGTTCCCTAGCAGGAAGTAGACTGCCCAAACGCCCTGTATCTTGGCAATCCTCTCTCCGATCTTCTTGGAGTAGTCCGGGCCATACCTGCCAGTCACGAGAGAAATAGCCAGTATCTCCTTGCCAACCTTGAGCGGGTCCACGGTCGCCTTGAACCCCGTGATCACGCCTTCCTGGATCAGCCTGTTGACCCTGTAGTGCACAGTGGACGAGGAGAGACCTGTCTTCTCCCCGATCTTCTTGAGACTGATGTTGCAGTCCTCTTGAAGCATTTTCAGGATTATCTTGTCGTTCTTGTCTAGCGTTACTGAGTTTTGCTTATCCGTCAAGGGCTCCCCCCTAAAACATTCGAAAACAGTACAACGTATTCGTATTCATAACGCTTTCGATGGCTTTGGTTCGAATTGAACAATAATCGACATCATTTCGAGACGAATATCGTAACAGCACGATAGGGAGCTTCAGATGAACGCGCCTACTGTCGGGAGGTCCAGCAGATCCATGTCGAAGAAGATCACGCCCTCCCGGACCTCCTCCGGTCCCAGGTCTGTCCTTCCAGCCAGTCTCGCGAGGAATGACGCCCTCCACCACAGGTCGATAGCGTTGTTGGCGAGCGCGCCGAGGTACACCTGGGCGAAGTTGTACTCATAGCCGTCCATATCACACAGATATGCCGCGTGCCCTAGGAAGCAGTCTCGGGCGTTGACCAGTGCCATGTACTCCTTGAAGGCGGTCTTCCCTGACGGTGAGATGGGCATGAGTTCTATGTCCGAAGGGTTGGTCCTCGACGACTCCGTGGTGGATCCGTCCTCGGAGAGCTCGTAGCCCACTATCTCCATTCCGACCAGCCTGAAGATCTTCCATCTGTTCTTGTCATCGATGTATATCGGCAGCAGGCTCAGATCGGGAAGATCGAACACCTCCGTTCCGTCTATCAGCGCCCTCTCTTCCACATCTGCCTCCGCCTCCGTCCTCCGGACAAGCCTCGCGATGTCCGTTGCAAGTGCGTTCTGCTTGGTCCTCCCGTGCTCGGCGTATGTCAGCAGCCTGCTGAGGCCGAGCTCCTCGACCAGCTCGTCCGCGAGCGCATGTCCGGCGCCTCTGACAGACGAGAACGACTGTGCGACCCACGTGTCCCTGGTGTTTCTCACGAACTCCGTGAATACACTCTTCGCAGTGCCGAGCTCCGAACGCAGACGATCTTCCCCGTATTCGGAGAGGATGCCCTTTGCGACATCATGCAGGTTCTCACCGGCAAGTCCCATGCCTCTGCACGACAGGTTCGCGTTGAGCTGGATCCTCCATCCTACGAATACGTTGACAGGGAACGCCCTGCAGAAGTGCGGTCTGTCCTGGTATATCCTACAGCGCTTGTTTTTCAAGAAATAGCACGAGCCATGTGCTCCCCTGAGTTTGATTGCCGCGCCTCGCACCTCAGGCGAGATGTGCCTGTCCGTCATCCCCTCGGAGAGCTTCGGATCAGATCGGAACTTGGCTTCCTCCTCGGGGAGCAGCTCTGGCTGGCATAGACAGCAAAGGGCGCATCCGTCGACACATCTGTAGGTCTTGCCGTCCACCTCGGAGTAGTCTATCTCCAATGGCTCGTTACCTTGAGCCAAGGACATCCCTTCCCATCCTCTCACCTACTTGGGAGCCATTCTCTACCATTAGCTGGCCCCTGAGGAATACGGTCTGCGGGAATATCCCTGGCATGTCCTGGTAGGCCGTCCACCCGCATTTCGAGTGCAGGTTGTCCGCCTTGATGATCGTGCTGTGCGTCATGTCGACAACGATCAGGTCGGCGTCGTACCCTGGCGCGATCTTCCCCTTGGCCAGGCCGTACACCTCACCGGGTCGCTCGGAGAGCATCCCCACCGCGCCGGTGATGTCCAAGTGCCTCTCCTTCACCAGATTCAGCATCAGGGGGACCATCGTCTCTACCCCTGGCATTCCCGTCGGGGCGTAGTCGAAGTCCTCCTTCTTCTCATCGATCGCATGTGGTGCGTGGTCCGAGGCGATCATGTCGAACACGCCTTCCTTCAACGCCTGGAACAACGCGTGCCTGTCATCTCTCTTCCTGAGCGGCGGGTTGACCTTGGCGAGCGTACCCAACTTCGAGCTGATGTCGAAGAGCAGATGATGTGGGGTGATCTCGGAGGTCAGATTAGGGACTCCCTGAATAAGCGGCAGAGAAGCCTTCCCCGACACATGGCATATATGCAGCTTGCAGCCGTTCGCAGCGACCTTTACCTTCCTGATCGCGCTGCTCTCACACTCGTTGTTCCTGTTCCTTAGATGATCTTCCAGGCTCTCCTCGATCTCTTTCCTACGAAGGGATTCATCCTCCGCGTGGACCGCGAGGACCTTCCGGGTCGTCGCGATGGCGGCTATCTCCTTCTTCACCGATTCGAGGGAGGGCACCATAAGTTCACCGGTCGTGCTGGCCATGTAGAGCTTGAACCCGATCGCCTCCTTCGCCATTGCCTCGACATCCAGGCCCGGCCTAACACCGGCGAACAGGCCGAAGTCCACCATGCTCTTTGATGAAGCTATCTTCTTCTTGTCCCTGAGCGCGGACAGCGTTGTAGTAGGTGGCTTTGTG
>Ga0315275_10000679_pt1 | contig 28242 bp, 24 predicted proteins | sample YL17G03_0_MG_FD_205557 | JGI IMG/M metagenome (GOLD analysis project Ga0315275, IMG submission 205557) | Sediment microbial communities from Yellowstone Lake, YNP, Wyoming, USA - YL17G03_0 | ecosystem: Environmental > Aquatic > Freshwater > Lake > Sediment | place: USA: Wyoming | collected...
TAATTCCGGGCGTGTCACCGCGAAAGCGGCGATCTCGCATGCTCCGGTGCGGGGAGGATATGCTGGAGCTTCCGGGCGGCCTTCATCGCCGTGATTAGAGGGTGGGCTGTGCAACGAGGTTTCGACGTCCCTTGACCCCGGGTCCGGGGTGCGATATAAGTCGCACGTGTCCATTCCGCGGATCGCCTTTCTTCCTCGCTCCGGATCGTTGATCGGACAAGCTCGCCCGTCATGAAAGGCATCCTCTTTTCGGCCGACGGGATCGTTCTGGCACTTTTTTGGGGAGGGGCGGCCGTCACCTGGCTCTCTTCGCTCGGGTACCTGCTGATCCTGACCCTGATCGTCCGGGGCCGAGGCGGTTCCGAGCGGCCTGCCGGGGCCGAGCCCGGGATCGCGGTGGTTGTACCGACACTGAACGAGGAAGCTCTGATCGGGGAGAAGATCGCGGACATCCAAAGGAGCGATTTTCCGCGGGACAAGATGGATCTCGTGATCGTGGACGGGGGATCGGAAGACGGGACGGTGGAAAAGGTCAAGGAAAAGATCTCCGGAGGACAAAGGATCAAGCTCTTCCAACTCGCCGGGACTCCCAATAAGGCCGATCAGGTCAACCATGCCCTGAGAAATGTGGATCGGGACATCATCGTCTTTTCCGACGCCGATTCCAGGATGGCGGTCTCCTGCGTCAGGGAGCTGGTCGCCGAGCTCGAAGCCGACCCTGCGGCGGCCATCATCGGGGCGACCGTGAGCCCCAGGACCGGCCTTCTCGCGGAAAGGATCCACTGGTGGTTCCTCAACGAGCTCTGGTGGCTCGAGGGCGAAGTGTTCTTCTGCGCCGGGGTTCCGGGCGTGTGTTTCGCCGTCCGTCGAAAGGCTCTGTTGTCCATGGACGGGGGCTCCAAGGCGGACGACATCCGCCTCGGGCTTGAGGCCGGCGCCAGGGGGTTCCGGGTCCGCCTCAGCCGCCGGGCCCTGGCCACGGAGATCAGGGTCCCGCAGACGGTAAAAGAATTCCTTCAGTTCCGCCGCCGCCGGGGATCCTGTTACGCCCACGAGGTCCTTCGGTTTTCGCGCCGGTCCCGGTCGCCGATCCGGTGGCGGCTGCTGCGTCTCCTCCGCCTCTGGCAATTCCTGGCCACGCCTATATTGGCCTTGGCCGCGGTATTGTCGGGCCTCCGGCTTGCGGCCTCCCGTCACTGGCCGCTCGTCATCCTGGCCGGCGCGGCGTTTCTCGTTCCGGCCGTTCTCAAGGTCTTCGAAATGGCCGGCCGGGAGGAGAAACCTCGACGGTGGGCCCTGAGCCTGGAGACGGTCCGATTCCTCGTCCTCTTTCTCCTCTCCCTGCTCGTCATGCGCGTCCCGTTTTCCGGTCAGGGAGCGCTGGGAGGGAAAAGGCCATGACGGGAAAACGGCTCAGGACCGGACGGAGGCTTGTCAAAAGCCTTTTTTGCCGGGTCCATCCCCTCGAAGTGACGGCCCAGCTCTGGAACACGTGCGACAGCCGTTGCGTTTATTGCCGTTGCCCGGATGTGCAAACCCGGATCATGTCGACCGAGGAGTGGCTCGGGATCATCCGCGGGCTCGGCCGGCTCGGGACGATCCGGATCAAGTTCCAGGGAGGGGAACCGACTCTGCGGCCCGATTTCGCGGAGCTTTCACGCGAAGCGAAGCGGGCGGGCATGATCACCGCCGTCATTTCCAACGGCCTGAGGTTCGCCGCGAACCCCGGACTGCTCGACGGGCTGGACGAGGCGGTGATCAGCCTGGACTCGCTCCGGCCCGAGGTCAACGACGAGCTGCGCGGGGAGGGCGCCTATCAAGGGGCCATGAGCGCCATCGACCTGTCCCTGCGGCGCGGCCTCAAGACCTATGTGAACATGGCCCTGAGCCGGAGGAACGTCGAGGACCTCGAACCGATGCTGGCCCACTGCGAGAGGCACGGCATCCGGATGAACGCCCAGCCCGTCAAATTCGGGGTGAGATACTACGACGACCGGGCGCGGGGGATCGCGCTGGCTCCCGACGAGATCCGGCGGGTCTACCGCCGGATGGCCGGCTGGAAGAGGGAGGGAAGAGGATTAATGTTCTCTCCCGCGTCCTACCTCAAGGCCGTGGAGTGGCCCGACCTCACCCGGAATTCCGTGAAGAGCCCGGGAAAATCAAAATGCGTGGCCGGGAAGTACTATTTCCACATCGACCCGGACGGCGACGTCATTCCCTGCATCCCCAACGGGGCGGACTTCGTCCCGAAGAACATCCTCAAGGACGGATTGGCCGGGGCTCTGAAACATACGGCATCCCACAATTGCGGCGACTGCTGGTCGCCCTATCTCAACGAGCGGAACCTCCTCTATCACTTCGATCCCGCGGCCATCCGCGGATACCTGAAGCGAGGCTAGCGGACCCCGATGAGCCCGACTCTCGCCATGCGGCTCGCCGCGTCGCCGGTCGGGGGCCCCTCCCGCGAGCGCCTTGTCCCGATCAGCCTGTTCCTTCGGGATGAGGTCCAGCTGTTCTCGGGATTTCCAACGAATCCCGTGTCCCGGATCTTCAGGGAGACCGGAGAGACGACCTCGGTCGGGATCTCGGCGGCGTTGTATCCGAAGTATCGGGACCTCGACCTGCCGCCGGAAAAAAGATTCGAGCTCAGAACCGGCCTGCCGCCCCGGGTCGAAGAATGGCTTCGGCCGATCGCCGGGATCATCAGGCGGGCGAGGGAAGACGGCGGGGACGGCTCCCCGGTGATCCTCCTCGACTCGAGGCGGGGGGGGGACATCCCCTCGTTCTTTCGTGTGGAAACCCTGAGTGGTCAAGTCCCCGATGGGAATCACAGAGTGCTGGCCTATACCCTTCTGGCTCCGGAAGTCCCGGACTGCCGGGTGCGGGTGAGGTTTGTCTCCATCCATCCCGCCGCCCTGGCCATCGCCAACGGCCTGACCCTGGCCCTCTGTTTTGTCATGGATCCCGTTCATACCCCGGGATTCGCGAGAAAGCGCTTCGGAAGACAGGGACGGCGGGCTTCGGGTTGAACGGAGCCGGGCCGGTCAGAATAGTGCGTCCAGCGTAATGAAAACGCCCAGCCGCCTGGCGTCGGGGACGTTCCGGTCGATCTCGCGCGGCACGAACCCCGAGCTGTCCCCGACCCGCAGGCAGTAATAATGGCCGGACCCCCACCGGAACCCGACGGGCCGCGGGAATTCCATGATACTCGCGGGCCCGTTTCGTTTCACCCGTCGGGCCGTCCTTTCCGCCGTCGCGACCCGGACGGTCGTCCGGCCCGGAACGGGGCTTGCCAGGCTCAAATTGATGCGGGAAAGGGGCCGCGATGACCGGAGGAGGACGGTCGTTTCACGGCCGGCCTTCGTCCAGAACCCTCCGGCTTCCGCCCCATGGGCATTGTCGTCCTGGAAGAAGACCTCGACGCCTTCGCTGCCGGAAGGGAGGGGATCCTTCAGGCGGATATCGGAGAACGCATACCCGACAACGGCCATGGAGAGAGCGAAAACGATCGCCGCATGAACCCCGAGGGGCATCGGCCCTTTGGCAGCCGTCCCGGCATGCTTTCTTTTCACGAAGATGAACGTCACAAGCGCGGCGGCCAGAAGCCAGACTCCGAGCACGGGCGCTTTGAGATTCTCCGGGCCGGCCAGGTCCGGGACCCAGGCTGTTGGATCAACGAGAGCATTGCCGAGCGACGTCAACAGATGACTCGAGGTCCCGGCCCCAGCCAACGCTTCATGGAGATCGACGTGGTAAAGGATCCAGGGAGTCCTCAATCCGGCATAGGCTGCGAGGATGCCCGCCCCGATCGCCACCGCAAGGACCGACCTCCCGGCCGTGCCGCGCTCCCCGACGAACGCCGCGGCCACGAAGACCGCCATGATCCAGGCGACCGGAAGAACGAGCCGCCCCGGCGGGCAATAGCCGCCCCATTGGCCGGTGGTGGAGCAGAGGAGCCAGAAGGATCCCATAAGGAAGAGGAGGGACAGGGCCGCTTTTTTTCGCGTCTTAAGGAGCAGGATCGAACCCGCGATGAACAGGACGTAAACGGGCGCGTACGGCAGGATCCCGCTCCTTTGGTCGAACAGGTAACCAACCCCGAAGCGCACGATCTCGACCGCCTTGGCCAGGATCCCGGGCTCGAACTTCAAGGGATCCGGCATCAGGACGGTCCCCGTGTAGACCACCATGGGGTCGAGCCTTCCATAGAGGGCCCAAAAATAGCCGAGATACCCCAGTCCGGAGAGAAACGGGAGGAAGGTCAGGGATAAGAACCGGGACCACCGGCGGGGACCAGGTCGAAAGATCGCCGGCATGCCGAGAAGGAACAGTCCCGCCGAGAGCATGACATACTTCACCCCGAACCAGGGAAGGACGGCGATGCCGGCGCCGGCGAGGAGCAGGTCCCCGGTCGACCGCGCGTTCCTGAGGCTGATCCGGTCGAAGACGAAGATCAGGATGAGGGCCGCCGGGACCTCGGGATAGACCAGCTGGGAATGGAAGATCATCGGGGGCATGAAACAGAAGACAGCCCAGGCCGCGAGCGAGGGGGCGGCGCGGCCCGTGAGCCTGATGGCGACGAGGTAAAGGGCGGCGCCGAGGAGCGCCGAGAGCAGGCACATGGTCAGTCTTGCGGCGAAGACGAAAATGCGCGAGCGGAGCCCGGCCCCTGCCGGCCCCCCGGCGAAGATCCTCCCGGCCAGCTCCCCGGCGAAATAGGACGGCAGGACCAGGACGGAAGTCCCGGGGAGGTGCTTGGAATACACGTGCTCGGGGCCCCGCTTGCCCGGGTAGGCATGGGATCGAAGGGGCCCCGGATAGAAGGCGAGATAGTCCTTGTCCCGGTAGTTGTTGAAAAGATCGATATCGCCGTCCCGAAGGAGGCTCCTCGTGATGACGAGGTAATGGGGTTCGTCGCCGGTGAAGGGCTGAGGCGGGAAGACGAGCCCGGAGGCCAGGAACGCGTAGGCCAAAAAGGAGATCCCGGCCAGCTTCCGGGCGGTCGATCCAGGATTGGCCTCGATCTTTTCGAAGGCCTGCCGGACGCGGGAGGGGAAGACCTCGGGATGGGAAGCTCGCAAGCGCAACAGGAAGACGGCCAGGAGATAGAGCGTCCCCAGAATAGAGACGGGGACAAGCACCGTCCGGATATCCCGAAGGAAGATCGCGTATTGAACGAAGACGAGATCGAGCAGGACGAGAGGCGACAGTGACAGCACCAGGGAGGCGGCCAGCTTCGCGGGATCTTCTCCGGTCCTCGCGGCCAGCGCGCGCACGGCCCTTCCCGAGGCCAAGGCCAGAACGGCGCCCAGGAATAGTGTCAGGGCCGCCAAAACCGGGAGGAAGAGAATCGCTCCGCCCCGGCCGAACGGCGGATGGGCCACGGAGAGCCAGACGTACGCGGACAGGGCCTGGACCTCGAGGAGGAAAAGCGCCAGGGCCCGGATCCTCTTGGAGATCAGCTTCAGGAAAGTGCTCAAAGGATGAAGATTTCCTCGCCGATACTGTATCGCCGGCCGGCCGGGACTGTCAATGACCCCGGCGTCCAAGCTTGCGTTTTTCGGCTCCATCTGCTACTTATGCATCTTGAAAAAACGATTCCTAGCCATCTGGCTCGTCGGGCTCACCGCCCTGGCCGCGCCGCTCCCGGTGCGTCCCGCCGACCCGTCCCCGAAGCCCGTCCGGACGGCCGATTTCCGGGCGGAGATCGGTACCGACTCCCTGGAACGCCGGTATTACCGGCCGACGTTCCGGTTCTCGTTCCCCGTCCCCGGGTCGCCCGCCTGGCGGTGGAACGCGGGGCTGATGTACGACCAGCGGATGAACGGGAGCTTGCGGGGGGCGACGGACTTTTGGCTGAGCGCGGGAATCGAGCGCCGGCTCCCGGGGCGCTGGAGCCTGGAGGCTGCGGTACGGCACTTGTGCCGCCACGAGACGTCGCGCGACAATCCCATTATCCTCGATGTCAACGAGGTCCTGGGGATCGTCCGGTTCCGCGAGGAGTCCTTCGAGCTCGGGCTCGGGTTCGGCGGCTACGTCGGCAAGACCGGGGATTACCGTCGCCTGGCGACGGCGAGCCTGATCCTGCCCGGCTTCCCCGCCGCCGGGATCGCGCTCGAGGGCGAGGTCAAATGGGTCGATTTCGCGGAGTGGCTCTACGAAGCGGGATTCTCGGTGGCCCTCGGCCCGAACACGGCCCTTTTCCTCCGCGGCGCCCGGACCTACCGCTTCCCGGCCGCGGTCTATCTCGGCTTCCGTTATTCCTCGGGAGAGACCGGGGGCCGGCCCCTGGAGCATTTCATGTTTGCCGCCGGCGCGGTCCCCTTCGATGACCGGTACAAGCTCTCGGCCTCCGGCGAATACCGGCTGGAGGTCTACAGGAAAGAGCGGTCCAGGCTGATCGCCGACGCGGGATTCAGTTCCCCCGTCCTCGCCGGGGACGGCTTCTTCGCGCAGTTCCGGCCCGACAAGCTCGTCTATGCCCTCAGGGGGGAATACGAGCGCGAGGTCGGCCGGTCCCTCTACGTCTCCTGGTACGCCGACTACGCCGCAGAAATGCCCGCGGACAAGGCCCTTCCCTTCACCGGCTCCTTGGCGACCGGACTCAAGCTGAAGAACCAGCCGTACTTCGACCGGCTCGACCGGATGTTCCGGTTCGACGTCGCCGCGGGCTGGAATTTCAAGCTTGACGAGGAACTGACGATCCGGGCGGGGCTCAACACGGTCCGTGAACGGGGCTTGAGTTTCGGCGCCGACCTGGGGTGCCGGATGAGGGGGCGCCGCCGGGCAGAGATCGATGCCCGCGTCTTCGTGGACGCCGGCGGGACCGTGGCCGTCAGGCCCTTCGCCGGCTTCAGGAACGGCCCGTCGCTCAGCGGGGACGGGCCGACGGGAACCTTCAAGTTCGTCGTCGGGGTCGGGCTTTACAAGTGGCTCTGAGCCCGCCGGGCTTCAGTCCTTCTTCTTGTCGTCCTCTTCCTCTTCGCCGTCCGCGGGCTCTTCTTTCTTCTTCTGGACCAGGGCGGACTTGAGAAGGTCGCCGAAGACGCCGAACTTGGTGGGCTCTTCCTTGGAGACGGGCTTGGCCTCTTCCTTCTTCTCCCGTTTCTCGCGGGCCGTCCGGGCGCGCTGCTCCTCGGGCCCCTCTTCTTTCTGCTTGACGCCGGCCAGGGCTTCCATCTCGGATTCCTCTTCGACGAGCCTCTCCTCGATGACCCGGCGCTCGCTCTTCTTGGGCCGGGCGGACTTATCGCCCTCGTGCGTCAGTTTCTTCTTCTTGGGGGCCTTTTCCTTCTTGGCCGTCGTCGCCGCCTTGGCCTTCTCCTGCTCGGTGGTCGGCGGGGCAGGCGGGGGCATCGGCGGTTCGGCCGCGGGCCCGGCCTCGCGCGCGCGCGGGGGCGCTGGTTTCGGGGCTTTCGGCGTGAGGTCGATGATCTCCGGCTCGCCTTCCTGGAAGGGCTCCTCCTCTTCCTCCTCGAGGAAGCCGACGGTCCCGGGCGGCAGATAATCCGCGCTCCGTCGGGCGCGGGGGAGAGCCTCCTCTTCGGCCGCGGGGGCCTCGGTCGGGATGACGTCCAGGATGTCCTCGATCTCGGAGATGGGCTCCTGGTAAATGAAGATCCCCTTCTTCTTCTCGGACTTGGCGAATTCGGAGGAGTTGAGCAGGGTGAATTCCACGTCCTCCTGGGTCGTCTGTTTCAGGATGTCGACCAGGTGGTAGGCCCGGAGGAAGTGCAGGGCGTGGCTGGGCGATGAGAGGGTGGGATCCTTGAAGACGAGGATGAGCAGGTCTTTGAGGTCGAGGTCGGCGCGGTGTTCGGCCAGCGGCAGGAGGGAGGCGATGTTCTCGCGTTCGAGGTAGATGATCTTGTTGGGCTCGGCGAACGTGAAGGCCTCCTCGCCGATGTCGGAGAAGCGGTCCCCCGCCGGGTCGTAGGCGAGCTTCAGGGCCGAGATCTTCTTCTTGGACTTCTTGATCCAGAAGTGGAACTGGGCCGGGCCCTTCCTCTCGAGGGTCAGACTCGTTCCCTGGGGGATATTGTTGGCGACGTAAAAGTCCTTGAGCCCGAGGAAGTAGCCGGCGGTCGGGTAGTAGAAGAGCGTGTAAATCTTGCCGTCCTCCGGGTCCGTGAAGGCGTATTCCCGGGCGTGGCTCAGGGCCTTGGCCAGGCTCCGGGGGACCTTGATCCCACCCGACAGGATCTCCCGCCAGGTCAGGTAGACCTTGATCGGGAAGTCCTGGACGTGGCTCATCTCAGGCTTCTCGAGTTCCACGAGCTCGGGGACCCGGGCGAGCGGGGCAGCGAGGGGGAGAGTCTCGGGCAGGGCGTTGAGGATCTTCTTGAGGTGCCACCGGCCCCAGCCGGCGTAGGTCAGGGCGACGAAGTCCTTCCGGTGCTTCTTGTCGAGGGCGTAGCCGAGGCTCATGCAGGTGAGGTCGAAAAGGTCGCTCGAAGCCTCCAGCCCGAAGAATTTATTCACGAGCTCCTCGGTCGAGGCGGAGGCCTGGATCCGCTCGAACTCGGCTCCGATCTCTTTGACCTTCGCCTCGGGGACCTCGACCCGCCGGGACACGATCTGCCAGGACTCGTTCCAGCCGAAGAGCGTGGGCGACTTGCCCAGCTCGGTCCGGAGGTTCTTCTCCAGGATTTTCAGGTCCCGCTCCGTCATGGGAAGCTCGGTGAGCCTGGGGTCGCTCGTCCGGTCCAGGACCTCGGCCGGCGCGTTCCGTCCTTCGGCGTTCGACGGCAGGAGGACCTGGGTCCTCGTCTTTTTCATGTAATCGATATACTTCCGGAAGACGCCGCCCCCGTCGTAGTCGACCTCGAGCATCTCGCAGTTGAAGCTCTTGTAGAAGGTCCGGCCGACGATCTTGAGGATCACCGACCCCTTAAAGTGCTCGACGTTCTTGCTGCCGATGGTCAGGGTCTCGTCGTAATCTTTGTAGACGTAGTCGCCGACCTCGTACCGGGCGTCAGGGTCGTAGCGCTTGACGTCCTTGCTCCTCTGGCCGGCCGTCTTCAGGAAGGCGAGCTTCTGCGCCAGGTCATGGAGGGCCGTCGGCCGCGGGCTCCGGGCGAGCTCCTCCTCGATGAAGGCCGCGTCCCCGGGGACGATGGCCGTGGTGATTCCGTTCTCTGGATTGTTCATGGCGTTATTTTTTTCCCATCAGCAGGAGGCAGATGACCTTCTGGACGTGGAGCCGGTTCTCGGCCTCGTCGTAGACGACGGAGTTGGGGGAGTCGATGACCTCGTCGGTCACTTCGTCGCCCCGGTGGGCGGGCAGGCAGTGCATGAAGAAAGCGTCCGGCTTCGCGTGGGCCATGAGAGCGGCGTTGACCTGGTATGGGGCGAAGATGCGGGCCCTCTTCTCCTTCTCGGCCTCCTGGCCCATCGACGCCCAGACGTCCGTGTAGACGGCGTCGGCGCCTCGGGCGGCCTCGGCCGCGTCGTTCGTCACGAGAAGGCTGAAGCCCGTCTCCCGGCCGTCCTCGAGGGCTTGCCGGACGATCTCGGAGTTCGGCTCGTAGCCGGCGGGCGTGGCCACGGCCATCTTCGTCCCGGCCTTGGCGGCCGCGAACATCAGGCTGTGGCAGACGTTGTTGCCGTCGCCGACATAGGCCAGCTTCAGGCCGGAGAGCCCGCCCTTCTTCTCGTGGAGCGTGTAGATATCGGCCATGGCCTGGCAGGGGTGGAGGAGGTCGGTCAGGGCGTTGATGACCGGGATGCGGGTGCTTTTGGCCAGGTCGAGGATGATCTGGTGGGCGAAGGTCCGGAGCATGATCCCGTCCACCCAACGCTCGAGGTTCTTGCCGACATCGTAGATCCCCTCGCGCGAGCCGAGCTGGATGTCGGACGGGGCCAGGTAGATGGCCTCGCCGCCGAGCTGGAGCATCCCGACCTCGAAGGTCATGCGCGTCCGGAGGGAGGGTTTCTGAAAGATCATGGCCAGGATCTTGCCCTTGAGGGCCTTGTCGTAGTGCCCGGGGCGTTTCTTCATGTCATCGGTCATGTCGAGCATCTGCTGGAACTCGTACCGGGTCAGGTCGTGGATGGAGATGAAGTCCTTGTGCACCGTGTTCTCCTAGGCCGTGGCGATGATCTTCGTCCCCGAGCGATTGATGAGGGCCGCCCTGAGGTGGCTGGCCGTGGTGATCAGGACCTCCCGGCCGCCCGCCTCGATGTATTCGACGGCCGCCCGGATCTTAGGGCCCATCGACCCCGGCGGGAACTGACCCTCGGCCAGGTGCCGGCGGGCCTCTTCCACCGTCAGGACCGGGGCCTCCCGCTGGGTCGGCTTCCCATAGTCGAGGTAGACCCGCTCGATGGCCGTCAGGATGACGAACAGGTCCACCTTGACCTCGCGGGCGAGAAGGCTCGCCGCGTAATCCTTGTCGATGACGGCCTCGACGCCCTCGAAGAGCCCGCGGCCGTTGAGGATGACCGGGATGCCGCCCCCCCCCGCCGCGATGACGACGCGGCCGGCCTGGACCAGGTCCCGGATGATCCATTTGGGGACGACATCAATGGGGATCGGCGACGGGACGACCTTGCGCCAGCCCCGGCCGGCGTCCTCGATCATGGTCCATCTCTTCTCGGCCATGAGCTCTCGGGCCCGCGCCTCGGTGTAGAACGGGCCCACGGGCTTGGTCGGGTGCGCGAAGGCCGGATCGTCCTTATCGACGACGACCTGGCTCACGATCGAGGCGACCTCCTTGTCCAGGGAGTTCCGCCTCAGCTCGTTGATGATGCTCTTCTCGAGCATGTAGGCCATGCTGCCCTCGGTCATGGCGTCGCAGACGTCCAGGGTGTACGGCGGGATGCGGTCGGCGGAGGCCTCCATCTGGATGAGGAGGTTCCCCACCTGGGGGCCGTTCCCGTGGACGATGATCAGCTCGTAGCCCTTCTTGACGACGTGGACCATGAGCTCGGCCGCCTCCCGGGCGTTCGCCATCTGGTCCTCCTGCTGGCCGTGCGCGTTGTCCGGCAGGAGAGCGTTCCCCCCGAAGGCGATGAGGGCCGTCTTGCGTTTCATCCGTCCCTTCCCGTCCCCTTCCTCAGAAACCCTTCAGGACGTCCTGGAGGGTCGGCGAACCGATCTCCTCGAGCTCGTAGCCCACGCGGAGGATGGGCTGGCGGGTCGTGAGGACCCGGGTGATGTCGATGGGCGTCCCGCTGACGATGAGGTCGCAGTCGATTTTGGCGATCGTCTTCGCCAGCTCTTCGGTCTGCTTATCTCCGTAACCCATGGCGGGCAGGACCTTGTCGAGGTGGTTGTACTTCTGGAACGTCCTCTTGATGCTCCCGACGGCGTAGGGCCTCGGGTCGATGATCTCGGCGGCGCCGTACTTCTGGGCGGCCACGATGCCCGCTCCGTACTTCATTCCGCCGTGGGTGAGGGTCGGGCCGTCCTCGATGACCAGGACGCGCTTGCCGGCGATTTGCTTCCCGTTCTCGACGATGATCTTGGAGTTGGCCTTGATGATGACGGCCTTGGGATTGAACTTTTTGATGTTCGCGACGACCTGGGCCACCTTAGACTTCTCGGCCGTGTCGATCTTGTTGATGACGATGACGTCCGCCCGGCGGAAGTTCGTCTCGCCCGGGTGGTAGAGGAGCTCGTGCCCGGCCCGGTGCGGGTCGGCCACGACGATCTCGAGGTCGGACCGGTAGAAGGAGAAGTCGTTGTTCCCGCCGTCCCAGAGGATGACGTCCGCTTCCTTCTCGGCCTGCTCCAGGATAGCCCCGTAGTCGACGCCGGAGTAGATGATGATGCCGTTGTCGATGTGCGGTTCGTACTCCTCCCGCTCCTCGATCGTGCACTCGTGCTTGTCGAGGTCGGAGTAGGCGGCGAAGCGCTGGACCTTCTGCTTGGCCAGGTCGCCGTAGGGCATCGGGTGGCGGATGGCCGCGACCTTGCGCCCCTTGGCCTTGAGGAGCAGGGCGACCTTGCGGCTCGTCTGGCTCTTGCCGGACCCGGTCCGGACGGCGCAGACGGAGACGACGGGCTTTCGGCTCTTGATCATCGTGGAGTCGGGCCCGAGGAGGACGAAATCGGCCCCGGCGGCCATCGCCTGGGAGGCCTTGTGCATGACGTATTCGTGGGGGACGTCGCTGTAGGCGAAATGGACCTCGTCGACCTTATACTTGGCGATGAGGGCGTCCATCTCGGATTCGGCGAAGATGGGGATCCCCTTGGGATACAGCTTCCCAGCGAGCGACGCGGGATACTTGCGGCCCTCGATGTCGGGGATCTGAGTAGCCGTAAAGGCTACGACCCGGTATTCGGGGTTATCCCGGAAATATGTGTTGAAGTTGTGGAAGTCCCGGCCGGCGGCGCCCAGGATGAGTACCTTTTTCATGCGTCCTTCTCCTTTAGAAAATATAAATAACTCTCCATACGCACTTTCCTCATACTCAATTGTCAAGAAATAGGCCTTAAGTATAACAAATAACAGCGCCTGGAACAAGAAGGGAAGTATAATGAAAGGATGATAGGCATCATGTCGGACTCTCATGACAATCTGACGGCAATCAGGCTGGCCGTGCGCCTGTTCAACAACGCGAAATGCGACCTCGTCATCCATGCCGGGGACTTCGTCGCCCCGTTCGCGGCCCTGGAGCTCCACAACCTCGACTGCCCGGTCAAGGCGGTCTTCGGCAATTGCGACGGCGAGAAGAAGGGCCTCACGGCCGCGTTCGACGGGATGGGCGAGATCGCCGCGGCCCCGCTCGGCTTCGAGTACGCCGGCCGCCGATTCCTTGTCTCGCACCTGGAAATTCCGGTCCCGATCCGCCGGGGGGCCCGAACCTGCGACGTTCTGGTCTTCGGCCACACGCACAAGCCGAAGGTCCGGCGCGAGAACGGCGTCCTGATCATCAATCCCGGAGAGGCCGGCGGCTGGCTGCACGGCAAGTGCACCGTCGCCCTGCTCGACCCGAAGGATCTGTCCATTGAGGTGGTGACATTATGAACAAGGGCATGTCGAATCGATACAAACCTACGTGGAAGAAGGGGTCAGGCCCTAATTGTCTAATTAATTCAAGAAATAATAGACAATTAGGACCTGACCCCCCTAGCCCCTCTCGAACGCCGAACAGCGGCCGTAGAGGCTGAACAAGGGGTCAGGTCTCAACTTTTGACTTTTTCCGAAACAGTTAAAAGTTGAGACCTGACTCCTTGTTTTGGTATTGACAGTTCATCCCGATTTCCTTAATATATAAAGGCTTTATAAAGCTGAGGATAGGCGCGTGGCTCAGTGGTAGAGCGCTTCCTTGACACGGAAGAGGTCGTGGGTTCAATTCCCTCCGCGCCTACCAAGCGTTGTTCGGGAGTCAGTGTACATAAGCACGTCGAACGTTCGCGTCCTGAAGGACCTGCCCCCCTTGTTGAAATAACTTTGTCATGAACGAGATTTATCGTATCGGGAAAGGGACGACTGTCGCCGCGGCGATTTCCGGGCTGAACCTCGGCCGGAAACCGGTCGCGGGGAGGATCGGCGACCGGCTCGTCGACCTCGGGACCCCGCTCGACGCGGACGCCGACGTCTCCCTCGTCTTCCCGGGCGCGCCCGAGGCCCTCGACGTCCTGCGGCACAGCGCCTCCCACCTCCTGGCCCACGCCGTCCTCGAGCTTTATCCCGAGGCTAAGACCGGCATCGGCCCGGCCGTGGAGAACGGATATTATTACGACTTCCTCCGCGATTGCCCGTTCACCCCCGATGACCTCGCGGCCATCGAGAAGCGGATGAAGGAGATCGTCGAAGCGGACCTCCCCGTCCGCCGCCTGGTCCTGGACAAGGAAGAGGCCCTCCGCATGTTCGAGGCCGGGGGCCAGGAGCTCAAGGTCGAGCTCATTCGGGAGAAGGGCGAAGCGAAGGTGACCATCTACGAGCAGGGCAGCTTCGCCGATTTCTGCCTCGGCCCCCATGTCCCATCGACCGGGCACCTCCGTCACGTCAGGCTTCTTTCGGTGTCCGGCGCCTACTGGAAGGGCGACGAGAAGGGCCGCCAGCTCCAGCGCATCCATGGCACCGCCTTCTTCACCAAGAAGGAGCTCGACGATTACCTGACCATGCTCGAGGAGGCGAAGAAGCGCGACCACCGGCGGCTCGGCCAGGAGCTCGATCTCTTTTCCACCGCCGAAGACCTGGGCGGCGGGCTCATCCTCTGGCATCCCAAAGGCGCCCGGGTCCGGGCCGTCATCGAGCAGTACTGGCGCGAGCGGCACTGGGACGGAGGCTACGAGATCCTCTATACGCCCCACATCGGCCGCGAATGCCTCTGGCAGACCTCGGGCCACCTCGGCTTCTATAAGGACAGCATGTACGCGCCGATGCCGATCGACGAGCAGAACTACTACCTGAAGCCGATGAACTGCCCGTTCCACATCCTGATCTACAAGTCGCGGATGCGGTCGTACCGGGACCTGCCCCTGCGCTGGGCCGAGCTGGGGACCGTCTACCGCTATGAACGGAGCGGGACGCTCCACGGCCTGCTCCGCGTCCGGGGCTTCACCCAGGACGACGCCCACATCATCTGCACCCCCGGACAGATCGAGGACGAGATCCTGCGGGTCCTGGACTTCTCGATCTCCATCCTCGCGGCCTTCGGGTTCACGGACAACAAGATCGAGCTCTCCGTGCGCGACCCGAAGAACCCCGCCAAGTACGCCGGGAGCGAAGCCCTGTGGGTCCAGGCCGAAGCCGCCCTGGTCAAGGCCCTCGACGCCCGGGGCCTCCCCTACGAGCGGATGGAGGGCGAGGCGGTCTTCTACGGGCCGAAGATCGATATCAAGGTCAAGGACGCCATCGGCCGCTTCTGGCAGTGCACGACCATCCAGTTCGATTTCAACATGTCGGAACGGTTCGACATGACCTACGTCGGCGAGGACGGGCAGACCCACCGGCCCTACATGGTTCACCGGGCCCTGCTCGGCTCCCTGGAGCGGTTTTTCGGGATCCTCGTCGAGCATTACCGCGGGAGCTTCCCCCTGTGGCTGGCCCCGGTCCAGGCGATCGTCCTGCCGATCGCCGACCGCCACGAGGCCTACGCCCTCGAGCTTGAACGGAAGCTCAAGGCGGGCGGCCTCCGCGCGGCCGTGGACATCTCGCGGGAGAAGGTCAACCGGAAGATCCGGGAGGCCGAGATGCAGAAGATCCCTCTCATCCTCGTCGTCGGGGACAAGGAGGCGGCCGCGGGGACGGCCTCTCTCCGCGTCCACGGGGCCGGCGACCGTGGCGCGATCGACGTGGCCGAGCTCCTGGCCAAGGCCGGGGAGCTCGTCAGGAATATGTCTTTGGTTGTCAATCTTTAGAGGAGGACTCGCATTTTTAGACGTCAACCTTTCCATCCCGTGAGCGCGAAGGCCAAACCGCACAGGATCAACGAAATGATCCAGGCAAAGGAGATCCGGGTCATCGACGACGAGAAGAAGCCGTTGGGGGTCCTACCCACCCTTCAGGCCCTGGCGATCGCCAGGGAACGGGGAGTGGACCTGGTCGAGATCGCGCCCACGGCGACGCCGCCGGTCTGCCGGATCACGGACTACGGGAAATTGCTCTATGAGCTCCATAAAAAGGAGCACGAGGCCCGGAAGCACCAGAAACAGGTCCAGATCAAGGAGATCAAGTTCCGGCCGAAGATCAGCGGGCACGATTACGACTTCAAGATGAAGCACATCCGCCGCTTCCTCGAGGAAGGCGATAAGGTCAAGGTGACCGTCATGCTCAGGGGACGGGAGAAGCAGAAGCCCGAGCTCGGGATCGCGGTCCTCGACAAGGTCCTCGGGGCCATCCAGGGGATCGGGGCCCGGGACGGGGACATCCGGAGACAGGACTGGTCCGTTTCGGCGCTCGTCATCCCGGTGAAAACAGGAGGAAAAGATGCCAAAATTAAAAACCCACAAGGGAGTCCAAAAGAGATTCAAGGTCACGGCGAAAAAGAAAATCCTGCACAGTAAGGCCAACAAGAGCCACATCCTGACGAAGAAGGCCTCCAAGAGGAAGCGCCGGCTGGGGAAGAAGGCTGTCGCCAGCCCCGCCGACATGAAGGCCCTCAGGAAGATGCTGCCGTACGAGGGCTGAGGCCCGCGCCCGAAGCCGCGAAAACCCAAGGAGAACACGATGCCCAGAGTTAAAAGAGGAACGAAGAGGAAGGATAAGAGGACCAAGGTCCTCGAGCGCGCCAAGGGCTACTGGGGCGCTAAGGGCCATAATTACCGGACCGCCAAGGAAGCGGTGGAGAAATCCCTCCAGTACGCCTACAGGGACCGCCGCGCCAAAAAGCGCGCGTTCCGGACCCTGTGGATCATCCGGGTCAAGGCAGCCGCCATGGCCAACGGGATCACCTACAGCCGGTTCATCCAGGGGCTGAAGAAGCTCAACATCGAGCTCGACCGCAAGATCCTGGCCGAACTGGCCGTCCGCGCTCCCGAGACCTTCGCCGCGATCGCCGCGAAGGCCCGGGAAGCCTTGGCCTGACCCGGGCGATGACGCGCCTCCAGGCTCGGATCGAAGAATTCACCAAGAAGCTCGGGGAGGAATCTGCCCGGGTCCGGGACGCCCGGGGCCTGGCGGACCTCCGGAACGAGTTCCTCGGCCGGAAGAAGGGCTGCCTCGCCTCCCTGTTCGAAGATATGAAGGGCCTCCCCGCCGCGGAGAAGCCTGAGGCGGGCGGCCTCGTCAACGCGTTCAAGGAGCGCGCCCAGGAGGCGATCGCCGCCCTAGAGGCGAAGCTTGCCGCCGGGGCCGCCGGGCCGGCCCGGGCCTTCGACCCGACCCTGCCGGGCCGCCGTCCCTACTGGGGCGCGCCGCACCCCGTCGTCCTCTTCCAGCAGGAGATCGAGTCCATCTTCACCGCCATGGGCTTCTCGATCGAGGAGGGGCCGGAGATCGAGACGGATTACTACAACTTCGAAGCGCTCAACTTCCCGCCCCACCACCCGGCCCGGGACAGCTGGGACACGCTCTATGTGGCGGAGAAGGTCGTCCTCCGGACCCACACGTCGCCCGTCCAGATCCGGGTCATGGAAAAGAGAAAGCCCCCCATCCGGATCATCATCCCCGGCAAGGTCTACCGCCGGGAGACGACGGACCCGACGCACCTGCCCATGTTCTACCAGGTCGAGGGCCTCGTCGTCGACGAGGGCATCACGTTCGCCCACCTCAAGGGGACCCTGGAGCATTTCATCCGGGCCCTGTTCGGCGAGAAGCTCAAGATCCGCTTCCGGCCGAGCTTCTTCCCCTTCACCGAGCCGTCGGCCGAGGTGGACATCGAGTGCTTCGTCTGCGGCCGCAAGGACCCGGCCTGCCGCGTCTGCGGCGGGACCGGCTGGAAGGAGATCTTGGGCGCGGGCATGGTGGACCCCCAGGTCTTCAAGAACGTCAACATCGACCCCGAGAGGTACTCCGGCTGGGCGTTCGGCCTTGGGATCGACCGGACGGCGATGCTGTCCTACCAGATCCCCGAGATGCGCTTCTTCTACGAGAACGACCTCCGGTTCCTCAGGCAGTTCAACCTCAAATGAAGATCAGTCTGAATTGGCTCAACGAATACGTGAAGGTGGACCTGTCCCTTCCCGAGCTCCTCGAGCGGCTGACGATGATCGGGCTCGTCACCGAGAAGGCCGAAGAGGTCGGCGAGGATCACGTCCTCGAGGTCGAAACCTACGCCAACCGGCCCGACACGCTCGGCCATATCGGGATCGCCCGGGAGGTCGCGGCGATGACCGGCGCCCCTCTCATCCCCCGGAAATGGCCGGTCGTCGAACTCCCGGAAGGGACGGCGGACCTCACCGACGTCCAGATCCTCGACGAGGCCCTCTGCCCGCGTTACTGCGGCTTCCTCGTCCGCGGGGTCGCCGTCGGGCCTTCGCCCGATTGGCTCCGGACGAGGATCGAGGCCATGGGCCTAAGGACCGTCAACAACGTCGTCGATGTGACGAACTATGTCCTGTTCGCGACGGGCCAGCCGATCCACGCCTTCGACTTCGGGAAGCTCGCCGGAGGCCGAATCGTCGTCCGCCGCGCCATGAAGGGCGAGAAGCTCCGGAGCCTCGACGGCGGCGTCATCGAGCTCGCCCCGGAGATGCTGGTCATCGCCGACGAGGAGAAGCCCGTCGCCCTGGCCGGCGTGATGGGCGGCGAGGAAACCGGCGTCACGGTCGCGACCGTCGACGTCTTCATCGAGAGCGCCTGCTTCGACCCGCTGTCGGTCCGCCTGACCGGGAAGAAGGCCGGGCTTTCGACCGACGCCTCCTACCGCTTCGAGCGCGGGACCGACATCGGCTTCCCGCCCGAGGCGGCCCGGATGGCGGCTTCCTTGCTCTGCCAATTCGGCGGCAAGGTGTCCAAGGGCCTCATCGACGTTTATCCGAAGCCCCGCAAGCCCAAATCCGTGGTCCTCCGCCACCGCCGGATCGCCGACCTCCTCGGTGTCGAGGTCCCCGCGGACTTCGTGCCCTGCCTCCTCGCCGACCTCGGGTTCCGGGTCGAGGAGAGCCAGAAGGGGACGTGGATCGCCGAGGTCCCCTCGTTCCGGGTCGATATCGAGAGGGAAGCGGACCTCATCGAGGAGATCGCCCGTTTTTATGGGTACGACAAGATCCCTTCGGAGCCGACCCCGGTCCGGTCCTTGGAGCCGCAGGCCAACCGGAAGCGGGAACGCGTCCAGAAGCTCCGCCAGGCCCTCCTCCACCACGGGTTCGACGAGGTCATCAATTTCAGCTTCTCGGACCCGGAGAAAGAAGCCGCGATGGCGAGCGGCCGGGAGCCTGTCGCCCTCCTCAACCCGCTCTCGGTCAGGACCGCGACCATGCGGACGACGCTCATGATGGGCCTCCTCGAGAACGCTGCCCGGAACCTGAACCGTGGCCTCGAAGGGGTCCATATCTTCGAGGCGGGCGTCGTCTATTTCCGCCATGACGAGGCCTATTGCGAGCAGCTGTCGCTCGGGCTCCTCGCAACAGGGCGGCTGGGGGAGCCTCACTGGCAGTCCCGGCCGGAGGAGACCGATCTCTTTGTCCTCAAGGGGGCCGTCGAGGCGGTGATGACCACCCTACGCGCCGAGCCGTTCTCCTTCGAGGAGGCGGTCCATCCGTTCTTCGCGCCCGGAGCCGCGCTGGCCCTGGTCTACAAGGGCGAGAAGGTCGGTTTCCTGGGGGTCCTGCGGAAGGCCCTGACGGACCTGTATTCGGTCGAAGGGACCGTGTACGCCGCCGAGATCGACCTGGCCGGGCTGATGGAGAAACAGCCGAAGCCGTTCGTGTTCGCGCCGGTCCCGAAGTTCCCCGGCGCCGTCCGCGACCTGTCGTTCCTCGTGGACCGCAAGCTCCCCTGGCGGGACGTCCGGCAGGTGCTGTCCAAGCTTTCGGTCCCCATCCTCGAGGGGTTCGAGATCACGGACCGGTTCTCCGGCCCCTCGGTCCCTCCGGACAAGGTCAGCCTGTCGGTCCGGTTCCGGTACAGGAGCGCCCAGCGGACCCTCCTGGCCGAAGAGGTCGACAAGGCCCAGCAGGAGGTCGTCGGCCACCTGAAGTCCGCCCTGAACGCCACGCTGAGGGAGGGAGGCAAAATTGACAACCGAACTTGACCGGATTAAGATACTCGAGGGGAAGATCTCTCAGGTCGTCGAGTACGTCAACAAGCTCGGGGCCGAGAACGAGAAGCTCCGCCAGCAGCTCAAGGAGTTCAAGACGGAGAAGAAGGAGCTCGAGGAGCAGGGGAAGAAGGTCGCCCGCCTCGACGAGGAGCTGAAGAGGAGCGAGGGCGAGCGGGAGGCCGTCAAGGCGAGGATCGAGGCCCTCATCGGCCAGATCGACAAACTGGGGATATGATCGACAAAATCGTCGAGATCGAGATATACGGTCAGCGTTACCGTATCCGCGTCAAAGGAGAAGAGGATGAAAAATATATCGGCCATTTGACTTCGTACGTCGATCAGAAGATGCACGAGGTGGCCGTGAAGTCCAAGTCGGCGGACGCCACGAAGATCGCCGTTCTGGCGGCCCTCAACATCGCCGACGAGTTCTTCCTCGGCCAGAAGCAGCTTGATCAACTGAACGAAGCGATCGGCCACATGGAGACCGAGATGGAAAACTTGGAGGTTCATCTGTCGCGAGATGAAAATACATACAAGAGCCTGGGAAAGGTCACATCATGATCGGGATATTCGAGGCCGTGCCGCCGGGGGACCGTTCGACCTGAGCGCCCCCGGGAGCGCCGCCCGGCGCCCCTCCCTCGAGGGAACGTCGCGCCCCGTGTGACGTTTTCCCGTTCCTCCCTCCTCTCGTCTCCTGTGATCACATAAGGAGGTGAGTATCGTGACTGTCAACGTCGTCATCATCTACGCCGGCGGCGCTCTCATAGCCGCCCTGTTGGCCGCCGTGGTCGCCCTGTCCATGAAGAGGAAAGCTGCGGCCCGGCGCATCTCGGAGGTCGAAGAGGAATCCAAAAGGATCCTCGCCCGGGCCGCCGAGGAGGCCGAAAAGATCCGGCGCGAGGCCGCGATCACAGCCAAGGAGCGCGACCTGGCCCGCCAGGCCGAATTCGAGATCCAAACCCGCGAGCAGAAGAAGAAGATCGCCGAGACGGAGCGCCGTCTCATCAACAAGGAGGAGAACCTCGAGAGGCGATTCCAGGCCGTCGAACGGAAGGAACGCGATTTCTCCCAGAAGGAGCAGCGCCTCGACGCCAAGGAAAAGGAAGTTGAGGCCCTTGAAGCGAGGATCGGCGAGACCCTCGAGAAAGAGCTGGCCGAGCTCGAGCGCATCTCCGGCCTGACGCAGGAGGAGGCCAAGGGGCAGCTCATCCGGAAGATCGAGGACGAGGCCCGGATGGAGGCCATCCAGACCGTCCGGCGCATCGAGGAGGAAGCCCGGGAGAAGGCCGCGGTTTCGGCCCGCGAGATCGTCATCATGGCCATCCAGCGCTCGGCCGCCGAACACGTCGTCGAGACGACCGTCTCGGTCGTCGACCTTCCGTCGGAGGACATGAAGGGCCGGATCATCGGCCGCGAGGGCCGGAACATCCGGGCCCTTGAGCAGGCGACCGGCGTCGACATCATCGTTGACGACACGCCCGAGGCCGTCATCCTGTCGAGCTTCGACCCGATCCGCCGCGAGCTGGCCCGGCTGTCGATCGAGAAGCTCGTCATGGACGGGCGCATCCACCCGGCCCGCATCGAGGAAATCGTCGAGAAGGTCAAGGCCGACCTCGAGCAGAAGATCAAGCAGGAGGGCGAATCGGCCGTCCTCGAGCTCAAGGTCCACAACGTCCACCCCGAGCTCGTCAAGCTCCTGGGCAGGCTCCGCTACCGGACGAGCTACGGCCAGAACGTCCTCCAGCACTCCAAGGAGGTCGCCATGCTCGCGGCCCTGATGGCCCGTGAGCTCGGGGCCGACGTCAACGTCTCCCTCCGGGCGGGGCTCCTCCACGACATCGGCAAGGCCGTGGACAAAGACGTCGAGGGGACCCACACGGAGCTCTCCGTCGAGCTGACGAGGAAGTACGGCGAGAACGAGAAGGTCGTCCAGGCGATCGCCTCCCACCACCGGGACGTGGACTTCCCATCAGTCGAGGCCGTCCTCATCCAGTCCGCGGACACGCTGTCGGCGGCCCGGCCCGGGGCCCGGCGCGAGCTCCTCGAGAGCTACATCGAGCGCCTGCGCAAGCTCGAGGACATCGCCGGCTCCTTCGAGGGGGTCCAGAAGACCTTCGCCCTCCAGGCCGGGCGCGAGATCCGGATCATCGTCGAGAGCCAGAAGGTCTCCGACGACCGGGCGTGCCTGATCGCCCGGGACATCGCCGCCAAGATCAAGAACGAGCTCGATTACCCCGGTCAGATCAAGGTCACGGTCATCCGGGAGATGCGGGCGGTGGAATATGCCCGATAAGGCGGGCATTCTCTTCCTCGGGGATGTCGTCGGCCAGCCCGGCCGTCGCGCCCTGCAGAGGTTCCTGCCCCAGCTCGTCCGCAAGTACGCGCCGACGGTCGTCATCGCCAACGGCGAGAATGCCGCCGGGGGGATCGGGATCACGGAGGAGATCGGGAGGGACCTGTTCCTCCAGGTCGACGTCCTGACCTCGGGCAACCACATCTGGGACAAGAAAGAGGCCCTGCCCTACCTCGAGCGCGAGCCGCGCCTCGTCCGCCCCGCCAACTACCCGGCCGGCAACCCCGGCCGCGGCAGCTACGTCTATCAGGACGCCGGGGGCGTCAAGATCGCCGTGCTCAACCTCCAGGGCCGGGTCTTTATGGAGGCCATCGACTGCCCCTTCCGTCGGGCGGACGCCGAGGTCGCGGCCCTGCGGGAAGAGACCCGGGTCATCGTCGTCGATATCCACGCCGAAGCGACCTCGGAGAAGCAGGCCCTCGGCTGGCACCTGGACGGCCGCGTCTCGGCCGTCATCGGGACCCATACCCATGTCCCGACCGCCGACGAGAAGATCCTCCCCGGGGGGACGGCCTACATCACGGACGCGGGGATGGCCGGCGGCTACCGCTCGGTCATCGGCATCCGGAAGGAGCAGGCCCTGGCGAGGTTCCTCACGGGCCGGCCCCAGAGGTTCGAGCCGTCCAAGGAAGGCCTCATCCTGTCGGCGGTCTTCGTCAAGGTGGACGCCGCGACGGGCCGGGCCCTGTCCATCAAGCGGGAGATCCTGGTCGAGGAGGACGGCGACGAAGAATAGCCTCGTCACGCCGGACACGATCTACTCGGTTTCCGAGGTGACCGAGCTCGTCAAGCTCGCCCTGGAGACGGCCGTCCCCGCGATCTGGGTCGAGGGGGAGATCTCGAACTTCCACCGCCACACTTCCGGTCACCTCTATTTCACCCTGAAGGATTCCCGGAGCCAGCTCCGGGGGGTCATGTTCAGCTTTGCCGCAAGGAAGATCGCCTTCGACCTCAAGGACGGGCTCAAGGTCGTCTGTCGCGGCCGGCTCAGCGTCTACGAGCCTCGGGGCGAGTACCAGATCGTCGTCGAGGTCGTCGAGCCCAGGGGCAAGGGTGCCCTCCAGCTCGCCTTCGAACAGCTCAAGGAGAAGCTCCGGGCCGAGGGCCTCTTCGACCCGGCCCGCAAGAAGGCCCTGCCGCTCCGGCCCCGGACGATCGGGGTCGTCACCTCCCCGCGCGGCGCGGCCATCGCCGACATCCTCCGCATCCTCGAGCGCCGCTACGCCCGTCTCCGCATCGTCATCTACCCGGTCAAGGTCCAGGGCGAGGGGGCCGCCGAGGAGATCGTCGAAGGCATCGAACACCTCGGGAGAATGGGCGGCATCGACGTCATGATCGTCGGCCGGGGCGGGGGCTCCATCGAGGACCTTTGGGCCTTCAACGAGGAGAAGGTCGCCCGGGCCATCTTCCGGTGCCCGGTGCCCGTCATCTCGGCGGTCGGCCACGAGGTGGACTTCACCATCGCAGATTTCGTTGCCGACATCCGCGCCTCGACCCCCTCGGCCGCGGCCGAGATGGTCATCGAGAAGGAGGACGCCTTCGCCGAGCGCATCGCGGCCCTCGGCGAACGGGCGGCCCGGGCCGTGAAGTATTCCCTCCGGGAGACCGAAGGCCGGGTCTCTTCCCTCGTTGACCACCGCGTCTTCGAGGGCTTCCGGATCCGTCTCCTCAATCTCGGACAGCGCGTGGATGACCTCGAAGGCCGGGCGGGGAATGTCCTCCGGGCGGGGAGGCAGGCCCTGGCCGAGCGGCGGGCTTCCGCCGTACTCGCCGCCGAGCGCCTCCGGAATCTTGTCACGGCCCGGCTCCGGGACCTCGGCGCCCGCTGGGACAGCCTGTCGGTCGGATTGCACGCCCACAGCCCCCTGAACGTCCTGGGGAAAGGGTATACTCTCTGTTGGCGGGAGGAGGGCTTCCGGCTCCTCCGCGCGCCCGGCGAAGTGGGGCCCGGCGAGGGGGTCGTCGTATCGTTCGCCCGGGGCGAGCTGGCGTGCGAGGTCAAGCGCGTCGATGCCGAACGGACCATCGAATCCAGATTGGAAAAGGAGGGCTCATGACGAGCACCGGTTTCGAAAAGGCGCTGTCCGACCTCGAGGAGGTCGTGGCGAAGCTCGAGAAGGGCGGGACGCCGCTCAACGAGTCCCTGGCCCTCTTCGAGAAGGGCGTGAAGCTGGCCCGGTTCCTCCGCGGCGAGCTGGACAAGGCGGAGCGGAAGGTCGAGATCCTCCTCAAGGACGAGAAGGGCGCCGTCCGCGCCGAGGACTTCGAGCTCGGAGACGAGGAAGACAAGAAGGCCGAGGCCAAGGTCAAGGCGAAAGCCAAGAAAGAGGAAGACGGGGACGAAGACGGCGAGGCCGGGAGCGGCGCCGGCGAAGATAAAGAAGACAAAGGGGGGAAGCTCTTCTAGCCCGCCATGAACCCCTCAAGCGCGACGGCATCCCTGCTCGAGATGAAGGCGGCGGTCGAGGCCGGCCTCGACCGCCTGCTCGCCGGGGAGTCGCGGCTCTTCGAGGCGCTTCGCTATGCAGTCCTGACCGGGGGAAAGCGGTTCAGGCCGCTCCTTCTTCTTTCGGCCGGCGAAGCCTTCGGGGGCGACCGGGCGACCCTCCTCCCTTACGCCTGCGCCGTCGAGCTCATTCATTCCTACTCGCTCGTCCACGACGACCTGCCGTGCATGGACGACGACGCCGTCCGGCGGGGAAAGCCCTCGTGCCACAGAGCGTTCGGAGAAGCCCCGGCGCTCCTGGCCGGGGATGCCCTGTTGACCCTTGCCTTCGAGGTCCTCGCGGGCGCGCCCTCGGGAGCGGCCGGCGCCGGACGGAAGGACCGGGCCGTCGGGACCATGGCCGAGGCGGCGGGGGCCCGGGGGATGATCGCCGGTCAGTGGATGGACATCGAGTACGATCGGGGCCGGGCGGACGAGGCGTCGCTCGTCGAGCTCATGGCCCTGAAGACCGGGGCCCTCATTCTTGCGTCGGTCCGGGCAGGGGCGCTCATGGGAGGGGCGCCTGACTCCGGCCTTCAGGACGTCGAAAGGTATGGCAGGGAAGTCGGCCTCGCCTTCCAGCTTCGGGACGACCTCCTCGACGCCGGGAAGAAGGCCGAGGGGAGGTCCGGGACCCGGCCGAACGCCGCGGCCCTGTTCGGGCCGGAATGGACGAAGGCACGGCTCCGCCGAGCCGTCGGCGGCGCCCTCGAAGCGCTCGACGCCGCCGGTGTGCAGTCGGCCGAGCTTCAGGCCCTGGTCTCGGGCCTCGACGACATCGACTAGGATGCGACCATGAACAGGATATTGGATACCATCGAGCGGCCGGGGGATATCCGGAAGCTCCCGATGAAGGACCTCAACCGGCTGGCGACCGAGATCCGGGCCGAGATCGTTTCCACGGTGGCGAAGAACGGCGGCCATCTGGCCTCGAACCTCGGCGTCGTCGAGCTGACGCTGGCCCTGCACTACGTCTTCGACTCGCCCCGGGACAAGTTCATCTGGGACGTCGGGCACCAGTGCTACACCCACAAGATCCTCACCGGCCGGCGGGACCGGTTCCGCGGTCTCCGCCTCTTCGAGGGCCTGCTCGGCTTCCCCTGCCGCGAGGAGAGCGAACACGACGCCTTCAACACCGGCCACGCGTCGACGGCCCTCTCGGCCGCCCTGGGAATGGCCGTGGCCCGGGACAAGAAGAAGGAGGACTTCAACGTCGTGGCCATCGTCGGTGACGGGAGCCTGACCGGCGGGGCGGCCCTGGAGGCCCTCAACCAGATCGGCCACATGCGGGAGCGGCTCATCATCGTCCTCAACTTCAACGAGATGTCCATCTCGGCAAACGTGGGCGCCTGGTCCAAGTACCTGTCCTACCTGGCCTCGGGCCAGCACTATCTCAAGATGAAGGACCAGGCCAAGTCCATCCTCAAGAGCATCCCCAAGGTCGGCTGGCCTCTGATCAAGGCCGGCCGGGCCCTCGAGGAGCTCGTCAAGAAGACGTTCTTCCCCGGCCTCGTCTTCGAGGAGCTCGGCATCCGGTACATCGGGCCCGTCCAGGGCCACAGCCTCCCCTCGCTCATCGAGGTCTTCGAGCTGGCCAAAAAATATGAGGGGCCCATCATGCTCCACTGCGTCACGCAGAAGGGCCGCGGCTACGCCCCGGCCCAGACGAACCCCGAGCGCTTCCACGGCTCCGGCCCGTTCGACGTCGCCACGGGCGAGCCGCTCCGCCGCGAGACCGTCCCGTCCTACTCGACGGCTTTCGGCGAGGCGGTCATCGCCGAGGGCGCGGCCGATCCCCGGATCCTGTCCGTGACGGCCGCCATGACCGAAGGGACGGGGCTCCACGCGTTTGCCGCGAAATACCCCGAGCGGGCGTACGACGTCGGCATCGCCGAACAGCACGCGGTCATCTTCGCCGCGGGCCTGGCCGTTTCGGGCTTCAAGCCGATCGTCGCCATCTACTCGACGTTCCTCCAGCGGGCCTACGACCAGGTCTACCACGACGTCTGCCTCCAGAACCTCCCTGTCATCTTCGCCCTGGACCGGTCGGGCATCGTCCCGGACGACGGGCCGACCCACCAGGGCATCAACGACATCGCCTACCTCAGGCACATGCCGAACCTCGTCCTGATGGCGCCGCGCGACGAGAACGAGCTCCGGCACATGATCCATTCGGCCTTCCGGTACGGCCGCCCGACGGCCGTCCGCTTTCCCAAGGGCGCGGGGATGGGCGTCCCCGTCGACGCGAAACCGCGCGAGCTCCCGCTCGGAAAGGGCGAGCTCCTTAAAGAGGGGAAGGACCTCTTTTTCGCCCTCGGGAGCATGGTCGCGCCCGCCCTCGAGGCCTCCCGCGAGCTCGAGAAGGAGGGGATCTCGCTCGCCGTCGTCGACGCCCGGTTCGTCAAGCCGCTCGACGAGGAGGCGATCCTTCGTTACGCCGGGCCTGGCCGGACGATCATCACCGCCGAGGAAGGGGTCGTCGCCGGGGGATTCGGGAGCGCGGTCCGCGAGCTGCTCGACCGCGAGAAGAGGTTCGACGTCCGCTTCCTCGCCGTCGGCCTGCCGCTCGAGATCTACCCCTGCGGCAAGTCCGCCCAGATCAAGGCGATGTACGGCCTCGATGTCCCCGGCCTCACCAAGAGGATAAGAGAATTTTATGGAATGTAGCCGCGGGCTTCAGCCTGCGTGCAGATTTGCGGGCACGCCATCGGGCTGTGTTTATAGCTCAGGCTAAAGCCTGAGGCTACATAAGACGGCTGCCCAACGGCGGGAGACCGGCGCAGGCCGGGACGACATGAAAGAACGAGCCGATAAAATGCTGGTCGACCGCGGCTTGGCGCCGAGCCTGGACCAGGCCCGCCGGCTTATCATGGCCGGGCTCGTCTATTCGGAAGAAGAAAGGGTGGATAAGCCCGGCGTCCCCATGGACGCCGCGAAGGCCCTTTCCGTAAGGGAAACGCCTCCGTTCGTCAGCCGGGCCGGCGCGAAGCTCGCCCAGGCGCTGGACGCTTTCGGCATCGACCTCGCCGGCAAGGTTGCGGCCGACATCGGGGCGTCGACGGGGGGCTTCACGGACTGTCTCCTCGGCCGCGGCGCCCGCCTCGTCTACGCCGTAGACGTGGACACCAAACAGCTCGACTGCAAGCTCCGCGGCGACCCCCGCGTCGTCATGGTCGAAAAGAACGCCCGCGGCCTCGTCCCGGCGGACTTCCCGCGGGCTCCGAAGATCGTCTCCATGGATGTCTCTTTCATTTCCGTCCTTAAAATCCTGCCCGCTCTCAAGTCCATCCTCGCCCCGGGCGGCGTCCTTATCGTCCTCATCAAGCCGCAGTTCGAGGCCCCGGCCTCCAAAGTGGGGAAGGGGGGCATCGTCCGGGACCCGGCCGTCCGGGCGGAGGTCCTCGACCGGGTCATCCGGGGGGCGGCGGATTCGGGCTTCGTCCTCGGCGGGCTCGTCCGGTGCTCGACCCGGGGCCGGACGGGGAACATTGAGTTTCTCGCGCGTTTTTCAGGGAAAGGCGCCGGGCCGGGGCCGGAAGCCTTGTCCGCGCTCATCAGGGAGGTCGTCGCCGATGAATAAGATCCGCAGGGTCGGTTTCGTCATCAAGCCCCACGCCCCGGGCGTCGGGGACATCCTCGGGGACCTCGTCGGGTTCCTGAAAGAGCGCGGCGTCGCCTGCGTCCTCGAGGCCGCCGCGGCGGCGAAGCTCGGGGCTCGCGGCGGAGTCTCACGCGAGAAGCTTCCGTTGCGCGTGGACCTCGTCGTCGTCCTGGGCGGGGACGGGACTCTGCTCAGCGTCGCTCG
>Ga0315275_10000680_pt1 | contig 28230 bp, 23 predicted proteins | sample YL17G03_0_MG_FD_205557 | JGI IMG/M metagenome (GOLD analysis project Ga0315275, IMG submission 205557) | Sediment microbial communities from Yellowstone Lake, YNP, Wyoming, USA - YL17G03_0 | ecosystem: Environmental > Aquatic > Freshwater > Lake > Sediment | place: USA: Wyoming | collected...
CCTGCGACAGATCGTATTCGCCTATCTTGAGATGTACCCAGGCCCTCTCGCTGATCACACGGGCAAGCTCGGCAGGATCCTGGCCTTCAGACACCAGCCCGAATGCCTTGTCCAATAGTTCCAGGGCATGGTCGCACTTCCCAACCCGCATATAGCACAGAGATAGTCTTCTAAGGAGCGAAGCCCTGCGTGGTTTCTGATCTTCGGAGGTACCCGTGAGAGTGAGTAACTTGCTGAAATACTCTATGGCGGTCGAAAACTCTCCACTGGCCAGGCAGAAGTCACCTAAATCCTCAATGGATGTGACTACATGCTTCTGACCTTCAGACCCACTATCTCTACCTTTAGGCTCACCACCGTGCGCCTTGCTCATCTCACCCTTTCCCCGCTTGCTAAGGGTGAAGAACCCGAGACCGCCATCTACCTCGCGCCGTACACCGGCTGTGATAGAGTGAGCAGCCTTCCATTGTCGACTTTCGCTTTGTCCGAGGCAACCTGCTGCCTCAGGCCCACTTTGTATACGACCATGTCGATGTCGACAACGGTGACGGCGGAACTAACTACCGCCTTGGGCGCCGAGTGGACGGGCGGTTTTGCCCTGTCCCAAATGTCCGGATCGCCTCCAGCCGGGTGGGAAGGCCCGGTCAGAGCCACACTCGCCCAAACCAAAGTGAACCCAACAGCAAGAGCCACAGGCCATCTTAGATTCATAAACCACCGCCTCCGGCTTGATCCCTCACACCTCTACTATAACCCACCCATCCTCACTTTGTCAATCCTCAAAAATACTATCGGCAGGCGGAGCCGCGACCTTGCCCTTTGCTTCCTCCTTTAGCTTGCATTTGACACAAAGCCTAGCCGAAGGCATTGCCTCCAGACGCTTTAGCCCGATCGGCTTGCTGCAACGCTCGCATTTGCCGTAGGTGCCTCCCTTGAGCTTCTCAAGGGCCATGGCTATTTCGCGCATGGCCTTTACCCCGGCCTCGCCGTACTCAAATGCCTTCTCCTTCTCCACCGAGGCCGAAACAAGGTCCCCGACCTCGGCGAAGTGTGTCCTGTCAACATCCAGGCTGTCTGCTCTTGCACGCCTTATCTTCTCGAGGATCTCTGCTCCCTTGGCCTCTAGCATGGACTTGAGATTCTGGACCCTCGGAGAGACCGGCTTAGGCCTGGGTCTGGCTTGCCTGACAGCAGCCACCCGGGGCTTGCTGCCCTTCTTGACCTTTACGGACACAGCCGGCCTGCGAGCTTTCGCGGGCTTGCGGGGCTTGGCCGCCCTGGCAGGGCGTCTCGTCACAGGCTTCTTTCCCGCCTTCCTCACGGTTCTTCTCGCAGGCTTGCTGCTGGCTCTCCTGACATTTCGCTTGCGTGATCTCATGGTTGATTCACTCCTGCCGCGCGCTCCTAAGCATTGTTCGGGATTATCGCCGTCCTGCCGGCCGCAGTCAAGTCGATTGTCAAACGTGACAAGCGCGAGCGATAGCGGGAGAATACAGGCATGTTTGCTAGGAGATCAGGACGGCCGCAGCTATTACCGTCGTCCAAAGCCCCGTCTTGTCCCCTATCGCAGACTGCGTGATGTTGGATGTCCTGACGATCTTCCCGGAGATCTTCCAGAGCTCCTTCTTGGTGTCGTAGCTTGCATCCGGATCGAACTCGACGCCGAGAATCGTCGCCAGCATCGAGGCTGCCAGGTCCTCGGCATAGTCGCCGGACTTCTGATCGGTGTCACCGAAGCTGTGGTACTCCGAAAGGTAGCCGTGCTGATTGGGATCTTTAGGGATGCCTACGCCGACCGAGGCCGCGATCAGCCTGTGGGGTTCATTGGTTGCGTTCTCACTCAGCACAACATAGGTGATCTCGCCGGCCGAGAGCTGCGTCAAACCCTGCTCCCGGGATATCATCTTGCACTTGGGCGGGAAGATGCTCGAGACCCTGACGATATTGAGATGCGCGATCCCGGCATTCCTGAGCGCCAGCTCGAAACTCGTCAGCTTGTCCTTGTGCCTCCCCACACCCTTCGTGAGGAATATCCGCCGAGGTATCATCTCGCCCGCCTCCTGACCCCAGGGGCCTACCCCCAAGAGATCACCGTAGCTTTTTTGGCGCCGAGCCAAGATGATTTATTACAGGATAACGTTTGTCAAGACATTATTGAGAAGTTGCGCAAGCTGGCTACCCTGGTTGCGCTACGGATAGACTCTGTAGATGGTCCTTGGAAATGGAATGGCTTCCCGGATGTGTTTTATGCCGCAGATCCAGGCTACTGTCCGTTCGATGCCCAGGCCAAAACCCGAATGCGGGACGGAACCGTATCGCCTCAAATCCAGGTACCACTCGAAGGCCTCTCTCGGCAGGCTGAACTCCCGGAGCCTTGCCTCGAGCAGCGCAAGATCGTGGATTCTCGCGCTCCCGCCAATGATCTCACCGTAACCCTCAGGAGCGATCAGGTCCGTGCACAGGGCGACTTCGCAGTTTTCGGGATCCGGCTGCATGTAGAAAGCCTTGGTCTTGGCCGGATACCTGTGAATGAAGACCGGCCCGTCCAATCCGAGGGAAAGCGCGGTCTCTTCGTCACCGCCGAGGTCCGCGCCCCATTCGATGGCATACCCTTTGGCCCTGAGCACCTCGAGCGCTTCATCGTAAGTCATGCGTGCAAACGGCGCCTTGATTCGTTCCAGGGCCGAAAGGTCCCTCTCGAGATTGACGAGATCCCCACGACGCCTCTCGAGCACCCTTTCCACCACAAATGCAATCAAGCCCTGGGCCACGTCGAAGACGGTCTCCAGATCGCCGAAGGCCACCTCGGGCTCCAGCATCCAGAACTCGGTCAGATGCCGCCTGGTCTTGGATTTCTCCGCCCTGAAGGTCGGGCCGAAGCAATAGACACGGCCGAAGGCCATGCAGGTGGCCTCGTTATAGAGCTGGCCGCTCTGGGACAGATAGGCCTTGGAATCGAAGTAGGACGTCTCAAAGAGAGTGGTCGTCCCCTCGGCCGCAGAGGGTGTCAGGATGGGAGAATCAACTTCGATGAAGCCACTCCCATCCAGGTAATCCCGGCAGGCCTTCATCACCTCCGCCCGAACCCGTATCACCGAATGCTGCCTCGAGGAGCGCAGCCAGAGGTGCCGGTTCTCCATGAGAAAGGCAGTTCCGTGCTCCTTGGGCGTTATGGGATAGGCAGGCGCAGTCGCCACGATGTCAAGGTCGTGCACCAGGAGCTCGTAACCCCCAGGCGAGCGCTTGTCCTCTCTCACGGTTCCGGTGACCATGCAGGAGGTCTCCTGCGTGAGGTCGGCGAACTTGGCCAGGGCAAGGCCCGAATCGCCCTCGGTGAAAACACACTGGATGACGCCGGTTCCGTCCCTGACCACCGCGAACTTGATCTTACCGCTCGACCTCAGGTGCGCCACCCATCCCTTGACGACCACCTGCTCGCCGACCGACCCGCCTATCTCAGCCACATACGACCATTTCATGTCAGAGCCTTCCCAGCACCGCGTAGGCAATGCCCGACGCGTACGAGTTGATTCGCTTGAGGTCGCTTATCACGTCAAGGTAGACGGTGCTAGTCTCCATGATGTCTTCCTTGAGCCCCTGGAGCAAGGTCAGGTGCTCCTTGTGCAGCTGCCTCTCCAGGATGTTCATCTCCGACTTGCGTTCGACGACCTCCTCGGCAAGCTTCCGGTCCTGAGCAGCAAACGCATCGATAGCCATCTGGAACGTCTTCTCAATCTCCTGGTGGTACTGCCTGATGCGCTCCAGCGCCTCCTTGGAGAACCGTGGCGAGACCACGATCTTCTTGAGCGCGAGGTCCATCAGGCTCTTTGAGACTATGTCGCCAATAAGCTCGAGGTTCTTTACCGTGAAGAGCAGTGAGACCGCTCTCTGGCCTTCTTCCTCCGACATCTCCTTGCTGGGAAGCTCGCTCAGGTAAGGAGTTATGGCTTCCTCGAGCATATCGATCTTGTCATCTTCCTCGATCAGCTTCTCCCTCAACGCTTCGTTGTCGGCGAGGAAGACGTCGATTGACTTCGAGAATATGCCGTAGGTGATGTCGGCCATGCGCAGGGTCTCCCGCGTGGCCTGACCGAGGGCCAGGGACGGGGTATCGAGGACCCGCTTGTCCAGGTAGGCAGGTCTGAAGACCTCGACATCGACCTCTTCCTCTTTGACCAGGAACCTGAAGAGCCGCCCCCAGGGGGTGACGAAGGGAATGAACAAAAGGGCCGCCCCGATGTTGAAGAGACTGTGGGCGTTCGCAATCTGGCGCGTGAGATTGGATGAAGTCGACGCGACGAGGGTCGTGAAGGGCTTAAGGAACGGGAAGATTAGAATCACCGCCGTCAGCTTAAAGAAGGTGTGAGCCCAGGCAATTCTCTTGCCCTCCGCGTTGCTGCTCACGCCTGCCATCAGCGCCGTGGCGCAGGTGCCCACGTTGGCGCCCAGCACAAGCGGAATGGCGCTCTTGAGGCTGATCACCCCCTCGAAGGCGAGAATCAGGACCAAGCCTATGGTGGCCGCGCTGCCGTGGATCAAGGCGGTGAAGAGCGCCGCGACCACCACCGCCAGCATCGGATTCCGCTCCACACCCAACATGAAGCGCACGAACGTCGGATGGTCCTTGGCGGGCTCGACTGCCCCCGACATGATGGTCATCCCGAAAAAGAGCAGGCCGAAGCCCATGATGATCTGGCCCACCCGGGAGTAACGCTCGATCTTGGACGTCAGCAGGACAAAGCCCAGGACCACCACCAGCAGCGCATAGTCGAAAAGCCTGAAGGCTATCAGCTGAACCGTGAGCGTAGTCCCGATGTCCGCGCCCAGGATCACGCCAAGCGCTTGCTTGAGACCGATTATGCCGGCATTGGCGAAACTGACGAGCATGGCCGTGGTAGCGCTGCTACTTTGGACTATTACGGTTATTATCACTCCGGTCACGAGTCCCATCAGCCTGTTCGAGGTCAACCGGATCACCGTGTCGCGCAGTCGCTTGCCCGCGGCCTTCTGAAGGCCCCGTCCGCCGAACCTTATGCCGAAGAGAAAGACGGCAAGTCCTCCGCTTATCCCAATCAGCATGAAGAGCAGCCAATGCTGCCTGTAGGCCTTGACCGTGAAGACAACTGGGCTGCCCTGAAGCGAATCGGGCGAGCACAGCACGTGGAAGATACCGTTGCGGGAGCCGAACTTGAGAGAGGCCGTGGCGTTGCCGTCGGCGTCGGTCCGAGCCTGACGGGTCTCGACCGCCGGGAATCCCGAGGCCGCCTCCAACCCCATACCCGCCTCGATCACCTTGAAGTTCACGCCCACGCCGGCGAGGCTCCGGCCGTCGCTGTCAGTCACATGAACCCTCAAAGGCTTGCGAAGATACTCTCCGGCCAATCCGATCTGGCCGTTGCCGGAGATGTCATCGCCATCTATGTCCTTGGCATAATCGAGGTGGACGGTCTCAGCGGACAAGCACGGCGCCAGGAGCAGGGCCAGGAGCAGGCCGAAGCCCGCGACGTGCAGATGATTCAGGAATCTCATAGCAAACCGCCTTTGACGTTGTAAGTGCTTAAGGTTAAGTGCCCGGTTTCCACCATGTCAACACAAAAGCGCCTGATCGCCCAATCCTGGCAAAAGGCTGCAAACATGGCGGCCAGACAGCTAAAGACCGGTCGGGAATCTGCCGACCAGATATGCAGATAACTCATATCGGAGTCGCAAGCGCCGGCGATGCCGGGGCTTCGGGGAAGGTGAAGTTTGCTCAAGCGGAACTTCATTGGCTATCTCGCAGTGTGCCTAGTTTTGCTTGCGGCCTGCCGCGCGGCGGGTGAGACGGCGAGCCCGGTCACCGACCACCCCATCCTCCTCGCCGACATCCAGATGTGGAGGGGCCACCAGTACATCGAGGAAGGGCGGGCCGACCTTGCGGCAGATGCCTTTCTCAAGGCCACGGAATTCAACAAATCGTCGCCGTATCCTCATTTCACGCTGGCCAGGCTGCAAGTCAGGCGCTCGCCCATGGATGCATTTCTCGAGTTCGGCACCGCCCTCAAGCTCGTGACCACCGACTTCCCTTACCAATCGCTGTTGGCAGCCAACGCCCTGATCGTCACGTTCGTGGCGGCCGGTGTGGCAATATACGTGGGCGTCCTGATCATACTGGTTCGTCGTGCCAGGACCGTCTGGTTTTCCATGCTCCTCACCTACTCACCCCTGGTTGGAGGGAAGTGGCTTAGACTCATGATGATTGCGGCCATTGGCGCCTTCTTCGTCATGCTCTCAGGCGTCAGTCCGGTAGCGATGGCGACCTGGGCGGCCGTAATCGGGTGTGGTCTGGCCTGGCGGCATGCCAACTCCTCCGAACGAAGGATGATGGTGGTCTTGGCGGGGTTCCTGGCCGCCTTCATGCCGCTCTTCGACCTGACTACGCGGATGGCCTCGACCCAGCATCCGGACTCCCCCGCCAGGGTCGCCGCAATCGACCGCAGCACTTACGAGGCAGGTATGGCCAGGCTTGCGGCGGCAGACGGGCCGCTTTCGGACAACGATCCCGTGGGGCAGTTCATGCGAGGGCTCATCTGCCTGAAGAGCGGCGAGTACAACCTCGCTGTGGACCACTTCAGCCGCGTCTCAAAGCTCGGTGGCAACGACGCCGCCGCGCTCAACAACATCGGGGTGGCCTATCACAATCTCCGGAGATTCAAGGAGGCGCAGGCCGAGTTCGAGAAGGCTTTGAAATCGGGGCCCAAGGAGGCCCTGATTCACTACAATTACTCTCAGACTCTAAACGCCTTGCTCTACTACGATCGTGCGCAGGTGGAGCTTACGAAGGCCTCGGGCCTGGACTTCGATCTCACAAGGGCCCTCGTCACGTCAAAGGACAAGCCGACCTTGATTCCCATGGGCCTTGGCACCGGAGTGCTATGGGACATGGCGATGTCCGACCGCAACAAGACCGTGAAATCGGCTTACAACCCGATCGAGTCGAGCTGGGAGGGAATACTGGTGTTGGTGGGACTCACGGGCGCGGCTTTCGTGCTGATGAGAAAGTCTCGACTGCCTGCAAGGTGCGACATCTGCGAGAGGATCGTCAAGGCCCAAGTTGCCAAGCGCAAACGGCGGGAGCTACTGTGCCCCGACTGCCGAGCCATCAAGCAGGTCAACGCCGACGATAACGATGCCCTTGAGAAGCAGGTCGAGCAGCGGGTGTCCTCACTCGAGACTCGCAGAAGCATTGTCGGCCTGGCGGTGGGGGTGATCGTGCCCGGCGGCGCGTACTATCTTCTGGGTTCGAAGGTCAAGGGTTTCTTCTTCTCGTTCGCGATATTCGTGTTCCTGGCCGTGGTCCTGGCCCGCGGCGGACCGATAAGGCAGGCGCCCCAGCTCGAGGCCGGCGTGAGCATGGGGTGGGCGCTGGTTTGCCTGATCGTGGTTTACGGCCTTTGCGTGTGGAGATCGGTGATGCTGGTTCTAAAAACCACCGAGGAAGAGTAGTCGACGGGCATGAAGGGCGAACTGGGACTCTTCAGCGCAGCTGAGATCTTGCAGCTGATAGCCGTGCAGGAAAAGAGCGGCGTGCTCCAGGTTAGAAGCAAGGGACGCACGGCGGTGCTCTTCTTCGATTCCGGCAAGATAGTATCCGCACGAGACCGCCGGCAGAGCACAAGCGACCCGTTCCTGACCTACCTCCTCGAGAACGGCCAGATAACCATAGACGATCTCCACAAGATCATCGATGTGAAGAAACAGCAGGGCGGGGACACCGTCGAGATAATGCTTGCGGAGCGAATGGCCGACGAAGCCATGATCGGGGATTGGCTCTGCAGATACGCCCAACAGATAGTCGCAAACATGGTCAAGTGGGAGATAGGCTCCTATGAGTTCGCGGCGACCTGCGACGGCATGCCGGACAAGCGTCTGGGCAAACCCCTGAGGCTGGAGCCGCTCTTGATGGAGGCCCTAAGGCGCAAGGACGAGGTCGAGCAGATCCGCCGCTTCCTGCCGGGGTTGGAGACCAGGTTGGACATCGCCGAGCCCGACTACCAGGCCCTTCCGCTCGAACAGGATGACATAGCCATCCTTAAGCTGGTCAACGGCACCAGGACGATTGACCAGATAATCGAGGAGAGCAGCGCCGACGAGGTCGAGACCCTGGACATTCTTGAGAAGCTCTTCACCCTCGGCATAATCGCGATCGCCGCAGAAGCTCCCGGGTCGGGCCGGCAATGGAAGATATCGAGAATGACATCTCTCCTTATGGTGTGCGGCCTTCTGGCCGCGGCGCTGGGACTCCGGATGAGCATCCTGGCGCCCGAGCATGCTCCAGCCCAGTCGGCAGGCCAGTTGCGAACAGCGGTGGCCGACTTCGTAGAGGCCAGGGAGATGGAAAACCTCCGCCTGGCACTTGATGCTTACAAGGTCATCGAGGGGTCCTATCCGGACGAACTTGGCGAACTCGTTGCCTTGAAGCTCATGAGACCGGAGCAGACGAGGGACAGGCGTGGCCGCGAGTTCGCGTACCGCCGCATGACGTCCAACGATTCCTATGTTCTCTCACCCTGAGGCCGCGCGAAGCGCCGCGCCCGGCACACGCATCACTCGGGTCTGCCCGCGTCCAACCTGGCGCCTGTAAGCCGCGGATAGTCGATGCCGAAGCGCTTCCTGTAATAGACCTTGGAGAGGACGTAGGCGGCCACCCCGACCAAGGCCAGCAGAGGCGCCATGATCGCCACCAGCACAAAGAGTATGCGGGCCGCAAGCTGGCTGGCGAGCACCGAGTTTGCCGAGCTGGGCTCTGCGGCCACGGCGACAAAGGCCGGGCCCGCCGCAAGAGCAGCAATTGCGACCACGACCTCATCCAGCACTAAGCCCGCGACCACGGCGGCGGCAATCAGCCCAAGCGCCGCGAGCGCCACAGGTCTTCTGCCGAAGACGACACAGGTGGTTCGATCTCCCGCAGCCCGGTCCCCTTCCTCGTCCGGGATGCATGTGTTAAGGAAGATCGCCGCCATGGCGACCGCATAGGGTGAGGATCTGAGAGCCGCTTCACGGCCGAGATCTCCGAACACGAGCCATCCCATAAGGAAACCGATCCATCCAAAGCCTGCCGTGTTGGCCACCAGATCGGCAACCGGCCTGGCCTTGAGTCTCAAGGGCGGCATCGAATAGGCGATCCCCAGTACGACCCCTGCCCACGCCAGAATCGTCATCTGCCCGCCACGGCCAAGGCAGAGCACGACGATGGCGGCCCCCAACAGCCCGGCGAAGGCCAGGCTCTCGCGCCGAGAGACCGCTCGCATTGGCAGGATGAAGTTCTTCCGGTTGATGGCATCACTCGCTACGTCGAAAACCTGATTGACGACGAAGGCCAGGCCCACAACCAGCAGGAAGATGCCCAGGGCCGGCAGGGCGCTGAGCATCAAGGCCGCGCCGTGGGAAGCCTGCGCGAGTCGGCGTGACGACACCGCCCCGGCGAAGAAGAAGGTGGCGGAAGCAGCAAGCAAAGGCGGCCTCACCAGGAAGAAAACGTCGATGAGTTTCCTCACGCCGTCACCTCTTGACCAGTGGTGTGCCATGAGACAAGCGCGCTATCAGCCGGCACTTGGCGGCCTCAAAACGGTATCCGGGACCCACCCCGAGCTTGGCAAGCAGGCTTGAGCGCCCGTCGATGCCGTACACGGACATCCTGCCTATCATCATCTCAGTCCGGATCGTGCCGGAACGGCCCTCCGGAGCATTGCTGAAGCCATGTCTGTATCCGAGCCGCGCTGCGGTCGCCATCACTGCGGCGGTGGCCTTGCCGAAAGGATAGGCTATCGAGACGACCTCGATCCCCAGACGGTCCTCCAGCACCAGCTTGGACTTGCCCAACTCCTCAGTGAGATCATGCTCTGACAGCCGGGTGAGATCCCGGTGAGACATGGTGTGGGAGCCGACCTCAAAGCCGTGGCTTACCAGATCCTCAAGCTGCGTCCAGGCGAGATGCCGCGCGGGATGTAGCGAAAGCCTGACGTCCCAGGCATTGCTCGCCCCCACGGAGCCTACTACCACGAAGACCGTGCCCGTAGCCCGGCGCGCGATCATCTCAGGGAGAGCTTCTGTATGGACCGACTCGTACCCGTCGTCAAAGGTCAAACCGATACCGCGAGCGCTCGCTCCGCCGGCTGCCTCGCGAGCGGAGACCAGGGGCCGGGCCAGCGACGCCAGGACATCCAGGTGCGCTTTGAACCGCCTGCGGCTAACTGCGGGGAGTCCTAGCTGAACTTGCCGGCCCAGGTTGTGGTAGGTCAATATCGAGGTCACCGGCCACCTCCTCTTCGGCCTAGCTGCTTCCCACGCCTCCTGCCCGGCCGCCCTCCGGGCGGTCACAGACCGGAGTGGCCAAAACCCCCTTCGCCTCGCTTGGTGTCCTCGAGCGATTCCGCTTCTTCAAAGACAGGCTGGCAGACCTGGGCAAACACCATCTGAGCTATTCTTTCGCCACGTCTGACCGAGAAGGGTAGCTTGCCCAAGTTGACCATTATGACTCCGACCTCGCCCCGGTAGTCCGAATCGATGGTCCCGGGCGTATTGAGAACCGTGACCCCGTTCTTCAGGGCCAGGCCCGATCTCGGCCTGACCTGAGCCTCGAAATTCTGGGGTATTTCGACACATATGCCGGTCGGAATCAGCCTGATGTCCCCGGGAGCGAGGACTACCTCGCCCTCAACACAGGCCACCAGGTCCACACCGGACGAGCCGCTGCTCGCGGGTCTGGGCAAGTCCAGCCCGGCACTCTTGGGAAGTCGCTTAATCCTGACCTTGATCTCGCTCACGGCACAAGGAAATCGGAAAAGGGAGAAGGCCTATCTGGTCCCCGGCAGGTGGAGCCGGTACTCGCAATCATAATCGGACCGGTAAAGGTACCTGACAGGCCGCAAGCCCCTGAAATCTACAAAATCGGGGCAGTAAACCACAGGAATCAGATTCGCCTCCATGGGGCGGCAGTTGTCGCGGCACTTGGTACAAGCCTTGAAGCAGGCGCAACACCTGCACTGCTCACAGGGGTGCCGGGAACATCCGGTCGCGGACCGGGAATAGGACGCCATATCCCGAACCGCCCCGGGGTCCCCCGAAACGTCCAACATCACTAGCCTTGGGTTTGTCGCTGCCATATCATTACGGAACCTACTGAAGCCGGCACGGGCTTGTCAAATCAATTCTACCGGCTGGACGGCCCGGGCCTCGGAGTGGGTCCTACGGACGGAGGTCAGCCTTCGATGGGAAATCGGTCGAGGACGGCCCTACGGTTATGAGCGACAGAGTAGACGGCCTGAGCACCAGGCGAGCCTCCCCGAGTATGTCGTCCTCCTTGACGCGGTCGATGCTTGCGAGGGACTCCTCAACGGAACGGTAAGCGTTGAGGTAGAGCTCGTGCCTGGCAAGCCGGTTCATCCTGGCAGCGGTACTCTCCAGACCGAGCAGCAGCCCGCATCTGAGCTGCTGCTTGACGCTCTTGAGCTCCCCTCGGGCAAGTCCCTTGGTCTTCAGCCGCCTGATCTCCTTCAAGACCCGGGAGATCGCCTTCCTGGCATTCTTGGGATCAACCGCCAGGAAGATGTAGAAGATGCCCGTCGTGCGATAGAACTCACAAGAGCTGTAGACCGTATAAGCCAGGCCCTCTTGCTCCCTCACCCGCTGGAAAAGCCTGGACGTCATACCGCCGCCCACAACCAGGGAAAGCAGCATGGCGGCGTGCCGGCGGGAGTTATCGTAGGGCGTGGCCTCGGCCCCCAGGCAGATATAGCACTGGGATACCTTCCGGCTTTCGTTGCAGACCTTGGCAATTCCGCTCGAGAATGCCCGCGGGACCTCGGGCGGGCGCGCGGCCGGGACCCTCAGCATGCGGCTGACGCTCTCCACCAGCCTGTCATGGTCCACGTTGCCGCTCGCAGCCACCACCGTCGAGGGCGCCACGTAGTGCGACCGGAAAAAGGGCCAGACCTTCTCACGGGTGAAGCGTCCCACGGTGGCCGCCGTACCCAGCACCGACTTGCCGACCGGGTTGGCGTTCCACACTGATGCCGCCAGAAGCTCGTGGGCGACATCCTCGGGCGTATCCTCGAGACTTCTGATTTCCTCGAATATGACGTGCTTCTCCAGCGCAATGTCCTTCTCTCTCATCGCCGGCCTGACCAGCATTTCGCTGATCACACCCACCGCTCTCCCAACGTGCTCCGGAAGGCACCTGGCGACAAAGGCGGTGTTCTCCCTCCCTGCAAAGGCGTCAAGACTGCCGCCCACGGACTCCAGCGCATTGGCGATCTCAAACGCGGAGCGCTTCTCAGTTCCCTTGAAGAGAAGGTGTTCGATGAAGTGGGATACACCAGCCAGTGCGGGAGGCTCGAGGCTCGAGCCGACCCCAAGCCAGAAGCCGAGGGCAACCGAGCCGGAGTCCTTGCTTGCTTCAGTGACGACCCTCACCCCGTTGGGAAGGACGTCCCTGTGGTAGGAAAGCCTCATTTAGGGCGTTCTCGAGGACCAAGCAACGCCTTCCTGCTCAGCCTGATCTTGCCGTCCCTCTCGACGCCTATGACTTTTACCTGGACCTCGTCGCCCTCCTTGAGGACATCCGTCACCTTGGCAACCCGTCCGTGCTCGATCTCGGATATGTGGAGCAGGCCGTCCTTGCCGGGAAGAATCTCGACGAACGCGCCGAAGTCTACGATACGCTTGACCGTGCCGGTATAGGTCCTGCCCATCTCGGGATCTTCGACCAACGCCTTGATCATATCGAGGGCCCTGTTGCACGCGTCGCCATCAGGAGAAGCTATCTTGACCTCCCCCGTATCTTCGATGTCAATCACGGTGCCGGTCTCCTCGATGATCTTTCTTATGGTCTTACCGCCCGGACCTATTACCTCTCTGATCTTGTCCCTGTCAATCATTATGGCGATTATCCTCGGAGCATACACCGACAGCTCGGGCCTCGGCTGAGCCAGCGTTCCCTCCATCAGCCCCAGGATTTCCATCCTGGTCTGGGTCGACTGGGCGACGATCTCCTTGACGATTCCAAACTTGATGCCGGGAATCTTGAGATCCATCTGGATCGCAGTCAGGCCCTGGCGGGTGCCGGTGATCTTGAAGTCCATGTCGCCGTGATGATCCTCAACGCCAAGGATATCGGTAAGGATGCGGTAGTTATCGCCTTCCTTGACGAGCCCCATCGCGACTCCGGCAACCGGCGCTTTGATGGGCACGCCCGCATCCATCAGGGAAAGGATCCCGCTGCAGACGGTCGCCATGGAAGAGGAACCATTGGATTCAAGGATGTCAGAGACTATGCGAATGGTGTACGGGAAAATCTCCGAAAGTGGGATCACGGGCTGGATCGCGCGCTCAGCAAGAGCGCCATGCCCGATCTCGCGCCTCGCGGGCCCCCTCAAAGGCTTTATCTCGCCCACACTGAACGGCGGGAAGTTGTAATGCAGCATGTAGGCCTTCTTGGTCTCGCCCGCGAGATCCTCCACGCGCTGCTCATCCATTGACGTTCCCAGGGTGGTGACAGCCAGCGCCTGAGTCTGACCACGGGTGAAGAGCGAAGAGCCATGGGTCCGCGGCAAAACCCCGACCTCGCAGGTGATCTGCCTCAAGTCGGTCATGCCCCGCCCGTCCACCCGCTTGCCATCCACAAGCACCATCTTTCGTATGGTGTCGCGCTCAATCTTCGAGAACGCTGCGCCGATATCGTCTTCATTCTCCGGGAATCTCTCTTTGAGCGCCTGGAGCGCTTCGGTCTTGAGATTCTCAACCTGGTCCTGCCTGGAGGTCTTGTCGGCCGTCCGCAGCACCTCGCCGACCCTGCCCCCGAATTGACTCATGACTGCGTCAACCACCTCGGGGTTCAAAGGCTTGGGAACGAACGGGATCGCAGGCCGGCCGCACTTGGCCACAAGCGCTTGCTGCACTTCCATGATCTTGGGCAACACTTCCACGCCCAGGCGGACGCTCTCGAGGAAAGCCTCCTCGCTCACTTCCTTCATTCCGCCCTCTAACATCACCACCTTGTCACCAACCCCCACCACCACCATATCTAGGTCCCCTTCCTCCCTTTCACTGAAGGTCGGGTTGACGAGGTACTCGCCGTTCCTCCGCCCGATCCTGACGGCGCCCATAGGCGCGCAGAAAGTGGCCCCCGCAAGAGCCAGGGCGGCTGATGCCCCTATCAGGGCAAGTACATCGGAATCGTTCTGCTGGTCGGAAGAGAGCACCGTGGCGATTATCTGGATCTCATTGGTGAAACCGTCAGGAACCAGACACCGAATCGGCCGGTCAATCAGCCTGGCGCTGAGGATCTCCTTCTCGGTAGGCCTGCCCTCCCGCTTGAAGAAACCGCCGGGAATCCTGCCGGCGGCGTAGGACTTCTCGCGGTACTCCACAAGCAGGGGGAGAAAATCCGCCCCTTCCATAGGCTCCTTGGAAACGACGGCTGTCACCAGGACAACCGTATCCCCGTAGCGGACCAGTACCGCCCCATCAGCTTGCTTGGCAACTCTTCCCGTCTCAATCGATAGAGTTCTTCCACCGATTTCTAAGCTCTCCTCATAGGTCATAACTGCTTCCTTAGCGCTCCTTAGACACGTTAGTCCCTACTTGCGCAGACCAAGCTCTTTCACTATCTGCCTGTACTTCTCTGCCTTCCGGGACTTGAGATAGTCGAGAAGCCTCCTGCGCTGGCCGACCAGCTTGAGGAGACCTCGCCTCGAATGGTAATCCTTCTTGTGAACCTGAAAATGACCGGTCAGCTGGTTTATGCGCTCCGTGAGGAGGGCGATCTGAACCTCGGGCGAACCGGAGTCATTTTCGTGTACCTGAAACTTCTTGATGACCTCTTGCTTCTTGTCCTTTTCTAAACTCACTTGGTCTTCACCCCCTCCGAACATTATTACTTAGACATATTTGGCGCACAAATCAAGAACTAAATCTTGAGGAGCCTCCGGGCCCGGCTGACGTCCGATGCTATGGCCCGCTTCAAAGCCTCGTCGTTCCCGAATTCCCGCTCACTTCTCAATCTATCGACAAAAGACACTTCCAACTTGCGCCCATAGAGATTCGCACGGGCTCCGATCAGATAAACCTCGACGGCGGCAGCTTTGCCGCCATAGGTCGGCTTGGTGCCTATGTAGAGGGCTCCCCCATAGGTTTTCTCCCCAACTCTCACCCTGGTGGCGTAGATCCCGGACGCGGGCACCATCTTGCCGGGGTCCGCAACGGCTAGATTGGCCGTAGGATAGGTAAGGGACCGTCCTCGGCCCTCGCCCCGGACGACCGTGCCGGCCAGGCCATAGCATCGGCCCAGCATTTTGGCCGCCGCCTTGACGTCGCCCCTGGCAAGAGCCGTCCTCACCCGGGTGGAACTGATGGGGTGCCCGGCCCACTTGACCGGAGGCACTATGTCGACACCGAAACCCATTGCCTCGCCCAGGGTCTCCAGGTAGCGCGCGTCACCCTCTCGCCCTCTTCCAAACCTGAAATCGTAGCCTATGACCAGCCTGGCCATCTTGAGCCTGCCGACCAGCATGCGCCTCGTGAAGCCTTCGGCCTGCTGCCGGGCAAGCCCCGCGGTGAACCTCAGCACTACGGCCTCGTCAATGCCCGCTCGAGCCACGAGAGCAAGGCGCTCCCGAAGGGTGGTCAGCATCATCGGAGCCTCGTGGGGCCTAAACACCGAAGCCGGATGCGGATCGAAGGTCACGGCCACGGCTTTTGCTCCGATCCCCCGGGCCAGCAGCACCACTTCTTCCAGGATGCGCCTGTGGCCGAGATGGATGCCATCGAACACCCCGATGGTCACCACGGCCTTACCGGCCCTGCCAGGTTTGCGGGGCAGCGCGCACGCGCCCTTCGTCGTCTTCAGATTCAGCCCCCTTGTGGCTACATTAGATTATGCGCTCCGTCTTCAAGTGAGATGCAGCCTCCGCCGACCGCACGGCAATCCCGATTATGGTGCCGGCCTGGTCGGTAAGGGCAACGTACTCACCCTTGAAGTCCAGGTCGGCCGACTCGAAATCGGCGGCCAGTGGTTGCCGGCCGGCTCTTATGCCCGCTACGCTGTCAGCCTTAAGCCCAATCCGGGGCAGGTGCTTAAGAGCTTCTTCGATGGACAGCATGACCTCGCGGGGCGTGCTTCGGCCCTCAACCAGATCGCCTAGCACCGTGGCCTCCTCGACACCGAAGGCGCCGATCCTGATGCGCCTGAGGCTTGAGACGGCCGCGCCGCAGCCCAGTTGCCTGCCCATATCACGGGCAAGCGACCGCACATAGGTGCCCGAGGAACATACCACGCGGAACGCCACCTGCGGAAGCGAGATGTCGGTCACCTGAAACTCCCGTATCTCCACCACCCGCGTTTTGATGGGAGTCACCCGGCCTTCCCGTGCCAGCTTATAGAGGGGTGTGCCCTGATGCTTGATCGCCGACACCGACGGCGCGATCTGCTGGTATCTGCCCCTGAAGCGCGAGGCCGCATCCAGAATGCGCTCGGCATCGACGCCCAGGGTACTTCCCGTTGAGACCACCTGGCCCCAGGTGTCATGGGTATCGGTCTCGACGCCAAGCTCTATCGTAAACAGGTACTCCTTATCGAGGCCCATCATGAACCTGGATATCTTGGTGGCCCTGCCCACAAGGCCGATTAGTAAGCCCGTGGCATTAGGATCGAGGGTCCCGGTGTGGCCGATGCGCGCTCCGGGCAGCATCCTGCGCAATTGGAGGACAACATCGTGCGAGGTCATCCCGGAGGGCTTGTCAACGAGCAGTATGCCGTCCATAGGATCAATGCCCGGAAGGATCGTTGCGGTTTCCCAGATGAGCGACGATCGCTTCACGCACCCTGGCCTTGACCGTTTCCAGGCCGCCATCGATCCGGCAGCCTGCGGCCGCGGTGTGTCCGCCTCCGCCGAAGTGCCTGGCGACCACGTCAACGTCGTAGCCCTCAGCCGCCCTCAGGCTGACCCTGAAGTGGCCCTCCTCGGTCTCCCGCAGCAGGACCCCGACTGCGACCCCTTCGATTGACCTGGGGTAGTTGGCGAAGCCCTCGGTGTCCATGTTGGTTGCGCCCGTTTCCCGATACATGTGGCGGGTGACATCCATGGTTGCAACCTTGCCGTCGCTCGTGACTTCGATCGACGACAGAGCGCTACCCAGGATCTTGAGCGAGCCAAGCGGTTTCTTCCAGTAGATCTCGGAGGCCACATGATAGGGCCGCACCCCGAGGGAGATCAAGTGAGCGCCGATCGAAAGGGTTTCTGCCGTCGTCGTAGGAAAGCGAAAGCACCCCGTGTCGCTCATGATCGCTACATAGAGCGCCTCGGCCTCGCTCCTTTCAAACGGCACCCCCAACTTGGTTAAGAGCCTGTAGATTATCTCGCCGCAGGCCCCAACTTCCTTCTCCACCAGGTTGAGGTGCCCGAAGAGAGTGTTCGACCGGTGGTGGTCGATGTTGACTATGGTCTTCGACCGCTTTACCACATCGGCGACCCAGCCCGTTCGTTCGAGATCGCCGGAATCGACGACGATGGCCACCTCCACCGCATCCACCGGGGAGGTCAGCACCTCGTCGGCCTTGTCGAGGAAGCGATAGGTTGGAGGCACGCCATCCTCAGAAACAGCCTTAACTGATTTGCCTAATCTCTTTAATACAGAGTACATAGCAAGCTGGCAGCCAACGGCATCGCCATCAGGATCGATGTGGGATGTGACCAGGAAATCCCGCGAAGTGCCGATAAGGTCAACTATGCTCTGGAGTGCTTGGGTCATCCTTGTCTTCCTTGAGGTGCTTCAGAATCTCATCGATGTGTGCGCCCTTCGCCAGTGAGTCATCGAGGTGGAACCGGAGCTCGGGGGTATGCTTGACGCTAAGCCTTCTCGCCAGCTCCGATCTGATGAAGCTCTTGGCGCCCTCCAAGCCTGCCAGGGTGTTGTCGATCTCCTGCTGGCTGCCCATCACGCTCACGTATACGCTGGCATAGCTCAGGTCGGGGCTGACCTTGACCCCGGTAAGGGTCACGAAGCCGACCCTCGGGTCCTTGAGCTTGCGAGCTATTATGTCGCTGATCTCTTCCTGTATCTGGCCACCCAGCCTGCCCAGCCTCCGGCCCTGCAATTTCAGATCACCTCGAAGTCTGTCTCGACGTCAATCACGCTTATGTCACCGTTGGTTTCGATCATGCCGAGGACGCTGGATATCACCTGGTTGGCAAAAACCTTGTCCTTCGAGACGGTCGCTATGCCGAGGGTCGAACGTTGCCAGAGATCGCCGTCGCCCACCTCGGATATTGAAACGTTGAACTTGTTCCTGACCCTGTCCTTGATCCTCCTCAGCACCAACCGCTTTTCCTTGAGCGAGCCGCCGCCGGGTATGTACAGCGTGACCCTGCAGGTTCCCACTACCAATACGTGCTCCTATGCCCTCTTGACTTCCTCGAGGGCATATGCCTGGAGGACGTCTCCTTCCTGAAGGTCGGAGAAACCCTCTACTCCCGCACCGCACTCGTAGCCCTGGGAGACCTGCTTGGCGTCGTCCTTGAAGCGCTTGAGCGAGTTGAGCTTGCCCTCGAAGATCACACGGCCGCCCCTCACTACCCTTACGAGGCAATTCCTATTCAGGACACCCTCGGTCACGTAGGTGCCGGCAATGGCACCGACACGCTTGATCGTGAAGACCTTCCTCACTTCCGCGGTGCCTTTGACCCGTTCCTCGATCACCGGCCCGAGCAGACCATCCATGGCGGCCAGTATGTCCTTGGTGACCTCATAGATTATGTCGTAGGTCCGGACATCGACCTGCTCGCGCTTGGCTATTTCCTTGGCCTTAGGAAGCACCCCCACGTGGAAACCGATCACTATCGCGTCGGAGGCTACAGCAAGCAGGACGTCGGACTCGTTCACGGGTCCCACGCCCTTGTGAATCGTCTTTATGCTCACCTTGTCGGTGCCCAACTTCTGAAGCGCATCGCTCAGGGCTTCGACCGATCCATCCACGTCACCTTTGGTCACAACCCTCAGTTCCTTGATCTCTCCCGCCTGGATCCTCGCGTAGAGATCCTGCAGGCTTATGTGAACCGTCTTGCGGAGGTCCTTTTCGCGCTGGAGCACCTTTCGCCTGGTCGAAATCTCCCTGGCTTCCCTGTCGTCCCTGGTTACCATGAAGGAGTCGCCGGCCTGAGGAACACCCTGGCTTCCGAGAAGCTCCACGGGCATCGCCGGCACAACCACCTCGACGTTCTTGCGGCGTTCGTTGAACATCGCCCGCACTTTGCCCGCCCATACGCCTGCCACAAAGGGATCTCCAAGCTTGAGCGTGCCCTTCTGACTCAGGACGGTTATCACTATGCCCCGCCCCTGCTCCACTCGGGACTCGATCACGACCCCACCGGCCCTCCCGTCCCTGGGCGCCTTCAAATCCAGCATCTCGGCCTGCAGCAGAATCATCTCCAGGAGGTGCTCGATGCCGACCCCGGTCTTGGCCGACACGGGGACCATCGGGACATTCCCACCCCAGTCGTCCGGGGTGAGCCCGTTGGTGGCCAGTTCCTGCTTTATCCTGTCCACGTTCGCATCAGGAAGATCGATCTTGTTCACCGCAACTATGATAGGGACCTCGGCTGCCTTTGCGTGGTCTATGGCCTCGATGGTCTGAGGCATCACGCGCTCGTTGGCTGAGACCACAAGCACCACGATATCGGTGGCCTGGGCGCCTCTCGCTCTCATGGCGGTGAAGGCTTCGTGGCCGGGAGTATCAAGGAAGGTGATCTTGCCGCCGGGGGTCTCCACCTCGTAGGCGCCTATGTGCTGAGTTATGCCTCCGGACTCGCCGGCGACAACGTTGCTCCGCCTGACGTAATCGAGGAGCGATGTCTTGCCGTGGTCCACGTGTCCCATGATGGTCACTACAGAGTGCCTCGGAGCCTCGTGGACTTCCTCCTCTTCGGCCGACTCTGCGCCGTACTCCCTGACGAACTCGACCTCGTAGTCGAACTCGTCCGCGATGGTCTCAATGGTATCGGCATCCAGCCTCTGATTGATAGTGGCCATCACGCCCATCCGTATGCAGCAGGCAACCACGTCGGCCGGTTTGACACCCAGTACCGACGCCAATTCGCCGACCGAGATGAACTCGGTCACCCGTATGGTCTTCGTCTCTTCCTCAGGAACCCCTTCTTCCTGAGCGGACCTGCGCTTGTACCTCCGGGTCCTCTTGCCGTCAATTCCGGCGAGCGTCTTCCTCACCGTGTCCTTGACGGACTTCTCGTTAACCTTGCGCCTCATGCCGACGCGCTTGGGAGGTTCGGGCGCCTTCTCAGGAGCCTTCTCCTTTACTACTACCGGCGGCTCTGCGACGATGGCCTTCTTGCGGGCCTCATCCTTCTTGACTTCCTCTTTTTCGAGCCGCAGTTTCTCGGTAAGACCCGTAATGCTCTCGTCGTCGATGGCGCTCATATGGCTCTTGACCGTCAGCCCCATGCCCCGCAGCATCTCGAGCAGAGCCTCGCTCGAGAGGTTGAATTCGCGCGCAACTTGGTAAACTCGCTTCCTAGCCAATGGCACCACCTCCGCTTGCTTCGCAGGCAGCGTGCTTTGCCTGAGCCACCGCTTCACGCAACGGGGCAAGGCTCATATCGTCGAGCCCTTTCCCCGAAAGCCGCTTGGGCCCCTTCCGATGAAGCGCCCTGCAGAAGCAGTCCAGGTTCCTACAAAGATACAGACCTCGCCCCGGTGCACCGCCCAGATCGATGCCGCGATCGCTGGAGACGAAGCGCACCAACCGGTCCTTTGGGAACTTCCCTCGGCAACCAACACAGGTCCTCAAGGGTATGTGACCTCTTTTCAGAATCACGCCTCCTCCGCCTTGCTCTCGTCGGCCTGCGGCTCTCCACCCTCGTCACCCTTCACCGCCTCCGCCACGCCTGCCTCGGCCGGCGTGGCCCGAGCTTCTTCTTTTGGCTCGCCACCCACAGGAGCTGCCGATCTATCCATCGGGCGGCTCATCTTCTTCTTGGCCGCCTCGATCGCCGCCCGGGCATTTTCCTCACCAACTCCATCGAGACCTGCGACCTGAGCGACCTCCGCCCCAGCCAGTTCCTGGACCGTCGCATAGCCCGACTCCACCAGCCTCGCGCGGAGGTCTTCGTCCAGTTCGGCCAGTTCCGTCAGGGACATCTTGGCCATTTTCTGGAACTCGAGCCGCTCCGAGTGCTGGGACTCGTTGATGAGATCTATCTTCAGGTTGGTCAACTTGGCGGCCAGCCGGGCGTTCTGCCCGCCTTTGCCGATGGCCAGCGACAACTGGTCATCGGCGACCACGACCGTCACCTTGTTGTCCTTCCCCTCCATAGTCGCATGGATTACCTTGGCCGGGCTCAGGGCCCTTGTCACAAAGACCACTGGATCGTTATTCCACAGGACGACGTCGATGCGCTCGCCACCCAACTCGCGCACCACCGACTGCACCCGCGAGCCCTTCATGCCGACGCACGCGCCGACCCCGTCAACCTTATCGTCCTTGGAGCAAACCGCGATCTTCGATCTCGAACCCGGTTCCCTCGCGATGGCCTTGATCTCGACGATACCTGAGTCTATCTCAGGCACCTCCATCGTGAACAGCCTTCTCATAAAGTCGCTGTGGCTCCGCGAAAGCACCACCTGGGGACCCTTGGAGGTGCGCGAAACCTCCACTATGTAAGCCTTGATCGTGTTGCCCTGCCTGAACTGCTCCCTCGGAATCTGTTCCCGTTGGGGCAGAATCGCTTCGGTCTTGCCCAGGTTGACCATGATGTTGCCCCTGTCAACCTGCTGGACCCCGCCGGTGACTATGTCCCCCACCCGCTTCTCATATTCCTTGAACACTTTCTCCCGTTCAGCCTCGCGGACCCGCTGGATCACCACCTGCTTGGCGGCCTGAATCGCGTTGCGTCCGAAGTGTTCGGGAGGAATCTCGATCCTAAGCTCCTGGCCCACGGCAGCATCAGCATCGATGTCGATGGCCTCCATTAGGCCGATCTGGGTTTGAGGATCTTCCACCTTCTCCACGACCATCTTCAAGCAGTAAATGTGCAGGCTGCCCAGGTTCTCATCCATCTCGGACACGATGTTGGCCATCGCGCCGTATTTCTTCCGCGCGGCACTCACCAGCGCGGCCTGGAGCGTCTCGATTATCAGGTTCTCGTCGACATCCTTCTCCCGGGCGATCAGCTTCAGCGCCTGGATCACCTCGAAACTCATGTCCATGACTGTTGCCTTCTCTCAGATCGAAAGGTTGGCGCCCAGGATATCGTCAAATCGAACACTCACTTCCGCGCCGCCTTCCGGCTCGAAAACGAGCACGTCTTCCTTGAACGCGAGCATCTTGCCTGTCAACTCCCTCATGCCGCCGGGGCGTGCTCGGAACCTGATTCTCGCCTTCCGGCCGGCGAAATGCTCAAAGTCCTCCCTGGTCCTGAGCCGCCTCTCAGCACCCGGAGAGGAGACTTCCAGGTAATAGCTTGCCGCGAAGATGTCGTACTGATCCAGCTCGGCGCTGATCGCCTTGCTGGTCCTCGCACAATCCTCCAGCGTGATGCCCCCGCATCGATCAATGAATACCCTTAGGGTTTTCCTCCCGTGCGAGGCCACAAGTGAGACCTCCACGAGGTCATAGCCGAGCCCGTCCAATACAGGCAAAACGATATTTGTGGCTCTTTCGAGTAACTCGGCCCTTCCCAACGGAGAGCCCCCTAAGCATAGATACTTTAAGAGTGGGCCTGGCCCACTCATTGAGAAAACTACAATAGGGCTCCCTGGAATGCAAGCGAAATATCAGAAGCGGATCAGGACGGAGGCGCTCAGGCTTATGGTTCTCCAGGTCTGCCCGAGCTGGCGGTCGGTGGTCTGGTCGAAACGGGCGTCGGCAGAACCCGTGACGTTCTTGCTGAAGCTGTAGCTCGCCTTCGGGCTAACCGTGATCTGCCGGGTGCTTCTCTCCACCCTGTTCTTGCTCGAGGGCGTGGTCTCCAGGCGCGACTCATAGGACATATCGAGGGAGACCGTCAGACTGCTCTTGAACCTGAGCGTCCTTCCTGCAAGCGGGATGTGCATGCCCTCGGGAGCGCTGAAGGAGTGTCTCATGGTGAACGTGGCCGAGTTGCTGACGGCCTTCCTCGCGCTGCCGGTACCCTTGGTGTCTTTGGTGGAAGTCGACGTGTGCCGCAGGGTAAGCGTGGTTCTAAGGCCGTTCTTCCAGGTGGCATCCCACCCGAAAAGCGGCGCCCAATCGGAGCCTTTGGCGCGGTTGGTTTCCCGGGACGCCTCTCCGCGTACCGAATTGGACGCCTTGTATCCGACGGTGAGCGATGATGTCTTGATCGCGCCCTTGAGGAGAGGCAAGTTGGTCAGCGATGAGAAATTGCCGGCTACGTCCGGCCAGGTCGTGTCCTTCTCGAAGGTGCTTGCGCCGGCATACTTCCTGTCTTTCCTGTTACGCTTATACTTGGCGGTCAGCGATACGGTCTCAACCGGATTGAGCTCCGTGGATATGTCAAACCCGGTACTCCGGGATATCTCGTCGGTGGCCTGCACGGCGCCGCCTGACGTCCCAAGGATTATGCCCTTGTCCACCTCGGGATCTATGCCAAGCTGAAACCTCAGGCTGGGCCGTTTGCCGAGCTTATTGTACTTGGAGCTGCGATCGATGAAGTAGCCGACGTCCACGTCGGGAATAACAGCAAGCAGGCGCCTGTAGAGGGGCGCCCCCACGGAATCCGGCGCATCCGGGGCAGTTCCCAGGAACGAGGAAGGTTGAAGGACGAGGTCCAGATTGGACCGGCTCGAGACTGAGGCCCTCCTGGTGCCGGGCGGATCGCTGGCGGAGCGCACCGTCGGGTCCGAGTTCTCATCGTAGTTGACGTCATAGCTGACTGTGGGCCTCAAGAGCTTCCCCATTGCCGGCCTCAGGGTGACAGCCGCACGCTGGTTCCGCTTAAGCTCCCATCCCACGCCGATGCTGGAGAGAATCGGCACCTGCTTGTTCTGATCCAAGTCCCTGGAGGTCTTGAGGCTGTAATCGGTCTCGAGTGACGGTCCCGTGATGGGTTTAAACGAGACCCCGAAGTCACCCCTGATCTCCCGGGTGTACCGATTCTGCTTGATCAAGTTCTGGCGCTTGTCGGTCTGCTTGGAATTCCTGGTGGAACCCGTCAGCCCGACGTCAAAGCCCTCGGGGAAATACGACAGGGCGTAGCCCCGATAGACCTTCAGGGAGTGATCCCACCACGGCTTGAAGGAGTACGCGAGGTTGCCGCTGTACCCGCTGGACGAATCGGCCAGCTCGGGAGAGGTGCTGCGCCTGCGCGAATAGGATGCCCTTCCCGAGAGGGCATCCAGAGTCATCTTGAGGAACGGGTTGTCCGACTTCTTCTTTCTTGAGAAACCGAGGCTGTAATTGTCATCGATCGAAGACGTCTCCTGCAGTTTCCGTTGATCACCCTTGAGGGCAACATCCGACCGGCTTGCCAAGGTCGGCACCGATCGCGCCCTGTGGTACCCTATCGTGAATGGCAGGGAGACGCCCAGAGGGGGCATGAACCTGTCCAGGGAGGTCGATGCGGCCAGCGACAAGTCGGTATCATCCGATCCCTTCCGCAACCCGCCGAGGTTACGAAACTCGGTGTCGGTCTGCTTCAGGTCCAGGCTTGCCGTCAACACGTCAGAGAAAGCCGCACCAATCGAGACGCGCTTGGCAAGACCCATTTCACGCCGCACGTCGGTCAGTCTGAGGTCGTCGAACCAGACTTCCAGAGCCTGGTCGCTGGTCGCAGCTGCCCCGAGATTGACTATCCCGGCCCCGATCCTGGACACACGGGTCAGGGATGGATCACCGTAAACCGCAATCCATCCGTCGGCTGTCAGTACCTTCCTCATCAAGACCCGCCTGTCATACAGCGTGGTTGAGTCTCCGGGCTGGGTCTTCAAGTTGGTGATCTCGTCGAACTTCACGTGGACATCATTCCAGCCGGATTTGACTTTGACCCCGTACTCATAGAAGTTGATGCTGTCTGCCCCAAGCCGCGTGAACAGGTAAAGATCCTCGGCGGGATTCGCCGGGTCCCCGTGCACATAGAAAGCAAGAGTCTGGTAGAGGGTGTAGTCACCGCCGGACAGCCCCTTGTAGATCGAACCCGAGTGCCCGGGTTCAAGGTTTCTCAGGCTGAATACCAGCGACTGCTCGCGCTTCTTATATCCCTCGGGGTCCGTGCCTGGATCGTAGGGCGGGATGTAATCCGGGTCATCACGGGTGTTCTTGGCCGATATCTCGAAGATCTCCCGTGTGCCGGGCTCGATGTGGGACATGTCCTCCTTGTTCCGCACTCCCTCTTCAAGCCAGCTCGCGCCCGAGATCTGAAGATAGGCCAGCTGGTAGACCGAAGGCGAATCTACGCCGCTGAAGAAGAAGCGGATGTATCGGATGGACTTCCAGTTGGGGGTCCCCCCGACCGTGTCGGCGTCGGCAAAGGGAATCCGGTAGTGGACCCAGTCGCCGGAACGATTGGCAATGTACGTGGTATCCGCGAGATCGAATCCGAGCCTGAAGAAGGTCTCGCCGTCGTCGAGGTTGCCGTTGCCGTCAAGGTCCTCGGTATCAGGCACCAGGCTGGGGTTGCCCTCGGTGCCGTTTACGCGTGAGTAGTCGCCTTCTTTGTAGGACCAGTCGTCCTCGTATTCGCCCTGGTCATCGCCGGGCTGGCCGTTCATGATGCCGTCAAACCCCGTGTTCTCATCTTCGCTCAGCTTGCCGTTGTTGTCCCGGTCCTCGGTGTTGAGCGTGTCGGCCCAGGGGTGATAGAAATTCTCGCTGACCGCCCCCAGGTCGACATACATCTTGCCGCCCTGCCCTTCCTTCTGCCGGAGCCATATCTCAACGAACCTGAGGTCGGCGAAATCACTGCCCGTCTTGGAGACTATCCTCTCCAACCCCGCCCACTGCTTGTCCGGATCGAGGTCGGGAATCACCCAGCCGTACTTGTAGTTCTTGAAGTTGATCTCAAGCACGGGGATGAAAGCCTCGCCCGGCCGGGACTCCGCCTCGGGGAAAAGATCCTGCTCTCGGACTTCACGATCCTTGACGTACCACCAGATCTTCCGGTTGTCCTCCCACCGGAAATCCGCAGGCGGGCTGGCCGGCACCCAGGCCTCCCGCACCAAGGAGAAGGACCTCAGATCGCGGACCCCCTCCATGTCTTCAACGTACACCTGGCCCTTGGTATTGGGGTTGGGGAAACTGGCGGCTGCCTCAGCCGAGACCGATAGCCTCGACGGGCTCTCAGCCTTGACCAGCGGGAGGGCGTTGGTAAAGGCCGTCAGCCAGTCCGGCGTGAACTGCAACTGGGTGCTCACGTCGCCCACCATGATCTGCGACGGCTCCTGCCCCAGCCGCGGGCGGTCCTCGGGAGATTTCTTGCTCTGGTAGATCCATGCGGTCCCGATGTAGGACTGCTCCGAGAGCTTGTAGGAGCTCTGGATGCCCACCAGCGACTGCTGCGCAAGCGCCATGAAGGGCACGTACTGATAGTCCACCGTGATCCTGGCGTCCGGGCTGGCCGCAGCGTCGGTCTTGAACTTTATCTGGCCGACGTCGTAGTAGATGTCGTAATCCACGCCCCGCGTGAGCCTTCTGCCTTCGAGAGTGACCGACTCGCTGCCTTCAAGGATGTTGACATTGGGCAGCTTGAAGATCGTCTGCGGGGTCGAGAAGATCACCAGGATCTTGTACTTGCTGTCCACCTCGGGCTTGAGATCGATGAACCGCGCGTCGTAGATCTTGGAGTTCCTGTCGTCCAGGGTTTCGGGCCGCTCGCCCATGAAGGCGATGTCCGGATCGAAAGGCCTCAGGTCGGGAAACAGGAGCAGGCCCAATTCCCCGTTCACGGTGCCGCCGTCCGCGAAGCCGTCAGTCACCCAGTTGCCGGCAGGGCCCGCCCTCGCGCCCTTCTCGTCCTCCAGATCGATGCCGAGTATCTTGCTGTATTCATACTGGCGTTGCCTGGTTTCGAGGTCGCCTCCGGTCTTGCGGAATATCCTGACCTTAACCTTCTGCTCGGAGATGTAGTTTGCGTTCAGGGAATAGACGTTCTTGCGCTCATACTTGATGGTGCCGCCCCAGAGCTGGGCCTGTTCGATCAAGTACTTCTGCGCCGGGCGGATCATCTTGAGAAGCATCCGGTCCTGACCGTCGCGCCCGCCGACCGCGTGCCCCCCGTAGGCATACTTGACGGCGAGAGTGTGCGAGGCATCGAGGGACTTCAGCAGCGATACCTCTCCCGTCCGCTGATCGACCGCATAGTCCCGGTTACGCTCCAGGAGACTGAAGAAGCCATGGTAGGTGGAATCGTCCCACGAGGCCTCCTGGGGCGGGCGGACGGGATCCAGCATGCCATACGCCTCGACCGCACCCTGAACATCGTTGTTGGTCCCTATGTCGTCGTCCACGTAGACCTCGATCTCGGTGACCTCACCGCCGCTGAGCTCAAGGGGGTCGATCATGAAGAAGTACTTGTTCCGGACGAAGTACATGTCGTCGATCCACAGGGATTCTCTTGCCGCCGCTCCCACGAAGCTTGCCCCTGCGGTCCGCCCCTCTTGCTTGCTGGCGATTACCGTCATGTCGAGGGCGCCCAGCTTGCCGAGCACCTTGGCTCCAAAGAGCCCCTGGTGCTGCTCGCTGTAGCCAACGAACTGGGAACCCGGGATTGCCAGGTTGGTGTTGCCCATCTCCACGCTCTGGATGATCTCGTCGTCATCTCCGTCGTAGCGCAGCCTGATGCGGTTTTCCAGAGGGGTCTCAACGTCGCTGTCGTGGTGCACCAGAACGTTGATCTTCTCCCCGACGGTCCCCTTGAGATCGATCTTGAGGTGTTGCTTCATGTTGAGTTGAGGGAACTTGGACCGCCTTCCATACTCGGTGACGGGCTCGTTGACGCGGTAGCGGGTCTGGCCGCCAAAAGTGATTTGCTCACTCCCGGTCACACTCAGGTTGGCACCTTGCCCTATCACTCTGCCTATGGTTTGGGGGAACTTGACGGGTATGTCTATGCTGCTGAAATCCCCCAGGTTCAGATCTCCGGTCTCGAAGACTCTGCCGGAGCCAGCCTTGAGCCACTGATCCCTCAAGACACCGCCGAAATCCATCTCCAGGATGGGCCGCTCCAGGAAAGCCGGCGGAGCGAACCGGTG
>Ga0315275_10000682_pt1 | contig 28225 bp, 25 predicted proteins | sample YL17G03_0_MG_FD_205557 | JGI IMG/M metagenome (GOLD analysis project Ga0315275, IMG submission 205557) | Sediment microbial communities from Yellowstone Lake, YNP, Wyoming, USA - YL17G03_0 | ecosystem: Environmental > Aquatic > Freshwater > Lake > Sediment | place: USA: Wyoming | collected...
AGTCGCAGACCCGCGACGGGAAGTGGGCCTGTCAGTGGGACATCTACCCGACCCACGCAACCATGACCGTGCTAAAGGCTGACCACCCCTACTGGTTCCTGTACGAGGGGACGCCGGCGGGTCAGCTCGACCCGGCCTTCGACTACTGGCGGCGCAGCGACGGCGCGAGCGGACCGGCCTCCCAGGAGTGGACGGCCACCCTGCCGTCCCCCCAATGGGTCTACTTCGCAAAGCCCGGGATCGCGGCCCGCGTCCTCTACCTGGCGCGCTGCGATCCGGGGACCGAGGTGACCTCGTACCGCCCGATGCAGGGCCAGATGACCGTCTTCGGCTTCGGCCGCCGTGACACGGACACGCCACAGGCGTTTCTCTCAACAACGCCTGCGCGTTTCATCATCGGTCTGGCGCCAGCCAGCGTTCGAGAAGTCCAGATCGCTGTCGATTCGGCGATCCATCCAGTGGGACTGGTCGTAGGCGACCCGCGGCAGTCAGAATGACAGTCCGCCGCCACAGGTCCGAGCGGAGCGACGATGCAGCTGCCCGCCGGGGGCATTTGCGGGCGAAGCGGAACTGAGTGTCGAGGCGGTGCCGATCTAGGTGTCATTGACAACCGGCGGCAACGCGAGTATCGTATCAGGCAACTTAGTGCGTTAGGATGGCAGATGATGAGAGCAGTGGCTCCAGCAGCGCCGAAGTACCTCGAGATCAGCCAACAGATCATCGGACAGATTGACAGCGGCGAGCTGGGCCTGGGCGCCCAGGTGCCGTCAGAGAACGAACTCATCGCCACCCACGGGATCAGCAACACCACCGCTCGCAAGGTGCTCCTGGAGCTGGAGCGTGGCGGATGGGTTACCCGGATCAAAGGCCGGGGCACTTACGTCCGGCAGAATCGCGTCGAACGAACCGTGGGGCGCATCCTGAGTTTCACGCGCAACATGCTGGAGGCCGGGCGCAAGCCGTCTACGAGGCTACTCGGGATCAAGGTGCTGCGGCAGTCGCGATCGCAGCTAGTGAACAAACGCGAGTACACGCTGCCGGGCCCGATCTACCAGGTCGAAAGACTGCGATTCGCCGACAATGTCCCCATGATGAGGGAGACTCGTTACGTCTCGATGCACTTCTGCCCGGCGTTGGACAAGAAGAAGCTGGAGGGTTCACTTTACGATCTCTACGAGACCGAATACAGACTTCAGATGGACCGGATCGACCAGATACTGAGTGCAACGGTGCTGGCAGGCAGGAATCTCGAGGCCTTCGGACTAGAGGACCCGGCGCCGTTTTTCCGAGTCGAGGGCGTGACCTTCCTGGCGAAGGAACTGATTCTGGAGATGGAGGAGTCCTTCTACCGCGGCGACATGTACGAGTTCTACGTCACCGCGACCCGTTGAGGCGGACCGCGTCCCGAGACAAGACCATGTACCCCAGAGCTACCCTCGTCGACCTTTACAGGACGGTCTACACGATCCGCGCCTTTGAGAACCGTTGTATCAAGCTCTACAGGCAGGGCCTGATTCGCGGCTACTTCCACCCATATTTGGGACAGGAGGCGATTGCCGCAGGTGTCTGCGCGGCCCTCGGCCCCCAAGACTACATCGTCAGCAACCATCGGGGTCATGGGCACTGCATCGCGCGGGGAGCTGACCTCGGCCGGATGACGGCTGAACTCCTCGGCAAGGCGACGGGGTACTGTGGTGGGCGCGGCGGGTCCATGCATATCGCGGACTCTGAGACCGGCAATCTCGGCGCCAATGGGATCGTCGGCGCCGGCATCCCGATCGGGGTCGGGGCCGCCCTGGGGGCGAGGATCCGCGGCGAGGACCGGGTCACCGCGGTGTTCTTCTCGGACGGCGCGTCCAACAACGGTGTCTTCCCGGAGGCGATGAACTTGGCCGCGATCTGGGGACTCGCCGTGATCTTCGTGCTCGAGAATAACCAGTACGCGGTGTCGACGCCGGTAGAGTCGGTCACGCGCGACCCCGATCTCTACAAGCGGGGGCTGGCCTACGGCATTGAGAGCTTCCCTGTAGATGGCAACGACGTAGTCGAGGTCTACGCGAAGAGCTGCGAAGCGGCCGCCACCTGTCGACGCGGAGATGGTCCTGTGCTGATCGAGGCCAAGACGTACCGGCAGATGGGGCATCACGTCAACGACCCCGGACTCTACATGCCCAGGGATCGGCTGGCGCACTACAAGTCGCGGGACCCCGTCGAGATGGCCGCCGGCCGCGTGCTGGCACTCGACCACTCGGCCAGCGCCGATCTCCAGGACATCCGTTCTGTTGTCGACACCGAGATCGAGGCCGCCGTCACGTTCGCGACAGACAGCCCGGCGCCATGCCCACAGCAGTTCCTCGAGAGAACGGAAGGGTACTGATGGCCGAGCAAGTGACGGACGCGACTATCATTGCCCCCGCGCGCACGGTCAAGTACCGGGAGGCGCTCAACGAAGCGCTGCGCGAGGAAATGCAGCGGGACCCATCCGTGTTTCTCATGGGGATCGGGATCGCCGAGCGCGGAGGCTCCTACCGGGTGACCGAGGGGTTGATGGACGAGTTCGGCCCGTCCCGCGTCATCGATACCCCGATCTCTGAAGCGAGCTTCACGGGCGCAGCGGTCGGCGCAGCGATCACCGGGATGCGACCCGTTGTCGAGATCCTCTTCGTTGACTTCGCGCTGCTTGCTCTCGACCAACTGATCAACCAAGCCGCCAAGTACCGCTTCTTCACGAACGACGCGGGATGCGTGCCGCTGGTGATTCGGACCCAGGGGGGCGTCGGGAATGGCCTGGCCGCCCAGCATTCACAGAGCCTGGAGGCGCTGTTCTACCACATACCGGGGCTGAAGCTGGTCGCACCCGCCACTCCGTATGACGCCAAGGGCCTGCTGAAGAGCGCGATCCGCTGCGACGACCCCGTCGTCTTCATGGAGCACAAGCTGCTGTACACCACCGCGGGAGATATCCCCACGGATGAATACTGTGTCGAGCTGGGCAAGGCTGACACCAAGCGCACTGGATCCGACTTGACCCTCATCGCCTGGTCGAACATGGTCCCGAGGAGCCTGGCTGCTGCTGAGGCCCTTGCCGCGGCGGGCGTCGACGTCGAAGTAGTCGACCCGCGAAGCCTCGTCCCGCTGGACACGGAGACGATTCTCGCCTCGGTCTCCAAGACTCGGCGCGCCCTCATCGTGCAGGAGGCCGTGCGGCGCGGCGGCGTCGCCTCTGACATTGCATCCATCATCCACGAGGAGCTGTACGGCAGGCTCGCGGCGCCGGCGCGTATCCTCGCCGGCCGCAACACCCCGATCCCGTTCAACCTCGCACTGGAACGCGCCTGCATCCCGCAAGAGGCGGACATCGTCGCGGCTGCCCAGGCGCTCGCGCAGGGATAGGGCGAGACGGCTGATGTCGGTCTGGTCAACACGAGCACGATACTGCGGGTGTGCGAGGCCGGAATGCCGGCGACCGTATGGAGTGCCTGACTCTCGGGCGGCGCGGACACTGCCTGTCGCAAGGAATGAACGATGATCCCGATCCTCATGCCTCAGCTCGGGCAGGATATCGAAACGGCGACAGTCGTTGAGTGGTATAAGGGAGAGAACGACGAGGTCCGAGCGGGCGAGATAATCGTCACAGTCGAATCGGAGAAATGCGCCTTCGACGTTGAGGCTGAGTCATCTGGCGTCTTACTGAAGATACTGCATCAGGTCGGCGCGGAGGTGCAGATCCTCACTCCCATTGGCTACATCGGCGCGCCAGGCGAGGAAGTCGAGGAGTGATGCAGTGTTGAACTCGAGCGCGCCCGAGTCGCCGGCCGGCACTCCCTGCGAGCAGACGATTCCATTCAGCCGCCGTCGACAGGCGATTGCGCGACGGCTGACCCTCAGCGCGCAGACGATTCCGCACTTCTACCTGTCGCTCGACGTGGATATGGCATCGGCGGCAGCGTGGCGGCGCACCCTCAACGACGAGCGATGCCTCCATATCACCGTGACTGACCTCGTGGCGAAGGTGACTGCCCTCGCCCTCCGGCAGTTCCCTCGATTGAACGCACACGTCGGCGATGACAGCATCACTCTCAAGCCCAACATCAACCTCGGCATTGCGGTCGCCGCAGATGAAGGACTGCTTGTGCCGGTGATCCCGAATGCTGACAGACTAGGTCTCGTCGAGCTGTCGGAGTGCAGTGGCAGGAACTCAGCGGCTGCGCGGAAGGGACGCATGACCAGCGCTGCCATAGGTACGTTCACTGTGAGTTCGCTGGGCATGTATGGCGTCAAGCACTTCCTGCCCATCATCAACCCGCCGGAGTGCGCCATCCTCGCCGTGGGGTTGGCTGAACCGCGGGTTGTGCCGGTGCTGGAAGGGGTGGCGGTCCGGCCCGTGATGACATTGACGCTGGCCTGCGATCATCGAGCAGTGGACGGAGCGGAGGCGGCACAGTTTCTGTCGGCGGTGAAGGAAGGCCTCGAAGACGCCCCCTCGTTCCTGTCCGAGTGGGCACCCCGAGCATGAAAGCGCTCATCTTCGATTGTGACGGCGTGCTGGTCGACACCGAGCGGGATGGCCACCGAGTAGCATTCAACCGCGCTTTCGCCGCGATGGGGCTCGGTGTTGAGTGGGACATCCCCACCTATGGCAGGCTGCTCCGCATCGCGGGCGGCAAGGAGAGGATGACAGCATACTTCGACTCCCGCGAGTGGCCGGCAGGCGTTTCCGACCGAGCAGCTTTCATCCAGGAGCTTCACCGCCGCAAGACAGACCTGTTCATGCAGATCGTCGAGGGTGGCGAGCTGCCCCTGCGGTCCGGGGTGGCGAGGGTCATCGACGAGGCAATCTCCGATGGCGTGGCGCTCGCCGTGTGCTCGACCTCGAATGAACGCGCCGTGAGCCTGATCGTGGAGCACATGCTCGGACCCGAGCGCCGAGCACGATTCAGCGCCATTCTTGCCGGCGACATCGTTCCGAAGAAGAAGCCCGCCCCGGCGATATACGACCTTGCGAAGAAGCGTCTGGCCCTGCCTGGGTCCGAGTGTCTGGTCGTCGAAGACAGCCGCAACGGACTCCTGTCCGCGATCGCCGCGGGCTGTCACTGCGTCGTGACCACAAGCGTGTACACGTCTGCTGAAGACTTCGCCGGGGCCGAGGCCGTCTACTCCGAGCTTGGCGATCCACCCGGCGCACACGTCACCCTTGCAGAGCTGAGAAGGATGGCTGAGAGATGAGGATCTTCCTCGACACGGCTGATGTTACTGCCATCCGGAGGGCCGCCGACACCGGCCTGCTGGACGGGGTGACAACAAACCCCACGCATCTGCTCAAGGCAGGCCGCCGGCTCGAGGATATCGTGACCGAGATCTGCGAGATCGTATCGGGCCCTGTCAGCGTAGAGGCAGTGGGAGAGAGCAGCGGCGAGCTGACAGCGGAGGCTGTTCGGCTCTCCAAGCTCGCTCCGAACGTCGCGGTCAAGATGCCCATGACGGTCGAGGGCCTTAAGGCAGGCCGCCTGCTGGAGGCGCGGGAGAACGTCAGGGTCAACGTGACCATGGTCTTCTCTGCCGCCCAAGCGCTACTGGCGATGAAGACTGGCGCGACGTTCGTGAGCCTGGTGCTCAGCCGGCTCGATGCCATTGGCGCCGACAGCGACTTGCTGGTCAGAGACACCATGGTCGTCAAGCGAAACTACTGCTTCCGCAGCGAGATCATCGCCGCCAGCCTCAAAACGCAGAACCACGTCCTGTCCAGCGCCCGTGCCGGCGTCGACGTTGTCACGATGCCTGACTCCCTGTTCTTCCAGATGTTCCATCACCCGCTAACCGAGGCGGGACTGGCCCAGTTCGCCAAGGACTGGAAGAGCCTGCCCGGCTAGCCGAAGCGGCGCGGGAAGGAGCGAGTGAGCGTGAGCGAACTGAAGATCAGCATGGGGATATGGGGCAATACCAACCTTCCGGACCGCTTCAACATCACCGGGTTCGGCGAGTTCGTGCCCGTCATCGAGCGGATCAAACAGGTTGGGGAGATTGAGGGGATCGGCGGGATCGAGCTGCACCTCCCGACCGAGCTCAATGACGAGAACGCCGACGAGATCGAGAAGGTGTTGGAGGACTACGACCTGCAGATCGTGCAGTTGTGCGGCCACACGTGGACGGAGAAGCAGTACAAGCACGGGGCTCTCGCCGACAGCGACCCGTTGGTTCGCCGAGCCGCCGTCGACCGCGTGAAGGCCGCCTTGGACATGGGGGCGCGGTTCAGAGTGCCCATCAGCGTGTTGTGGCCGGCCACCGACGGCAACGACTTCCCGCTCCAGAGCGACTACCTATCCCTTTACGACCGATATGTCGAGAGCGTACACCTCATCCTCGGCCACATGCACGCCAACGGCTACAGCACGAAGCTGTGCATAGAGCCGAAGCCCTTCGAACCGCGCTCCCACATCCTCATGGGCACCACCGCGCAGGCGCTGTGCATCGTGAACGAGGTCAACGACGAGAGCTTCGGCATCAACCTGGACATCGGACATAGCCTCATCGCGGGAGAGAACGTCGAGGACCAGCTCTCCTTGATCTGCCGGTACCGCAAGCTGTATCACACTCACTTCAACGACAACGACCAACAGGCCGACGCTGATCTGCCGCCCGGCACTGTGAACTTCGTCAGGCTGGTCTCCGTCATTTACGTGCTCGATCAAGTCGGGTACGACGGCTGGTACGGCCTTGACCTGTTCCCGTACCGGGATGACCCGCGGAAGTTCATCGAACTCTCGCGGGACAACCTCGTTCTGGCGAAGGACACTGTGCGCCTGCTGAACGAAAGAGGCGCGCGGACGATGCGCGAGGACGGACGCTTTGGGCCGGAGATGGCGACGCTGATCCGCGATTGCATCCGCGAGGCTCGGTAGGGAGACGAGGAGGCCGACAGCCATGGAATCCTGGAAGCGCAAGCTGCGCATGGGAATGGTTGGGGGTGGGCAGGGCGCGTTCATAGGCGGCGTGCACAGAATCGCAGCGGCGATGGACCAGCAGATCGAACTGGTCGCCGGCTGTTTCAGCCGCGACCCGCAGAACACGCGAGCGACAGGCGAGCAGCTCTACCTCGATCCATCGCGCTGCTATGCCACCTACCAGGAGATGGCCGAGAAGGAAGTTGCGCTCCCTGCCGACAGGCGAATAGACTTCGTCTCGATCGTCACCCCGAACAACCTGCACTACTCCATCGCCAGGGCCTTCCTCGAAGCCGGATTCCATGTGGTGTGCGACAAGCCCATGACCTACGACCTCGCCGAGGCCGAGGCACTGGTCGGGCTGGTGGAGAGCAGCAACCTCGTCTTCGCGCTGACCCACAACTACACGGGCCACCCGCTGGTGCGACAGGCGCGGCAGATGCTCCGTTCCGGCGAGATGGGACAGGTCCGTAAGGTGATCGTCGAGTATCTGCAGGACTTCCTTGTGTTCCCCCATGAGAAGCACGGGCAGAAGCAGGCGATGTGGCGGGTGGACCCTGTACAGGCGGGCCGGGGCGGCATTCTGGGCGACTGTGGTACTCACTGCCTCAACTTGCTGGAATATGTGACGGGCGAGACGGTCGTCGAGGTGTGCGCAGAGAAGACCACCTTCCTGCCCGACCGCGCGCTCGACGAGGATGCGGATATCCTCCTCCGGTTGAGGGGCGGCGGCAAAGGCGTGATGACCATCAGTCAGATCGCTACCGGCGAGGAGAACGCGCTGACACTCCGCGTCTATGGGTCTCAAGGCGCAGTGAAATGGGAGCAGGAAAACCCGAACACCCTCGCGGTCTACCGTTACGGGCAGCCCAGGCAGACGCTGACGCGGGGCCATGGGGAGTACCTCTCCCCGGCAGCGACTAGGTCCACGCGCGTCCCGACCGGCCACCCGGAAGGCTATCTGGAGGCCTTCGCGACCATCTACTGCGATGTTGCGGAGGCCGTGCGTCGGCATATCGACGGCCGCCCGATGACGGCTGCCGAATACGCGTTCCCGACAGTGCACGATGGGCTGCGAGGCATGCGGTTCGCCCACCAGGCCCTCGCGTCGGCGGAGGCAGGTTCGGTCTGGATGCCTGTCTAGGACCGCGCGAGCGTCTCGTGCGGCCGCTCGGCGACCGGTGCGGGCTGGCCCGCGATGGTCTGGTCCAGTGTTCACGTGACCCTTGGCAGCCATCCCTTGGAGTGAAAGGGCAGCGATGATCTCACCTGGCAGGTTCGCGTGGCGCGCCGCGCTGGTAACCGGAGGCGGATCCGGCATCGGCAAGGCAACGGTGCTTCGCCTCGCCGCTGAAGGCGCGATGGTGGCTATAGTGGATATCCGCCCCGAGAGGGCGCACGCCGCCCGTATAGAGGCCGAGTCCTTGGGCGCTCGCTCGCTGGAGATCCTGGCTGACGTGACAAAAGCCGAGGACAACGACCGAATGGTCGCTGCCGTGATGGAGGAGTTCGGCCGACTCGACGTGCTCGTGACCAGTGCCGGCATAGGGGCAGGCGGCACAGTCGACCGGTTCTCCGAAGACCAGATCGACCATGTGCTCGATGTCGACCTCAAGTCGGTCGTCCTCTCTTCTAGGGCTGCGCTTCCGGCAATGCGCCAGGGCGGAGGCGGCGCGATCGTCCATGTGTCTTCCATCGACGGAGTCAGAGGGAGTGGAAACTCGGTCTTCTCCGCCGCCAAAGGCGGGGTGGTCGGCCTGACCCTGAGCATGGCCGCCGCGCACGCCAAGGAGAGCATCCGAGTCAACTGCGTCTGCCCCGGGGTCATCGAGACGCCGCTGACAGAGGAGTGGCTGTCAGACCCGTCGCGGCGCGAGGATATCCGCTCCTGGCATCCGATGGGCCGGCTGGGGCAAGCCGAAGAGGTAGCCGCGCCGATCGCCTTCCTCGCCTCTGACGAGGCATCGTTCATAACAGGAGCCGTCCTGGCTGTGGATGGGGGTTACATCGCTGCCGGGAGGGGATGGTGACGCGCGTCGTCCCTGCCCTGTCGGACCAGAATATCGGGCGCGCTCGACGTCATGGTGTGACCCTCCGAGCGATTCTGATCGCGTTCCTGCTCACTCCCCTCAACGTGCTGTTCCTCGTGCACGCCACGTGGACCGTGGGCTCTTTCACGGGAGGCGAGAGCCTCTTCGCAAACGCCGTCGCCTTCCTCTTCCTGTCGGCACTGGCGAACAACCTGCTCAAGCGCTGGCGCCCCTCTTGGACATTCCGGCCCGGGGAACTGCTGACGATGTACGTCCTGGTAGCCACCAGCACCGGGCTGACCTGCGGGGTGTGGGACTTTGGCGGCTCGCTGGTTGGCGGCATCTCGTATCCGTTTTGGTTCGCCACCCCTGCGAATGGATGGGAGACGCTGTTGTGGCCGTACCTGCCCGAGTGGCTCACGGTGCGCGACACGGCAGTGCTCGAAGGCTTCTATGCCGGTCGCTCGACGCCGTATACTCTCGCCGTGCTGAAGGCATGGGGGGGACCAGCCCTTTGGTGGACCGGGCTTCTCACGGTGATCATGTGGGTCTGCCTCTGCCTCAACTCGCTCGTGCGCCGACGTTGGGAAGAGGAGGAGAAGCTCGCCTTTCCGTTGACGATCCTGCCCGTCCATATCGTGACCGAGCCGCTGGGTCTACTCCGCGCGCGGCTGTTTTGGACCGGGGTCGCAGTCGCGACTGGGCTCGGGGTCTGGAGCACACTCCAGGGGTTCATGCCATCGCTCCCGGCGGCCCCTGTCGGGATGGACTACCGGCCCTATCTCCAGCATCCGTGGTGGTCCATCCGCTATCCTCTGATGGAGTGGGGCCCATGGCAGTTGGGCCTCTGCTATCTCATCCCACCCGATCTGACGCTGTCGCTGCTTGTCTTCGATCTCCTCTGGATGGCACAGTACGTCGCATCAACACAGATGGGCTGGTGCACCAGCTCATGGAGCGGATTCCCCTACGGTGACGAGCAGGCGACCGGAAGCCTGCTCGCCCTCCTCTGCGTCACGCTCTGGCTCGATCGGCGGTATCTGGTTCAGGTGATGCGCCGGGCGCTGGGACTCCCGGCGGCGGTCAGCGATGATAGCAGAGAAGCCCTCGGCTATCGCACGGCGGTGCTGGGCACCGCCATCGGTGCCGCTGTCATTCTGTGGTTCCTCAGTCGCGCCGGCATGGCGGGCTGGGTGGCAGTCCTATTCTTGGCGCTCTACTTCTCGATCTCCCTCGTGCTCTCCCGGCTGCGTGCGCAGCTTGGCGCGCCCGCCCACGCGCTTTACCGATCCATGCCGAATCACATCCTCACCGCGCTTGTCGGGACCAGCACGCTGGGTGGGAGTAGTCTCGGGATGTTCGCGCTCATGGGTACTTACCTCCGGGAACAGCGCAGCAACCCCAGCCCCATTCAGATCGAAGCGATGAAGATGGCAGAGGGTGAAACGATGGAGAGGCGACGGATCGCGCTCGCGCTGATCGCGATCGTGCCTGTTGCCATCCTCTGCTACTTCTGGGCGAGCCTGCACTTCGGATATCATCTTGGAATGGGGACGGGAAACACCCATCGCTGGCTGATGTTCAACGCGGAATCCTATTACGATGAGATGGACACGGCCCTGCGCTCGCCCGCCGGCCCTGACGTCTCTGCGATCACCGCCATGGGGGTCGGCATGGCATTCACCGCGCTGATGATGCTTGCCAAGCTGCGGTTTGCGTGGTGGCCGCTGCACCCGGTGGCCTACCCCCTTGCCATCTCCTCGACGGTCCAGGACCTGACAGCGGCGCTGTTCGTCACCTGGCTCACAAAGACGCTGCTCCTTCGCTACGGAGGACTTCGCGCCTATCGGGCGTCGCTTCCGCTCTTCCTGGGCATGCTGGCTGGCGGCGCCGCAACTGCCCTGCTTCAGCGCCTCCTCTACGATTCGCTGGGGCTTCGCATAGGTGTGCTAGGATAGCCGAGGCGTTCGAGATGGTAGGGCTACTGCCCGAACGGAGGCGATCGATGAGGGCACCAGAGTCTGCTCGCGACGTGATCGATGTGGAGACAGGTCCGAATCTCGTGCCGAATCCAAGCTTCGAGGAGGTGGCGGATGGTGTGCCAGTAGGCTGGAGGCCGTCCGCGGCACGCCCCGACATCGCGCCGTCGACCCAGTCTGACACGGTGTTCAGGCGTTCGGGCGAGCGCTCCATCCGTCTTTCCGCCGATGGTCGAGCCGGAGTAGCTGGCTCAATCACAGCCCGATGTGAAGGCGTCCGCGCGGGTGACCGCTACGAGTGTCGCGCCTACTTCCGAGCGGAGGGTGTGCCGTCTCTGCACGAGTCGGTCTGGGCGCGAGTCACCTGGCTGCGCACTCCGGACGATGAGATGCCGCGCAACGTCCTGCTGCGAACGCTCACGCGCGAGGGCGTGTGGTGGTGCATCTCGGGACAGATGGTAGCTCCTGAGGGCGCGACTCTCGCAGACGTCTGCCTGAGCTTCCGACACGCCCCTGATGGCCGAGTCTGGTTCGAAGATGTCTCATTGGTTCGCGTGCCCGGGACAGGACCGCGTCCGCTGCGTATCGCTACCGCGCATCTGCCCAAGGGCCGCAACACCCCGGAAGGTTGCGCGTGGGCGCTGCGCCTGGCCGGGGAGGGCGGGGCGGGTGTCGTCTGCCTGACCGAGTTCACGCAGATTGTCGTCCCCGAGGACGATCCTCATCCCTCCGTACCCGGCCTGGCTACGGAGGCTCTCGGCGAATGCGCGCGCCGCTACCGTATGCTCATCGTTGCGAGCCTTCACGATTGGCAGGGGACATTGCGCTACAACACCGGCGTCATCATCGGCCGCGACGGCGAGCTGGTGGGCCGGTACCAGAAGACCCATATCCCGCAAGGCGAACTCGAGGAAGGCACGAGTCCGGGACAGACGCTCCCTGTCTTCGATACCGATATCGGTCGCGTTGGCCTTCAGATCTGCTACGATCACTTCTTCCCCGAGGTCACCCGAATCCTCGCCCTCCAGGGAGCAGAGATCGTGTTCACCTCGATCATGGGCGATATCCGGGACGAGTGCCGCGCCTATGAGGCCGTGGCTCGAGCGCGAGCTATCGACAACGGCATTCACTACGTGACATCCATCCAGGACACGGGTCGCAGCCTCATCGTCGATCCCGCGGGCAGGATCCTCGCCGACAGCGCAGGCGTGCCTGGAGTGGTGTTCGCTGACGTGGACCTCAGCGCGGTGTACTGGGAGCCGTGGCTGTCGCTGCCGGGCGCAAGTGACTTCCGCACCCTGTGGCCGAAGGAGAGGATTCCCCGGCTGTACAACGAGTTGACACGCGAGCCATAGCCTCTGCCTGACGCACGAAGTGGGTGGGACAGCATGCCGCACCCACTCTGCGATTGCCAGCCGCATGTCCAAGGCGATTCATCCCCTTGAGATGCGCTGTTCGACGTCCGAAGTGCACGGCAGGAGCGCTAGAGGAGAGGAGAAGCCGATTTCGGGCCGGTCAGACCCTTCCAAGGAAACCGCGCCGACACGCAGATTTCGCTTGACAGATCGACTTCCGAGACGTACACTTAACGCACTAAGCTCACAGAAAGGAGGCGATGGAGCGGAGTCGGCGGGCGTGCTGGCGTGACCCATTCGCAAACCTCGTCCAGGAGATTGCTGACAATGATGACGAAGCGAAGAGGATTCACTCTGATTGAGTTGTTGGTCGTGATCGCGATCATCGGGATACTTGCCGCAATGGTCTTCCCGGTGTTTGCGCGCGCGCGGGAATCGGCCCGCAAGGTTGTCTGCTTGTCCAATATGAAGAACCTGGCACTTGCTTTTCAGATGTACTTGGGCGATTACGACGCGTTCCCGCCGGGGGAGAATCGCCGAGACATCATCGACTACTTCAACGCGAGAGGTGGTCTATGCCAGACCTATGCCGATGTAGCACCCGGCCGTGCTACGGCCTCCAATCCCTATCTCCGCTGGCCGGTTATACTCGACGAGTATGTGAAGAACCGCGATGTCTGGCGGTGCCCGAGCGCGAAGGTGGTGAATTACTTCAAGGCCATCAACCCGTCCGTCGGGGACTGGTGGCAATGGGTAGGACCGTATTCCGGTGTTGATGGATGCTGCACCTGTAACACCTGGTGGCCCGTTGGCTGGGGCGGTGATGTCACCGACAGCACCCACGGCGGCACTTACGTGAGTTGGGACGAGATGGCGGCAAATCAAACTGGCTTCGTGATCGACTACGGCATGCCGACGTATTCGGATGCTAGTTTGGTCGGTAAGAAATTCGCCGCGGTTGAAAACGCGGCGAAGCTCGTTGTGGTCGCGGAAGCGCCCCGGATGGATGCCTGGGCCGCCTTCCAGATTTCCTATCCGGATACGTGCCGTATGAGTATCGAAGACTACTGGCTAGAGCGCGATGGTCTTTATGATGACACCTGCGCCAATAACGATCACGAAGAAGGATGGATCACCAGGTTCTGGACAGAGCCTGATTTCCGCAAGCAGTATGCACGCCATCTCGGAGGCAACAACTTGGCCTTTGCTGATGGGCATGCGAAGTGGTGGCCAGCGGAAGCGATGCTCAATGCTTTCAGTTATGACAAAGATAAGGCGGAACTGGAACCCTACATTCCTCAGCCAGTGGAGTGAAGCCAGCCCGTTCTACCACTAACGCTCAGCACGAGAGCATCGGCCATTGCATGCGATGACCCAATGAGACCAGGGCGGGGCACTAAGCCCCACCCTGGCCTCTTTCTGTGTCTCCCCTCCCTCGCAACCCAAGATGGCGGCGCTGTACTGCGCGCCGGGGCATCGCTCGGCTGGGTTCTGCCGAAGGCGCGCGGCTGTCGCGCGGGGAGGCGCCTGAGTCAGACCGCGCCGGCGCTCCGCTCAGTCTGCCTATGGGAGCCGTCCCCTACATCGTTGACCCGTTGTCGTCCTCAAGGACACCTTCGTCTACCGCATGAGCTTGGTCAGCCGCTCCAGTCGCTCCGCGACCATCCATCGCCGAGCGTCCATCTCCTCTGGTGACCAGAATCCGCGGTACTGGTACTGCGGCAGCAGGGGAACGGAAGCCCATACCTCGTCGAGAGTCCTCTGCGCCTCTTCCGCCTCGCGCCGGACAGCCTCGCGCTCCGACCCGCGGCCCCGGCCGACGGCCTGCTGGAGGCTGTAGATGTACCGCATATCATCCGCGCCTTCTCGGTATGCCTCCCAGAGGGCAACAGGGATCGGCGTCCCGTCCGGCTCGTTCCGGATCATCACATCCATCGACCCTGAATCGAGGTAGTTGAACGGGCCCCCCAGCTCCCACTGGTAGATCCAGGGCAGCAGCCGCACGAAACCCGACCGCCAGAAGCCGAAGCCAAAGGTCATCCGGGCCCCGGCAACTGGGGTGTGGTCACACTCCCCGGAGATGTCGTTTGGGTAACACCAATACTTGACTCCACGGGCTGCCATATCGGCAGTCACTGTGTCGTAGTCGGGCAGGAATGTCTGCGTGCACCAGACATCAACGTACGGCATCATAGCTTCGTAACCGGCCTTCTCGGGGGCGGCGGTCATGTAGGTGCGGACCCCCGCTGCCTTGTAGGCCTGGAGCAGACGCACCATGAACGCGATTGTGCCTGGGTCCGATGCTGGTTCATCAAAGGGGAGGTAGACGAACTCAGGCCACCCTCTGCGCTGACGCTCAGCCTCGATGGTCCGCACCATCTGCGTGACCTCCGAGAAGTACTCCTCAGGCGGCATCTTCACGCCTCGGCCGTGCGACCCGAGTCCTGACCCCACGTGCTTCCGATAGATCTCGTAGGAGGAAGTGGTGAGCATGAAAGGACCGACGAAGCCGTGGCGACGGGCCATTTCCAGCTGGGTAGCCAGTCGCAAGAACGCGGCCCGTGCGCCCGGGAACGCGCCCCGCTCGTCAGCTACGCCGATTGAGCAGTCAAGGTTGATGTTGCGGAGGCCGTGAGCGGCCATGTCCGCGTGCTGGAGCTCGGATTGGCGCTCCAGGTACTGCCGAGTCCACTCGTCGGCCGCCGCTCCGGCCCGGTCCAAAGGATCATCGTAGTAGATCCCGGCGACGTGGCCGGGATCATCCAGCAAGTGGACATCGAGCACCCGCAGCACGACCGGGACCTCCGCCGCCTGGCCGTCGGCCAGCACCCGGATCGTTCCCCGGTAGACGCCAGGCCTCGCCCCTTCTGGCACACGCAAGGTCAGCCAAAAGGTGGCGTTCTCACCCACCTTCAGGGGACCGGGCTCCCACCGATCGAGGACATCCGGCACGATGCAGTACTCGCCGTCGGTGCTGATGCCGACACGCGCCTCGAGGAAGCGAACCTTCCGGATCTCGATCTGCTCTGGCGGCACGGGACCCAGGTCGCCGACCGTTACCTCCACGCGAGCGAGGTCGCGGAGCGGCCGCACGGTGAAGGTCAGCGGCTCGTACTCGCCCGGAGCAGCGAAGGCCCGCAAGGTGGGATCGGTCTCACCCTCGGCCGGGTTAGTCCACGGGTAGATGGGCGTTGCCCAGTGCCGATGCCAGATCGAGAAGCCCCGCCGGCGATCGGCAGCGCTGAGGTCCGGCTCGGGCCCCGCGGGCGGGCGAGGAGCCTCAGTCCACTTGGCGCGGTCTGCGTCGGGGGCCCATTGCTCGATGGTCTGGATCAGCGTCCGCGCGGCCGCCTCGTCTTGCGTCTGCCAGGCGATGACCCCCGTCAGGCACCAAGCGCTGCGCGGGTCGAGGCCCACCTGGATCGTGCCGTCGCTGACCACGGAGAAGACATGGTGTTCGAGCCGGTAGGGCCCGAGGCTGTCGGTAGGCGACATGATCTGGCAATGCCAGCCCTCAAGCCCGACGGTGACGGTGAAGTCCCAGAACTCCGCTACCGGCTGGTTCCATTTCGCGCCAACGCCGGAGAGAACATAGACTGACCAGGGGCCGGCAGCCGCCGAGAAGCGGAAGTTGTTGGCGCCGCGTCCCAGGATCGTGTCCTCTGTGAAAGCGTTGGTCCACTGGAGATCCCCCGTGCCCACACCGTGGTGGACGCTGAGCCCCTGCCTGGAATGCCACCCGGAATCGTCCGGCGTGACCGGGCGGGCGCCTGGCCACACCGCCGAGTCAGGCGACCCCATGTCGAACACGACGATTTCCGCACTCGCTCTGCCGAGCAGCAGACAGAGCGAGAGGAACACCACGAGCGTCCGCCACGCACAGGCGCATCTCACGGCACACGTCCCTGCCACGGCGATGTTACGACTGCGAACGGCGCCTCCAAGGCTCCCTCAGCCGCACTGGCGGAGACTATGTACTCCCCCGCCTGCAGAACGCCGCCGACGGGGAGCATCACGCGATTCGTCCCTTCCGGGAGCTCCAGCTGTCGCGAGCAAACCGGGCGGTCGCCTGTCTTGAGGAGGAACTCGACGGGCGCACTCGACCCCACGGGAACCCCAAGCATCTGGACCTCCACAGGCAGCCATCTCTCGTCGGCGAAAACCAGTTGCGAGACGGGCCTGAGCGACACCAGCGTGGGACGCCTATACCGCAGCAGCTCCAGGTCGCTAATCCATAGGCAGATGACATCACCGTGCCGGTAGTCGTCATCCGACAGCGATAGGCCGACCATGCCGACGTCCTGCGGTGCGGGTAGGTCGCTCAGGTCGAAGGAGTAGTCCTGCCACTCGCCCCCTCGCAGTCCAGTGATCTCCGCCGCCCAACTGATGTTCTTTCCTCCCGAACCGATCAGCAGGGAGAACGCCCGATACGGGAAGGCCGGTCGGCTGGCTTGTGTGCGGACCCTCAGGTGAATCCTTTCCCACCCGCCCCAATCCCGGTCGGCGCCCGAGAGCGACCGCTGCATTCCAGGCCACCCGATGGGATGCTCCGAGTCCCCCTCCCGCCAGTTGATGAGGGTGCGGAAGCAGGCGGCCGGCGTATCGCCCGCCCGCTCCGCGGACACGGTCGCTTCGCTCGCCCCCCATCCAGCAACCGTGCCCGTGTCAATAAGGAGCAGACGGTCGACATCGTCGCCACGCAGGTCAGCTTGCGCCCAGCAAACGGACACGGCGAGCGTCATGAGGAGTGCCGAGCACATCCCAATCCGGAGCACTTTCATGCAGGGCCTCCTTGGCAGCCAGAACGGCGCAACTGGGCAGCTAACGCGAATGGGATTCGAACGAGGGCGGCGCCGGCGCGGCGCCGCCGCCCCACGCCTGCTGGGCGAAGGTTTCCAGTTCGGCGTAATTGTCAACCCAGGTGGTATACATCGCCCCGACGATACCTGGGATGCCCTCGCCCGCCTTCAGCCACTTCTCGATCGGGTAGCCGCTGCCGTCGTAGTAGCCGGCCAGAATCTGCTTGTTGCCACGATCGGCAAACCATTTAAGGTTGCGGCCCTCCAGATGATTCCCCCAGTTGATGATGCCGATGTCGGGGCTCAACCCCTCCCACGACCCGGCCCAGCTTCCATTCACCGCGTACACATCATCGGTCGCGTTGTGCATGGGATCATACATATCGGACCAATCCCAAATCTCCGCCTCCGGTCGCACCTCACGAATCATGGCGATACAGCGCCGCGCTTTGTCGGCCAGCAACTGTCCGGGAGTCAGGCCGCGCCGTTGGCAACTCTCATCCCAATTTCCGATCCACACCTCGTCGTCATACATGAAGAAGGTTCTTGGATGGAGGAGATTGTTGATGTTAGCTAGCTCCTCGCGAAGAATCTCATACACTTTCGGCTCGCTCAGACAGGAGACGACATAGCCATTCAGATAGAGGGGGTGATAGTAACTGACGAGAAGACGCGCCCCCTCGGGTATGCGCGAGTCCGGGGTAAGCCGGATGGGCAGCGGGTCGTGGATGGTCGGATATGCGGCAAGCCTCGGATCGATGATCGGCTCGAAATCCCGCCCCTCCTGGTAGACCGTTCCGTCATCCCCGCGGACGGTGACGGGGGTGCCTTCCCGCCGCAGCGCATTGTGGATGCCGATCTCCTCGATGGTAACGTCGTCCCACCATAGCCTCCCCTCGCCTCCTCCTCCACACCCCAGATACAGGCGGAGCGCGTCGAAGTTGAGGCTGTTGACGATGAGATCACAGGCGGTCCAGTCTTGGGTGGGCCCGATGTTCACGTAGGTCTCGGCGAGATTCCGCTGCTTCTCCGTCGGGGCTGTCACCATTACGTAGGGGCCACCCTTGAGCCCATCCGTCTTCGCCCAGACCTGGATGCGGTACTGACGGTACGGCTGGACCTTGACGGACTGGAAGAAGCGGGCCCTTCCGTACTCCGCCGCCGGCAGGTTCTCGACGCGCGCCGACGCGCGACCAGAGTGAGCCACAGTGGTATCCAAGAACGTGCTCACTCCCGGCGAGTCCTGCTCCCATCCGACAACCTGATCGCCCGCGGCTTTCTCGAAGTCCCCGCCAGGGACTGTGATCGCCGGGTCCGGTTTCAGCGTCGCCTCGCGGCCCTTGACCACAAACAGGGCATCTCGGACAGGCAGTCCTTCAGCGAGGTTCGGGTCTATGTTTATGATCGAGCTATCGTTGTACCCGAGCATGGCGGGGATGATCTCTATCCCGTACATGCTCGCCGCCTCTTGCAGCCGCCTCACGTTGCTGGCGTAAGCGGCGGTGCGATCGTGGCCGTCGAAGCTGTTGAATAGAACACCGTTGTAGCCAGCCTTCGCCGCGCGGGGAAGAAGCGCCACCACTCGATTCAGGCCGTCCTCTTTGTGCAGGTCCGCGCTGGCGTAGAACCAGCGATACTGGAGTTCCGGTTTCTGAGCGCTCGCGCGACCGGTTGAGAGCGCAAGCGCGACCACCAACAGCCATCCTAATGCGATCATCCTTCTCATCGTTGGATCCTCTTTCGGTCGGAGTCATCGAGAGCGACGTTGGTCGATCAACGAGTCTTCGAGCGTCCCGGCGATCGGGTCATGCGCTCGCGCACAGCAGCGCACACTTTGGGGGGTCCTGGGGGATCCACGTGCCCCAGCACCGCGTCCGGGCGCGGGACTCGCTGCTCGACCGGCAGCATCGAGCAGAACTCATGGTGTGGTTCGGTCTGGTACCAGTAGACCGTCGACGAGTAGTCGTTGCTGTGTGAGTTCGCGTGTCCGTGCTCGATCGACACACGCAGTGATTTCTGGAAGATCACGGGGTCGTTGAGGTGATAGCGATACACCGTGATCCGCTCATTGTAGTCGAACACGCCGCCAGGCTGATGGTAGGAGACGCCGTTGTACAGGAAGGCGTTGTGCGGCTGCATCCCCCAGGCGTGGCCAAAGTAGTCCTCCGATCCGGTGCCGTGGAGGTCGGGCGGCCACTTCTCGCCGTCGACCATGAACATGTCGTCGCCCTCGCCCCACCAGCCGCCGCAGAGGTTGTGCACGCTCAGGTTCACCCCGACGAAGTGCCCGCGCCCCCGGGCATCGAGGAAGAGGTAGTTCTCTCCGTCCGTCAGATTCGGCGCGTCGGCCATCGCAGTTGTGTCGGGCTGCGTCTGCGGCAGCACAGGCACCCAGCCATCGGTCGGGTTCTCCCGGCGCCACTTGGCGTGGAACCGCCCCTGGTCATCGGGAGGGGCCGGCAGAACATCGTAGTCGATGTAGAAGTACAAGGAGCGAACCGGCGTGTTGGCCTCGTTGATGACCTCGATCCGCGCGCCGTTCGAAAACGGCATCGGGAAGTAGCAGTTCATCGCAGCCCGGCGTGTCTGACCGGTGTTCGCAGACATGTTCAGCACGGCGCACGAGTAGGAGTTCACCACCCCGTGCCCCACGCCGAAGAAGTCGCCCAACGGTGTGTCGACGCTCGGGGAGGTCTCGCCATCCCAGTAAGCGCGCAGCAGGACCTTGCGGAGATACCACTCGTCCTCGGCGTCCACTGTCACCCAGATGTGGCGGACGCACCCTGGGCCGGCTACGCTCGCAAGCTCGCGAGTCTCGCCTCCCGCTATCGTCCAACAGTCCCAGTTCCCGCCGGTGCGATCGTAGCTCGATATCCGCTTGCTCTTCCCGTCCCTGAGTTGCGAAAGTCGTTCCAGCATGAGCGTCCTCCTGTCATCACAGTGCGCGGTGGCCCAGCCCGTAGAGCCTACGCGCGTTCCCGCAGAGGATATTCTCTGCGTCGTCCGTCCCCAGACCAATAACCCGTATCCGCTGTAGCATCACACTGGGGTGGTGCAGAGGAGCATCTGAGCCAAAGAGCAGTCGGCGAGACCCAAGTCGCTCGACAGTATCCTCCAGCTTCGCCGCCTCGTAGTTCACCGACAGCTCGAGGTAGACGTTCGGGTATCGCTCCGCCATCGCCACCGCTTCCCTCGAGGAGAACAGGCACGCGTGACCGACCACGAGCTTCAGGCTCGGGTGGCGCTCCGCGACGGCCGCGATCGCCGCTGGATTGCAGCGAGGATCATCCTCGGCCGAGTGGGTGAGCACGGTCACCTCGGTCCGCTCGCAGTGATCGAGCACAGCCTCGGCATCATCTGACACGAGAGAGTACTCATGGCTCGTCGGATGCAGCTTCACCCCGACGAAGCCTCGCTCTCTCATGTCGCCGAGTTCGTCCATCGCCTCCTGCCTCCGGCGCGGGTTGACGCACAGCAGCGGCAGCAGTTCCTTGTGCCGTGTGGCTGCTTCGAGCGCCTCGGCATTTCCCGCGTGGCAGTCGTAGCACAACGCCTGCGCCGAGCTGATCAGCGCATAGTCCACACCCTCCGCTCGGAGCATTGCCACCAGGTCGTCCGGAGCCCCTTGTACCAAGGGCCAGGAGTTGAACATGCCAACATGCGCGTGCGAGTCGATGATCATGCCTGTCCGTCCTTCTCAGCAATTGCCGCGGCGATGCTCGCCATCGCTTCCGAGGACAGTGAGACATCGCCCGCAGCCGCGTTCTCCGCCGCCTGGCCTGCTGACTTCGCCCCGACGATGGCGCTGGCGATGCCGGGCCGGCTGATCACCCACGAGATCGCGAGCTGGCCTACAGTGATGCCCTCTGTCGCGGCGATCTGCTGGAGCCGAGACACGGTCTGCAAGTTGCGCCGGAACGCCGCCCCCTGGAAGAGCGGATCATAGTATCTCCAGTCATCGGGGCCGAATACGGCCGTCTCCTCGTACTTCCCCGACAGCAGGCCTTTGCAGAGGGCCCAGTACGCGATCACGCCGATGCCAGCGGCCTGACACGCCGGGATGATCGCCTCCTCGGCATCTCGGTGGAGCGTGCTGTAGGGTAGTTGGTGAGCGTCGAGCGGCAGCCGAGCGGACGCTGCCTGCATCAGTTCTACCGGGAAGTTGCAGCACCCGACAGCGCGGACTTTGCCCGCGTCAAGCAGCTCCTGCATCGCCGTCGCCGTCTCTTCCACCGGCGTCGCCGGGTCAGGCCAGTGCAGCAGATAGAGGTCGATCGCGTCGGTGCGCAGTCTGCGCAAGCTGGCCTCGGCCGCCTCGAGGATGTGTTTTCGGCTCAGGTCCTTCTCGATATAGCGCTCCAGCTCCGGCAAGTCCGTTGCACCGAAGTCACGTCGGCCCCCGCGCGATATGAGCCCGACCTTGGTGGCGATCACGACCTCCCTGCGACGGCTGTCCAGCGCCTTGGCCAGCAGCTCCTCCGATCGGCCGAACCCATAGAAGTCGGCCGTGTCGAAGAACGTCACTCCCAGATCGAGCGCGCGATGCACGGCCGCGATCCAGTCGCGCTCATCCACATGGCCCCAGTAATAGCCGCCTGCCTGCCAGTAGCCGAAACCGACCGCCGATACCTGCAAGCTCGACGACCCGAGCTGACGGTACTCCATGGCCCAACTCCCGATAGCCTGTACCCGTGTCGCCGGAGAGCGGCACGCGGATACGGGCCGATGGTCATGCTATCTTAGTGCGGTAAGTACACTTCATGGCTTACCTCCTGGAATCCTCTTCCGGCCGTGAGTCTATTCCGCGTTCATCCTGCCGAGAGGCAGCCGGACTGGAGTCCGTTAGCCGCCAACTATGGTTTCTTGGGTCTCTACAGGCGTTTCTCTCACTTTCCCCGATAGGCGCAGCGTGGTCGAAGGATGTGCCGAGCGGCGAAGGCGCAGCCCAGATCCTCCATGGATGACGGGAGGATGCCCGCCAGCAGCGTGGAACCTTAGTACACTAACCTTGTGCAGGAGTTGACCATGGCCGACCTCGACGACCTCAAGCATGTAGCGCTCACCCACGTCTGGCCGAACTTCGCCTCGCGCGTCGATCTCGCTCGCGAGGAACCGAAGTTCATCGTCTCCGGAAAAGGAGCGAAGGTCTGGGACGAGGATGGGAAGGAATACATCGATGCCTTCGCCGCCATTCAGACCACACAGATCGGGCACGGCCGGCCTGAGATCGCAGAGGCGGTTGCCGAGCAGATGCGCCGGCTCGCCTTCTACCCGGCAGTCATCGACTACTTCACAGTCCCTGTAGTCCGGCTGGCGCACAAGCTCGCGCAGATCGTCCCAGGCGGCCTGGATCGCTTCTGCTTCGCGAATGACGGTTCAGAGGCAGTGGAGCTTGCGCTCAAGATCGCCAAGCGCTATCAGCAGGAGCGAGGGCACGCCCGCCGCTACAAGGTGATCTCGCGCCGCTTCGCCTACCACGGCGCTACAATGGGTGCGCTGAGCGTGAATGGTGTGCCAGGGATACGCGCGGGCATGGATCCCATGGTGCCAGGCGTACGCCACGGCCCGGCCGCCTACTGCTATCGTTGTGAGTACGGCCTATCGCATCCCGCCTGCGGCATGCAGTGCGTGGAGGAGATCGGCCGGATCATCGCGTGGGAGGGGCCTGATACCGTCGCTGCTGTGATCGTCGAACCCGTCATGGGTGCCGCTGTGGGCTTTGCCGCGCCCCCGGACGGCTACCTCAAGCGCCTTCGCGAGATCTGCGACCAGCACGGCGTGCTCCTGATCTTCGATGAAGTGTCCGTCGGATTCGGCCGCACCGGCAAGTGGTTTGCCTGCCAGCACTGGGGTGTCTACCCCGACATCATGACCATGGCCAAGGGCCTGACCAGCGGCTACCTCCCACTCGGAGCCGCCGCAGTCCGGCCCGAGATATTCGAGACCTTCATCGGTCGATCGGCCCATGCCGACTTCGTGCATGGCCACTCCTTTGCGGGGCACACATCGAGTTGCGCGGCTGCCCTGGCGAACATAGCTATAATCGAGCAGGAGGGGCTGGTGGAGCGAGCGGCGACCTTCGGAGCCGACCTCCTCGGGAAGCTGCAGAGCCTCCTCCGCCACCCGATCGTCGGTGAGGTTCGCGGTGCCGGCATGGCATATGGGATCGAGATCGTCAGGGATCGTGCCACGAGGGCACCCTTCGATGCGGGGCTTGGCCTCACCCGGAAGATGCGCCTTCGTTCGTGGGAGCTGGGACTCATCATCCGCGCGGAGAAGGACATCGTCGTTCTCTGCCCGCCCCTTGTTCTGACAGAGGATGAAGGCGACAGAGTCGTCGCCATCCTGGACCAGGTCATCGGTGAGGCAGAGGCGGAGCTCGGCATCCCGGGGACATGAGCGTGCGAAGGCTCGGTGCGGCAGTCGTCGGGTGCGGAATCCATGGCGAGGTGCATGCTCGCGCCTATGCCTCTGATCCGCGTGTGGACCTGGTCTCAGTCTGGAGCCGCCGGCGCGAGCGGGCCGGCGCTGTGGCTGCGAAATATGGCGCCCAGGCCGTCGATTCTCTCGATCAGATCGCCTCGGACCAGCGCGTGCACCTGGTCAGCATTGCCACCCCCGACTTCGCTCACACGGAACCATCTCTCGCGATGCTGGCAGCAGGCAAGCATCTTCTTGTCGAGAAACCGATGGCGACCAATTCGGCTGATTGCCTGCGCATGATCGAGGCGGAACGCGCAGCCGGCGTGCATCTGATGGTGAACTTTCACAACCGCTGGCATCCTCCACTGGCGAAGGCCAAAGACCTGATCGTTTCCGGCGCGATCGGCGCGCCGGTATCCGGGTACTTCCGGCTTAGCGACCGCATCGAAGTCGCCACCGAACTGCTTTCCTGGGCAGGGCGATCGGGGCCCGAGTGGTTCCTACTCCCGCACACCGTCGACCTCGCGCGCTGGCTCACCGGGCGGAACGCCAATTGGGTCTATGCCGTGGCATCCGAGGGTGTGCTCTCGGCCAGGGGCATCCCCGCTCGCGACGTCGTGCAGGTGCAGGCCGACTTCGACGGCGCTATCTGCTCCTTCGAGTCGAGCTGGATTCTGCCGCGCTCGTGGCCCGGCATCATCGACTTCCAGGTCCAGATACAGGGGGAGACGGGGCGGATCGACATCGCTGCCGACCAGGAGCAGATCCGGGTCAGCGGGGATGTCTATCGCACCCCGCTGGTGTTGGACTTCGTGACCGAGGAGCAACCTGTGCGGCATTTCGTGGACTGCGTTGTTGAGGGTCGCCAGCCGGTCTGCACCGGCGAAGACGGACTCGCCGTCACTCGCATCATCGAGGCCGCAGTGCAGTCCATAGAGTCCGGGCGTCCCGTAGACTTGGGATCCGCCGGAGCTGGTGGGTGACGCGATGACGCGCCCGCGTTCGGTGCACGGCGTAGCAGTCGTCGGGTGTGGCAACATGGGGGCGGCGCATGCAAGCGCGGTCGCTGCGAGCCGCCGGGCGCGGCTGATCGCTGCCGTCGACACCCGACTCGAGACGGCCCGAGCGGTCGCCGAACGGTACGGCACGGAGTTCCACTCCGCCGACTTCCGCGACCTCCTGACAAGGTCGGACATCGACGTGGTCGTGGTTGCGACCTACCCTTCCACTCACGCCGAGATCGCCATCGCCTGCATGAGGGCGGGCAAGCACGTCCTCCTCGAGAAGCCGATCGCGCCCACCATGGAGGCCGCCGAAGCGGCCGTCCGAGTCGCCTGTGAGACCGATCGCAAGCTCCGCATTGGGTATGTGCTTCGCCACAACAAGACCTACCAACGTGCGGCCAAGCTCGTGCGCTCGGGTATCCTGGGATCGCCGCTCGTCATGCGCATGATGGGCGGCGAGCACATCATGACTGAGGCGCATTGGCAGCAGGACCTCGCACTCCTTACCGAGACGTCCCCCATTGTCGATTGTGGGTGCCACTACGTCGACGTGATGCGATGGCTGACAGGAGCGGAGGCCATCCGAGTCTCGGGTTCGGGCTGTCGCCTTGACCCGGCGATTCCTGAGGGATGCTACGACTACGGCGTGATCGCGATCTCCTTCTCCGACGGCTCGAGCGGCGTATACGAAGTGGGATGGGCCCGCGCCTACCGCAGCTTCAGCGAGAAGGAATTCATCGGCCCCAGGGGCCGCCTCAGGATCATTTACGCATCAGAGCGTCCCGAACACCACGAAGAGGGCGATCTGCTTGAGCTCTACCAGCCGCCAGGTAGATATCGGTACGTGAACGTGTCAGGTGATCTCAAGCGCCTGGGAGCCGAGTTCGCCGATCTACTCGACTGCATTGACCGAGACCTGGACCCGATGCCCTCCCTCGACGATGCGATGAAGAGCCTGCAGATCGTCCTCGCCGGCCATCGCGCCATCCTCACCGGGGCGGCAGTGTCCGTCACGCCCTGGGAGTCCGCTCGACTCGGATGAGCGTTCCCAGTTGACTAGGGTCATGTCGCTGCCGGTGGTAGGGAGGCCGGTGTGACATCGAGTGGTTACGGTCCGATCCGCATCAAGCCGCATCATCTCGTCGACATTATCAGCGCTCTCGGCGCAGGGCCCCCTGTGCTTGGGCCAAGCCCGTACGGTCATGCACTTCACACAGTCACCGTCCGGGTCCTGGAGGACCCGGACGCACTCGTGCTGATCGAGCTCGGAGCGGATGACATCTGCGCCCCGTGTATGCACAACGTCAGTGGTCGCTGTGACGACGCCATCGACACCAGCTACCGGCCCGCCGCCCCGACATCGAAAGGCGCCTACAACCTCCTTGTCGACCGGCGCTGGTGTGACCGGATGCAACTCCGGCAAGGCGACACGCTGACTGTCAGGGGCTTCTGTGAGCGCTTGCTGGCCTCAGTGGGAGATATCTCGGGCGTGTACCGCGAGGAGGCGGGAAGCTACATCGTTGACAAGGCTCGCGATATCAGAACAGGTGTCGGCCGACTTCTCCCCGTCGCTGACTGAGGAAGGGCGCGTGTGACCGCGGAGCTCAGGCCGTCGCGCGCTGGGACGGTCGCCGCGGCGGCAGTCTCAGATCATCCGGGACGAGACCAAGCCGGGCAGGGCCAGAACACTCTCACAGCGGCCCCATCGACCCTCGGTGCTCGAAGGTGGCCTTCCGGACCTAACCAACAGCCTACCGTTCGCACATAGCTCAGAGTGGTCCGCCTCCCCGTTACTCGGTTTCGAGGTAGTAGACGTGATCACAGTAGGGATCTCCATCCATGAGCACGCGAGTTCGTTCGAAGCCAATGCGCGGGTTGAAGCTCCGAGCGCTGTCTGCGTCGCCGTCGCAGAACCAGTGCCCGATGTCGGGCCGACCCAGTTTCCGGAATAGCTCGGCCCAGACGCACCGGTGGAACCGGTAACCTATGCGATCCGGCTGGTCCTCTACTCTCACCCACTCCTGCGTGCCGGCGCAGCCCTGCTCCAGCCCGCTGCAGTAGGCCTGGAGAGTGCGGTCTTTGTCCGGCGATGGCGCGAGCTGGCACTGATTCTCGACCGGTCCCACGAAAGCTCGACGCGCCATCTCGAAACCCTTGGCCCTGCCCAATTCCCGTTCTAGCGCTTCGGTAAGTGATACCATCGACTGCGCGCAGATCGCCGCCACCATCCAGAGGCGTTGCTGTACGAGACGCCGCAGCGAATCGAAGACTTCGTCTTGAATGAGCTCAACCAAAGGATCAACCACTTCTGCTCTCCTTGCTGCATCCGCGTCCTCATCCCTCCCCGACCGTCACGACCGTGGGCTGACCAGGCCTCGTCGTCACGGGAACACGCGGACAGCGGTCTGCAAGGCTGTTCGGTGCAGCGGCGTGGCATCCTGGCAGTGAATCTTGCGGGGAAGGAGAACGCCACCTCAAGTGGGACAATGTCGTTAGCAGCAGTGAGACAGATGCCAAGCTGGAGTTGTAGAGTGCCAGTGTTCGGTATCGCGTAGTGCCGCTCGGCGCTACCGACCCACTACCAGGCCGACATCCTTGATGCCCGCGAGCCGCTACCGTTCCGCTACGAAAGCGCTACCGATCCGCTGCCGCTCGCGTGCTCGCCCGCAGCACGCGTCGCGAACTCGGTTGGACCTTCTGCGCGTGTTTGGCGCCATCGGGACCGTCTCGGGCAAGTCGAACGCCTGCCCACGGGCATCTCCTCCCATGCGTGACGGCCTCGGAATGGCACCGCTATCTGCCGCGTGGGCCCGGCAGGCGGCCCGCATGCTCTGTGCTCCGCCCCGTGTCCCCAAGATGCCCTTTGGCCACCTTGGGGGCAGCCGATTGGATGTGTGCCGGCGGGGCAGCTGCCTGCATTTGCCTACGTCACGCCTACGTCGTGCCTACGTTCCTGGACCTGCGATGGTGGGTCTCCCCATAGAGTTCTAGCAGCGATTCCATGGCGCGGGGGTCTGGTTGGGGACTGCACGTTAGGAAGCGCGAAGCGCCGCGAGCCGGCAGCTTGACCTCGCGCGCCATCGCAACCGGCCCGGGTGACCCGGATAGCCGCAGCCGCGGTCCTCAGCGGCTCCTGCTCGGGCAGCCCCAGGCAGTCCCGTCGCGGTACACCATCGTCGGGCTGAAACTGCCTCGCGGTACACCCCTTGTAGACTCCGCGGACTACTCTCGGTACACGGTCTGCGCCCTCGCGGTCTACCGTTGGTATACCGAGAGTACACCCCTCCGAGGCGGTCTCCGCGAGGTTCCGACACGAGAATTCTCCAGCAATAGAATAGCTCTTTCTGCTGCCTGGAGCGTTAGCGAAACCGCCCGAGAGCCCGCGATTTCGTCAGAAAACCCCGATTTGGTGTACTCTCGGTACACCCTATGGATATCAAGCAGCCTTGGCACACCAATCTGGCAGCCTCGATGCACCAGGGACGGCGGCAGTTCCACGTCGCGGGCTTGGTGAATGCGGGAGCGGCCTCTTGGCCGCTCCCGCGTGTCGGGGGTGCTCCGGCTGGCGTTGCCCTAGCCTCAACACTGTTCACATAAGCACCTGAACGAAGGCATGGGCGGTTGTATGTCGGCAGGTTGAAGGGCGGATACGGTAGTTGCTCATCTTGCGTTTGACCCCGCGCGGGATGCATCG
>Ga0315275_10000683_pt1 | contig 28192 bp, 26 predicted proteins | sample YL17G03_0_MG_FD_205557 | JGI IMG/M metagenome (GOLD analysis project Ga0315275, IMG submission 205557) | Sediment microbial communities from Yellowstone Lake, YNP, Wyoming, USA - YL17G03_0 | ecosystem: Environmental > Aquatic > Freshwater > Lake > Sediment | place: USA: Wyoming | collected...
CAGCTTCATGACAACGACCGCATGGCCCTCGTTTTGTGGAATGAGTTTTGTTGAATGTTGAGACCTGACCCCCAATTGGATTATAAACAGGATGAAAGGAAATACCATGAGCGACGCCTCCGGACTCCTCATCGCCAAGAGCGACAAGAATCTCTTCCTGCTTCTTAAAATGGCCAACCGCCACGGCCTGATCGCCGGGGCCACAGGCACGGGCAAGACCGTCTCCCTCCAAGTCATGGCCGAGGGCTTCAGCGCCGCCGGGGTGCCTGTCTTCATGGCCGACGTCAAGGGCGACCTGGCCGGGATCAGCCAGGCCGGGACGGCCGGGCCGAAGATCCAGGAACGGATCAAATTGTTGAAGCTCGGCAAATTCGATTTCTCCGGCAGCCCGGCAACCTTCTGGGATATTTTCGGCGAACAGGGCCATCCCGCCCGGACGACGATCTCCGAGCTGGGGCCGCTCCTGCTCAGCCGCCTCTTCAATCTGAACGACATCCAGAGCGGCGTCCTGTCGCTTGTCTTCAAGATCGCCGATGACAACGGCCTCCTCCTCCTGGACAGCAAGGACTTGCGGGCCATGCTGCAATACGTCGGCGATAACGCCGACCAGTTCTCGACCGAATATGGCCGCGTCTCGGCCGCTTCGATCGGGGCCATCCAAAGGTCGCTGCTCGACCTCGAAACGCAGGGCGGCGACAAGCTCTTCGGCGAGCCGGCTCTCAACCTGGACGATTTCCTCCAAACGGACAATAAGGGCCGCGGGATGATCAACATCCTGTCCGCGGACAAACTGATGCTTTCGCCCAAGCTTTATGCGACGTTCCTGCTCTGGCTGCTCAGCGAACTCTACGAGCGGATGCCCGAAGTGGGCGACCTGGACAAGCCCAAACTGGGTTTCTTCTTCGACGAAGCGCACCTCCTGTTCACGGATGCGCCCGAGCCGCTCCTCCAGAAGATCGAACAGATCATCCGGCTCATCCGGTCCAAGGGCGTCGGCGTCTTTTTCGTCACCCAGAATCCCCTCGACGTGCCCGACATCGTGCTGGGACAGCTGGGCAACCGCGTCCAGCACGCCTTGCGGGCCTTCACGCCGCGCGACCAGAAAGCGGTGCGGGCGGCGGCCGAGACCCTGCGGGCCAACTCCAAATTCGACGTGGCCAAGACCATCACCGAGCTGGCCGTGGGGGAAGCTCTGGTTTCCTTCCTGGATGAGAAAGGCCAGCCGGGCGTTGTCGAGCGCGCCTTCATCTGCCCGCCGAAAAGCCAGATCGGGCCCATCTCCGCATCGACCCGCGACGGGATCGTCCGCGGCTCGGTACTCTACGGCCATTATGAAAAGGCCGTCGACCGGGAATCGGCCTACGAGATCCTCAAGGGCCGGAGCAACCAGGCGGCTCCGGCCGAAGCGTCCCAGCCGGCCGGCGCCCCGCGCCGCCCGCAAATTCCCTTGCCCGAGCCGGAGGCGCCGCGGCAGCCCGCCGGCCGCCATCGCGATTCCATGCTCGAGGCCATGGGCAAGAGCGCCGTGCGGTCCATGGGCAGCCAGATCGGCCGCTCCATCATCCGCGGCGTGCTGGGCGGGATTTTAGGGGGTCGGCGCTGATTTTTGCTTCCCTAGATTTTTCGATTCATCGTTTCCCGTTCTAAGGCCTTAAACCAGAGGGCCGATCAAGCCGGGACGTCAATCGGGATGAGAAAAACGGCGCGCCGGGGCGTCCATCCTTGTGTCGCGGCGGAATGAACCGACCGCGGCGGAGGATGGGACACGGCGATGCCTTCGGACGGCGGAATTCTGATCGGGACGAGCGAAGCCTTCGGCCGCATCCTGTCCCTGATGGAAAAGATCAAGAACCTGAACGCGCCCGTCCTGATCGTCGGCGAGAGCGGGACGGGGAAGGAACTGATCGCCCGGGAGATCCACACCCGCGGCTGCCGCGCCGACGCGCCCTTTGTCGCGGTCAATTGTTCGGCCATTCCCGATCATCTCCTCGAAAGCGAGCTGTTCGGCCATATTCGCGGCGCCTTCACCGGGGCTTTGCGCGATAAAGTCGGGCTCATCGAGGAGGCCGGCCGGGGCACGTTTTTTCTGGACGAAGTCGGCGACCTGCCCCTGCCGCTCCAGGCCAAGCTCCTCCGCGTCCTGCAGGAACGGGAGATGCGCCGCGTCGGCGAGACCCGCACCCGGCGGGTCGAGGCCCGCTTCATCAGCGCGACCAACAAGGACCTGGAGCGCGAGGTCGAAGCGGGGCGCTTCCGCGAAGATCTTTTTTACCGGCTCAAGATCATCGTCGTCGACGTGCCGCCCCTGCGGGAGCGGCGCGATGATTTTCTGACTCTTCTTCTCCGCTTCGGGGAGAGCTACGCCACGGCCATGGGCCGGCGCCCGGTCGAGTTTTCCGTGCGGGCCGTGGACCTGATGTGCGCCTATGGCTGGCCGGGCAACGTCCGGGAGCTGCAAAACGAAATCCAGCGGGCCTTGATTCTCTGCGGCGAGGACGGTGTGGTCCGCCCGGAACATTTGTCGCCCAAGCTGAATCCCCAGCGGGAGTCGGGGGATTCGTCCGCCGGGGGATCATTCGCCGAAGCCAAGGCGGAATTCGTCCGCCGCTTTCTCTGTCAGGCCCTTCGTCGCTGCGATTACAACAAGGCGCGTACGGCCGAACAATTGGGTCTGTCCCGCCAGGGCCTCTTCAAGCTTCTGAAGAAGCACCGCGTCGAACGCGAGCGCAGCGGAACGGAATAAAACCGCGTAAGCTGATATTTGGAAGCTCAGGGCAAGCCGGGAAAAACATGCTCGCTTTTCCCGGCGAGGAAAGCTCGCGCCGACGCTCCTCCTTCGCTCCTCCCGCCAAGAGGCGGGAGACCGTGCCCGCTCAGTCGTCGCACGGGTTTTCCCCGGCCTGCCCGTCGCTTCCAAATTTATTAAAGCGTGTCACACCTGCCGGAGGGAGGACGGCCGATTAGTGGGAATTTTCATTTGCCCGGCGGTTTAATAAAAGCTAGGCAGGTGATGCGATGGGGGCATCCGTCCGCGCGGGATTATTTTTTCGACGATTCGGGGAACTCGGGTCAAAACCCGTGCGACGACTGAGCGGGCATGGTCCGTACTCATCGAAAACGGTATCTATACGATGAGTACGGGAGCGAAGGAGGAGCGTCGGAACGGATTTTCCGCGCCGGGGAAAATCCGTGTGTTTTGACCCGAGTTCCCCCGAGTCGTCGGTCGAGTGAGCACGGACGGGGCGCCGGAGCAGGCAGAACCCGCCGACCTCTTTTCCTCCCGAGCTTTTATCTGCCGTTTGCCTCTTCACCGCGCTTCTGCTAGATTTGTCTCGCCATGAGCGAAAAGGTGTTCGAAATCGTCTGTCCGCACTGCCAGACCGTGATTTGGGTGGACGGGGAAAACCGCCGCGTCCTGAAGACGGAAAAGGCGGCCAAGAAGAAGGAATCCTTGGATGAGCTTTTGCTCAAGGAAAAGCAGAAGAAGGACGGCCTGGCCACCAAGTTCGAGGCCACGGCCGCGTTGGAGCAGGAAAAGCTGAAAAAAGCCCGTGAAAAATTCGACAAAGCCTTCGGAAAAAAAGACGAGGATTGATCAGGACCCGGCTTGGGTTTCGTCGTCCCTGATTTTGGGGGCCATGGTGAACCCGGTGAATCCGTAGGCGGCCAGGATGACGATCGCCGCATAATTGCCGATCGCCCACGGCAGATAAGACAAGACCGGAACGCCCAGCGCCCCGGTGATATACACTCCGGCCATGCTCCAGGGGATGAGGGGCACGATGATCGCGCCGCACTCGTCGATGATCCGTGACAGATTTTTAGCCGCCAGGCCTTTTTTCCTGTAGATCGGCCCAAGCAATTCCCCGGGCAGAATGACCGATAAATAGGAACTGCCCGTCACCAGCGCCGTGGCCACGCAGGATCCGATCGTCACCGCGACCAGGCTTCCCGTCCGGCGGGCCAGGGCCATGACCCGGTCGAGGATCACGGCCAGCATGCCCGTCTTCTGCATGATCCCGCCGAAGGCGAAGGCGGTGAAGGCCACGAGCTGGGTTTCCATCATGCTCATCAGGCCGCCCCGCGCCAGAAGCTTGTCCACGATCTCGACGCCGGTGCGCGCCGGGTAGCCGCTGTTCACGGCCGCGGCGATCCGCACCAGAGATTCGTGCTGAAAGATCAGGGCCAGGGCCGCGGCCAGAACGGCGGACAGCAGCATCCCGGGGATGGTCGGCCGCTTGGTGAAGGCCAGGTAGAAGACGATCAGCATGGGCAGGAGGAGCCAGACGCTGAAGCGGAAGTTTTTCTTCAGCGTGTCCAGGATGAGGGTCATGGCCGGCGAGTCGATCGTTTTTCCCCCGGAGCGCAGGCCGACGAAGAAAAAGACGATCAGGCTGAGCAGCCAGCCGGGCACGGCCGATCCCATCATGTGCTTGATATGGTCGAACAGGTTGGCCCCCGCCGCGACCGCGGCCAGGTTGGGAATGTCGGAGAAGGGCGACATCTTGTCGCCGAAGTAAGCGCCGCAGACGATCGCGCCCGCCGCCGGCCCGAGCGGGATGCCCAGGCCCATGGCGATGCCGATGAAGGCCACGCCGACCGTGCCCACCGTTCCCCAGGAGGTGCCCGTGGCCAGGGCGGTGACGCTGCAGACCAAACAGGCCGTGACCAAAAAAAACTGGGGCGAGATGAGCTTCAACCCGAAATAAATGACCATGGGGATCGTGCCGGCGGCCATCCAGGCGCCGATCAGGATGCCGACGGTCAGCATGATCAGAATGGCCGGCATGGCCTTGCGAATGCTCTCGACGATGCCCTGCTCCATTTCGGCCCAGGTGAACTTGAGGGCCGCGCCCAGCCCGCCCGTCAGAAAAGCCGCTGTGACCAGAAGGACCTGCGGCTTGATTTTATAGATTCCGTAGCCGACGCCGAGCAGAAGGGCCACGGCGACCAGGGGCAGAACGGCGATGCCGAAGGGGATCGGGCGCCGCGGGGCGCGATCGGCCGGAGTGTCGGATGCGGCGGTCATGGCTTCACCTCGGAGCGCGACTCAGTCTCCGGGACGGGCGAACGTGCCGCGGGCCAGCAGGCGCCCGGCCCGCATGAGAAAGCGGCCGCGGGCGAGGACGTCGGTCAATTCGATCCCGCCATCCAGGACGATCAGATCGGCGTCCGCGCCGGGTTCGAGAACGCCCTTGCCCGGGAGCTTGTAGATCGCGGCCGGCTGGGAGGCGAAAAGCGCCGCCGCCCGATCCAACCCCAGGATCCCCCGCCGGACCAGGGAGCGGAATTTGAGGAACAGGGTCCGCTCTGTGGCGATCGTCAGTCCGAGCAGCACGCCCGAGGCGTCGAACCGCGGCATGCTCCCGTTGGCATCCGAGCTGACGGTGATCCGGTCGAGCGGGGCGCCGCGTTCCAAGGCCAGCCGGACGGCCGTCTCGACGCTGACCTCGGAGTCGTTGTCCTCCTCGGGATCGATGCCCGCGGTCAGGTCGGCGAACCCCCCGGCCCGGACGTACTCGATCGCCTCGTCCAGAAGCCGGCGGCTGCGGTTGGCGTGCGTGGGGACGATCTGGCTCGGCGGAATTTCCGTGTCCTTCATCAGGCGCCATAAGTAGGCCAAGCCCCGCGGCCCGTCGCCGAGATGGATGTGCAGGATTCCCGCCTTCCCCCCGAGCATTCCGCCGACGCGGCACTCCGCGGCCAGCTTGGCGATGTCCTCGAACGTCGGTTGGCTGGAGCGATGGTCGGACAGGGCGATCTCGCCGGCGCCGACGATCTTGTCGATCAGGACGAGATCGGCGCGGACGCTGCCCGTGATCGTCTTCACCGGAAGCTCATACGAACCCGTGAACAGCCAGGTCGAAATTCCTTCGCTCTCCAGGGCCCGGGCCTTGGCCAGGAGCGACGTCATGTGCCGGGTGATGCCGTCCGTGCCCAGACAGCCGATGACCGTGGTCACGCCGCTCCCGGCGATGTCTTCCACGGCGATCTCGGGCGCGCGCGTGGCCGGGCCGCCCTCGCCGCCCCCGCCCAGGATATGGACGTGCGGATCGATGAGCCCGGGAAGCACGGATTTTCCCTCCGCTTCGATCACTTGGACATCGAGGCCGCGCGTTTCAATGGCCCCCGGTTCGGCGATCGCTTCGATGCGGCCTCCGGCGATGAACAGATCGCGGACGCCCAGCGGCCGCGGATCGAAGACCGTTCCCCCTCGGATGAGCAGGGCCATGGGACGCCTCCTGGTCAAGGGACGAGCCTTCGCGGCGGTAGTGGACCCCCGGGCAAAGCCCGGGGCACCCGCTAGCGGTTTAAGCGCGCTAGCGGGTACTGTGGGAGCGGATCCCCGTTCAAAGCCCGGGGGCCCCTGCCACTGCCCCGGCCGCCGTGGAAAATCGGATTTAAGGTAGCACAGTCGTTCGACGATTTACAAGGCGGCGGCTTCCGCATAAAATAGACGCCAAAAAGGAAGGTCATGCGCAAACCGCGGCCCGTCTACGACTACGAAACCGAGCTGCGCCGGTTCCTGCCCATGATCAACCGCCTGGGGAAGATTTTTTTGGCCGGCAAGACGATCGATGTTTTGGGGGCGGAGAACCTCGTCCGTCAGGGGCCGAGCATTCTCATCGGCAATCACTGCGGCGCCTACAAGGACGTCTGCGTCCTTTTCCGGACCGTCCCGCGCCCCATGTTTTTCAATGCCAACAAGGAGCTCTTCACCCGGCCCGAGTTCAATTTCCTGGTCAAGAAGCACCTCCGCCGCCATATGGGCCGGATGGGCGATTTCGTCAACTTCATCCTCAACCCGTACAAGTGGGTTTTCGTCGACTACATCTCCTCGAACATCGCCCGGGTCGGGGCCATTCCCGTCGATCTGCTGGGCAGCAAGAAGGGGGCCATCGCCATCGGCGAGGAGTATCTGCGGCGCGGCCGGGCCATCGTCTCCCTGTATGGCCGGGGCCGTGTCGATCCGACGGAAAAGAACCCCTACATGAAGCCGTTCGGGCGGGGCATGGCCCTGGTCGCGTACGATATGCATGCCCAGGACGGGATCGACGTCCCGGTGACGCCCTTGGCCTTGTTCGGGACGCAGCTCCCTTGGATGATCCCGGGGACGATCCGCGTCCATTTCGGCGAGCCGATGTTTGTCCGTGATTATCTGCGCGATACGCTGGAAGCTTCGGTCGAAGCCTTCAAGGATGCCCTGGAACGGCGCGTCGACGCGATGATCCGGGCCTTGGCTATGCGGCGATGAACATCATCCCGGCCCCGAAGGCCATGATATTCCCGCCGTTCCCCCCTTATCAAAATGCGGGCTGCGTCGTTTGACGCGGCGAATTCTCCCGACTAGAATACGCCCAGAGGGAGTTCAAGCATGCCGCACGCGAAAAAAATCCTTATCCTGGTTGCCGTTCTCATCACCTCATGGACCTGCGCCCGGTCCGTCAAGGTCCCGGCCGTTTATCTTTTGAAAGACGCCTCGGTTTTGGAGCGGCTGGCCGCCGCTGAAGTCCGCCGTTATTTGTACGCGACGACCGGCGGTCTGGCCGTGATCACCCCCGTGGCATCCTTGGCCGAGGCCAAGGCTCCCGGTCTCGTCATCGGCGGGTTGAATATTCTTGCGGCCAAAGCGCCCAAGCTCGGGCCCGAGGAGTATCGGCTCAAAACGGTCAAAAAGGGCGGCGGGCCGCTCCTCTTTATCACCGGCGGCGACGGGGCGGGAGTGCTCTATGCCGCGTACGCCTTCGCCGAAAAGCTGGGCGTCCGCTTCTATCTGGAAGGCGACGTCATCCCCGACGACAAAATCGCTTTTCGCATTCCCGACCTCGACGAGTCGGGCCGCCCCTTGTTTCCCCGGCGCGGCATCCAGCCGTTCCATGATTTCGCCGAAGGGCCGGATTGGTGGAATGAGGATACGTATCAGGCGATTTTGGCCCAGCTCCCCAAGCTGAAAATGAATTTCTTCGGCCTTCATACATATCCCGAAAAAAATCCCAACGCCGAGCCGGCGGTCTGGATCGGGACGACCGAAGACTTCGGGCCCGACGGACGGGTGAGCTTCAGCTATCCCTCGAGCTGGCAGAACACTCTCCGCTCCAACCCGGGGTCGCACAATTGGGGCTACCAGCCGACGCCGACCGGAAAATTTCATCTCGGCGCCTCGCTTCTCTTCGACCGCGACGACTTCGGCCCCGAAGTCATGAACGGTCTCATGCCCGAGCCCAAGACTCCCGAAGAATCCAACGAGCTTTTCAATCGCGCTGGCGCGATGCTGCGCCGGGCCTTCACCCTGGCCCGCTCGCTGGGGGTCAAGACGTGCGTGGGGACGGAAACGCCCCTGACCGTGCCGGCCGTTGTCCAGGACCGCCTGAAGAAAGCGGGCCGCGACCCCAAGGATCCCAAGACGATCAAGGCCGTTTACGAGGGCCTGTTCAAACGGATCGCCGCGGCCTATCCGATCGACACCTATTGGTTCTGGACGAACGAGAACTGGACCTGGTCGGACGCCAAGGACGAGGAGATCAAGGCCGTCACGACCGACCTGGACATGGCCATCCAGGCGGCCCGTTCCGTGGCGGCGCCGTTTTCCCTGGCCACCTGCGGCTGGGTGCTCGGACCGCCGAGCCGGCGGACGCTTTTCGACGAAGTCCTGCCCAAGTCCGTGGCCGCCAGCTGCATCAACCGCGAAGTGGGCAAAACGCCGGTGGATTCGTCCTTCGCCCGCATTTCGGGCCGCTCCAAATGGGCCATTCCCTGGATGGAGGACGATCCTTCGCTCACCTCGCCCCAGCTCTGGGCGGGCCGCATGCGCCGCGACGCCGTCGACGCTTTAAGGTATGGATGCGACGGGCTGTTGGGGATCCATTGGCGGACGCGCATCCTCTCGCCGAACATTCTGGCCCTGGCCCGCGCGGCCTGGGACCAGAGCTGGAACAACCTGCCCCTGGCTTTCGCCGATCAGGTGGGCCCGATCAACGGCGTTTACGTCCGGGCGGCGGAGGCGGCGATGCCCGGAACGGGCGAGACCGCGATCTACCGCGACGTCCGCGACCGGGTCAACGGTTATCGTCTCCTGCTGCCCGACGGCGTCTACGGCGTGACCCTCAAGTTCTGCGAAACCGAGTTCGAGAAAAAAAGCGCCCGCGTCTTCGACGTCCTCATCCAGGGGCGCAAAGCCGCGGAGAACGTCGATCTTTTCGAGCGGGCGGGGCGCTATAAACCCTACGATCTGACGTTTTCCGGCATCGAGGTCAAGGACGGCCGCCTGAACATCGATTTCGTCGACCGCATCCATTATCCGTCGATCGCCGGGATCGTCATCCAGGGCGCCGCCGCGGTGGGCGGCGCCTTCGTCAAGAAGATCAACTGCGGCGGGCCGCAGACGCTCGATTACGATGCGGATTGGCCCGAAACGCCCCGCTTCCTGGGCGTCGAGGACCTGTACCGGGATTGGGCCCGCAACCAGTTCGGCCGCGGCCCCGACACCGAGATCGCCGCCCTGTTCGCCCGGATCGACGGCAAACTGCCCATCCCCGTAACCTGGACGACGGGGCCGGGCGGCATCCGCCCGGACGCCCGGCCGTGGGCGGAGGTCGCCCAGGGCTTCGCCTTCGTCGGCGAGCTGGCCACGTTTCGGCCGCGGATCCAGGGCCCGGGCAATCTCGAGCGGTTCGATTACTGGCTGAAGAATTTCGAGGCCATGCGCGAAACCGCCCGCTTCCAATGCATCTGGTCCGAACACAATAAAGCCCTGGAAAAGGTCAAGGCCCTGCCGGACGCGGCGGCCAAAGCCGCGGCGGCGCAAGAGACCCTTCTTCCCCCGCGCATCGAAATGGCCAAGGCGCTTAAAACCATCCTGGGCCATCTGGCGGCCACGGTCAGCAACACCGGCGAAATGGGAACGATCGCCAACTGGGAACAGCATTTGATCCCGGATGCGTTCCTCAAGCCGGGCGAAGAATTGAAAACTTTGCTGGGCGGGCCGCTGCCGGCCGACGCCGGCCTGCCGGCCGAGTACGCCGGCCCGGCGCGGGTCGTGGTGCCCACGGTCCGCACGATCGTAGCGGCGGGCGAGCCGCTGGCCCTCAAAGCCATGGTCCTGGCGGCCGAGCCGCCGGCCGCGGTGACGCTGCACTGGCGGACGCTGGGCGCCGGGAAATTCGCGGCGGTCGAGATGGAGCACACGGCGCGGGCTACGTACCGCGTCTCGATCCCGGCCTTGACGGGCGATATCGAATATTACATCAAGGCCAAGGCCGGCGGCCGCGACGTCTTCTTCCCCGTGACCGCCCCGGCGCTGAATCAAACCGTTGTGGTGATGAAATAAAGTAAACCAGGCCCCCGTATTTCAAGTGGCCGCGATGATTTCTTTATCTATTCCTATTTTTCGCGCCGGCCACGGCTTTATCTTTTTTAATGCGGACGCAAGCTTGCCTTCCGCGATTTCCGTATCGTATGCTACCTGGGCCCGCAGCCAATATCCCTTGGAAAGACCGAAGAACCGGCATAGACGCAGGTCCGTATCGGCCGTAACGGCTCTCTTGCCGGCCACGATCTCGCCGATCCGCTGGGCGGGGACGGCGATCTCCTTGGCCAAACGGTATTGCGAAATCCCCATCGGCTTCAGGAACTCCTCGAGAAGCAGCTCGCCGGGCGTAACCGGATTAAGTTTCTTCATGGTCTTCTCCCTCAATGATAATCCACGATTTCGATATCCTCGGCGCCGGCCTCCGTCCAGCGAAAGCAGATCCGGATTCGATCATTGATGCGAATACTGTATTGACCTGCCCGATCTCCCTTGAGGGCCTCAAGGCGGTTTCCCGGTGGGATGCGAAGGTCTTCGAGCCGCCCGGCGATCTCTAGTTGCCGCAGCTTGCGCCTGGCGATCGCTTCGACCGCTTCGAGTCTCTTCACCCGCCGACCTCCGGCCAGAGCCGCGGCTTCGGCGGATTTGAAGGAGACGATCATGGGCAAATAATAACGCGAAGCGTTATTGGCGTCAAGCGTGATTAGTTCGATGGGCAACCTGAATCTTTGCGGCGCGATGGAAGGCGTCGAAGTATTTGCGCCAGAGGTCGTCCGTCGATCCATAAGAATTGTCATAGACGAAATAATCGACCAAGGCTTCGCGGACCCTGGCGAGTTCTCGCAGCCTCGGCCCTCGTCCGGAGGCGGCTTCAATAATTAAATCCAGCAATTCCAGGGCCCGCTCGAACGCCGTCTCGCTGTATTCACGTTTCTTGGATCGCCAGTTCAGCGTACGATAGACTTCGCTCCCGACATTGGCCATTTGCTCGGCAAAGGAAAGCGCCTTCCAGCGCTCCAGGGTTAAGTTTTTATGATGGACCAATTTCATCTTTCTAAAAGCAATGCATCTTCATCGACGTGCAGCTCCGCGTCGACGGCCATGATTTCTTTTTCAACATCGACGACGGCTTTGACCAGATCGCCGAATCCCTCCTCGGCCATTTTTTTAAGTTCGGCCCGAGAAAGCCGGTCCCTGATGATTTTCATGGGCCGATTTTATCATAAAGGCTTGAATCGCTTACAGGGCGAGGAGGATAGGGAGCAAAACCCGCGTGTTTCACCCCAAACCTCCGAGCCCTAGTTTTTGATCCAACACCTCTCGATCTCCTCGAGGCTCTTGCCCTTCGTCTCGGGCAGGACGGCCCAGATGAAGATCATGTTGATCAGGCACATCCCCGCGTAGAGCCAGAAGGCGAACGATTCGTGGAGCCTGTCGGCGATGACGGGGAAGGTCAGGGAGACGGCGAAATCCGCCAGCCACAGGGCGACCGTGGCGATGGCCATGGCCCGGCCGCGGATGCGGGTGGGGAAGATCTCGGCGATGACCACCCAAACGATCGGCCCGAGGGTCATGGCGAAGAAGGCGATATAGAGCAGGGTGAAGAGAAGGACCAGCCCGCCGGAGAAGAGCTGGAACTTGAAGGCCGCCCCGAGCAGGACGAAGGACGCGCCCATGCCCGCCGATCCGGCGATCAGCATCGGCTTGCGGCCGAGGCGGTCGACCAAGGCGATGGCGACCAGGGTGAAGACGACGTTGACGACGCCGATGATGGCCGATTGGAAGATGGCCGAGGAACGAGCCAGGCCGGCCGCTTCGAAGAAACGCGGCGCGTAGTAGATCACGGCGTTGATGCCCGTGATCTGCTGGAAGACGGCCAGGAAGACGCCGATGAAGAGGGCCGTGCGGAAACCCGGCTGGAGTAATTCCCGAAGCGAGCCGCCTTCCAAAGCCAAAGTCTCTTTGATGCTTCGGATTTCGGCCGCGGCGATCGCGGGGCCGTTGAGCCGTTCGAGGATCGAAGCGGCTTCGTTTTCCCGGCCCTGCTTGACCAGCCAGCGGGGGCTTTCGGGAACGCCCAGGACGAAGAGAAAGAAGATGACGGCCGGAATGGCGCCCGTGGCGAACATCCAGCGCCAGTTGGAGGCGCCGGCGCCCACGAGGATCCAACTGACGAAATAGGACATCAGGATGCCTGTGACGATGGCCAATTGGTTGACCGAGACGAGCGCGCCGCGAATCTTGGGCGGGGCGACTTCGGAAATGTAGAGAGGCGAGACGATCGAGGCCGAGCCGATGGCCAGCCCGCCGATGAAGCGGAAAACGAGGAACTGGATGAGATTCTGGGGGATGGCGCAGCCCAGCGCGGAGATGAAGAAGAGCACGGCCGAGATGAACATGAAACGCCGCCGTCCCAGGCGGTCGCTGACCGTGCCGGCGATGGCCGCGCCGGCCATGCAGCCGACGAGGACGATGCTGACGGCCAGGCCCTCGCCGAACGAAGACAAGGCGAAGCGCTCCTTGAGGAAGCGCGTGGCCCCGGCGATGATGGCCGTGTCGAAGCCGAAGAGCAGGCCGCCGAGCGCGGCCACGACCGAGACGTAGATGACGTAGGACCTGGAGGATTTCATCCGTTCACCTCGCGCAGGGCCTCGAAGAGGGCGATGACGTTGGGGACGGGGACATTGGCTTGGATATTATGGACGGCGTTGAAGATAAACCCGCCGCCCCGGCCGAAGACGCGGCAGCGTTCGAAAACCTCGGCGCGGACCTCGCCTGGCGTGCCGAACATCAGCGTTTTCTGGGTGTCGATGCCGCCGCCCCAGAACACGATGTCCCGGCCGTACTTGGTTTTGAGCTTTTCCGCGTCCATGCCCGCGGCCGACACCTGGACGGGGTTGAGGATGTCGAAGCCGGATTCGATGATCGAGGGGAGGAGCGTCTCGACCGCGCCGCAGGTGTGCTTAAACGTCTTCCAGGCCGTATGCGCGTGGATCCAGTCGTTGATCTTCTTGTAGTAGGGCATATAGAGCGAGCGGAACGTCCCGACCGAGCAGAAAGTGGATAACTGGGTGCCGAAGTCCGTGCCGCATATATACACGGATTGGACGCGGTCGCCGACGCGAGCGGCGATCTTGGCCAGATTGGCCAGGACGAATTCGGTCTGTTTTTCGAAAACGGCGTGGACGTAGGCGGGCCGGGTCAGCGTGGAGACGTACCACTCTTCGACGTCGCGGATGCCCTGGGGGTCCTTGAGGAAGGGCGCCGGGACCAGGGCGATGTCGCCGATGCCCGTGCCGCCGAAATTGGCCATGACCGCCCGCGTCGAGTCCGCCGCCTCGCGCGTGGCCTCGTCGAAGTATTGGAGGTCGCTCTCGGAGAGCGGGCCGAACTCTTCCCAGTTGTCGGCCGGATCGAGCTCGTCCTCCACGATGGGCGGCTGGCGGATGATGGTGTCGAAAAAGAAGCCGTCCTTGGGCAGGCGGCCGGAGGGACGGGCGTTCATGTCGCCCTTGGGATAGATGAGCGTGTCGCCTTTGGTGTCCTTGGTCGTCTGGAAGAGGTCCGAGACGAGGACTTCCGTGCCGTCGTCCAGCCGCCAGGGTTTCCAGTTCCGGTTGCGGAAGCCGAACATGGTCTCGGGCGGGAAGACGCCGTTGACGTCCAGGCCGAGGGCCTGCTTGAGATCCTCCTCGACCAGGCCCAGCATCTGATACGGCTCGTGGACCTTGACCGGCCCGCCGGCCAGGCCGTAATGGGCGCGCAGGGCGCCGACGATCTTGACGTGGATGCCGGTCACCGCGGTGGCCCCGAAATCGACGGGGACGCGGTCGGGTTCCTTGTGGTTCAGCGCGGCCAGGACGCGTTCCTTACTGGTCATGGGGTCTTCTCCTCGAAAATCGGACTCAGATTACCGATTTTCGGAGGCGTTTGCAAACGGAGGGGAGGCGTATATCGCTTGAAAACAGGCGCCCTCCGCTCGGCGTTTGATCGTGTTGCTTACTCGTAATGTATCCACATGCGGATGATCTTGACGGTTTTGATTTCGTCGAGAACCTGATACACAAGGCGATGCTGGATATTGATCCGGCGGGAAAACGCCCCGGACAAGTCGCCCACGAGCTTTTCGAAGGGGGGCGGGGACTGATACGGATTCTTGGCTAGGACTTCGAGGAGAGCCTCGGCGTTTGGGCGGAGGCCGGATCGGGCTAATTTTTTGGCATCTTTCTGGGCTTGCCGGGTGAAGACCAGACTCCAACTCACCATTTCAACTTGTCGACGCATTTTCCAACCGGCGTCTCGAGCCCTTCGCGGATGGATTCCCGCATGCCGGGAATCGCCAAGAGATAGAGCGTTTCCTGGATCGCTCGCCAGTCATCCTCCGAGACGAGAATGGCGTTCGATCGTTTGCCCGTAATCTGAATGGGTTCATGCCGATCGTTGGTTTGATCGAGAAGTTTGTAAAGACGGGCGCGTGCGGCGCTCGCGGTCAGTGTCGTCATTGGGTATTCCTCGTTCCATAACGTACGATAAAACGTACGCTGTGTCAAGTATTTGATTGGAAGCGAGTCGGAACTTCCCAATTTCGGATGGAAAAAAAACCGAAAACATGCTAAATTCTTAGCCCCTCCGGTGTGGGCGGTTAGTTCAGCTGGGAGAACGCAGCGTTCGCAACGCTGAGGTCGGGGGTTCGAATCCCCCACCGTCCACCATCCTTCCCTCTCCCGAGCAGGAGCCTTGCCGACGTTTCCATCTTCTCCTATGATGGAGTCGGAGCCGCGTCCATGACCTTCATCGTCGACGGGATGCTGGGGAAGCTGGCGAAATGGCTGAAGATCCTCGGCTTCGACACGCTCTTTCTTCCGGACGAAGACGACCGGATCCTGGCGGCGGCCCGGCGCGAAGGCCGCACCATTTTGTCTCGCGACCGCGAGCTCATCCGCCGCGCCAAGGGGCACCCCGCGCTTCTCATCGAAAGCACGCGTTGGCCGGACCAGATCCGCCAGGTCCTGGCGCGGTACGATCTTTGGAGCGAAGCCAGGCCGTTCACGCGATGCCTGGAGTGCAACGTCCTTCTCGAATCGTTATCGCGCGAGGGCTCCGTCCAACTCGTTCCCCCGCACGTCCTCGAAAAATCGGCGTCCTTTTCCCTCTGTCCGCGCTGTGGCCGCGTCTATTGGGCCGGTACGCACCATTCGGCCATGGAAGCGACGATCCGCGAGCTGTTGAAAGATCCGCGTGATTCTTGAATCGTTTGACTTTTCGGCCGGTCTCCGTTAGATAAATCCTATTCGGGAATGCCATGAACAAAGGGAGTATCGCGCCGATGTTTAAAACCCGTACGAGCTTTGCCTTCCGGTCGGTCATCCTTCTCGCCGCGCTCTTGATCGCCGCCCCATCCTGGGCCGGGACCGCCACCCCGGCCCAGGATGGGGCCAAGCGGCCGTTCACGAACCAGCAGCTTTATCAATGGGGGGCGCCGCGGACCTTCGAAGGCGAAGCCCTGAGGGAAGTCGCCTTCCCTCTCGGCGGGATCGGGACGGGCACGGTTTCGCTCGGCGGGCGCGGAAACCTGCGCGATTGGGAGATCTTCAATCGCCCCGGCAAGGGCGTCAACCTGCCCTTCACATTCTTTGCCCTTTATTGCGAGCAGGCGGGGCATGCTCCCGCCGTGCGTGTGCTCGAAGGGCAGCTGACGCCGCCCTTTACCGGCGCGGACGGCTACCGCCGCCAGGAAGTCCCCGGCCTGCCGCGGATGGAAAAAGCGGTCTTCCACGGCGAATATCCCTTCGCCTGGATCGACATGGAAGACGGGCGCCTGCCCCTCAAGGTCACGATGGAGGCCTTCAACCCGTTCCTGCCGCTGAACCCCGAGGAATCGGGCCTTCCCGGGGCCATTATCCGCTTCAAGGTCAAAAACCTGAGCCGCACACCGGTCAAAGTCACCATTGCCGGATCGATCCTTAATCCTATCGGCTTCGAAGGGGAGGGGACGATCGACGGCGTCGGCCACGATAAATTCGGCGGGAATCTCAACGAGATCCGCCGGAGCGGGACGCTGTCCGGCCTCTCCATGTCCTCGACGAAGATCAAACCCGCCGCGCCGGCCTTCGGCACGATGGCCCTGGCCACGCCGTGGAAGGCCATCACGTATCTCTCGCATTGGGTGCGCGGCGACTGGTGGGACGATTTGCAGATCTTCTGGGACGATTTCCGCGCCGACGGCCGGCTCAAGGACCTGGACGAGAAATCGCCCTCGCCCGATAAGCGCTCGGATATGGGAACGCTCGGCTTGTTGGCCGAGATCGGCCCCTTCGGCGAAGTCACCCTGCCTTTCATCCTGTCCTGGAGCTTCCCCAATTTCGTCGACTATTTCGACATCGTGCAGGACCAGCGCGGCGGGATGTTCAAGAACCACTATGCCGAGCGGTTCGCCGACGCCTGGGCCTCGGCTGAGTATCTGCAGAAAAACCTGCCCGCCCTGGAGAAGGAGAGCCGCCGTTTCCAGGACGTCTTCTTCCACTCCACGCTCCCGCCCTACATTCTCGACGCCCTGTCCAGCCAGGCCGCCATCGCCCGGACGACGACGTGCTTCTGGCTGACCGGCGGCCAGTTCTTCGCGTTCGAGGGCTGCAACGACAAGAGCGGCTGCTGCCCGCTGAACTGCGCCCACGTCTGGAACTACGAGCAGTCGGTGGCCTTCCTCTTCCCCAGCCTGGAGCGGTTCATGCGCGAAGTGGACTTTCTGAACAACACCAAAGACGATGGCGAGATGGTCTTTCGTACCTCGCTCCCGCTCTGGAGCGGCAAGTACTGGAAGTTCCGTCCGGCCGCCGACGGCTCGCTCGGACGGATCATCAATCTCTACCGCGACTGGCAGATCTCGGGCGACACGGCATTCCTGAAGAAAGTCTGGCCGAAAGCCAAGAAGGTCCTGGAGTACACCTGGAAGGAATGGGACAAGGGCAGGGACGGGCTGATCGAGGGCGAACAGCACAATACGTATGACATTGAATTCTACGGACCGAACAGCATGATCGGCGGGTTCTATCTGGGCGCGCTCCTGGCCGGATCGAAGATGGCCGACGCCGTCGGCGACCAGGCCGAGGCCAAGGTCTATCGCGAGATTTTCGAGAAGGGGCGGGCGAACTACGACAAGCTTCTCTGGAACGGCGAATACTACGTCCAGAAGTATGACAAGGTCATGGAGAAGAAATATCAATACGGCGACGGCTGCTTGTCCGACCAGATGCTCGGCCAGTGGCTGGCCATGGTCGCCGGGCTGGGGCGATTCCTGCCCGAGGACCGGCTCAAGACGACGCTGGGCTCGATCTACAAGTACAATTTCATGACCGATTTCCGGGAATTCAGCAACGGCCAGCGGACTTACGCCCTCAACGACGAGCGCGGACTCCTGCTCTGCTCCTGGCCCAGGGGCGGGCGGCCGCCCCTGCCGTTCGTCTACTCGGACGAAGTCTGGACCGGCATCGAATACCATGTCGCCTCGCACCTCATCTACGAAGGATTGATCGAGGAGGGGTTGTCCGTGGCCAAGGCCGTCCGCGACCGCTACGACGGGCTCCGCCGCAACCCCTGGGACGAGATCGAGTGCGGACATCATTATGCGCGGGCCATGTCCTCCTGGGGGCTCCTGCCCGCTTTGACCGGATTCTCCTATTCGGGCGTCGACAAGCGGCTGGAATTCGCGCCCAAGATCAATCCCGAAGATTTCCGCACGTTCTGGAGCACGGGCTCGGGATGGGGCCGCTACACTCAAAAATCCGACGGCGAGAAGGGCGCATCGTACTCATTGGACATCGAATCGGGGGCCCAGGTCCTGTCTTCGTTTGCCGTCACCCTGCCGCCTTCCCTGCGGGGGAAGGAAGCCCGGACGGTCTTCTTCTCGATCCGCGCGGGAAGCCAGGTCATCGCCGAATATAGGATCAGCCTCCCCCCTTCGGCGGGCGGCAAGAATGACGCCGTCGTCATCGGCAAGCTGGAGGATCTTTCTTACAAACTGGTGATCCGGCAGGACGGGGACCGGCTCAATCTCAATTGGGCGTCCCCCTTCCTGCTCCAAGCCGGATGGACGCTGGAGTTCAAGCCGGGATTTTAGCGGCGCCGTCGGGCGGTCAGTTATGCGTCTGCGAATTCGTTCGACTATCGAAAATCAACTTGGACGCATAACCGCCGGGGAGTTTGAGGGGTGCGGCGAGGCACCCCTCAGGGGGTCAGCGGAGCGGAGCGAAGCGCCGAGGGGGGAGCTTGACTCCCCCCTGGAAGTGTTCCGTCTCTGCGGATGACTTAAGCAGAGAAATTATGAGACGGGGCACTAGATCCGCGGCTTGCCCTTGAGCTCGCGGAAAGCGAGATGGAACTCCGTTCCGCGGCTGCGGTCCACCTCGATCGTCCCGTCGATTTGATCGACGAGCATCGTCACCAACTGCATGCCCATGGAATCCGCGGCGCGGATGTTGAAGCCCAGGGGGAGGCCGACGCCGTCGTCCCGGACGGTCAGGTGAAGGGCGCCGTCTTCGCCGCATTGGAGGCCGACGACGACTTCCCCGCCGCGTTCGCCGGGAAAGGCGTGCGTGAAGGCGTTGGAGACGAGCTCGTTGACGATCAACCCGCAAGGGATGGCCGTCTGGATGTCCAGGAAGATCTCCTCCGTTTCCAACCGCGCGTGGATGCGGCTCCTTTCCTTCTGGTAGGATTTCTTGAGGCTATCGATAAGGCTTTTGATGTAGCCGCCGAACTCGATCCGCGAGAGGCTCTTGGACTGATACAGTTTCTCGTGGATGAAGGCCATCGAACGGATGCGGTTCCGGCTGTCCTTGAAGAGCTCGACGTCGTCGGGATGTTTGAGATAACGGCTTTGGAGATTGAGCAGGCTGGAAATGACCTGCATGTTGTTCTTGACCCGGTGATGGATTTCCTTGAGGAGGACGTTCTTCTCGGTCAGGGCCGCTTCGAGAGCGCGCTGTTTGTTTTTCTGCTCGGTGATGTCGCGGCTGACGCCGACCTGGCCGGTGATCCGGCCGCCGTCGTCGAAAATCGGGGCTTTAATCGTCTCGTAATCGCGTTCGACGCCGTCGGGGCCGAAGGACCGCTCCTCGAACCGATAGGACTTGCCGCTCGTCCGGACGATCTCGTCGCTTTTCCGGCAGGCCGCGGCCAGGTCGGCGGGCAGGATCTCTTCATCCGTCTTGCCGGCGACCGCTTCCTGGGACAAGCCGAAGGCTTCGACGAAGGCCTTATTGACGATCTGGTTGCGTAGGTGAATGTCCTTGATGTAAACGATGTCCGGGATGGCGTCGATAAGCGCGCGCATCAAGCCGCGCGACGGAAGCAGGTCTTGGGAGAAAGAGGCCGCTTCCGGGCGTTTGTCGTCCATCTCTGGGTTCGCCGTTCTGGAAGGTTCCCTTTCCTTAATCTGCCGCCATTATAGTACAGGGGTGGATTCAATGCTACCCCCCGGCCGGACGACGCGCAAAAACATATCCGGTATGATATGATTTTTCGGCGAGGAGACCTTGATGAGCCTCAGAACCCTGCGCCTTCCCCATACCCTTGTCCTGATCTACCTGATGGTTGTCGCCGCGGCCGTCGCCACCTGGCTCGTCCCGGGCGGACAATACCAGCGCGTCGAGAAGGATGGACGGATGGTTCCCGTTCCGGATTCCTTCCAGTTCGTCGACCGCCGGCCCCAGGGCTTGGGCGCGCTCTTCATCTCGCCCATCCAGGGTTTCGTTCAGGCCTCCAACATCATCGCCTTCGTTCTCATCATGGGCGGCGTCTTCGCCGTCGTCCAGAAAACAGGCGCCCTCGACGCCGGCATCGGCCGGCTGGCCGACCGGTTCGGCCGCAGCCGGGCCCTGCGCGCCCTTTTCATCCCCGTGACCATGATCGTCTTTTCTTTGGGCGGTGCCGTCTTCGGCATGTGCGAGGAGGCCATGCCCTTCGTCCTTGTCTTCGTGCCCCTGGCGATGTCGCTGGGGTACGACCGGCTCGTCGGCACGGCCATTCCCTTCATCGGGGCGGCCGCGGGCTTCGCCGGCGCGTTCTTCAATCCCTTCACCGTCGGCATCGCCCAGGGCATCGCCGGCCTGCCGCTGTATTCGGGGCTGGGCTATCGGCTGATCGTCTGGGCCGTCGGCACGGCCATCGCCGTTATTTTTGTCACGCGCCACGCTTCCCGCATCCGCAAGGACCCGCAAAGGAGCCTGACCTACGAGGACGATCTCGGGTTTCGCAAGACTCTGACTCCGAACGCCGGTCCCAACGAAAAGACGGCATTGACGTTCGCCCACAAGGCCGTGCTCTTTTTGTTCCTGGCCGGAATGGCCCTGCTGGTCGTGGGCATCCTCAAGTATAAGTGGTATATCAACGAGATCGCCGGCCTGTTCCTGGCTCTGGGGATTTTGGCCGGGATCATCGGCCGGCTCAAAACGGACGACATGGCCCGGGCCTTCGTCGACGGAGCCAAGGACATGGTCAATACGGCCTTCATCATCGGCATCGCCCGGGCCCTGCTCATCGTGGCCACGGACGGCCGTATCATGGACACGCTTTTATATGGGATGGCCCGCTCGATCTCCCGCGTCCACCCGATCATCTCGGCCCAGCTCATGTTCGTGGGACAGTGCGGCATCAATTTCTTCGTCCATTCCGGGACGGCCCAGGCGGCGCTGACCATGCCCATCATGGCCCCGCTCGGCGATCTGGTCGGCATCACCCGCCAGACGTCGGTCTTCGCCTTCCAATTGGCCGAATACATCAATCCCATCCTGCCGACATCGGGCGTGACGATGGGGGTGCTCGGGCTGGCCAAGCTGCGCTGGGAGAAATGGGCCAAGTGGATCCTGCCCCTGCTCATCGCTTGGTTCATCTTCGCCCTGCTTTCGCTCATCCCTGCGGTCCTCCTGAAGTGGGGACCGATGTGAACAGGCAACCATGCCGCAGCGATCGCCGGCCAAGGTTCCGCTGAAATTTTTCGGCGAGGCCCGAAAAACGGTGCGCGCCCAGCTCGCCGCTGCGGCGGCGGAGGGACAAAGCGCCCAGGCGACCTTGACCTGTTTTTTCCGCATCCATCTTGAATTCCTGGTCGCAAACCCTTCCGTCGCCGCGGTTCTTTACGATGATGCCGCCCCGCCGTCCGGGGAACGGGCGCTTCAGGAATACCGCAAGTTGATGCTTTTCCTGCTCTCGAAATTCGATAAAATCATCGCCGCCGGGAAAACGGCCAAAACGGTCCGCGGCGACGTCGATCCGGCCATGGCCGCGATCCATGGCCTAGGTGCCATCCAAATGGCCTGGACGTTCTGGACGATTGGCGGCCGGCGGGGCGACCTCGTCGACGCCGGCTTGAAATTATTCGAGCAGTTGTGGGACGGGATCCGTGTCTAGCATGACCGGGCGGGCGTTCTTTACTCCAGCCGCTTCTTGAACCTTAACGAGCTGAGGGTCAGCATGGCCACGCCGGAAAGGAAGAGGGTCAGAAGCTCCGGCCAGAGGATGTCCAGGCCGTTGCCCTTGAGCAGGATCCCGCGCACGATCCGGCCGAAATAGCGCAGGGGATTGGCGTAAGTCAGGATCTGGGCCGGCCGGGGCATGCTCTCGATGGGCGAGAAGATCCCGGACAGGAGCATGGCCGGCAGGATGAAGACGAAGGCCGTCATCATGGCCTGCTGCTGGGTTCGAGAGACGGTGGAGATGAGCAGGCCGACGCCCAGCGCGTTCAGGATGAAGGCCGCCGAGCAGAGAAACAGGAAGGGCAGGCTCCCCAGGATCGGCACCTGGAAGACCAGCTTGCCCACGCCGATGACGAGGAAAATGTCGCAGAACCCGATCAGGACGAAGGGGATGGTTTTGCCCAGGATGAGCTCGACCGGCCGGATGGGCGAGACGATGATCATTTCCAGGGTGCCCATCTCGCGCTCGCGGGTGATGGCCATGGCCGTCATCATCAGGGTGACGATCATGAGGATGAGGCAGATCACGCCCGGGACCATATAGATCGAGCTCTTGAGTTCGGGATTGTACCAGACGCGCGGCTCGGGCAGGGCGATTCCCGCGGCCGTCTGAAAAAGGACCTGGGCGGCGATGTCCTGAGAGAATTTGGCCGTGATAAGCGAGACGTAACTCTGGATGATCGTGGCCGTGTTGGGCGCGGTGCCGTCCAGGATGCAGAGCAGGGGGGCCGATTTTCCGGCTTGCAGATCTCGCTCGAACTGGGCGGGAATGACGAGCGCGGTCTGGATGCGGCCGTCCCGGACGGCGGCGTCCACCTGCGTCGACGAATCGAGAGGCGTTCGGATGTTGAAGTATCCCGATTCCATGAAGCTCGCGATAAGCGAGCGGCTGGCCGGCGAATGGTCCTGATCGACGACCGCCAGGGTGATGTTCTTGACGTCAAAGGTCACGGCGAAACCGAACAGGATCAATTGGAGGACGGGCGCGACGAAGATGGGGATGAGCATGCGCTTGTCGCGGAACGTCTGGATGATCTCCTTGCGGAGAAGCGTCATCACGGTCCGAAACATGGCTACTCCAGCCTCAGCTTCATTTTCCGGGCGCAGAGCAGGACGATGACCAGGGCGAAGAGGGCCAGCGGCCCGGTCTCGGCCCAAAGGGCCCCCGGCCCGGTGCCCTTGAGGAAGATGGCCCGAATGATGGCCAGGTAGTAGCGGGCCGGGACGAGATAGGTGATGGTCCGGATGATCGGCGGCATGCTGGCGATGGGGAAAGCGAACCCGGACAGCAGATACGTCGGGAGCATGGTCGTCAGGATGGACAGGGTGAAGGCCAATTGCTGAGACTTGGCCACCACGGAGACGAGCAGCCCCTGGCCGAGTCCGCAGATGAGAAAGAGACAGGAAACCGCCAGGAGAAAGAGCAGATTTCCTTTGAGCGGGACGCGGAACAGGATCCGGCCGAAGAGGACGACCAGCGTCATCTGGACCAGGCCGAGCACGAAATAGGGCAGAAGCTTGCCCAGGACGATTTCGAACGGCCGGGCGGGGGTGGCGATCAGCTGTTCCATGGTCCCCGTCTCCCATTCGCGGGCCACGGTGAGCGAGGTCAGCATGACGGCCATGATCATCATGACCACGGCGATTACGCCGGGAACGACGAAATAGGAGTTCTTCAGGTCCGGGTTGTACCAGATCCGCGTGCGCAGATCGACGCCCGGCAACGAGGTCAACGTCCCGCCCTGGGCCTGGAGCCTGTGGAGAAGAATATTCCGGGAATAGGTCTGAATGATCTGGGACAGGTAGCCAATGGCGATGAGGGCCGAATTGCTGTCGCTGCCGTCGACAAGAAGCTGGACGGGTGCATTTTCCCCCTTGGCCAGGGCCTTGGCGAAGCCGCGCGGAAGGACCAGGAAAATGCGGGCCGTGCCGTCGTCGAGGGCCCGTACGGCGCCGCCGAAGTCGGCCGAGAGCATCTTGAGCTCGAAATAGCCGGTCGATGTGACCCGGGCGATCAGGTCGCGTCCGGCCGCCGAACCGTCCTGGTCGATGATCCCGACGGGCATGTGACGGACTTCGAGGGTGATGGCGTAGCCGAAGAGGAGCAGCATGATGACCGGCAGGCCGATGGCCAGGTAGAGGCTGCGCGGATCGCGCCGGATGTGGAGCGCCTCCTTGCGCATGAGGGGAACGATCCGGCTTTTCATAGGCCGGTCCTCCCGGCCCCCACGGCGGCGATGAAAACCTCCTCCAGCGGCGTATCATCCCGGCCGGTGAAGCGGAGCTTCAATTCGCGCGGCGTCCCCATGGCGGCGATGCGGCCGGCGAAGATGATGGCGATGCGGTGACAGCGCTCGACCTCGTCCATGTAGTGGGAGGTGACGAAGACCGTCGTCCCTTCTTCGGCCAGGGCGTAGATGAGGTCCCAGAAATCGCGGCGCGAGGCCGGGTCGACGCTGGCCGTCGGTTCGTCCAAAAAGAGGATTTCGGGATGATGGAGGATGGAACAGCCCAGGGCCAGACGCTGCTTCCAGCCGCCCGAGAGTTCGCGGGTCAGCGACCGCTCCCGGCCGACCAGCCCGGCCATGCGCAGGACCCAGGCCTTGCGTTCGGCCAGCGCGGACGGCGGCAGGCGGCGGATCCCGCCGTGGAAATCGATGTTCTCGCCCACGGTCAGGTCGCCGTAAAGGGTGAATTTCTGGGACATGTAGCCGATGATGCGCTTGACCGCGTCCGGCTCGCGGCCGATGTCGAAGCCGCCGACGCGCCCCGTCCCCGAGGTCGGCTGGAGGATGCCGCAGAGCATGCGGATGGTCGTCGACTTGCCCGCGCCGTTGGGCCCGAGGAAGCCGAAGATTTCGCCCTTGCCGACGTCGAACGAGACGCGGTCGACGGCCGTGAAGGCGCCGAACATCTTGGTCAGTTCCCGGACCTCGATGCGGACCGCGCTCATGTCCGCCACGACTCCCGTTTCTGCGACAGGGCCAGAAAGGCGTCCTCGAAGGAGGGGGCGATCTTCTTCAGGCCGTGGACGGCCACGCCCCGTTCGGCGAGGCGCCGGGCGATGGCGTCCAGATCTCCCGTCCCCTGAAGTACGATGTGAATGGTGTCGCCGAAGGGATGCACGCTCTTGACGCCCGGGCCATCGCGCAGGGCCTTGAGGGCGGGGGCGATCGGGGCGGCCAGCTCGGCGATTTCGTCGGTCATGGCGGCGATCACGGCGGCCGGGGCGTCGTACGCCAGGATGCGGCCTTCGAACATGAGGCCGACCTTGCGGCAGCGGGCGGCTTCGTCCATGTAGGGCGTAGTCATGATGATGGTCACGCTGTCCTTGTTGATCTGTCCCAACAGTTCCCAGAGTTCGCGCCGCGAGACCGGGTCCACACCCGTCGTCGGCTCGTCGAGAAAGAGGATTTTCGGGGTATGAAACAGATTGCAGGCCAAGGCCAGCTTCTTCTGCATGCCGCCCGAGAGTTGGCGGGCGAGGCGGTCCTGAAAGGGCCCCAGCGCGCTGAAATGAAGGAGCTCCTCCCGGCGCCGGATGAAAGCGGCCTTTCCCACCCCGTAGAGGTCGGCGAAGAATTTCAGGTTTTCGGCCACCGTCAGGTCGCCGTACAGGCTGAAGTGCTGGGGCATGTAGCCGATGATGTCCTTGATTTTCGCGCTCTGAGTGGCGACGTTGAGGCCGGCGATCGTCACCGATCCGCTCGTCGGCCGAAGCAGGCCGATGAAAAGGCGGAGCAGGGTCGATTTGCCGGCGCCGTCCGGCCCGATCAGGCCGGCGATTGTCCCCTCCTCGACGTCCAGGTCCAGGCCGTTCACGGCGGCCACGGGGCCGAACGACTTGGCCAGGTCCCGGGCTTGGAGAATGATCATCGGCCGGTCTCGCGGACCGTGTTCAGCGGCCCGCCGGCGTCAGGGCGATGGTTACGTCCACGGGCAAACCGGGCTTGAGCTCGCCCGCGGCGTTGTCCAGATACGATTTGACCATGTAGACGAGCTTCAGCCGCTCTTCCTTGGTCTGAATGTTCTTGGGGGCGAATTCGGCTTCCTGGGAAACGAAATCGACGTGGCCCTTGAAAATCTTACCCGGCAGGGCGTCGCAGACGACGGCTACGGCCCCGCCCATCCGGACGCGCCCCAAGTATCGTTCGGGTACGTAAGCCTTGACGTAGGTGCGGCTGAAGTCGATGAGGCTGAAGAGGATGGCCCCGGGAAGAGCCAGCTCGCCCTTCTCCACCTGGCGCGTCTGGACCAGGGCGTCGATGGGGGAGCGGACCTCGGTGTCCCGAAGGGCGCGGAGCAGGTAGTCCTGCTGGGCCTGGAGATTCTGGATCTCGGCCCGGACCATGTCGATCTCCTCTTTTTCCCGGCCCCGGACCGCCATGGCGTAGTTCTCCTGGGCGCTCTTGCTCTGCTCCTGGGCGGCCTTGAGGGCCAGGTCGGCTTTCTCCTTCTGGCTTTCGGAGACCGCACCCTGGGACAGGAGGCGGGCCAATCGCTCCTGGTCCTTGGCCGCGATCTCCAGCTGCTTGGCGGCGATTTCGACCTGGGTCTTGGCCATGGCGATCATTTCCTTCTTGCTGCCCATCTTGGCCAGATCGAGCTTGGATTGAGCCCCGGCCAAGCCGGCTTTAACTTGGTCGAGTTGGATGCGGATCCGTTCGTCGTCCAGGCGGCAAAGGAGGTCGCCCTTGCGCACGGGCTGTCCTTCCTGGACCAGGACTTCCCGGACCTCGCCCTGGACCTGGGCCCGGATGTCGGTTTGGACGGCCTCGATGAGCCCGGTCACCGGAAGCGAGGTGAGCTCGGTTTCGGCCTTGCGGCAATTGGAGAAAAGAAGAAGTCCTAGGGCCAGGGGATAGATCGAGGTTGGGATTCGGCGCATGGGCTTATTCCTCCGCGAGAGCCCATTATATCCAAAACGGGGTCGCGTCTACAGAATGCTGATATTCGCCGCGGTTCTTCGACGGCGGCCGGGGCCCCGGGCTTTGCCCGGGGGTCAACTTCCGCCGTACTCGCCCGTGGATAAAAGCCACGGGCGAGTGGCGAGCCGAAGGCTCGTCCCTTGATGATCCCGATTTTCTTTGGCAACCTTTTTGACGCGTTGCGCATCTTAGAGGATGAAGAGAGAAAAACGATGTCGTCCCCGGAGCTGATCTTGGAATTGAGCCGCCAAATGGTGGATAATCCCCCCATGGCCCCGGCCGGCGACGCCCCCGTCCCCCGATTCACCGCCCCCGATGCCTCGCTCGCCGCGCTCCTCGACCGCAGCAAGGACGGCGACACGGCGGCGATGGAGTCCATTTACCTTCGTTTCAAAGGGGCTTTCTACAACCTGGCCTACCGCTATGGAGGAGACCGGGCCACGGCCGAAGACCTCCTCCAGGACATCTTCATCAAGATTTTTACTCATATCGAGGACGTCCGCAGTCCGGAGATGTTTCCGGGCTGGGCCTATCGGATCGCCTTGAATTCCTGCTACAGCCATCTGCGGGAGAAAAAATCGAAAGCCCGTCAGACGATCTCCCTGACCGACTTGGGAGAGACGATCGGCGACGGCGGAACGGGGCGCGCCGAATCGGATCTGCGCAAACCCCTGGAAGAGGCCATCGCCGGGCTGCCGCGCCGGCTGAAGGAAGTCTTCCTCCTGCATGACGTTCAGGGATTCAAGCACGAAGAGATCGCCTCCATGCTCCGGATTGCCATGGGGACGTCCAAGTCCCAGCTCTTCAAGGCCCGGCTCAAGGTCCGGGATTACCTCAGGGCCCGCCGCATCGGGCCGGGAGAATGACCATGAAATGCGCGAAATTCCATAAAATGATCGGCGATATGCTGGAAGGCACGATCCGACCCCAGGACCGGGCCCGGCTGGAGGACCATTTGAAGTTCTGCCCCGAGTGCCGCGAGTTGGCCGGCGATTTTCAAAAGATCGCGGCCGAAGCCCGGGCCCTGCCGCAGGACGAGCCGGCCGACGACGTCTGGCCGGCGATTCGGGCGAACGTCGGACGGGCCCGGGACAATCGTCCGGCCCCGGCGTTCGCCCATCCCCGGTTCAAGTGGGCCTGGGCGGCCGGCTTCGTTTTCCTCGGTGTGGTCCTCGGCGTCGTCGTTGGACTCCGCCCCTGGAAAGCGGACGTCCCGACGGCGTTCACCGCCGACCAGAACCGGACCGTGGCCAAGCTGGAGGAAGCCGAAAGGCATTATCAATTGGCCATCCAGGCCATGACCGAGGCCTTGGGCCCGGCAAAAAACGGGCTCGATCCGCAGACGGCAGTCCTATTCAAGCGCGACCTCCAGGTCGTCGACGCGGCCATCGAGTCCTGCCGCAGCGCGCTTCGCCGCGTTCCCACGAACCTCGACGCCCGGGTTTTCCTGCTGGGCGCCTACCAAAAGAAGATCGAAGTTCTGAACG
>Ga0315275_10000684_pt1 | contig 28184 bp, 27 predicted proteins | sample YL17G03_0_MG_FD_205557 | JGI IMG/M metagenome (GOLD analysis project Ga0315275, IMG submission 205557) | Sediment microbial communities from Yellowstone Lake, YNP, Wyoming, USA - YL17G03_0 | ecosystem: Environmental > Aquatic > Freshwater > Lake > Sediment | place: USA: Wyoming | collected...
GTGGTCGGGCAGGTCACGTCTCCGCCTGCAGGCTGCGTGCATACGTTGTTGACGCACTTCTGGCCCTGGGCGCAGTCAGAGTCGGCGCAGCACTCGTAGCTGACGCACTGGTGGTTCTCTATCTTGCCGCAGCCGCACTGCACTTCCTCGCAGGTGCCTCCTGCGGTGCCTGCCGCCAGGGCGCAGTATTCGCCTGCACCGCAGTCTGAATCAGACCTGCATTCCGGCTCCACCGGCTTCTGCTTGCAGGTGTGGTCTTCGCAGATCTCACCCTGAGAGCAGTCGTTGTCAGAGCAGCATTCGTATTCCACGCACTGGTGGTCCCTGACCTCTCCGCACTCGCATGGCACATCAGCGCACTGGCTGTTCAGGCACTGTTGGGTGGTCGGGCACTGCTCGTCTGAGGTGCATCCCCCTGGCGCGCAGTCGCAGGCATGCAGTGTCGCCGTGTCTTCAGTGCGCGAGTATCCTGTTGCGGTCGCGACTATGTTGACCGTGCTGCCGCAGCTGTTATCGAAGCTGAATTTGCCTCCTGAATCCGTGTTACCTACGGCAATCATGGTCGTTCCGACGCTCGCTGTGACATGGGCGTCTGCCACCGGCCTGCCATCGGCCGAAACTGTCACCACGCTGTCCTGGCCGCAGACGCTCTCCAGGCTTATGTCGAGCGATTGCTCGCCAGCGCCTTCATCACCGCACTCCAATGGCGCAGCGAAGAGGCCGTACATGCCCAAGTAGGCACTGCTAGCCCCTGGCAATATGGCCGGGAATGGCAGGTATGTCGAAAGCCCTTCCACACTCACCTGGCCGTCTCCCCTGGTCTGGCCATCGCCATATACGCCACTCACATACATCCATGCGCCCGATATGTTTACGGAGAAGGTCTCCCCTGGGCCCGGTATCACTTCAGGTATCTCGATTCCGGTTGGTTGGAGCTGGTAAAGCGCCATGGTCTCGCTGTCATAGCATTCTGAAGGCGCCCACCAGGCAGTGAAGTTGTCTATCGGCACTCCATCATCCCGTCCATAGCCCTGGAAGTTCTGGAACGTCAGCACGGCGAGATACTGGTCCCTGTAGGGGGCCAGCTCCAAAGGTCCGGATGGGCCGTGTATCCTAGGCTCTTGCCAGTCGAACCGCACATCAATGTTGATGGTATCGCAGGAGTCGCACCAGCCGTTCTCGTCTACGTCGCCGAGGCATTCAAATGACTGCTGCTGGCTGCCGGTGAAGTACTGGTAGTAGTCGCAGATGCCGTCGCTATAATTGGCGTCAGCTGCGCGGGGGAAGCTGCAGAGCGCTTCGCCGTTCTCGCCCCATGTGCAGTAGTCCTCGCACTCGTAACCGTCATAGTCATAGCACGTCCATATACCCCTCACGTCCATGCAGTCTGTCGTGCACTCACGTCCACCGATGTATTCCTCGAACTGGAGCCTGCTCATGGCCGGCAGGTTGGTGTCGGTCAGCAGATAGGAGGCAGGACCATCGTTGTAGAAGCTGTCATTGACCGACACGGTCATGCCCGTGGATGATGTGCCTATCCGGTCATGGTTGAGATACCAGCTCTGCTGCTGCTCCATATCCAGATTCATTCCTCCGAGCAGGAAACCCAGCAGGTAGTCTGCCAGCTCAGTGCCCTGCAGGTATTCTGTGTACAGGGCGCCTTCGGGCGCGTGCATCATGAGCAGTAAAAATATATCCTCGTTTTGCGCATTCGACTGCATCAGCATAAGCGCGGTTATCCACTCAATGAAGTCCCTGCCGTTGTTGTATATCCTGGAGTTGGTGGTGTTCGTGAGGGTCCCCTCAGAGTTTACCATGTCGGCTGCATCAACCACGCCGAACAGCCGGTTCTCATAGATGTCCGAATTGATTATCTTCGGACCAGGGCCGTACGCGAACAGCATGCCGTAGGCATTGTCATGGACCTTCACGTTCGTGTAGGTCACCGGCAGCGAACCCAGGATGATTATCCCGCGCGATGTGGTTCCAATCTGGAGAACGCCGAAACCCATCGGAGTGAGGTCCAACAGGTTCACACGCGCGCCTGGCCCAGACTGGGAGAAGTATTGCATCAGCTCGCTGACGTTGCCGTAGTTGTTGTAGGACTGCAGGTTCGTGAGGTTGGAGCCCTGCGAGCCGACGAGGAAGTAGCCGGCGACGAAGTTGTTGTAGGCGCTGCCTCCAGTTATCACGGTTTGCGGGCTCTGATAGAGCCAGATGCCCTCCATGTTGTCATGCGAGACGACATCGGTGAGGGTGCTGCCCCCGCTGTATATCATCAAAAGGCCGTTGTTGTCCAGCGTGTCTGAACCGTCCACTGTCACGTCTTCAAGCACTGATTCCGGAGCGTTGCATAGTATGATTCCGGAGTAGGTGCCTGAAGGCACGGTCGTGGTGCCGTTGGCGAAGTATATGGGCCTGTTGCCTGAACCCGTCAGCCCGGTTATGGTGTTCTGGCAGGACATGGGGTCGAACTGCACCTGCAGGAAGCCCATCGGCCCGCCAGCCCACACATCCTCACCGCCCACGAAAAGGTCAGTGAATATGTTCTCCTGGGCAGTGTTGTTAATCAGCGTATTGTATATGCTCTGTATATTCAGGCCGACCAGGTTGTTGGTGGCCGTGTTGTTGTTGAAATAGGTATAGGCCTCCTGGAGATATCCGCCCATGTAGAAGCCGTTGCCACGGTTGTTGTCTGCAAGGTTGCCTGTGGCGACAATGTTGTAGCCTGCAGGTCCGGTCTGGGTGCCATAGTTCGTGCGGGAGCTGGCTCTGGCATGGATAAGCTCAAAGCCGGCACTATTGACGTCGTCCAGCGCGTTGTACTGCGCGAGGTTGTCGGTGACATAGCTTTCAGCGGCTTCGATGTAGAAGCCGGAATAGGAGTTGTTGTAGGCCCTGTTGTCTGATATGAGCGTATTGCCGCTGTTTGTGATGTAGATGCCGTACTCCTCAGAGTAGTCTTCACTGCCGTATACTGTGTTGCCGCTGACAACAGAGTCGTCATACATGGAGGTTATATAGATGCCATGCGAGCTGCTGCCGTTGACAAGATTGCCTGAGAGCACGCCGTCAGCATCTTCGAGGATTATGCCGTCCGTATAAGAGGCCGCTTCCGGTCTGCCCTCCACCTTGTTGTTGCTGATGTTGACTTCGATGGATGACTCCACGTTTATGCCGTTGAGGGGGTAGTAATAGTTGCCTGGTATGGAAACATTATTGTTCAGGACAGTGAGGCCAGTTGCCCGAGTGGCATAGATGCCAACATCGAAGTTGTAGAGCTTGCAGTTTCTTATGGTGATGTTGGTGAAGCCATAGAGGCCGTTGGTGCCTATGCCGGTGTTGGGGTTGCCGGAGTCAGAATCGTTTATGAAACGGCCCTGGCAGTCGAGCACCACATTGGATGTGTTGATGAGGATGCAGGTCTGATTGTTGTAGATGTTCGTGATGTCGCTGGCGAACATGTATGTACCCGCGGCGTTTATCGTCCTGCACGAATCAACCAGGATTACAATCGCGTGCACAGATCCACTCAGAAGAACTGCCAAAAGCAGCAATGTATAGAGTCTCATGTACTACAATTGACGAAGCCGCTTTAAAAACGTTTGCGGCGGGTGGTGGTTTTCAGCAACTTTAAATATGTTTTGGGACACTATCAACTTGCAAATTTTAGAGGTATATTCATGACAAAGGTAAGAATCAAGCTCAGCGGAGAGGACCCTGCGGCCCTCGACAACGTGGTCTCACAGATAAAGAACCTGTCGGACACCCTCAGCATGAAGTTCATAGGCCCGGTGAGGCTCCCCAGGAGGAAGATGGAGATTTCCTGCAGGCGGACGCCCTGCGGCGACGGCACTGACACCTACGAGCACTGGGAGAAGCGCGTCTTCAAGAGGCTCTGCGACGTGGAAGGCGATGAGAAGATGATAAAGCAGATCCTCAGGATAAAGGTGCCGACCAACGTCTTCGTCAAGATATTCCTGAGCTAACTTCTTCTCATGAAGTTCCTTTTCGACGAGATGCTGAAACGCACAGCATCCTGGTGCAGGATATTCGGGCTGGATGTCGAGTTCTTGTCAGGCAAGACGGACAGCGAACTGCTCGCGTATGCCGAAACCAACAAACTAATCTTCGTGACCCGCGATGTTGAGCTCGCCGCACGCTGCCGCAAACATGGTGTCGGTGTTGTTTTTGTCACGAGCGATAATCGCGAGGAGCAGATAGCCCAGATAGTGAAGGAGAGCGGGGCGAAGCTGTCGTTCCCAGAGGATACGCGGTGCCCGGACTGCAACGGCGCCTTGGCGGTGGTGGATGCCGCGAGCGTGAAAAGCGAGGTGCCTGAGAAGGTCGCATCGCGGGAAACGCGGTTCTGGCGCTGCGGGGCATGCCGCAAGGTCTATTGGGAGGGCGGACACTGGAAGAACATAACAAGGGTATATGACGAAGTCCGGGGATTGCTCGGAAGCGCTATATAATAGATATAAAAAAGCGACTGTTGATTATCTAAAACACGATTTGTATAGTATCATCAACTTAGGTGGATTCATGGGTGCAAAGCCGAGAAAATGGAAATCTGCTCGAACTTCGTTCGGGTCCTTCCATTTTCTGTGAGGAATTCACGAGGTAATGTTATGGGTGCTAAACCAAGAAAATGGAAGAAGAAAAACAGGATGCGCTGGAAATGGGTCAAGAAGAAGAGGAAACGGCTCAAGCGCAAGATGAAGAGAAGGGTAGGCGAACTCTGATATCGCCATCCGCGCGCTGATTGGCCATCCGTGGCCGTTCATTTCATTATTTTCTTGTACTCTTCCGCAGTGGCTTCGGCCGGCGGGCCGGAATAGTCGCATTTCGGGCAGGTGATGTTCACACCCGGGCCTTCCGCCCGCCAGTCGCTGCTGCCGCCCGAAGAGAAGAAGTCCTTGGCCTCGAGCCGGTTTTTGCACCTCGGACAGAATGGTATTTTCTTTGGTGCCATGGGAGAGCGTTCGAGGTAAAGGTTTTTAAAAAGACGGGAACATAGTCTTGGGTACCCGACATCACTACTCAAGATGGACAATGTGAGCCGGAATAGTATCCGTCTCGCATTGTCGAGTAGGAGGGCTTCATTATGGACAAGAAGAAACTGGTAGAGGCCATCAACAAGGCCCTGGAAGACAAAGGGAAGAAGAAATTCAAGCAGAGCGTAGAGCTAATAATAAACATGCGCGGCATAGACTTCGCGAAGAGCGAGAACAGGCTCAACATCGACATCGTCCTTCCAAGAGGCAAGGGCGGCAAGGAGCTGAAGTCTGCGGTCTTCGCCGATGGCAACATGGCGGACGAGGCCAGAAGGGCCAAGGCGGACCTCATAATCACGCCCAACGACATCCCAGCCTACGCCGAGTCGACCAGGCTTTCAGACCTGGCTGACAACTATTTCATGCTCGCCCAGCCCAACCTGATGGGTGTTGTGGCCAAATCCATGGGCCAGGTGCTCGGCAAGAAAGGCAAGCTGCCCAGGCCCATAACCGGCAACATCGCAGAGCTGCTGGAGAGGTCCAAGAAGACCGTGAAGATAGCGTCCAGGGGCAGGTACCTGCCTGTGGCCCAGGCGCTCATCGGCACAGAGGCCATGTCATTGGATGACCTGGTCGAGAATGCCGAGGCGGTGTATGATGCAGTAAAGAACAAGGTCAACGAGGGCAACATCAAGTCGGTGTATGTCAAGCTGACCATGGGCAGGCCCGCGAGGGCAGTATAGGTGACCATATGGCTTACAAGGCAGATGCTAACAGGAAATCCATGAAGAAGAAGGTGGAGCAGGTCCAGACCGCGGTCGCGGACATGAAGAAGTACAAGACGGTCATCATGCTGGACCTCAGGAAGCTGCCGGACGCGCTCCTGCAGTCGCTGAGAAGGAAGGTCAGGCAGGACGGCGGCCAGATGCTTGTGCTCAAGAAGCCGGTGGTCAGCAGGGTGCTCCAGGCCAACAAGAAGCTCTCGGCGAAGGTTTCCGAGTGCGACAAGCCGGTGGCGCTCATATACACCAACAAGTCCGCCTACGAGATGAACACGTTCTTCAAGCAGCACAAGAAGAGGAGGGCGGCCAAGCTGGGAGATGTGGCCATTGCCGACATCGTGGTGCCTGAAGGCGAGACAGACCTTCCGCCAGGACCGGCGCTCTCAGAGCTCAAGGCAGGAGGGGTGAACGTCCAGATAAAGGGCGGCAAGATAGTGGTCTCCAAGGAGAGCACCGTGGCCAAGGCAGGCGAGAAGCTCACCATGCCAAAGATCAAGGCGCTCCAGACCCTGAGTGTCATGCCGTTCGAGATCATGGCGAACATGATATTCGGCTATGACGGCGAGTATATCTACGCCAAGGAGCTGCTGGACATCGGCGACACCATAAATGCCGATGTGACCGCAGGGTTCTCCCAGGCCATGAACCTCTCGCTGAACCTGAGCTATCCCACAAGCCAGAACATAAGCGTCCTGCTGGGCGATGCGTTCAAGCAGTCGGTGAATCTCTCACTGAACGGGAACATATACTCATCAAGCTCCATGGAGCAGCTTCTCGGCTCTGCCGTAAGGCAGGGCTTGGCTCTGGAGAGCTTGGGAAAGAAATGATACAACAAGAGGTGTATTGAATGACGAAAGTAGACCCATATTTGCATGCCGTGCTCGTGTTGCACGGTGCTGGCAAGGAAGTCAGCAAGGAAGGCATAGTAGCCGTAGTGAAAGCGAGCGGCGCAGAGGTCGATGAGGCCCGCGCGAAAGTGCTCGCCGAGGCGGTGAAGGGCGTGAACTTCGAGGACATGCTCAAGCAGTCCATGATGGTCGCTGCCCCTGCAGCCGCTGCGGCCCCTGCGGCTGAAGCCAAGAAGGAAGAGAAGAAAGAGGACGAAGGCAAGAGGGAAGAGCAGGCCGCTGAGGGTCTCGCTTCACTGTTCGGCTGAAAGCCGGACAGCTGGTGGCTGGAGGCCACCGGATGTTCGGTTAGCCGCGCTAACGTCTGTTCTTTTTTCTTTTTATCTTTTATTTTTTTCGTCTATCATTTTCCCTTTTTCGCACTTATCCCTATTCCTGCCCCGCAGCCGTTTGAAAACCTATTTATATTTAGCACCTGTTAGTAGGACATATGCACAGGTCCGTGAAGGCGACAGTAAGGGACATAAAATCTCTGAAGATACAGGGCGCCCGCAATGTGGCCAAGTCCGCGCTGGATGCGCTGGCAGATGCGGCCAGGGATTCGAAAGCCAAAAGCGGGGCCTCGTTCTGCAAGGAGATTTCCGAAGCGGCGGAGGTGCTCTCGCTCAGCAGGCCGACCGAGCCCATGATGCGCAACACGCTGGACGAGGCCGTGCGCTTCGCGGCATCCGCAGCCAAGAAAGAGAGGTCCGTGGCAGAGCTGAGGAGGCAGCTGGTCATCCATGAGAAGGACGTCCTCAGGAGGCTGGATGAGGATGCCATGAGGCTGGCTGAATACGGAGCCAGGATGATTCCGGACGGCGGCCTTGTGCTCACCCATTGCCATTCCTCGACTTCAACCCGGGTTCTGATAAAGGCGAAAACGCTCCGCAAGAGATTCTCTGTGGTCGCGTTCGAGACCAGGCCGAGGTTCCAGGGCAGGGTGACCGCGGCTGAGCTGGCCAAGGCAGGCATAGACGTCACCCTCTCGGTTGACGGCGGCATGAACATGTTCATGAAGAAGGCAGACATAGTCATAGTCGGAGCGGATTCGGTGACATCGCGCGGCGACCTGATAAACAAGATAGGCACCTCCACGCTGGCGCACATCGCCAGGCTGAACGACGTTTCGTTCTACAGCGCGGCCGAGCTGTTCAAGTACAGCTCCATGACGATATTTGGGACACGGGAGAAGATAGAGGAGCGCGACCCGAAGGAGGTCTGGGACAGGCCGCCGAAAGGGGTGAAGGTGCGGAATCCTGCGTTCGAGGCCACCGCGGCCAAATACATCAACGGCTACATCACCGAGGTGGGCGTGATACCGCCGCAGTCGTTCTTCACCATGGCGACCCAGAAGCTGGGCATAAAGCTCTACGAATAATCACGAGGGATCATGATGGCTGAATATGTGGAAAGGCAGGTCAAGAAGGTCGATGTCTGGAAACTGAAGACATATGTCTGCAAGGTCAAGCCCATAGACATTTTCACTGGCAAAAACATCATAGTGCTCAACAAGACCGAGGCCCAGGAGCACGATATCTATTCAGGCTACCGGACCGAGCTCAGGCATGACAACAAGAGCGCAGTGGTCATAGTGGATGTGAGCGAGGAGATAGTGGAGCCCGGCGAAGTGGGCGTGTTCAGGGACCTGGCGACCTGGCACAAGCTCAAGAAGGGAGATAGCGTCGAGATAGTCCACATGGACAGACCAGAGTCCATAGGCTACATAAAGAAGAAGCTGGACAAAGGCATGCTCACCGACAAGGAGATACATACCATCGTCAATGAGATAATGCAGGACAAGCTGAGCGAGATAGAGACATCGGCGTGGATAGTCGGCGCCTATATCAACGGGCTCTCGGATGACGAGATAATCGCCCTGGCCCATGCGACAGTGGAGTCAGGCGACCAGCTCAACCTGGGCAAGCACCCCATCGTGGACAAGCACTGCATCGGCGGGGTGGCCGGAAACAGGACTACCATGGTGATGGTACCGATAATAGCGGCCGCCGGCCTTTACATACCCAAGACGTCGTCACGCTCCATAACGTCAGCCTCAGGCACCGCGGACACGATGGAGGTCCTGAGCAACGTCATCTTCTCCATAGACGAGCTGCGCTCCATCGTGCTCAAGGCTAAGGGAGCCATAGTCTGGGGCGGCGGCATGAGGTTGGCTCCGGTGGATGACAAGCTCATCAGGGTGAGGCACCCCCTCAGCCTGGACCCGGAGGGCATGCTGCTGGCCAGCATACTCGGCAAGAAGAAGAGCGTGGGCGCTGAGAACATCATAATAGACATACCCGTGGGGCGGGGCGTCAAGGTGCCCTATGTGGAGCGCGGAAACGAGCTGGCCAAGCACTTCATACGCATCGGCGAGAGGATGGGCATGAGGATAGAGGCGCTGATAACAGACGGCGCAGAGCCGGTGGGCAACGGCGTCGGGCCTGCGCTGGAATGCATAGACGTGCTCGAGGTCCTGCAGGGTCGCGGCCCCGACGACCTGAGGCACAAGAGCCTGCTCATGTCCGGCAAGCTGCTGGAGCTGAGCGGCAGGGTGGAGAAGGGCAAGGGATACGGTGTCGCCGAAGGGCTCGTCGCAAGCGGCAAGGCGATGGCGAAATTCACGGAAATCATCGAGCTGCAAGGCGGCAATCCGAAGGTCAAGGTGTCCGACATAGGGATCGGCTCCTGCACGCATACCGTGACATCTGAGGTGGCAGGCAGCATATTCCACATAGACAACAAGACCATGTCCAAGCTGGCCAGAATAGCCGGGGCCCCGCGCGACAAGGGCGCCGGAGTGCTGGTGCACAGGATACGGGGTGACAGGGTGGAAATAGGCGACAAGATGTTCACCCTCTTTGCCGAGAGCGAGGCGAAGCTCGACTTCGCCATCAAGGCGCTCAAGGACCTGGAGCCCATAGAGATGAGGAAGATGCTGCTGGGCGAAGTCAAATAGCGCGATACGGAATGGACAAAACCAAGAACTTCCCGCGCGCGCCCGAGCGGATGGAATGGGGAGTTTTTGTTCCGGGACGGGAGCGAGCGCAGTTTTTGATTACCATTTCCTGAACGGTATGAAGGTCCTGGTGTCAGCGACGCTCTTCAGCTTCCGTATACTATCTATCTTCCTGTCAACCTCTTCCAGGCTGGCACCCTCCAGTATGGCGCAGCCGTCGTATTCGCCGGATATCTCGTAGGCCTCGCTGGCAAGGCCCGCGGATGATAGCTCGGCCATCATCTTCTTGGTCGCGCCCCTGGCTTTCAGCATGACGATACCGTAGGATGCGCCCCCAGACGTCTCTATGGTGAAGCGGCGGATGACGCCGCCCTTGACAAGATGCTCTATGCGGTTCCTGACCGCGCCCTCTGTGAGCCCGACGGCCCTGGCCATCTCGACATTGGACGTCCTGGCGTCCCTCCTGAGCATGCTTAGTATCTTCTCGTCCTTGTCGTCCAGCTTCATGCCATTAGGTCGGCGCCAAACGATATAAGGTTTGCGATTTTCGTAATATACGATATTCGTAGTACTTATTTGTTTCTATTACGTTTTTCGTAAGCAAATTACGATATATTTAAAAAATGAACGGTGCACAGATAGTGCATTCGCAATCACACAGAATGATTGCTAGGAGGGAATGATCATGGAACCGATAATAGAACATATCGCGGACGCAGCAGGCATCCGCACCATCAGGGTGGCATACGCCATGTCCACCAGGGAGTTCGCCAAGGAAGAGCCCATGCAGCTTGACGACGGCACCGATGTGACCGCAGGCCACCGGGGAAGCCTGCCGGGCCTCCTGGGTAACCTTGACAGGTACAACAGGGCGCAGGGCACCTGGAGGACCGCGCCGGACATAACGGTCGGGCTCATAGTCGTGGACGACAACGTTCCTGAGAGGGACTTCAGCGACCTCAGCATACCGATACATGTGGAGCCTTCATCGGCCTTCGCATCCATCAAGGTGCCAAGAAGCGGGGACCCTGCGGAGAGGATGACCGCCATCCAGAGGAAAGCGCAGGCCAAAATCGAGTACGAGCAGAGGCTGCTCGGCGTGCTCCGTGCTTACGAGATAGACATCGTGGTGGCTGACAGGTACATGCGCGTATTGAGCGATGCGTTCCTGCAAGAATACCTGGGGCTCGCGCTTAACACCCATCCGGCGAGGCTGCCGGGCCTGGAGGGGAAAACGCCGACCAGGGATGCGATGGAACGCGCCCTGCGCACCGGATACCGCTACCATGGCAACACATTCCACATAGTGGACAACCAGATAGACCACGGCCCGCCGCTCACCCAGGAAGAGGTGACCCCGATATATCCGAAAAGCGACACGCTGGCCATGCTCAGGAGAAGGAACCGTGAGAATGAGACCCAGAACATATGCGCAGGGCTGGTCGGATACCTCCGCGACCCGCAGGTGCACTCCCTCATAGCGCTCCACAGGAGGCTGGCGCAGGCAAACGGGGACCGGGAAACGGTACTTAGGACCATGGCGGGACTCAGGGAGGACATAATCCATGGATACAGGAGGCTGTTCAGCCTCAACCTGGAGATGCAGAAAAAAGAACCATGTCCAGAAGGCACATACAAATATAACGCCTTCATGCTAAAAGATAGGATAGGCCAAAAGGCGGAAGCGGCCAGGCGCGAGGCGAGGCCGAGGGCGCCTATGATGAGGGCGTTATGATGGACGCTATTGCATTGCTTGGGAAACTGGTATCGTTCAATTCGGTCTTCCCGGAAGAGGAAGCCATGGCGCGCTTCCTTGCCGGCCAGCTCGACCGGCTCGGCTTCCAGGTCCAGATGCAGGAGTTCGCTTCCGAGAGGTACAATGTGCTGGCCACGCGCGGGAAGGGCAGTGCGCCAGTTCTCCTGTACGGCCATATGGACACGGTCCCGCCCTATGGATATGAGAGGTTGAGACGCAGCCCATTCCACATGGAAGAACGCGATGGGAAGCTCTACGGCCTCGGTACCTATGACATGAAGGCAGGCCTGGCCGCGATAATCAAAGCCCTGGAGGCTGTGCCCCAGGACCGGCCGCTCAAGGTGATGTTCGTGAGCGATGAGGAGGCTGATTCCGCAGGATGCCATGCGGCCGTGCAGAGCGGCTTCCTGGATGGAGTGGCCTTCGCGCTGTCCACCGAGATGTCGGACATAAGCGACATTGATCAGAAGGCACGGACCGTCGCCCTCGGAAGGAGGGGCAGGGCGCAATACGAGATAGACGTCCCGGGCCGGAGCGCCCATGCGGCCAGGATGGATGATGGCATATCCGCAGTGAGCGAAGCGTCAAAGCTCGCCATAGCCATAGAGAAGATGAATGCCGCACTGCCTGCGCATCCGCTGCTGTCGAGAGGCGACATGTTCGTCAGGAAGATGTTCTCGGAAAGCGTCTCGCTTTCCCTGCCTAGCCAGGCGTCCCTGACCGTGGACAGGCACCTGGTGCTTCCTGAGGATGCTGAGAACACCGCAGATGACATGCAGAAGAGGATAGACAAGCTCTATGACGACGGGGTTTTGCAGGAGGTAGATGGGAGGAAGGCGAGCGTGAGGCTCGTGCCGCGCCATGTGCCGTATATGCTGCCTTATACCGTATCCCCGGATAACAGATATGTGAGGAAACTGGATTCTGCCATAGAGAAGACGCTGAAGACCAAGGCAAAGCACAATTACGGGCTCACTGTGGCTGACGAGAACATGATAGCCATGCAGGGTGTGCCTGTAGTTACCTATGGGCCGATAGGCGGCGGGGAGCACACTTCGGGCGAGTGGGTTTCCAGGAAGAGCTACCTTGAGATGATAAAGGTATTGGAGAATTTCCTCTCATGAGAATGGTTTAATAAGCCCGCGCGGGAGGAAGAATCATGAAATCGTTCTTACTCTTCATTATACTCGGATTGCTCGTCGTGGGATGTATCCAGACAGCTCCGCCTGGAAACAACACCACAATCACGCCGCCCGGCAATAACACCACTGCGATTCCGCCAGGCTATGAGGTGAAGGACTTCTGCAAGAGCGACGGCGACTGCGTGCGGCTCAACAGATGCTGCGACTGCGGCCTCGGCGAGTATGTGAACGCGTATAACCAGCAGAATCCCGAATGCACCGGCCCGCAATGCATGTGCCCCATAGCCCTGTCAAAAGGCGTGTGCCAGGACAACAAGTGTGTCGCAGTGGCTGCGGAGCCGGAATCAGACGTATCTTCTGGATGATTATTTCCGCAAACCGGCAAGAAAATAGGCGTCATCTGCAGTTGTCAAGGATTTTCGAGCACCCTGCCGCGACGCAGGTGTTATACTGCCAATTGCACTGGGCGTAATCATAGCCGCTGTAGGAGTAGGAGTTCAGGGCCACCGGGCACTCGCTGCAGCTCGCGTAATATCTGGTCTGGCCCGAACCGCTTCCGCTCGAACCGCCGCCTGAAGTGGAAGTAGGCACGCAGTCTATGTCACCACAGATGTCGTCATAAACGCACGCCTCCCCGAGGGAACATGTCCTGCACTTGCCGGCATGGCTGCCGCCGTCTGAGTTCGGGCAGTAGCCGCAGAGCACCTTGTCCAACATGGGCGGGCAGTAGCCGTCGCCTCCAGGTTTGCTCGCGATTTGCTGCAGGCCGAAGAAAAGAAGGACCATGACCCCGATTATCGCCAATCCGGCCAATAATCCAGTCACAAGCTCGGAATCCATCAGGCCCATGCGTTCCACTGCTTCTTGAACATATTAATATGTTTGGACGCTGTCCGGGTGCGCTCCCGCAGAGGATGTGAACTACCCACGGCTAACCTAGAGAGCTTTGCTCTCTGGGTTCCAGCGGCCAAAGGCCGCTAGAAAGCCGTGGGCTTCCTGTTTCATTGAAGATAATTGCCCGTTATATCCATAACGGGTAGAGTTACCCTCTCCACAGGCTTGACCTTCCGCAGTTCCTACGGTAGCCCTATTGAGTATGTTTATCGCCGCATTGAGGTCCCTATGCATCTCTGCCCCGCAAGGACAGGAATGCCACCTCTCACCAAGCGCTTTCTTATGTATCTGACCGCAGCTGCTGCACATCGACGTGGTATGGGCAGGATTGACAAGCACGACTTCGCAACCAGCTTCTTCCGCTTTGTATGCGAGCATGCTTGAGAACTCTGCCCAGCTGCAATCCAATACATGTTTTGCAAGGAATCCTCTGGCCAAACCAGCAACATTGAGGTTTTCCAATGCAAGAAAAGAATATGAGTTTACCAATTGACGCGTTGTTTTGTGGAGAAAATCCCTTCTTTTGTTCGCAAGCTTTTCATATGCGATTGCAGCCTTTAGACGGGTTTTTCTCCGGTTTTCGCTGCCTTTCTTTTTTCTAGCTGTCTGACGCTGGGCACCCTTCAGTTTCTGCTCTGCCTGCTTCAGATTCCTGGGATTTTCAATGAATGACCCATCACTGAGGTAGGCAAAGGATTCTATGCCCAGGTCAACCCCGACTGCCGGACCGGCTTTCTTCTGGGATATTGGTTCCTCCATCTCAGAAGTGAAAATAGCGAACCATTTTCCTGAAGGCATTTTCTTTATCGTCAGAGTTTTGATTTCTCCTATGATATCCCTGTGTTTTTTGATTGGTATGCTTCCGATGCTGGAAAGCGCAAGACGTTCGCCCAGCTTGAAACCGAATTGAGGGTAGGTGAAGGATTTCATGCGTTCAATGGGTTTGAACCTGGGGAAACCAGCTTTGCTGCCGGCATTCTTTTTGAGAAATATGCCGCGAAGACTTTTCGCCAGTCGGTCAGCGATATCCTGGGCTACCTGCGAGAAGATGTGGGTTTCTTTTGCCTTTAGATAGAGCTGTTTTCTTGTTGGGAATTTTCCTGTTTCCTTATGACATGCTTTTGTATATTCAAGAAGGAAATTCCAAAGATTCTTGCATTCATACAGGTAACTGTCAAGGCTCTGCTGGTGAGTTTTGGAAGGATATAATCTGTAGCGCCATGCCCTATTCATCCCCATGGCAAAAACGAATGCGTTGCCTGTTTATAAGCATGTGCAGACCCCATTTCCTAGGCCCTTTCATGTCGTGATTGACGATTCAATCACGATCATGCTCATGGACGGAACGCCATCCATGACATCCAACGGCTGACGCCGTGCCTTAGGCTTCGCTCAGGATGGATTTCCCGGGCCTAACACATTTAAACATGGAAGACGAAGACACGCCATGGCCATATTCGAGAAACCGGGAGCTTTCGCCAGGCAGATTGTCTTCTATATCAAGAATGACAATTACCCGAGCGCCTATTCCCTGTCCGCTGAGTTCGCCCAGAAATTCCAGGACGAGATGATGGCCCATTTCCTGCTGGCGAAGTCCGCCTATTGGCTGGGCAAATACAGCGAGACCGCGATCGAGGCCAGGAAGGCGTTCAACCTGTCCAAGAACCCTGATGATTCATTGGCCTGCGCCATCCTTGCGAGCACAGGCTATTACGAGATGAAGGAATACACCAAGGGCCATGAGATCCTGAGGCTCATGGAGAAGACCCAGAAAAGCGAGGAGCTGGAGACCATGCTGTTCATCTTTTCGCTGGCTCTGAAAGATGCTACAGAGGCGGCCGAGCACATGGAAGAGTTGTACAAGCTGAATGATAAGACCGCCCAGGATATCATCGCGAAATTCCTGAGATGATAATCCGGCCTTTGTTTAACTTTCCTGCGTCTCCTGGGGCCGCTTCCTTTGCACCTTTATGACCGGTATCTCTTCCACAGGCTTTGCCACCGGTATGGGTTCCTCCCTGACCGGCTTTGCCACAGGCGCTTCTTGCACTGGCTTGGCGACAGGCGCTTCCTGCACCGGCTGGGCTATGGGCAGTGGTTTCTGCTCCACCTGCTGCCCCCTGCCCTGGGCATCGTAAGAAGCCCGGATTTGGGGTGCTGGGTAGGCCTTCCTGACCTCTTCCCGCGGAAGCGTTTTTGCGGTCGGCACCTGTTCTGCAGGAAGCGCCTTGGCTGTGGGCACCTCGGGGACTACCTGGGCGACCGGATATATGTTTTTCTCTTTCATCCGGCCTTCAAGCTGCTTACGCACACTCTCCTGTATGTCCTTAGGGGTGGCCATCATGGCGGCCCGGTTCACGACCTGATTCACCTCGAGGTTCAGCTTCACGAACTGCGGTCCCATGACATCCACGTATTTGGCGAGCTGGGAGGTGGCTATGTCTATTTTCTGCTCCTTGCTTAGCATTTCTGTCGGAACTTTTTGCTGTTCGGCTGACATGATTATACTTTCGGGCGATTGTGATTAAATAACGGACGGGCAGGGGCTAAGTTTATAAGACGTTCTCAGGGATATTAGTCCATCCCGTCGTAGCTCAATCGGGCTTTTGCGAAAAGGCCCGGGGCAACGGTAGAGCGGCCGGCTGTAGCTTTGGATTGCTCGATTCTTACGAGCGGATACCGGCAGGTTGCTTGTTCAAACGCGCGACAGTGCCGATATATGGCGATGGAACGCGGAACATATCAGGCCGACGGGATTTTCTATTTACTTTATTTAACCTCTTTTTACCACTAATATTAAAAAGCCTTCCATACAAGTATAATGCTGACTGTGGTCACCATGCAAAACCTGACGTTTGCCAACCTTGCGATTACCATACAGAACCAGAAAGCCGACCGGATGGTGAAGGGGGCGTCGCCAGGCGAAGAGAAGGTCGTGCTGAATATAGACCCGCGCATACTCGATTATCTTTCCACGACCGGATGCGTCAGGCTCAGGCTGTTATGCAGGGAGGGCAGCTCGATCATGCTGAGCCTGAAAAAGAAAGGCCACGAGGCGCTTGGAGGCGGCGAATATAGGGATTGGTTCCTGACCATGTCGCTCGACCGCGAGGATATCCTCAGCTGCATAGACCGTGGCCGGGAGTTCATATTCTACAACGAAGAGCATCAAAAAGCAGTTTATTTCCGGGTAGCCGCGGTTTCACCGGACCTTTGGCTCGGCGACATGAAGCCCCTGTGCGAACGCCTCCAGTAGCTTATTGCATGGTTTCGTAAAAAGAGACGGCTTCGAGCGACGGGATTCTTCTTCTGCGGTGCCGTTTAAAGTGGTAATTTGGAAAGCTTTAAGAATGATTTCCGGCTAACACAATCTGACATGGCACTAAACCTTGGGGAGATAAGATCCAGGCGGGACCAGATGACGCAGGGCATAGTCAGCGGACTGAAAGACAGGTCAAGATACTCGCTCAACAGGGCGGTATTCACAGAAAAATCCGCCGGCAAGAAATCCTTGTTTGAACACCGGCTTTTTGAAGAGGGGAAGCAGCTGGCAAAAGCGCAGACAAACGCCGAACTGCCGGCAGACGTAAGGCCGTTGGAGATTCCGTCTTTCATCGGAAGAAAAACGATAGAGATATACCAGTGCACGCTTGAAGAGCTCTGCCAGCCAGGAGAAAGAGCGTCAGAGTACGAAGAGACGGCAAAACTCGATGCCGGCAACATACTGCTTTACAAACAACGGATAACGTGGATAGGAATCTGCGTTGCAGAAGCAAAAATACAGCAAACACCGGCGATACTGTCTTTAGAATCGTATGACGAGATAAGAGAACGCATGGTCGTCCCTGAGATAGAAAAAAAAGTCATAGGGGCTGCATTGGCGATTGCGGTACAATACGGACTAGACAGGCTGGAACCCGTAGAAAGATTCTTCAGCGATATAATGCGCCTGACTGTTTGCGTCGAGATACTGTACGTAGGGCACAGAAAAGCGTCAGCTAAGCCATAACTGCCCGGTGCATCAGGAAAGTATGATTGTGCGGTTGCCGCATACGAAAATGCGGTGCTCTATGAATATCTTACACTTCCCCTGCAGCCCTTTGCACCACTTCGCTTAGTGCAGGGTGGATGTGCACCGTGTTCGTTATGTCGGTCAGCTTGCCGCTGCCTGCCTTCATGGCGACAAGCACCTCGTGCAACAAGGTTGAGGCCTCAGGCCCGATGATATGGCAGGCCAGGATTTTGCCCTCATAATCAGCGATGAACTTGACGAAACCCTCTTCCTCCGCCATGGCCGCGCCCATGCCTGTGCCGCTGTACTTGTATTTGCCGACCATGTAGTCCTCGTTCTTGGCCTTGAGCTCCTGCTCGGTAGGCCCTACGCCTGCGATTTGCGGGTGCGAGAAGACCGCATGGGGCATCGCAGTGTAATCCACAGGGTGGCGGTGCTCAGACGTGATGAGGGCGATGGTGACGTATTCGGCCTCGAGGTTGGCGGAGTGCTTGAACAGGTACTTGCCTGCGATGTCGCCTATGGCCCAGATGCCAGGAACGTTGGTCTCCATGTACTCGTTGGTGGTTATGTAGCCGTGCTCATTGACAGCCACGCCGCTTTTCTGGACGTTGAGCGTGTCGGTGTTGGGTGTGCGACCGGTCGCTATGAGCAGGTGGGTTCCCTCATAGGAAGCGCCATCCGCAGTATGGACGACTATCGTCTTGTCTTTCTTCTCCACGCTCTTGACCGTGGATTTCAGCTTCACGGTGTATTGTTTTGAGAACAGTTCCGTGAATTTCAGGCTGATTTCCTCGTCCTCGTCAGGGAGGAGCCGGACATTCCTCTGGAGGATGGTGATTTCAGAGCCCATGGAGCCGAAGAAATGGGCCAATTCGCAGGCGATATAGCCGCCGCCTATGATTATGAGCTTCTTTGGCAGGGTTTTCACCCTCAATGCCTCGTCGCTGGTCATGTAGCGGACCTTGTCGAGGCCGTCTATGGGCGGGATGGATGGTCTGGTGCCTGCTGCGATGATGATTTTCTCTGCGGTTATCTCTTCCTTGCCGACCTTGAGCGTCTTAGGGCCTGTGAATTTGGCACGGACCTTGAAAAGCGTCAGTTTGCTCTTCTTTATCGCCTCTTCTATGTGCTGGGCGTCTTGGTCAACAACACGGGCGCGTGCCATGACGGCCTTGAAGTCTATCTTGGGTTTCTTGGCCTTTATGCCGAACAGGTGCGCATTCTTGATTGTCTGGACGACATCTGCGCTGTGGATGAGTATCTTTGTCGGTATGCAGCCACGGTTGAGGCAGGTGCCGCCGAGCGGACCTTCCTCCACGATGGCGACAGACATGCCACGGGCTGATGCAGCGTTGGCGATGTCCAATCCTGAGCCTGAACCTATGACGATGAGGTCGAACTTCATGGAGTGATAACGGAAAACAGGAATAAAAACGGATTGGGCACAGAAACAAAAAACAAAAACCAAAAAATAAAGCGCTCGGACCTCGCGAGAGCGCAAGTTACGGAACGGAATATGCGAGCGGATTGTTGGAAGGTGTTTGTTTTTCACATGAAAAGCGCCTTTATCGGGAACAGCGGGTCTGTGAGCTTCTTGTAGTCTTCTGTGTCGAGCAGGGAGTCGGTTATCGCATCCCTGACGTACTTGCTCTTCTTTGCCCGGCCAATCAGGAAATCAGTCAGGAACGCGCTGGTCGCCATCCTCTGCAGCCGGTAATTCATCTTCACCTGCCTGGCTATGGCCGCGTTCAGGTCCGCATCATACCTGGAAAGCGATTTCTCAGAGAAATCGTTCTCCTTGAACGCTGCGAGGATGGTTTTCGCAGCCAGCTTGCCGCTCGTGAGCGCATTGCCGATGCCTTCACCCATGAACGGGTCTATGAGCGAGGCGGTGTCGCCCACGAGGACGTAGCCGTTGCCCGCTGCCTTGGGTTTCTTGGTATTGACCGGAAGAAGCCAGCTCTTCAAATCGCTGATGCGCTTGGAATTAGCGAACCGGTCTTTGAACACTGGGTTCTTGGCTATCGTATCGTTGAGGATGCTGCTCAGATTGGCTTTCTTCTTCTTGACGTCGCTGACAAGCATGGCCAGCCCGACATTGGCTCTTTTTCCAGGCAGAGGGAATATCCAGAAATAGCCTGGCAACGCCTCTTTTATGAAGTGTATCTCTATCCTGTCCGCCATCCCTTCCACGTTATCGTAATAAGCGCGGATACCTGCGAACTGGTGATCCTCAGCCTGGTTGTTCACGCCGAGCTTCCTTGCGGTCATGCCAGCGGCCCCGTCAGCGCAGACAACGACCTTGGCCTGGAATTCCATGGGCTTGCCTTCATAGTTCCCTTTCACGCCCACGATGGCATCGCCATTTCTTATGAAATCCTCTGCGAAGAAGCCCTCCATGGTCTTCGCGCACAGCGATTTCGCATTCTGGAAAAGGAAATTGTCGAAGACCTCACGGCGGCAGACGAAGCCAGGAGGAAAGCCGTCGGCGCGCTTTGCCGCTATCGGAACAGTGGTACCGTTCGGGGATGAGAATGTGACGCCGTACATGTCGGCATGCTCGATGGACTTCACATTATCCAGAAGGCCGAGCTCTTTCAGCACGCCAACGGAACTGCCGCTGATGCCGTCCCCGCAGGTCTTGTCCCTTGGGAACTTCGCACGGTCAAGGAGAAGGACGTTCTTGCCTGCTTTTGCCAGGAAAGCCGTGCAGCTGGAACCTGACGGGCCCCCGCCTATCACTATGACGTCATATTGTTCCATGTGCGCACCGTGAAAATTCGGTTAATAAACTGAATAGAGGTATTAGGAATTATGCTTATAATCGTTTGCGGCCTTCCGGGAAGCGGCAAAAGCTCCCTGTCAAAAGACCTCGCGAAACGCTTCTCTGCTGTCCATCTCAACAGCGATGCCATACGCAAGAAGCTGTTCCCCCAGCCGACCTATTCCGAAGAGGAGAAAGTGAAGGTATACGAGGAGATGGCCAGACAGGCAGGCGAGATACTCGGAAAGGGGAACACGGTCATAGCCGATGCCACATTCTCCAAAAGCGGATACAGACTGATTATGGCTGACGCTGCTGCGAGGGCGGGGGCCAAGGTGTTCATCATAGAATGCATGCTTCATGAGGGCGAAACGAAAAAGCGGCTGGACAGACGCCAGAAGGCAGGGAAGAGCCCGAGCGATGCTGATTATAATGTCTATATGAAGCTGAAGGAATCCTTTGAGCCGCTGGGGGGGCCGCATCTCGAAGTGGATTATCTCAGGCCCAAGAAGGAAGTGCTGGCCGAAGTGAAGGAATTTATCGGTGAAAACTGATGGATAAGCAACAGATAGACGCGCTGGTTAAGAGCGAGCGCTACGAGATGGTGGAGACGCACATCTCCTGGCTGCTCATGGACAAGGATAATGTCTACAAGATAAAGAAGCCGGTGAATTTCTCGTTTCTGGACTTCTCCACGCTTGAGAAAAGGAAGTTCTTCTGCGAGGAAGAGGTAAGGCTGAACAGACGGCTGTCTCCTGATGTTTATCTTGGGGTAGTGGCTATAACTCGGGACGGAGCGAGCGGGAGAAGTGTTGGTGACGGGAAAACGAAACGGAACACGGGTGGCGAGGTTGTTTCGGGTGGTTTGGTTTTTGGTGGTGACGGCGAGGTTGTTTCGGGTGGTTTGGTTTTTGGTGGTGACGGCGAGGTCGTGGATTACGCTGTCAAGATGAAGCGCTTGGATCAAAAAACCATGATGGATAAAAACCTCCGCGAGGGGAAGGTGAGCGAGGCGGAAATCAGGAAACTCGCTTCCATCGTGGCTGACTTCCACAAGAAAGCCGAAACTGTGAAGGGCGATTACGGCTCCCCTGCAACAGTTTTGAGACAGATAGCCGACTTGGGCGCATTCAGGGATGCTATCGAGGAAGCGTGCGGCTACGGGAGGAAGGTGGACTTCATACTCGAACGCTCCAAGAAGTTCATAGATGCGAACGAAGCGCTTTTCAGGAAGCGGATGGCGGACGGAAAGGTCAAGGACTGCCATGGCGACCTGCACTCCGGCAATATCTTCCTGCAGGACATGAGGATTTTTGATTGCATAGAGTTCAACAGGGATTTCCGCTGCATAGACGTTGCCAGCGACATCTCTTTCATGGCCATGGACCTGGATTTCTTCGGGAAAGAGGATTTCTCCAGGCTTTTTGTTGAGGAATATGTGAAACGGAGCGGAGATAAAGAAGCGCTTTCGCTGCTCGGCATATACAAATGCTACAGGGCGAACGTGCGGGCAAAGGTCGCTGCGATTGAATGGACGCAGAACAAGAATAAGGGAAGCGAAGAAAGGATAAGGAGATACACCGAATTAGCCGAAAAATACGCTAAACTGTTGTGATATCAGTCCCGGACCCTGACAGGTACTGGCTGGGGGAGATAGGACGTCCGTTCGCGCGGTTTACTGTCTGATTCCGGAGGTCCGAAAAGAGACTCAGCGATGGCCTCGTACTTGCGTAGCATCTGCTGGAACGCCCGCTCGCGCTGCTCTTTTGTCTCAACACGGACTGGCTTCCACGGAATGTCAGCTGCTTGCAATCTTCGCATGGGGAATCACTATACACACAGGCCTATCATTTACAATTTAAGAAGGTTTCGCTAGTGCCTGAAATGCCGCACCCCTGTGAAGACCATCGCCATGTCGTGCTCGTCAGCGGCCTTTATCACGTCCTGGTCGCGGATGGAGCCGCCTGGCTGGATTATGGCCGTTATGCCTATCTTGGCCGCATAATCTATGCCGTCACGGAACGGGAAGAACGCATCGGAAGCCATGGCGCAGCCCCGCACCTCTTCGCCATAGTCCTTGGATATCATGGCGGCCAGCTTGGCTGCATCAACGCGCTTCATCTGGCCCGCGCCTATGCCGACCACGCGGTGCTCCCGCGCATAGACGATGGCGTTGGACTTGACATATTTGACGACCTTCCAGGCGTACATCAGGGCGCGCATCTCCTTCTCGGTGGGCTTGCGCTTGGTGACCACCTTCAGGTTGTCGAGCAGCTTCACGTTGGCGTCCTGGACGAGCAGGCCGCCGAGTATGGAGCGGTATTTGCGGTAGGGTACCCGTTTCATCTGCACGCCGAGGGTCTCCATGAGCCGCATGTTCTTCTTGGCCCTGAGAATCTCCAAAGCGCCGTCATCGAACCCGGGCGCTATCACAATGTCCACGAACTTGCTGGTTATCTCCCTGGCAAGCTCTGCATCGACCTTGCGGTTCAGGGCGACCACGCCACCGAAGGATGCCTCCGGATCCACGGATTTGGCCTGCTTGAACGCTTCCAGCAGGCTGTCGTTGGAAGCCACCCCGCAGGGGTTGTTGTGCTTCACTATGACGCCCGTGGGCTCGTCGAACTCGCGGATGAGCTTGAACGCCGAGTTGCAGTCGAGGATGTTGTTGTAGGACAGCTCTTTCCCCTGCAGCTGCTTCGCATCGAGTATTGACGGGTTCTTGTAGTGCTCGTCGCGGTAGACGGTCGCCCTCTGGTGCGGGTTCTCCCCGTACCTGAGGCCCTGTTTCTTGTGGAACGTGAGGTTGAGGTATTCAGGGAAGTCATCCTGGAAACCGAATGCCTTCCTGAAGAACTGCTCTATCGTCACGTCGTAGTGCGAGACGTGCTCCCAGGCGTCCACTGCGAGCCTTTCCAGGGTCTTCTCGGCCAGCCAGCCGCCGCTCTTCTTCAGTTCCTCCATGATAGTGCCATAGCTGGATGGGTTGCAGACCACGGCCACGTTGCGGTAGTTCTTGGCTGCCGCCCGAACGAGGGTCGGGCCGCCGATGTCTATGTTCTCTATTATCTCGCCCATGGACACGTTCTTCTCTATGGTCTCCTCGAACGGATAGAGGTTGACCACCACCATGTCTATGAGCTTTATGCCGTGCTTCTTGGCTTCTGCCATGTGCTTCTTGTTGTTGCGGTCGGCCAGGATGGCGCCGTGTATCTTCGGGTGGAGCGTCTTCACCCTGCCGTCCATCATCTCTGGCGAGCCGGTGAATTTGGAGACCTCCATGGCCTTGATGCCCTTCTCGGCCAGCAGTTTGGCTGTGCCTCCGCTGGAGATTATCTCGATGCCTAGCTCCTGGATGGAACTGGCCAGCTCCAGGATGCCAGTCTTATCATAGACGCTTATCAATGCCCGCCTTATCTTCATAGACGCGCCCCTCTCGACCGGACACCCAGCCTATCAGCTGTCCGGATTGCTAAACAGAACCAGTTAAATTATATGAGAAACATGTAATTAAAAACCAGCATATCGCCCTTTCCGGCCCAGCCCTAACGCGTTTAAAAAATGTCGTGTATGATAAGAAAATATGGTCAGAAAACAGGCTGGGGATGCGCGTCGCCTGGAAGCAGGCATGATTGCTTATTTTGAGGGCGAGACCAAGGAGATGCGGACGCGCATGGAAACGCTGCCCAAGAACAGCCTGCTCAGGAGGTTCATCGGCCAGGAGGTCGACCTGCGGGAACGCAGGGCGAAGCAGTGGAAGGATAATCCCTCCGGCCTGGTAGAGGAGCCGTTCAAGGAAATAAAGGATTACACAGGGCTGTGAGTCCGGCTTGCTGATTATAACGCTTTTACCCGGGCTTCCTTTATCGCCTGCAAAATCTCGTCCGGGACGCTGAAAACCCCAAGCCTCTGCTTCTTCCCCTCCCCATGGAAATCCGAACCGCCTGACTCGAGAAGGCGGTATTTCACCGCGAGCGAGCGCGCTTTTTCGTGGAGTGCGCCCATATCGCTGAGCTCGTTGCCTCTTCGCGGGGCGTTGGTGGCATAATCATAATACGTCTCCATGGCCATACCGCCCAGCCGCTTGAAGTCCGGAATGAGCTTATCCGGGTCGTATTTGTACAGGAGCGGATGGGCCAGCACGCTGATGCCGCCGGCGCCCCTGATGAGCGATATGGCTTCCTCAAGCCCGAAGCCGTTCTGCCTGATGACATATGCCGGCTTGCCATTGCCAAGCAGCTTCTCGAATGCATCGTGGACAGTGTGGAATTCTTCAGGGTATTTCTTCACCAGTAGCCGTGCCACATGCGGCCTGCCCACGCCCCAGGTGGCGAGCGCTTTCACCTCCTCGAAGGTGATGGCATATCCGAGCTCGTTCAGCTTCTTGACCATCTCGCGCTTCTGCTCTTCCCTCTGCCTGGTCAGCGCGGCCAGCTTGGAGTTGAGGTTTTTGTGTTTCGGATCTATGAAAAGGCCGAGCACATGGATATCCTCATATCCGAGGGTATGGTCGAAAACCGAGAGCTCCACGCCCGGGATGGCCTCGATGGGCTCTTTTCCGGTGATTTTCTTCGCGCTTTCCACATTGTCGTGGTCGGTGACCGCGATTGCCTTGAGTCCCGCACGCTTCGCTTCGGCGACAAGCTGCTCGAACGAGAGCGTGCCGTCTGAAGCGGTGGTGTGCGTGTGCAGGTCTATCATACGGAAGACACTCGCTGAAAAGACTATTTAATATATACGAAGATTACCTGCCATGGAACGCTATTGGAGGATGACCGCTGCGGAGACCCTGTCCCTGCTCGGCGCGTCAGACGGCGGCCTCTCTTCCAGGGAAGCCAAGACCAGGCTCGCCGCCCGCGGCCCGAATGAGATAGAGAAGGCAGACAGGAAGACGCCGCTCAGAATATTCATCTCCCAGTTCCAGAACCCCCTCATATACATACTTATGGCCGCCACGGCCATCGCATTCTTCCTCGGCGACGAGATGGAAGCCCTCATCATATTCGGCATCCTCTTCGTGAACGCCGTCCTGGGCTTCGTCCAGGAATACCGCTCAGAGAAGGCGCTGGAGGAGCTAAGGAGATACGTGTCAATGACGGCCAGGGTGATGCGGAACGGCCAGGTCACGGAGATGAACGTCAAGGAGCTCGTCCATGGGGATGTCATCCTCGTATCGATAGGCGACATCGTGCCTGCGGATGCCCGGCTGATTGAAGCGCACAGTCTGGAGGCCAACGAATCGCTCCTGACAGGCGAATCCGAACCTGTGGAGAAGAACGCCGAACCGCTCCATATAGACGAGCCTGCGCCGCATGAGATGACCAACACGCTTTTCATGGGCTCCACCATAACAACGGGCGCAGGGAAGGCCGTGGTGGTCTCCACAGGCAGGGAGACATATCTCGGCAAAAGCACCAGGGCGCTCGCGGCTCCGGAGATTAGGACCGATTTCGAGAAGAGCATCAGGGATTTCGGTTCCATGCTGGTGAAGGTCATACTGGCCATGACAGCCTTTGTCTTCATAGTCAACAGCGGCCTTGGGCATGGTCTCCTGGAGTCCTTCCTGTTCGCCCTGGCCATAGCGGTCGGAATCACCCCTGAGCTGCTGCCCATAATAATAACCATAGGCCTGTCGCACGGCGCCATGGCGCTGGTGCGCAAGCATGTGGCCGTGAGGAGGCTGGAGGCCATAGAGGACCTGGGCAACATAGACGTGCTATGCGCTGACAAGACAGGCACGCTGACCGAGAACCAGGTCTCGCTCATCCGCTATCTTGATATCGAAGGCAAGGATGACGACAGGGTACTGCTCTATTCACTGCTGTGCAACTCCACAGTGGTCCAGCACGGCCATGTGAAAGGAGGCACCATAGACGCGGCAATATGGACCTACGCGCTCCCCAGGTTCGATTTGTCACGACTGAAGGCGTATAAGCAGATCGAGCTGGTTCCTTTCGACTACGAGCGGAAACGTATGAGCGTGGCTGTGGAAGGGAAAGGAAAACGGCTGCTCATCGTGAAGGGAGCGCCGGAATGCATGCTGGCGGTCTGCTCCAAGGTGCTTGTAGGCGGCAGGGAGGCGGATGCCAAAGGGAAGCTGGCCAAGCTGAAAAAGATGACGGATGGCTTCAATGCCGAGGGCTACAGGGTAGTCGTGGTCGCATATAGAGGCATCGGCAAGAAAGACGAATACACCGCCAAGGACGAAAGCGACCTGGTCTTCATGGGATTCCTCACGCTGATGGACCCGCCCAAGAAGGATGCGCTGCCTGCATTGGAAAGGTTCCAGAAGCTCGGTGTCAGGATATGCGTGCTCACAGGGGACAGCCCTATAGTGACCGACCATGTCTGCAGGCAGGTTGGGGTGGAGAAAAAGGGCAGGATCCTGATGGGCGCGGACATAGCCAGGATGACGGAAAGCCAGTTGCGCGATGCCGTGGAGAAGAACAACATCTATTCAAGGCTCGCCCCCTCTGATAAATTGGCGATAGTGAACGCTTTGCGCGCGAACGGCCACATAGTCGGATTCATAGGGGATGGCGTGAATGATGCCACATCGCTGAAAGCGGCCGATGTGGGCATCTCGGTGAACAACGGCGCGGACATAGCCAAGGATGCGGCCGACGTGGTCCTGCTCAGGAAAAACCTGAACGTGGTGGCCAACGGCATATCCGAAGGCAGGAAGACGTTCGGCAACATCATCAAGTATATACACAACACCATAAGCGCGAATTTCGGCAACATGTTCAGCCTGACCATAGCATCGTTGTTCATGCCGTTCATACCTTTGCTGCCGTCTCAGATATTGTTCAACAACTTCCTGTCCGATGTCCCCATGCTGACGGTTTCCACGGACAATGTGGACAAGGACGAGCTGAGGAAGCCGAAGCGGTGGGATATCGGGAGGATAACCCGGGCCATGGTGTTCTTCGGCCTGATAAGCTCGGTGTTCGACCTGATAACCATGGGGTTCGTGTTCTTCATCCTCAGCGCCGATGCGGCGGTTTTCAGGACAGTGTGGTTCCTGGAATCTGTGCTCTCGGAGATGTTCGTGGTGTTCCCCCTCAGGACCTCCAAACCGTTCTACCTTTCCATGCCTAGCCCGCTCCTGATAATAGCGACCGTGCTCGCGGCAGGCGCGGCCATAGGAAGCATCTATTCCCCCCTGGCGCCATTCTTCTCGTTCGCCCCGCTCACGCCCGGGATATTGGGCGCGGTCATCGGCATAGTAGTCTGCTATGTGATGGTGGTGGAGATAGCCAAGCACATCTTCCAGAAAATGGAGAACCACAAGAACGGCACTGACAAGGCAAGATGAGCACCGCAGTATGCATTTAAATAGTGTTATATGCTGTATCTATTTGTGGTTTAGGTAGGACGGTTGCCCTGGAAAAGGCAGACGCTGAGATGTGAATCGGATGGTGGAGAAACCCAAAGACAGCTGCAAGGAGATGCCCGGCCTGATCAAACCCGAAGCGAGGAAAAAGTTCGCGGAGCGGGAGAGATTAGAACGGCTGGCCTCTGCCTATGACGTAAAGCTGGCCAGCTCCAATAACAAGAACGATGCGTTCATAGTGGTGCTGAAGAACGGGATGCCGATCGGCCGCTACTGCGTGGAAGAGGGCGAAACCGGCATCATAGATGGCATCCTAGTGATAACCAACATGGGCGGCACCACGGTGGGCGGAATCGGATTGGGCAACCCGCAGCTCCATATAGGCTATGCCGTGCCTGTAGATTGAGGGGCAGACGCACTGTTTTTAAAACTGATTCAGCAGAGATGATTAACTCTTTGCCTTGGTAGTGTAGTGGTTCAGCATACGAGACTGTCATTGCGCTCGTTAGGAGAAGGCGGCCCAAAACGGGCTTGCTAAGCGCAACGGAACTCTTGCGACCCGGGTTCGAATCCCGGCCAAGGCGTTTTTGTTCACTGGCCTCACCTGCGGGTTCGGCGTGAACAAACCTCACGAACAAAAACGACTGACTTG
>Ga0315275_10000685_pt1 | contig 28165 bp, 25 predicted proteins | sample YL17G03_0_MG_FD_205557 | JGI IMG/M metagenome (GOLD analysis project Ga0315275, IMG submission 205557) | Sediment microbial communities from Yellowstone Lake, YNP, Wyoming, USA - YL17G03_0 | ecosystem: Environmental > Aquatic > Freshwater > Lake > Sediment | place: USA: Wyoming | collected...
GCGAACTGAGTCAGCGCTATTTTACATACATCCGCTTGACGAGATCACCCACTTCGATCTTGTCCAGGACGTCCAATCCCGACGTGACCTGTCCGAATATCGCGTACTTCCCGTTGAGTTCCTTCCGCGCCGCCAGTGTCATGTAGAACTGGCTGTCGGCCTTGGCCGGATCGCCTGCGTGGGCCATCCCGACCGTGCCCTTCTTGTGGGTCAGCTTCTTGCTGATCTCGGCGACGCCAATCGCCTGCCCGTTCCCGCGGCGGCCCCAGATGTCCTTCTGCGCGAGGTCTTTCGACGTCGAATCGCCCACCTGGACGACGAAGTTCTTCTCGACCCGATGGAAGTGCTGGCGGTTGTAGAAGTTCGACTTCACCAGCTTGATGAAGTTCTCCACCGTCTTCGGGGCTTCCGACGGGTAGGTCTCCAGCGTAATCGTGCCCTTGGAGGTTTCAATCACGACGACGGGGCCGGGTGCCGGCGCCTGCGCGATCCCCACTCCCTGCATGCCCACCCACACCGTCAGGGCCAGAACGAACATGGCCGTGCGCGACACTCTCCGCATGTGTGATCTCCTCCGGGACGAACGATGATGCTTTCCGCCGACGCCGCAGGCACGCCAGCCCTGATGGGCGGATGATACACCAACCGGAGGGCGAAACTACTCCGGGGGAGATTTCTGGCTGCGCGACTTCCCCACAGTCGTCACCCCAACGCGCGGACACCGGTTTGCGATCTCGCAGTCGCCGCAGCGGGGGTGCGTCGGGCGGCACACATTCTGACCCCAGGTGACCAGGTAGAGGTTCAGGTGGGGCCACCAGTTGGCCGGGATATTGTCGTACAGCGCCTCCTCCGTCTGTTCCGGCATCTTGGTCCGGACCCAGCCGAGGCGGTTCGAGATGCGGTGGACGTGCGTATCCACGCAGATATTGCGCAGGCTCTTGAACCCGAGGATCAGCACGAGGTTCGCCGTCTTGCGCCCCACGCCGGGCAGCGTCAGCAGGTCCTCCATCGTGCCGGGCACGCGCCCGCCGAACTGCGCGTTCAGGATGCGGCACGTCTCCTTCACGTGCGTGGCCTTCGTCCGGTAGAAGCTGACCGGGTAGATGAGCGCGGTGATCTCGCCAACGGTGAGCGCCGCCATCCGGCGCGGCGTGGGCGCGCGGGCGAACAGCCGCTTTGACGCGGCCGCCGTGGTCGCATCCTGCGTGCGCGCCGAGAGCAGCGTCGCGATGAGCACCTGGAACGCGTCCTCGCGCTGCTCCTCCGCGATCTTCTCGACGATCGGCACCTCGAGGCCTGTGATGGCGCGGGCCAGGCCGCGCATCACCCATGCGACGTCACGCGGCGCGGGCTTCTTCATGCCGGCACCGGCGTCAGAGGCGGCCCGCCGCCGAGCACCGCGAGCACGTTTCGCGCCGCCAGATCGGCCATCGCGGTCCGGGTTTCGATCGATGCGCTCGCCAGGTGCGGGGCGAGCACGACGTTCTCGAGCCCGAGCAGATCCGGGTGCACGACGGGCTCCCGTTCGTACACATCAAGAGCCGCGCCGGCGATCAACCGCTCGCGCAGGGCCCAGGCGAGGGCTTCTTCGTCGATGATGAGACCGCGGGCGGTGTTCACCAGGTACGCCTGCCGCTTCATCCGCAGGATCGCCCGGCGGTCGAACAGGTGCGTGGTCTCGGGCGTCAGCGGCACGTGCAGTGTGATCACGTCGGCCATCGTCAGCAGTTCGTCGAAGCTCACGCGCATGAACGGTTCGCCGTGCGGCCCGGCGGCCACGGCGTCCGGCCCGAGCGTGGTGTAGACAACGCGCATGCCGAACGCGCCCGCCCGCGCGGCGACGGCCTGGCCGATCCGCCCCATGCCGACCACGCCGAGCGTCTTGCCGTGCAGATCCGTGCCGAGCATGAAGTCGAGCGCCCAGCCCTTCCATTCGCCGCGCCGAAGCACACGCTCCCCTTCGGCGATCCGGCGGGTGACGTTCAGGATGAGGCCCCACGTGAAATCCGCGGTCGCCTCGGTCAGCACGTCAGGCGTGTTCGTGACGATTACGCCGCGCGCCCTGGCGGCGGCGCAGTCCACATTGTCGTAGCCTACCGCGATGTTCGCCACGATGCGCAGGCCCGGCGCCGCGTCGAGCACGGGGCCGTCGATGCGATCGGTCAACAGGCACATGAGCGCCTGCTTGCCGGAAAGACGCGCCTTCAACTCGCCGGCCGGGATCGCCCCCGAGCCCTCGAACAGATCGACATCGCAGACCCCGTCCAGGCGGGCGATGACGGAGGCAGGGATGCGGCGCGTGACGAGAACGGCGGGCCTGGCCATGGTTAGGGCCTGTTCTTGCAGCGCCTCACGCGGGCCGAGGCGCCCCGTTGTAAGCCTGGCGGCACGTGTCCGAACAGAAGTAGTGCGTGCCGGACTTGTCGCGCATCGACGTCGACCGCGATGGCAGCACGAAGGTGCCGCACACCGGATCGCGCGCCATCAGCTCACCCGTGGCGGGCGGGCCGGACGGGCGTTGAGCCCTGGGCTGAGGCGGCGCGGCGCCCTGGGCGACGCCGGCGAGGAAACGCCGGATCGTCCGCCCCACGAGAAACAGGAGCAGCGCCCACAGCAGGAATCGCGCGAGCATCGATTCCCGCTTAGAGCTTGTCAGAAAACAAAGTGGTCACTGTTTGTTTTCCTACAGGCTCTTATGGCCGATCCGAACATCTAAGACGTAAACGTCGTTCATTGACAGGGCCCTACTTCGTCATGCCGCCGGGCTTCGGCGTCTGCGTCGCGGCCGGAGTCCCCGGCGGGGGGATGGCCGTGCCGCCCGGGTGCGCCGCCGCGAGGTTCGCGAGGGCACGCTGCGCGGCCTGCGCCTCGGGGCTATTCGGATCCAGCTTCACCACTTGCTCCCACGCCGCCGTCGCGCCGGGGATGTCCTGCTTGCCGAACGCCTTCACGATGCCGAGGTTGAGCAGCGTCTTGATATGTGCCGGGTCGATCTTCAGCGAGTCCTCGAGCTGTCGAATCGCGCGATCGGGCTGATCCGTGTAGTAGTAGCAGACGCCCAGATCCGTGCTGACGTTGATGTCGCGATTGTTCAGCTTGAAGGCCTCGTCGTACCAGCGAATCGCCTCCTGGTAGCGCTCAGCGTCGAAGTACAGGTTCCCGAGCTGGACGCGCGACTGGGCGTTGGCGGGATCCTTCTCCGCGATGCTCCGGAGCGCCGTCGCCTGCGCTTCGTCCATGGCTGGCCTGGCGGTGGACGGCGCCGCCGCGGCCGCCGTCTGGGCCGCGGGCGCGCCGGCAGCGAAGGGCACGCGGCCTGTCGCCTGCTGCGTCCCGAGAATCCATCCGACGATCAGGCCGAACAAGGCCCCGGTGGCAGCGTAGACGATAAATGCAGCTTTCATCGTTCCGATCATAGCAACGTGCGCAGGAACCAGTCCACCAGCGCACTGATAAGGTCGGGGTCGCGCGAGAGCATCACCGTCCCGTGCCCCGCCCCGGACAAGACGCGCAGTTCCCTGGGGCCGTCCCCCATCGTGACGGCCTGCCGCGCGGATCGCAGGGCGTACGGGTCTTCGCTGCTCGCCACCAGCAGCACCGGTCTCTGGCCGTACTTCCTGAGCGCCTGCTCCAGGTAGAGCCCGCGATACTCGAGGCTCGCGGACAGCAGCGCCATCGTCGGAATCGTGGGGTCGTTGCCCGCCACCAGCACGGCCACGTTCGCCCCGAGCGATGCGCCGAGCAGACCGACCCTGCCGGGGACGATCTCCGGCCGGGCCGACAGGTAGGCCCGCGCGGCCTCGGCGTCGAGCACGAGATCGGAGAACGCGCCCGCCTCACCGGCCCCTGCGCCGGTCGGCTTCCCGCCGCCGTTGCGGCGAAAGTCGATGGCCAGCGCGGCGATGCCCGCGTCGGCCAGGCGCGCCGCCACCTGATCCCAGTCGTGCAGCGTGCGCGACATCATCGGCAGTAGCAGCACGGCGGGCGCGGGGGTCTTCTCGGGCAGGTGCAGCGCGCCGGTGACGAGCATGCCATCCCGCGCCGCGAAGGTCACGGTCTGGGGCTCGGCGTGACCCGGGCCGGAGGCGTGCATGGCCAGCACGCTGCACGCGACAACGAGCAGCGCCATCGTCAGCGACAGCGCGCTCGTACTCCCCGAAGCCCGCCGTAGCCCTTCGGGTCGCTCCGGGGCGAAGGCGGGGGCCATCATCCCTGCAACAACGCCACCATCTCGCGCACGGCGCGGTCGAGCCCGACCAGCGAGGCGCGCGCGATGATGCTGTGGCCGATGTTCAGTTCGACGATGTGCGGCAGCGCGACGATGGGCCGCACGTTGACGTAGTTCAGTCCGTGCCCGGCAAGCACCTCGAGGCCCAGCGCATGGGCGCGCCCGGCGGTGTCCCCGATACGTGCCAGTTCGGCCGGTTTCCCGGCGTCCGTCGCGTCCGCGTAGGGTCCGGTGTTGATCTCGATCGCATCGGCGCCCGCCGCCTTCGACGCGTCGACCTGGCCGGGGATCGTGTCGACAAAAATGCTGACGCGGATCCCGGCAGGTCGGCACGCGGCAACGGCGGCCTTCACCGCGGCCATGTGCTGGACGACGTCGAGGCCGCCGGTCGTCGTGACCTCGTCCGGCTTCTCGGGCACGAGCGTCACCTGCCACGGCCGGATGCGGCTCGCGATGCCGATCATCTCGGGCGTCGCCGCCATCTCGACGTTGAGGCGCGTGGCGATCACCTCGCGCAGCACCTCGACGTCACGGTCCTGGATGTGCCGACGGTCGCTGCGCAAGTGGACCGTAATCCCTTGGGCGCCGGCCAGCTCGGCAATGACGGCGGCCGCCACGGGTTCCGGTTCGCGCGCCTTGCGGGCCTGGCGAATCGTCGCGATGTGGTCGATGTTGACGCCCAGTCTCATCGGTGTCTCTCCGTCCAACGTTAGGGCCCGTTAGAAAACAAAGGTAGCAAGTCTTGTTTTCTTACGGGCCCTTATGGCGAGCCCACAGCCCCACCCTGCTACCAAGACTCATTAACAGCGCCCTAGCGCGGTGTCGCGTCGGGCAAACCGCCATCCACCGGGATCGTGGACCCGGTCGTCGGCGACTGCCGCGTGGCGAAGTAGAGCACCGCGTTCGCGCAGTGCCGCGCGGTGACCTTGGCCTTCAGGAGGTTGCGCGTGCGGTAGTACTCCTCGAGCCCCGCCTCGTCCAGGCCGCGGGCCTTCATCCGATCGGGGCCGACCTCCGCCCAGAGCCCGGACCGCCGGCCGCCGTGCGAGAACACCGCGTCGGGCGAGATCATGTTCACGCGCACGTCGATATCGGCCAGCTCGAGGCTGGCGATGCGCGCCAGCTGATGCGCCGCGGCCTTGGTCGCGGAGTACGCGCCGAACTTGGCGCCCGGCGCGAATACGTTCTTCGTCGACACCAGGATGATGTCGCCGCCGGTTCCCTGGATGGCGAAGTGGCGCCCGGCCTGGGCGAGCACGAGCAGGGTGCCGTCGATATTCACGCGCTCCAGCTTGCGGAACGCCTCGACGTCCATCGTCGTGAGCGGCGACACGTGCGCGATGCCGGCGTTGACGATCACCAGGTCGACGCCGCCCCACGTACGCGCGATGAACCGGAACGCCTCGGCCACCGAGTCGGCGCTGGTCACGTCCATCGGTACGCCGATCGCCCGCTCCGGGAACGCCCGATCGAGATCCGCGGCGAGACCCTCGAGATGCGGGCCGGCGAGATCGGTGACGACGACGTGGCAGCCCTGCTCGAGCAGCCCCTGTGCGATGCCCGCGCCGATCGCGCCAGCGGCGCCGGTGATGAGCGCGACGCGGTCCGCGAGCGGCCCGGCCGACCGCGCGAGCTTGGCAAGCTGGACGCCCCGGTGCTCCATCAGGAAGAGGTCGCGCTCGGGGAGTCCTTCGTACGCGCCCATTTTCGCAACGGCCGCTTTCACCTGCAGCGTCTGCGCGGTGATGTCGCGCGCGATCCCGGCGGCGTGTGCGTCGGGGCCGGCGCACACGGCGCCCAGGCCCGGCAGCAACACGACGCGCGGCAGCGGGTTGCATTCGGTCAGATCCTCGTGAAGGTCGCCCCGGTGCCGATCGGCATACGCGCGGTAGGCCGCTGCATAGGCCTCGACCGCTCCGCGCACCTGCGCCGTAAAGGCCGCCGCGTCGTCCCACGCCGGCGCGTCGATCCAGAGCGGCAGGCTCTTCGTACGGATGAGATGGTCCGTCGTCAGCACCGGCGTGACGAACGCGTCCTTGGCGCCTGCGGCGCAAAGCAGCGCGATCACGTCATCGCTGACCATCGGCGCCAGCACGACGCGATCCCAGGGCCTGTCACCGTCCCCAGTCGCCCGCGCGAGCGCGCCGCGCAGGATCGGTGCCGCCATCGCGAGGCGCTCCCACGTGGTCTCGGTCACCTCCGCGGGGACCGCGACGCTGGCGCCCTTGCGAGCCCGCGCCGCGACGAACGCCTCGGCCCGCGTGACCAGATCGATGTGCGCGTCGTACGAGGCCCGCGCGGACTCGCCCCACGTGATGAGTCCGTGATGCATCAGCACGAGGCCACGACGCGTCCGGCCGTCGCCCGCAGCCGCGGCCACGGCCTTCGCCAGCTCGAAGCCCGGCTCGACGTAATCAAGAATGGCGATGCCGTCGCCCAGGGCCTCGGCCACCAGCGCGCGGCCTCCACGCTGATTGGTCAGGGTCAGGATCGCATCGGCGTGCGTGTGGTCGATGAACGCCGCTGGCAGGAACGCGTGGACCAGCGTCTCGATCGACGGGTTCGGCCCGCTCGCGTCAAACAGCGCCCGGCGCACCTGGTTCACCATCGCCGCGTCATCCAGGCGGTCAAGCGAGCGGAGCCGGAGCAGTGGCGCCAGGTCGAGCGCCGGATGGCCGGCCGGCTCGATCGCGCCCATGTCGAACCCGGAGGCCTTGACGAAGATGGCCGGCACGTCCTCACCGACGACCGTGCGCCACGGCGCCTTCGCCGACGCGTTGCCGCCGCCATGGAGCACCAGGCCTGGCTCTACGCCCAGCAGCCGGCTGACATACGTGCGCAGCGCGAGCGCCTCGCCCCACCGGGCGCCGTACTGATCGACGAAGTGCGCCGCTTCCTGATCGGACCAACGATTACGCATATCTGTCTTCCGCGCCGCGCAAAACGCATCGTCTGGTGCCTGGCACCAGGAGGCGCATGACGAACACGCTCCCTGCTACTTCCCGGCGAGCGCGCGGGTCATGGCGGCGACGTTGGCCGCCACGTCCCCGTCGAAGACGGCGCTGCCGGTGACGACCACGTCGACCCCGCGGCCGGCGAGCATGCCGATGTTCTGCTTTGTGATGCCGCCGTCGACGGCAAGCAGGATGTCGCGGCCAGAGGCGGCGATCAGCGCGCGCACCTGGTCGATACGATCGAGCGTGGCGCCGATGAACGACTGGCCGCCCCACCCGGGATTGATGGCCACCAGCAGCACCATCTCGGCGTGATCGAGGAGCGGCTCGAGCGCGCCGGCCGGCACGCCCGGGTTCAGCGCGACCCCGCGGGCCACCGTCGACTCGGGCGCGCCCACGCGCGTCATCGAGCCGAGCTGCTGCAGCACGCGGTGCGGATGCGTGCACGCGTCCGGATGAATCGTGACCAGGTCGGCGCCCGCGGCGACGTAGTCGCCGATCGACGCGAGCGGCTCGCGCACCATCAGGTGCACGTCCTTCAGCATCGTCGTCTTCACAGCTTTGATGAACGGCGGGCCGATGGTCAGCATCGGCACGTAGGCGCCATCCATCACGTCAAAGTGCGCGAGGCCGACACCCGCCGCCTCGAGGCGCGCGACATCGTGGCCAAGCGCCATCAGATTGGCCGAGACCAGGCCCACGCTGAGCGAGGGACCAGCCTGCCGGAGAACCTGGACGACCGGATGCGAGGCGGCCATGGCGCTACGTCTTCTTTCCGGCCTTCTCCTGCTCGCGCTTCAGCGTCAGGTAGAAGTCGTACGCCTGCTTGGGCGGCATCAGCTCGTGCACCACCTTGCCGACGGCCTGGATCATCGCGGCCGACGCGTCGGACTGGAAGATGTTGCGGCCCATGTCGACGCCCGCGGCGCCCTGGCTCACGGCGTTGTAGGCCATGGTCAGCGCCTCGAGCTCGGGCAGCTTCTTGCCGCCGGCCATGACGATTGGCACCGGGCAGCCGGCCGTCACCGTCTCGAACCCTTCCTCGCAGTAGTACGTCTTCACCACCTGCGCGCCCAGTTCGGCGCAGATGCGCGTGGCCAGCCCGAGGTAGCGCGCGTCGCGCGTGAGGTTCTTCCCTACCGCCGTCACGCCCATCGTCGGCACGCCGTAGCGCAGGCCCATGTCGACCAGCTGCGTCATGTTGTGGACCGACTGCGTCTCGAACTCGCCGCCGATGTAGACCTGTACCGCCATCGCCGACACGTTCATCCGCACCGCATCGTCGATGTCGACGGCGATGAGCTCGTTCGAGAGCTCCTTGAGCGTGCTCGGCCCGCCGCTGGACCGCATCACGACGCCGTTGCCGAACGTCGCCGGGATCGTGGAGCGCAGGATGCCGCGCGTGCACATCAGGGCGTCCGCGTACGGCAGGATCGGCACGATGTTCAGGTCGATGCGCTCGAGGCCGGTGGTCGGCCCGAGGAAGTACCCGTGATCGATCGCCAGCATGACCGTGCGGCCGGTGGAGGGGCGGAAGATGCGCGCAAGGCGGTTCCGCATGCCCCAGTCCAGTTGGTGCGCGCCCTTCAGGTAGGAGCCCTCGTGGGCCGCGGGAATCTCGGGATAGTAGTGCTTGGTTTCCTTGACGTCGTCGATATCTGCCATGAATGACTCCTGCGCGGACACGCTGCGTCCCGTGCTCTCGCGGCCGTCTGGATCCGGCTGAAGCCGGATCCCACGACTCGCACCGACTTCTGTCTTTTGTCTACTGTCTACTGTCTGACTACTGACTACCGACTACTACTGACTACCGACTACTGTCTACGTTCCTATTGCCCGATCTCCGCCCGGACGGCGGCAGCAATCTCGTCCGCCCAGGCGGCGATCTCCGCCTGGTGTTCTCCTTCGATCATGACGCGCAACAGCGCCTCGGTCCCCGAGTAGCGGACCAGCAGGCGCCCGCGGCCCGCGAGCCGCTGCTCCACCGCCTCGGCGGCGGCGGCCACCGGCGGGATCGTCGTCCAGTCCCGCTTCTCGCGGACGCGCACGTTCACCAGCACTTGCGGGAACGTCTGCAGCTCGCCGGCCAGATCCGCGATCGACCGGCCGGTCTCGGCCATCGCGCGCAGCACGTTCAGCGCGGTCACCAGGCCGTCTCCCGTGTAGAGCAGGTCCGGGAAGATCACGTGGCCGGACTGCTCGCCGCCGATCGACAGGTTGTCGCGCAGCAGCTCTTCCATCACGTACTTGTCGCCGACCGGACAGCGGACCAGGCCGATGCCAAGATCGCGCAGCGCAATCTCGAGGCCGATGTTGCTCATCACCGTGGCGACGACCGCATCGCCCCGCAGCCGTCCCGTCCTCTGCATCTGCTTCGCGCAGAGATAAATCACCGCGTCGCCGTCGATGATGCGGCCCGCCGCGTCGCTGAAGATCGCGCGGTCGCCGTCCCCGTCGAACGCGATGCCGAGATCGCAGCCGCGCGAGACGACGAGCCGCGACAGTCCGCCGGGATGCGTCGACCCGCAGTCGAGATTGATGTTGCGCCCGTCCGGGCTGCACCCGATCGCCGTGACGTCGAAGCCGAGGCGCTCGAACAGCAGCGGCGCGTCGCGGAACGTCGCGCCGTTGGCGCAGTCGACGGCCAGCTTCCGCGCGTGCGCCGGAAACAGGCCGGCCATCGCCCGTGTCGCATGCTCGAGGTACGCGTCGGTCTCGTCGATGAACGGGACCGGTTCGGCCGCGCCTGCCGGCTCGTGCCACGAGGTGTCCGCGACAATGGCCTCGACGGTCGCCTCGAGCTTCTCGGTGAACTTCTCACCGGCGCCCGAGAACACTTTGATGCCGTTGTCTTCGAACGGGTTGTGCGAGGCCGAGATGACCAGACCCGCGTCGAATCCCTGGTCCCGGGTCAGAAACGCAATCGCCGGCGTGGGAATGACCCCCGCGCTCAGCACGCTGGCGCCGGCGCTGCAGGCGCCCAGTGCGAGATCGCGCTCGATCGCCTCGCCCGACTCGCGGGTGTCGCGGCCGACCAGCAGCCGCGGCGCAGCCGCCGAAGGCGGGAGCGCCTTGACCAGCGCGGCCCCCAGCCGCCGAATCGTCCGTTGATCGAGGGGATGCGTGCCTGCCCGCCCGCGCACGCCGTCGGTGCCGAAGAGTTTCGTGGTCATCGAATGGTGATCTGTACCTGCACGGGCTCGAGGTGCGCGACGGCGAAGGACGTCGACGCCGCGATGCGCACGGGCAGCGTATATCGGCCGGCTCCCAGGCCGGCCAGATCCACCGTCGCGCGGACATCGTCGATGGTGAGCGTCTTCAGCACCTCGTCGGCGGCACGGATGGTAACCGCGATGCTCGACGGCGACGACTGCGCGCTGAGGGCCGTCTGCAGATTCAGCATCCGCACCGGCACCGACGGGAAGGTCCGCTCGGTCCGGACAGGAACCACTTCGACAAGCACCCGTCCCACCCTCGGCGTGCGCAGGCGCGCGGCGCTGTTGGGCAGCCCGATCGTGACCGTCTCGCGCACCGACTCGGTCACCCCGTCAAGCGACACGGAATCGGTGGAGGCCTGCTTCAGGTTCCGCAGCGCGCTCTCCGGGCCGATCACTTCGACTTCGCCAGGCTCCACCGTAACCTTCTCGACGGTGTACCCGGCGGCGGGCTGGCCATCCACCGAGGGCACGACGGGCACGAGCTTCGTCCCGGATCTCTCCATGACGAGCGGGAGCGTGCCAGGGCCGACGTAAGTCACCTCCACGCCAAATGGAAGCACCCGCACGTGATCGGGCGCGAGGTGATACAGGCCCCGGCCGACTCGCGCCGCCGACACGTCGAGCACGGCCACCACGTCGCCGGTCGCCAGTTGGCCGAGCACCGTCGAGGACCCGCGCACGCGGACATCCACGGCGCTGGGGATCTCCCCGACCACTTCGAGGCCGACGGGGATGTTCTGCAGTTCGAGCGGCGCGCGCAGGCTGCGCTCGACGATCTTCTCGCCGCCGACGGCGAACCACAGCAGCACCGCGATGCCCACCGCGATGGCCTTGAGCCCCGGGTGGCGGAAGGGATTGTAGGCCATCAGTCGAACGCCCCTCCCTGAGCCCGTTCGGCAACCGCCTTCCGCATCGGCACCAGCGTCCTGAGGCGCGCGCGCAGTTGATCGGCGTCCAGCCCGCGCTCGACTTTGCCGTCAAGCGCCAGCGAGATGCGGCCGGACTCCTCGGACACGACGATGGTGGCGGCGTCGGTCTCCTCGGTCAAGCCGATCGCCGCCCGGTGCCGCGTGCCGAAATCTTTGCTGATCGCCAGGTTGACGCTCAGCGGCAGGAAGCACGCGGCGGCCGCGATGCGATCCCCCTGGACGATGACCGCGCCGTCGTGCAGCGGCGATCGCGGCTGGAAAATGCTCAGCAGCAGGTCGTAGGTGAGCGTGGCGTCGAGCGGGATGCCGCCCTCGATGTAGTTGCGCAGGCCGATGTCGCGCTCAACCGCGATGATCGCACCCGTCCGCTGGCTGGCCAGCATGGTGGCCGCCACCACGAGCTCCTCGACGACCTCGTCGTTCGAGTCGGTGCGCGTGAGGTAGCGGAAGAAGCGCGCGTGGCCCAGGTGCGCCAGCGTCCGGCGGATCTCGTTCTGGAAGAGCACGATCGCCGCGAAGACGACGTACCCGAACATGTTCCGGATGAGCCAGTTCACCGTGTCGAGGTGCCACCAGCGGGACACGTAGAACACCGCGATGAGCAGGCCCACGCCAATGCCCATCTGCACCGCCCGCGTCCCGCGCATGAGCTTGAGCAGCTCATAGATCGCGATGGCCGCGATGACGATGTCCAGGATGTCGGTCCACGCGACCGGCGCACGCTGGAAGAGGGCCGCCAGGGTGTCCACGATTCTGTTGCTCGCTCCGGGGAACGTGATTACGGGTCGCCGCCAGGCCCGCTACGCGCGGGACCCCTGCCGGATGGCATCGGCCACGCGCACCGCCTGCACCATCGGGGCCACCGCATGCACGCGAACGATGTGCACGCCAAGCAGCACCGCGGCGGTCACCGCCGACGCGGTGGCCCAATCGCGGTCCGCCGGCCGAAGCGACCCGATCGCGGCCGCCAGGAACGACTTGCGCGACGGCCCGACCAGCAGCGGCCGGCCCAGCGCCTGCAGCCGCGGCAGCCCCGCCAGCACGGCGTAACTGTGCCCGGCCTGCTTGGCGAAGCCGAGGCCCGGGTCCAGCACGATCCGCTCGCGCGCCACTCCGGCGGCCAGCGCCCGTGTCAGGGCCTGGTCCAGTTCTGCGGCCACCTCGGCGACGACGTCCGCGTACGTCGCCTCGCGATACATGTCGCGCGAACGGCCGCGCGTGTGCATCAGCACCAGGCCGGCCCCGGCGGCGGCGACCGCATCGCCAAGCTCAGGATCATACCCTAAACCGCTGATGTCGTTCACGATACCGGCCCCGGCGGCGATGGCGGCCCGGGCGACGCCGGCCTTGTAGGTATCGACCGACACCGGGATGGTCAGGCGCCCCTGGAGGCGCTCCAGCACCGGGAGAATCCGGGCGAGTTCGTCGGCCTCGGACACCTCGCCGGCGCCGGGACGCGTGGACTCTCCGCCGATGTCGATGAGGTCCGCCCCGTCGGCTTCCATCTGCAGGGCCAGGTCGGCGGCCGCCGCCGCGTCCATGACGCTGCCGGCAAACGAGTCCGGCGTGACATTCAGGACGCCCATCACCAGCGTGCGCTCGCCCAGGGCGAGGCTGCGCCCGTGCGCAATCGGCACGGTGAACGTGGGGCGATCGGCGATGGTGGTCACGCAGTCATTGTACGCAATTGGGGTCAGAGTCGAATCTCTCCAGCTACCCGGAGATTCGACTCTGACCCCAATTGCTGTGCTGGACTCTTCGTCTGGTGCTACTGCGGGATCGGATCCGACATCGACGGCGGCACCAGGCCGGCCGCCGCCAACGGTGCCGGCGTCTCATGCGGCTGGGGCGCGTCGGCCGCGACGGCCGGGGCCACCGCCGGCGCGGGCATCGCCTCCAACGCGACGCCCTGGACGATCTTCCGGACCTGTTCGCCGTCGAGCACTTCGCGGGTCAGCAACTCGTCGGCGATCATCATGAGCGCGTGCTTCTGGCTCTTGAGCGCCTCTTCGGCCCGCATGTAGTTCTCGGAGATGATCCGCCGCACTTCCTGGTCGATCTTGAGCGCGGTGTCTTCGCTATAGTCCTGGTGCTGCGAGATCTCGCGGCCAAGGAAGATCTGCTCCTCCTTCTTGCCGAACGTCAGCGGGCCCATCTCCTCGCTCATGCCCCACTCGCACACCATCTTGCGGGCCAGGTCCGTCGCCCGCTCCAGGTCGTTGCCGGCGCCGGTGGTGATGCTGCCGAGGCACACCTCTTCGGCGATCCGGCCGCCAAGGAGGATCGCGATCTGATCGGTCAGGTACTCGCGCGAATAGTTGTGCTTCTCGTCGACGGGCAGCTGCTGCGTCAGGCCCAGCGCCATGCCGCGCGGGATGATCGTCACCTTGTGGATCGGGTCCGCGGTGGGCAGCACCACCGTCAGCAGGGCGTGCCCGGCCTCGTGAATCGCCGTGATGCGCTTCTCGGCCTCGCTGATGACCATCGACCGCCGCTCCGAGCCCATCAGCACCTTGTCCTTGGCGAACTCGAAGTCGGCCATTTTCACGGCCTTCTGGTTGTAGCGCGCGGCGCCAAGCGCCGCTTCGTTCACCAGGCTGGCCAGGTCCGCGCCCGAGAAGCCCGCCGTCCCGCGCGCCAGCACCGCCACGTCCACGTCGTCGGCCAGCGGGATCTTGCGGGTGTGCACGACGAGGATGCCCTCGCGGCCCCGCACGTCCGGCCGGTTGACGATCACGCGGCGATCGAAGCGGCCGGGTCGCAGCAGCGCCGGATCGAGGACGTCGGGCCGGTTGGTCGCGGCCATCAGGATGACGCCGTCGTTCGACTCGAAACCGTCCATCTCGACCAGCAACTGGTTGAGTGTCTGCTCCCGTTCGTCGTGACCGCCGCCCAGACCCGCGCCGCGATGGCGGCCGACGGCGTCGATCTCGTCGATGAAGACGATGCAGGGCGCGTTCTTCTTGCCCTGCTCGAACAGGTCGCGGACGCGGGACGCTCCCACGCCGACGAACATCTCGACGAAGTCCGAGCCGCTGATCGAGAAGAACGGCACGTTCGCCTCGCCGGCGACGGCGCGCGCCAGCAGCGTCTTGCCCGTGCCGGGCGCGCCCATCAGCAGCACGCCCTTCGGGATCCGCCCGCCGAGCTTCTGAAACTTCTGGGGCTCCTTCAGGAACTCGATGATTTCCTGGAGCTCTTCCTTCGCCTCGTCGACGCCCGCGACGTCCTTGAACGTCGCTTTCTTCTGCGCGCCCGACGACAGCTTCGCTTTGCTCTTGCCGAACGACAGCGCCTTATTGCCGCCGCTCTGCATCTGCCGCATGAAGAAGATCCAGAACCCGATCATCAGCAGGGCCGGCGCCCACGAGTAGAGGATCGACGCCCACGGGCTGGCCGCGGCGTCACGCGCCGTGATGGCGACACCGCGCTCGACCAGCTTGTTGGCGAGCCCGTCGTACTGGGGGGGCGCGTAGGTCCGGAACGTCTCGTTCGCCTTGGTCGTACCGGTAATCTCGTTCCCGGCGATGGTGACCTGGGCCACCTGGCCGGAATCGACCCACGACATGAACTCGCTGAACGTGACCGAACGGTCCCGGGCCTGGAAGGTCGTGGAGAAATTCCAGACCAGCACGGCGACAATCACCAGGACCAACCAGAACAACAGGCTCCGGAGGGTAGAATTCACGCCTCGTCTCCCTCTTCTCCCAAACGGCTCAGTTTCAAGATTACCACGGTGTGCGTGCGGTCCGTGATGCGGCCGTCCTCGCACGCCATCTGCCCGGCCACCCAGAGAATCCGGTCCTGGCCGTCACACACAATCGGCACACGATCACGCTGGGCGCGGGGGACTTTCCGGTCGACCAGCACGTCCTGGAGCTTCTTCCGGCCCCGCATCCCGAACGGCCGCAGCGAATCGCCCGGATGCCGCGACCGGACCACCAGACCAGCCCCGGCGACGGCCGCGTCGATGACCGCTACGTCAGGACCGGCAGCAAGTGCCTGTTTTAGAAGCACTTGCGAGCCTCTCCGCTTTCGAACGAAGGCCTCGATCGCGCAATCCCCTTCGGGAATCACGATCCGACCGGGCACCGGCAGCTCGTACTGGAACGTCGGCGCGCCCGGGCGCTCGTGCGGGCCCCTTCTAGATAAGACAACGCTGGAGCCATTTCGTTCCACGCGCACGCCCGGCAGGTCGGCCGCCATGCGTCCCCCGACCGGTGTCGCCAGCGCCAGCACCTGCTCCACGTGGTCGAATCCGTGGAACTGGGCGGGTTCGATCCGCGCCAGCGCCTGGCGCACGACGCGCCGCGCCAGCGCCGGGTTCAGTTCGGCCAGCGCCCCCGCCTCGATCGCGATCCGCCCGTCGTCCAGCGCCGTTTCGAGGCGGGCCGCCGCCTCGTTCGCCATCCGTTCGAGAAGCGCGGCCTCATCGCGCAGGACCGCCGACTCGCGCGCCAGCACCTCGACGATATCCGCGTTCAGGTGCGCGGCCAGCTGGGGCACGAGCCGGTGGCGGACCCAGTTGCGCGGGATGGCCACGTCGGCGTTGCTCGCGTCCTCGCGGAAGCGGCGATGCCGCGCCGCCAGGAAGGCGCGCAGTTCCTCGCGCCGGATGTCGAGCACCGGGCGCACGATGGCGCCCAGCCGCGGGCGGACGCCGGACAGCCCGGTGGCCCCGGCCCCGCGCAGCAGGCGCAGCAGGAACGTCTCAGCCTGGTCGTCCCGGGTGTGCCCCGTGGCGATGCGGTTGGCCTGCAGGCGCGCGGCCACGGCCTCGAAAAACTCGTAGCGCACGCGGCGCCCCGCCACTTCCGTCGAGGTGCGCTCGGCCTTCGCGCGCGCGGCGACGTCGGCGCGGGCGCATTCGAAGCGCAGGTGATGCGACTCCGCCAGTGCGCGGCAGAACGCTTCGTCGGCGCCGCTGTCGTCGCCCCGCAGGCCGTGATTGACGTGGGCCACCGCGGAGATCGTGAATCGGCAGTCTGCGGCGAGGTCGATGAGCAGTTCCAGCAGGGCGACCGAGTCCGAACCGCCCGACACCGCGACCAACACCCGCGACCCGGGCGGCAGCAGGGCGTCGCGCTCGAGGGCGCGCCGGACGCGATCGTGAAGAGACATCATGGCGTCGGAGTGGAGCAGAAAGAGGTCGAGGGATCGCGCGTGGCCACGAACGACCCCTCGAGGAACTGGTGCCGGTGCAGGGACTTGAACCCCGGACTCCGCGGATATGAGCCGCGTGCTCTAACCAGCTGAGCTACACCGGCGGAAACCTCAATATTACCACAGCCGTCGTTCGGGGTCCTGGATTGGCTCCGAGTCCGTCCCCAAGTCACTGCGCGATCGTGGGATCCGGCTTTCGGTTCGGCGCGGCGCACGTATACTGGCAGCCATGCCCGGCCCCGCGCCGCCCGTCGATCCCGCCGTCGTCCTGCGGCCCCCGCTCAAGTGGGCGGGCGGCAAGCGCTGGCAGGTGCCGCACGTGCGGCGGCTGTGGGGCGGCCACGAACAGGCGCGGCTGGTGGAGCCGTTCTGCGGCGGCCTGGCCGTCGCGTTCGGCCTGCAGCCCCGTCACGCACTGCTGAGCGATTTCAACCCGCACCTGGTGACGTTCTACCGCCACGTGAAGCGCGGGCTGACGATCAGCCTGCCGATGGAGAACGAGTCCGAGGCGTACTACGCGCACCGCAGGCTGTTCAACACGCTGGTCGCCGCGGGCCGCTTCCACTCGGTCGAGGCCGCATCGCTCTTCTATTATCTGAACCGGACCGGGTTCAACGGCCTCTGCCGATTCAACAACCGCGGCGAGTTCAACGTGCCCTTCGGCCGCTACGCCCGCATCCCGTACGTGCGCGACTTCACGAAGTACCGCGGCGTGTTCGCAGGATGGGAGTTGTCGAGCGTGGATTTCGAGGCGCTCGCGCTGCGGCCGGACGACTTCGTCTACGCCGATCCGCCGTACGACGTCCCGTTCACGCAGTACGCACGACTCGCCTTCTCCTGGGATGATCAGGTGCGCGCCGCGGAATGGCTCGCACGTCACAACGGCCCGGTCGTCCTCGCCAACCAGGCCACCCCGCGCATCGTCGCCCTCTACCGCAAGCTCGGCTTCCGCCTGCGGTTCCTGGCGGCACCTCGCAGGATCAACTGCACCGGCGACCGCACCCCCGCCCGCGAAGTCCTCGCCACACGGAATCTCTGAAGCGCGATTGAGGTCCGAGCCGAGCAATTGGGGTCAGAGTCGAATCTCAGGGGATCCCGGGAGATTCGACTCTGACCCCAATTGCAGCGTGGCCATCCCGAACCCCGAGTCTATGCCGCCTCAATGAGCGCGGCGGCAAGCAGCGGGATGAGGATCTCGTGGTGCCCGACGAGGCTGTAGCCGCGCCCGCCCGTGCCGGCGACGGGGCGTGAGACAACGTTGGTCTGCGGCCGGTAGAGCCGGACAAAGTCGAGGTTCACCGTCGTCAGCCCCGCGAGCGCGATGCCGGCGTTGCGCGCGAGCGCGACCGCCTTCAGGAACACCTCCGGCAGCACCACGGCGGAGCCGCAGTTCAGGTAGACCCCGTGATTGAGCCGCGCGACGTTCGAGACGAAGTAGCGGAAGTCGCGCAGGCTGCCCTCGCCCAGAGCCGCGCCCGACGCATCGGGGTGCATGTGGATGATGTCTGTGCCGATCGCGACGTGCGCCGTCAGCGGAATCCCCAGCCGCGCGGCCGTGGCGACCACGCTCAGGTGCGCGTGCGGTGCCTGCGCGTCGAGGAGATACGCGCCCACCGACTGCCCGAGCCCCTGCCCCCGCTTCACGCCCTCGTTGATCGCCTGATTCAGCTGGTGCCCGGTCTCCTCCGCCATCCCGAAGCGGCCGGGCCCAAGCGTCTCGTCGACGTCCTCCGAGGTGGCGCCGCCGATGGCGATCTCGAAGTCGTGAATGATGCCGGCGCCGTTGGTGGCAAACGCCGACACGAACCCGCGCTTGGCGAGATCGATCAGTACGGGTGACAGCCCGACCTTGATGACGTGGGCGCCAAATCCCCAGATAATCCCGCCGCCCGACGCCCGTGCGTCGACGATGGCCTTGACGACCGCGCAAAAGTCCGACGCGCCGAGCATGTTCGGCAGGCCCGCCACCAGCCCGGTTATCCCGCTGCCCTTCACGTGGGGCGAGGCGAAATCGCCGACCTTCGCCTTGCTCGCCCGCGCCGCCAGCGGATAGGTCCGGACGCCCGAGAGGTCGAACTCTTCATACGGAAACGCCACGGTGCACCTCGGCAGCGATCGTCGTTTCGTCAGGCTTGTGACAGACAGCGCATGTTACGACGCGGGCGACGCCGCGTAAAGGACGACCGACAGCAGACGCCCGGCAGCCGGGTTCACAACCCGTGCTCGCGCCGCCGGCTCCGCAGGCGCCCTCGCAGGTAACGACGCAGGTTGTGAAGCCAGTCCTACACCAGTAACATCGCGTCGCCGTAGCTGTAGAACCGGTAGCGCTCGCGCACTCCTTCGGCATACGCGGCCAGCACGCGCTCGCGGCCGCCGAAGGCCGACACCAGCATCAGCAGCGACGACTCCGGCAGATGAAAGTTCGTCATGAGTCCGCCGATCGCGCGGAAGCGGTGGCCGGGGTAGATGAACAGGCTCGACTCGCCCTGCCCCGGCGCGATGTGGCCGTCGCCCAGCGCCGCCGCCGTCTCCAGCGCCCGCGTCGTCGTCGTGCCGACGGCGACGATGCGACGCCGGGCGTCGAGCGCAGCATTGAGGCGGCCGGCCGCGTCAACGTCGATCGTCCAGCGCTCGGGATCGACGGTGTGCGCCTCGACATCGGCGACGCGCACGGGCTTGAACGTGCCGTAGCCGACGTGCAGCGTAATGCGCACCGGCTCGATCCCGGCGTCCGCGATCTCGCGCAGCATCGCCTCGGTGAAGTGGAGGCCCGCCGTCGGCGCGGCGACCGATCCGCGCTCGCGGGCGAACACGGTCTGGTAACGCTCGCGATCCGAGTCCAGGTCCGGCCGCTTGATGTACGGCGGCAGAGGCACGTGACCGATGGCGTCGATGACGTCGGTCACCGGTCGCGGCTCGTCGGACCACAGGCGCACCAGCCGCCGCCCGAAGAACCGCTGCTCGAGCACCTCGCCGTGGAGCACGTGCCCGCCCCGTTCGAAGCGCACGCGCCGCCCGGGCTTCAGCCGCTGCCCGGGATGCACTAGCGCTTCCCAGCGGGCCTCGTCCACCTGCGACACGAGCAGGCACTGGACGGCGCCGCCGCCGGGCTCGCGCGTCCCCAGCAGGCGCGCGGGAAACACCTTCGTGTCGTTGAGGACGAGCACGTCGCCCGCGCGCAGCCAGCGCAACAGGTCGCAAACGTGCGCGTGCGTCACCGCGCCACTCGCCCGATCGAGCACGAGCAGCCGCGAGGTCCCCCGCTCGACAGGCGGGTCCTGCGCGATGAGCTCGGGCGGGAGATCGAATGCGAAGTCAGCGACTCTCATCTGGGGACGGGGCGCGTTTTTCGCAGTTCCACAGTCACAGACAGGCTACCGGCACCGGGGACGGGGCGCGTGTCCGAACGGCATCATCGGGATCGTGGTGCTTCTCAAACCGAGCGGTCGCCGAAAACCCGCCCCGTCCCCACTAGAGGAACGGCCTGACGATCAGATAGACCATCCAGATTGCCGAAAGCGCGACAAGCAGGACGACGCCGCCCACGACGACGAATGCGAGCAGGACGATGGCCCAGTCGCCGCTGGTCGGCTTGACGTTCGCCTGCTCATGCCGCTCGAGCAGCGCGAAGTTCATGCTGTTCGACTGCCACGCGAAATCGAACAGGTCGCCGATGACGGGGACGGCACCGACTACCAGATCGATCAGAATGTTGAGCACCATCCGGATCAGGACCACCCTCGGCACGCCCAGGCGGAACGCCCGGAACAGCACCAGCGCCGAGAAGGACGCTGTGGCGAAATCGCCCAGCCCCGGCACAAGCCCCACGATGGGGTCCCAGCCGAAGCGCGCGCTGGTCCCCGGCACGCGGTAGGCGGAGTCCATGAATCGGCTCCACCGCCGGAGCTGGTCGATCTGCCGCGCGCGATCGATGGCCATGAATGGTGAGCCCTGCACGCCGGGGCTTCAGGCCCGGCTCAGCCCCGGCATCATCGGCTAGTACGCCCAGCGCACGAGCACGGACCCTACGGTGAACCCGGCGCCGACCGACGCCAGCAGCACGAGGTCGCCTTTCTTGATGCGGCCCTGCGTGATCGCGTCCTCGAGCGCCAGCGGGATCGTGGCGCCGGTCGTGTTGCCGTAGTCCTCGATGTTGATCATCACTTTGGACTCGGGCAGCCCGAGCCGATTTGCCGCCGACATGATGATGCGGCGGTTCGCCTGGTGCGACACGAACAGCGCCACATCGTCGGCCGTGTAGCCCGTCTTCTCGAGCACGCGGCGGGCGATTTCCTCGGTCTTGCGCACGGCGAACTTGAAGACGGCCCCGCCGTCCTGCTTCACGTAGTGCATGCGCTTCTCGACCGTCTCGTGCGACGCCGGGTTGAGGCTGCCGCCCGCCGGCATCTGCAGCGCGGGTCCGCCGCTGCCGTCGATCTCGTGCTCGAAGCCGATGATCTCGAGGCCCTCCTCGACGGCGGGTTCGACGATCACCGCGCCGGCCCCGTCGCCGAACAGCACGCAGGTGGTGCGATCGGTGTAGTCGATGATGCTCGACATCGTGTCGGCCCCGACCACCAGCGCGCGATTGTGTTTGCCGGTTGCCACCAACTGGCTGGCGACGCTCAACGAGAACGTGAAGCCAGAGCACGCGGCCGCCAGGTCGAAGCCCCAGCAGCGGGTGGCGCCGATCTTGTGCTGGATGAGGGCCGCCGTGCTCGGAAAGAACATGTCCGGCGTGGTCGTCCCGACGACGATGAGGTCGATGTCCGCCGGCGTGAGGCTGGCCTGCGCGATGGCCTTCAGCGCCGCCTCTTTGCCCATGTCCGACGTGGCAACGCCCTTGGCGACGATGTGCCGCGTCTTGATGCCCGTGCGCTGGAGGATCCACTCGTCGGTGGTCTCCACCATGGTGCTGAGCGTCTTGTTGTCGAGAATGTCCGGCGGCACATAGGTCGCCAGCGCGCTGATGCGTGTCTTGCGGAGCGTGTTCCCGTTCACCACAGTCGCGAATCCTTCCCTGGGGCCTCGAGGCCGAAATACTCGTACGCCCGAGCCGTCGCCACGCGCCCGCGAGGCGTCCGATCGATGAAGCCGATCTGGATGAGGAACGGCTCGTAGATGTCTTCGATGGCGTCCTTCTCTTCGCTGATGGCGGCGGCGATCGTGTTGACGCCCACCGGGCCGCCGCCGAACTTGTCGATGATGGTGCGCAGCAGCCGGCGGTCGATCTCGTCGAAGCCGTGCTCGTCCACTTCGAGCATCGCGAGCGCGGCGTGCGTCACCGTCGTCGTGATGTCGCCCTTCGCGCGCACCTGCGCGTAGTCGCGCACGCGCCGCAGCAGCCGGTTGGCGATGCGCGGCGTGCCGCGCGACCGGCGCGAAATTTCCGCGGCCGCCTCGTCGCTGATCGCCACGCCCAGAATGCGCGCCGACCGCCGCACGATGACCTCGAGATTCTCGACCGTGTAAAAGTCGAGGCGGTGGACGATGCCGAAGCGGCTGCGCAGCGGCGACGTCAGCAGCCCCGCCCGCGTCGTCGCCCCGATCAGCGTGAACCTCTGGAGCGGCACCTTGACCGACCGCGCGGCCGGGCCCTGGCCGATCATGATGTCCAGTTCGTAGTCCTCGAGCGCCGGGTAGAGGATCTCCTCGATGGTCGCCGCCATCCGGTGGATCTCGTCGATGAAGAGGACCTCGCGCTCCTTGAGGTTCGTGAGCATGGCCGCGAGATCGCCGGGTTTCTCGAGCACCGGCCCCGAGGTCGAGCGGATGGGCACGCCCAGCTCGTTGCCGATGACGTAGGCGAGCGTGGTCTTGCCCAGGCCCGGGGGGCCATAGAGCAGCACGTGGTCGAGCGCCTCGCCCCGCTGGCGCGCTGCCGTGATCGACACGTGGAGGTTCTCGCGCACGCGGTCCTGGCCGATGTACTCGTCCAGCGTCCGCGGCCGGAGGCCCGTTTCGAACTGGACGTCCTCGTCCGCGCGCGTCGGCTGCACGATGCGCTTGTCGTCGTCGGTCATGTCTTCAGTCTCGGCATTGGGGTCAGAGCCCGATGCCTGTCCTTCGCCCGAGCATCGGGATCTGACCCCAATGCCCTACCGCGCCAGCTCGCGCAGCGCTTGCTTCAGCACGCGCTCGAACGTCTTCGGTTCGACCTTCTTGATGGCCGCGTCCACGGCTTTGTCGGCCAGCGGCCGATGATAGCCCAGGTTCAGCAGTGCCGAGAGGAGGTCGCCGCGCAGCCCGCCCGTCCCGTCCTCCCCCGCCTGCGCCGCCACCGCGGCCGCCAGCGCCGGCGGCAGCTTGTCCTTCAGCTCGAGGCCGATACGTTCCGCCGTCTTCTTCCCGACGCCGGGAATCGCCGTGAGCCGCGCGACGTCACCCACCTGCACCGCGCGCACCAGGTCGGCCACATCGATGCCCGAGAGCACGGCCAGCGCGAGCTTCGGACCGATGCCGCTGATGCCGATCAGCCGTTCGAAGATCTGCAGCTCGAGCACGGTCGCGAACCCGTAGAGGGCCAGCGAGTCCTCGCGCACGTGCGTGTGCACGCGCAGCGCCACGTCGGTCCCGGGCTCGCCCAGCGTGTAGAACGTCGACAGCGGCACCGCCACGTCGTAGCCCACGCCGCCCACGTCCACGATGATGCGGTTCGGCTGCTTCTCGCCCAGCCGACCGCGCAGGAACGCAATCATGGTCGATACTCGCGCCAGCTCTTCGGCGTCCGCGCCCCGCGCGCGCCTTTCGCCTCGAGCGCGGCCTGCGCCACCATCTCGCGCGCCCCGCCGCTGCCCGCGCTGTGCACGTGGCAGATGGCGATGGCCAGCGCGTCGGCCGCGTCGTGCGGCTCCGGGATCGCCTCGAGCCCGAGCAGCAGCCGCACCATCTCGCCGACCTGATGCTTCTCCGCGCGGCCGTAGCCGACCACCGCGAGCTTGATTTCCGCCGGCGCATACTCGAACACCGGGAAGCCGGCCTCGACGGCAGCCAGCAGCGCCACGCCGCGCGCGTGCCCGAGCTTCAGCGCGCTGCGGACATTCGCCGCGTAGAACACGCTCTCCACGACGACGCAGTCGGGCCGGTGCTCGGCGAGCAGGCGGCCGAGCGCCTCGTGGATGGTCAGCAGTTTTTCGGGGAACGTCGCGCGGGGCGAGGTGGCAATCGCCCCGCACGCAATCAGGCGGTGCCGGCTGCCGTCGGTCTCGATGCAGCCGTAGCCGGTGCGATCGGAGCCGGGATCGACACCGAACACTTTCACGCGAACGCCTCGAGCTCCTTCTCGCCGATGTCGGCGTTGGACCACACGTTCTGGACGTCGTCGTGATCCTCGAGGAAGTCCAGCAGCTTCAACATGCTCTGGGCCGGCCTGCCCTCGAGGGACACGTAGATGGTCGGCAGCATCGAGACCTGCGCCGTCACCATCTCGATGCCCAGCTTCTCGATGGCCTCCTTGACGGCCGGGAAGGCGTCTGGCGCACTCATCACTTCCCAGTTGTCGCCGTCGTCGACCAGATCGTCGGCGCCGGCATCCAGGGCCGCCGTCATCAGCGTGTCTTCGGCGGCCTTCGTCTTCTCGATGACGATATAGCCCTTCTTCTCGAACATGCGCCGGACGCTGTTGGTCTCGCCGAGGTTGCCGCCGTACTTGCCCAGCATGTGGCGAAGCTCGCCGACGGTGCGGTTCTTGTTGTCGGTCATCGCCTCGATGAGCAGCGCCACGCCGCCGGGCCCGTACCCCTCGTAGGTGATTTCCTCGTACACGACGCCTGGCTCTTCGCCCGTGCCGCGCTTGATGGCCCGCTTGATGTTGTCGGCAGGCATGTTGACCTGCTTCGCATCCGCGATGACGGTCCGCAGGCGGGGGTTGGTGTCCGGATCACCGCCGCCGTGGCGGGCGGCCACGCTCAGTTCTTTGATAATCCGGGTGAAGATACGTCCGCGCTTGGCGTCGGCCGCGCCCTTCTTGTGCTTGATGGTGTGCCACTTTGAATGGCCAGACATGTTCAGGACTCCAGCTGAGTACGGGGAAAAAACCGCAGAAAAGTGCCTCCAAATCCTAACATAGCGGCTTTCTGCACAACAAGTTAGCGGTGCTACACTGCGCCGCGTGCCCCGGGCGTGTCCGACTGGGGCCCGGGAGGGTGCCGATATGCGGCCTGCGGCGGGGGTGTGGCGGACTCTCGGGCTCGTGGTCGTGGCAGCCGCAACACTAGACAGCCAGGGGGTTTCGCTCCCCGACTGGGAGAATCCTCAGGTGGTCGGGATCAACCGCCAGGAACCCCACGCCACGCTGACCCCCTACCCCGACCGGGTCTCGGCGCTCACCCGCGACTCCACCCGGTCGCCGTTTCTCCGATCGCTGAATGGCCGCTGGAAGTTCCAGTGGTCACCCGCGCCGGACACGCGGCCGAGGACGTTCTACCAGGACGGGTTCGACGTGTCGGCGTGGGGCGAGATCGACGTCCCGGCCAACATGGAAATCCAGGGTTACGGCCGGCCCTACTACATCGACGAGAGCTGGGAGTTTCCTGCCGACCCGCCCCGGGTGCCGCGCGACGACAACCCGGTGGGCTCGTACCGCCGGGAGTTCGAGGTGCCGGCCCAGTGGGCCGGGCGGCGCGTCTTCCTGACGTTCGACGGCGTGTCGTCGGCGTTCTACGTGTGGGTGAACGGCCAACGCGTCGGGTTCAGCAAGGACAGCCGCACGCCGGCCGAGTTCGACATCACCGACGCGGTACGCCCCGGGCGCAACCACGTCGCCGTGGAGGTCTACCGCTACAGCGACGGCTACTACCTCGAATGCCAGGACATGTGGCGGCTGAGCGGCATCTTCCGCGACGTCACCCTGGTGTCGCGCGCGGCCACGCACATCCGCGACGTGGCGGTGACGGCGTCGCTCGACGACACGTATCGCGACGGGCTGCTGTCGGTGGCGATCGACCTGCGGCGCCAGGGCGAGGGTGCCCCGGCGGCGTACGCGGTGCTCGCGGAGTTGCAGGACCCGTCCGGCGCAGCCGTCTGGCCCGCACCGCGGCGGCTCGAGGTCGTCGTCTCCGGACGCGATCACCGGGAAGTACGCCTGCGCGAAACGCTGCCGGCGGTCGCGCGGTGGACGGCCGACACGCCGAATCTCTACACGCTGCAGTTGACGCTGACGGGGCCTGGCGCCGAGGTGCTGGAGAGTATGCCGCTGCGCATCGGATTCCGCCGCGTGGAGATCGCCGGCGGGCGCCTGCGCGTGAACGGCGTGCCCATCGTCATCCGCGGGGTGAACAGGCACGAGTGGGATCCGCGGCGCGGATGGGCCATCACCGAAGACTCGATGATGGCGGACCTCACGCTGCTGAAGCAGTTCAACATCAACGCCGTGCGCACGTCGCACTACCCCAACCAGGCGCGTTGGTACGGGCTGTGCGACGAGTTCGGCCTCTATGTGATCGACGAGGCCAACATCGAATCACACGGCATCAGCTTCGACGCCGACAAGACCCTCGGGAACAACCCGCTGTGGACGGCGGCGCATCTCGACCGCGTGCAGCGGATGGTGGAGCGCGACAAGAACCACCCGTCGATCATCGGGTGGTCGCTCGGGAACGAGGCCGGCGACGGTATGAACTTTCAGGCCGCGTATGCGTGGATCAAGAAGCGCGATCCATCCCGGCCCGTGCAGTACGAACCGGCGAAGCTGGCGCCGCACACAGATATCTACGCGCCGATGTACGCGCGGCCGTACATGCTCGCGACGTACGCGAAGCAGAATCCCGCGAAGCCGCTGATCCTTTGCGAGTACGCGCACTCCATGGGCAACAGCGGCGGTAATCTGCAGGAGTACTGGGACGTCATCGATCGGTACCCGTCGCTGCAAGGCGGGTTCATCTGGGACTGGCTCGACCAGGGGCTGGTGCAAAAAGACGCGGCCGGGGTCGAGCGGCTGATGTACGGGGCGGACTTCCTGCCGAAGGGTGTGACCTTCGATCCCGACTGCCAGGACGGACTGCTCGGCGCGTGGCGCGAACCGCATCCGCAGCTCTGGGAGGTGAAGAAGGTCTATCAGCCGATCACGGTGCGCGCGGGCGATCTCGCACGCGGCATCGTGAACATCGAGAACCGGCTGCAGTTCGTCGATGCGTCCGCCTACGAGGCACGCGCGAAGGTGACGGCAGACGGCGTCGTGATGTGGACCGCGCCGCTGGTGCTCCCCCGCGTCGGCCCAGGCGATCGCGTCGACGTGACGGTGCCGCTGCCGACGATCCCCCGGCAGCCAGGCATCGAGTACATCCTCACCGTCGAGTTCGTCACGCGCGAGGCAACGCCGCTCGTGCCGAAGGGCCACCTGGTCGCGTGGGATCAGTTCACGCTGCCGTGGGGCACGGACGTGCCGGCTGGCGCCTCGCAACCCGCCGCCAGCGCGCCCGCGTCGGCGGACCAGGCCGGAGTGCCGCGCGATGCCGCGGCGGCGGGGGCGCGAGATACCACAGCGGCGGCGCCGCGGCAGGCCGGCCAGGCGGGTGCGGTGACCATCGACGACCAGGCCTCGACGCTGCGCGTAAGCGGGCCGCGCTTCGCGATCACGTTCGACAAGACGACGGGCGCGATGACGTCGTGGGTGTTCGACGGGCAGTCGCTCATCGCCGCGCCGCCCGAGCCGTCGTTCTGGCGGCCGCCGACCGACAACGACTACGGCAACGGCCAGCAGATCCGGAGCGCCGTGTGGAGGGACGCTGGACGAACAGCCGGGCTCGACCGGTTTGACGTGCGGCGGATGCCCGACGGGAAGGCGCAGGTGACGGCAGCCTTCCGCGCTCCGGGGGCCAGGTACGCGGTCTCGCTGATGTACGCGATCGACGCGCGGGGCACGGTCACCGTGCTCCAGTCGTTCTCCCCGGGTTCCCAAGAGCTGCCCGAACTGCCGCGCTTTGGGACGATGTGGCGACTGCCCGCGCGGTTCGTGAACGCGTCGTGGTACGGCCGCGGCCCGCACGACAGCTACTGGGATCGCCGGACCGGCGCGGCGGTGGGCCGGTACGAGTCGCGCATCGCCGATCTGCCGCATCCCTATGCGCGGCCGCAGGAGACCGGCAACCGCGCTGACACGCGATGGATCGCGCTGACCGACGCCTCAGGCGCGGGCCTGCTCGTGAGAGGCGATCCCCTGATCGGATTCAGTGCCTCGCCGTACGCGCCGGAGGATCTCGACGGCGGCGCGCAGAAGACACAGCGCCACTGGTGGGAACTCCGGCCGCGCAATTTCGTGACCCTGAACATCGATGGCTGGCAGATGGGCGTGGGCGGCGACACCAGCTGGGGGGCGCTGGCGCATCGCGAGTACGTGCTCTGGCCGACGTCGCGCTCGTTCATCTGCACGCTCGTGCCGTTCAGCGCGCGCGAGGGCATTGAGGCTGCGGCCCGCTCTGCGGCGCTAGCCGGGGGACGCTTGACCAGGACGCGGGACGTGCTGACGGCCGACGGGCTCGGGCTCGCGTCGTTTGCGGCCGAGAACCGCGTCGCCCATCTCGCGCGTGGCGCATCTGTCCGCTCGTCGGTGCCGATGACGTCCACCTACTCGGCCGCCGGACTCGAGGGCATCGTCGACGGCTATCGCGGATCGATCGACTATCGCGGCGGCGACTGGCAGGGTTTCGAGGGGAAGGACATCGAACTCGTGGTCGA
>Ga0315275_10000686_pt1 | contig 28164 bp, 27 predicted proteins | sample YL17G03_0_MG_FD_205557 | JGI IMG/M metagenome (GOLD analysis project Ga0315275, IMG submission 205557) | Sediment microbial communities from Yellowstone Lake, YNP, Wyoming, USA - YL17G03_0 | ecosystem: Environmental > Aquatic > Freshwater > Lake > Sediment | place: USA: Wyoming | collected...
CTTTTTCATGCAACGCAGGCAGAAGACCAGCGAGGATGGGTCGCTCTGCGTGTATGCGAACGAGGCGGATTTCACCGCAGCAAATGAAGTCTTCACGCTCCTGAACGGAACAGCGGGCGGGCAGGAATCGAAAATGACAAAGAAAGAGTATGATCTGCTCGGGGCTATCCAGAAAGCCGGACAGCTGGAGTTCACCATCCAGGACATGCAACGGTTCACTGGCTGGTCGTATTCAAGCATTTACAAAACAGTGAAGGGCTACGACAGCCGGGGAAAGAACTACACCGGCCTCCTTGAAAAGTGCCCGGCACTCTCCTTCACCGACCGCACTGTGACCGAAACAGAAAATGACGGGTACGCAATCCGACGCAGGACTGAGGCATTCGAGTGGAACAAAGAATTGTACCTGCAGTGGAACGGTGGCGGGTCCTGCTGGCTTGACCGCGATCCGAAGGATGATAATGGGGGGTCATTTGCTGCATTGCCGCACGATTCCTGCACCTTTGCTGCATCTGCAGGAAATGAAAATGGCGTTCCCGGTGCTTCCATTTCCTGCAATAGTACTGATATTGATAATAATTCTGTACTAAGAGATGGGGATTTCCAGCAAGACCAGAATTATACTGCTCCACAGAAATCCGAACCAGACTCAGCTCAGTGTTTCCATAATTCCCAAAATGCAGCAAACGAGAATCAATCTCCACCGAAACCGGCCGGATCGGAAAATGCCCCACTTCAACAGTCCCGGATTAATTGCGGCAATTGCAGCAAACCTACAGTAGACTTGCAGCAAACAACGGATCCTGCAGCAAAACGAGACCGCATAACTCGGGCCCGGGATTACAAACTACTCGATCAACCCGAGTTCAAGACTGCATGTTACGCTTGCGGGAAGAAAGGCTCCTGGTATGTGGAGAAACTGACTGCCGAGCGGAAGGCCCGACCCAAGGAGCAGCAGGATGCCCGGCGGATCTGTAAGGTATGTTACAAGGAGGCGGTGAGAGCGGAGCAGATGGCATCGGTCCCATTACTGGGAACGATTGATGTGTCCCGGTGTACGCGGGTAACTGCAGAAGTTGGGAAGTGCTCGGTGTGCGGTCTGGAAAGGTCCGTATGGATCGATCATATGACACACGTACTGTTATGTGAACACTGTTACAGCAGGGAAGTGCGGGGACATGCTCATGCCTGATGCATGTGCAACCGAACAAAAACGAAGTGACTGGAATGACAGCAATAATTCATTTTTTCGGGGAAGAAACCCGGCGGGCGTTGATCGAAGGTGATGAGCTCCTGATCCTGGAGATGCAGGTCATGGCAAAGGCAGAGAAATTCCAGGGGCTGGAAGGAGCGAGTGTTGAGTACGTGTCGTCGTGCATGACTGACAACAGATCTCCCTGGATGCAGGAGAAGATCCGGCTTCTGGCCGATCTCTGCCAGGACACGGTGATGAATTTCGATAACACGATACGGGATAAATTATTTGCGCGGCTTCAGCGTCAGGATGGAAAGGAGATTTGCCTGTATCGTATCGCGGTCTGGCTGTTCATCGGTGATGATGGGATACCGGAATGGACTGTCCGCGATTCCGTTGAACCTGGGTTCGCGAGAATTAACAGGAGAGAGTTAGTTCACAACAGGATGGAGATACAATGTCGGCTGAAGAGGATCATAGGAAAGAAGGTGTGCTGAGTGGTTGTTCCGCCAGCCCTCCTCTCCCATGAGAACACGGAGCATTATACCCCGAAATATATTCTTGATGCAGTGATTTCCTGCATGGGTGCGATCGACCTGGACCCGGCCAGCAACAGCCAGGAGATCCCGAATGTGCCGGCAGCGAAGCATTATACTGCTCAGGATAACGGGCTCGTGCAGCCGTGGGATGGGCGGGTCTATCTCAATCCCCCATTTGGGCCCCGCGTCGAGGTGTGGTTTTCGAAGTTATATCAGGAGCGGGCCGCAGGCCGGACCACGGAGGCGATCGTATTGTGGAAATCGGCGACCGAGACGGCAGCATGGAAGACCCTGACGGCGTTGTCGTACCGGGTGTGTTTTCCTTCTGCGAGGATCAGGTTTGTTGGTCCTTCCCTTAGTGAGAGAACCGGGCCTACATTTTCTCCATCGCTGTTCTATGTTGGTACTCGAGCTGAGCGGTTCGAGGAGGCGTTTTCTGAGATCGGGATGGTTTGGGGGGTCCCGGGGAAATGAAGGCGATCAGTAAAAGAGAGGAATACCATTGCGTGCAAGTGCGCTGAGGTGCAGTTCGATGGCCTCGGCAATATTTTTCTTTGCCTCCTCCTCGGTCTTCCCCTGAGGGACTCAGCCCGGGAGTGCTGGTACGGTTACGATATACCAGCATCCTCATCCTGTTCAATGACAATTTTAAAATCCATATCTGCTTCCTGAATTTTCAACAGATATTATATTCCAGTATTTAAGAGAGTTTATTTCGTATCTGGAAAATAGTCTCGACAGTGTCGAGACATTTGGTTACTCAATGTGTAGCCAATTATCCACTCAGTGAGTGGACAATTTTGGTAATGATTGATGTTTCACGGTGCACCTGTGTAACGGTGGATGTAGGGAAGTGCTCGGTATGCGAGATTGCAAAGACTGTGTGGATTGATCGCGAGGCAGGTGTGAAGCTTTCCGAGCATTGTTATGTGAGAGGGATGAGGGAATGGGGAGGGAAGAAATTCCTGTAATCAAATGGATGCTAGCTAAAAACTCACTTCAGGTTTTTAGGATTTTATATCAGTGTATGTCCTCTTAAATACCATATCAGCCAGCCACTTCTTGAAATAAGGATCATCACTATACAGTTTGAACAATTCGGTATGGTCTGAAAGAAGTTCGGTGACGATTTTCTTTAACGCCGCATCATGCTCTATACGGGCATTTTCTTTATCAGAATTTTTCATGGCATTCTGGTATGCCTTATCTGCAGCAACCTTTAACGGAATTTCCTCAGTGATGACTTTCTGGATTTTATCCTTATCCTTCCAGTCAATTTTCCCCCAGAGTTCATTGAAGGATCGGATGATGTTGCTCAGATTATCGAGATCCGGATCCGGCATCCTGCCCCCGCCCGTTGTTGGGACGGGTTCAACTGTTCCATCGAGATCCTGTAACTTGATGGCCTGCGTTGCTTTTACCTCGACACGGTAACTGTCCATGTCAATGGCTTCGAGGATTCCTTTTGAAAGATCTTCTTCTTTCGGTGCTGGTAATTTGGGGATTAGGAAGTTGAGGAAGATAGAGAGTTTTTCCCAATCGGTGTTAGTGTATGGAAGAATAGATCCCAAAAAGTTGTATGTCCGGACAAACGCCTTGGCTTTTCCTTTGAAATCAACCTGCCCGTCTTCATCAAGTTCTTCGAGATATCGGGCCACACATGTATCAAGAATAGGATCCAGCAGTTCGCGGCTGGAGCCGGAAAGGAACAATTCAACCAGCTGAGTGATTTGATCCTGCGAATAGACTTGGTATCCGTCAATGTCCGCTTTAAGATCATGGAGTTTGTTAGCGTCCGTCTCATCCGAGAGAATTGTAGTCCGATAATATGGCTCGAATCCTAATCGGATTACATCGGTATTGTTCATGAAATCGAGAACAAATGTGTCGCTTTTTTTGGGATGTGCCCGGTTAAGCCGTGAGAGTGTCTGGACCGCTTTGATGTCGGAAAGGTGTTTGTCGACATACATTGTATGGAGAAGCGGTTCATCATACCCGGTCTGAAATTTATCGGCTACGATCAGGAACCGGTACGGTTCAGTCTGAAAAATGTCCTCGATATCTTTGCTTGGGAAACCATTGAGCGAGGATTCTGTGACTTTGACTCCCTTGTATTCATGCTCCCCGGAGAATGCGACAATCGCCTTGTAGGGCAGCTTCTCCTGTTCAAGATACGCATTGAACGCGTGATAGTATTGGATTGCCCGTTCGATCCCGCTTGTCACGACCATCGCCCGGGCATCGCCACCAATCTTCCTTGCCCGGTATACATGATCGTTAAAGTGATCGATCATGATCTCGGCCTTCCTCTCGATGGCAGTATCGTTGGATTCGACAAATTTCCGCAGTTTCTTGAGTGCCTTCCGGGTATCGAACTCAGGGTCATTCTCCACGGTCTTGGTGAGTCGGTAATAACTGTAGACAGGAGTATAGTTCTTCAGGACATCGAGAATGAATCCCTCTTCAATTGCTTGTTTCATCGTATAACTGTGGAACGGGTGGTGCGGAACAACATCACCCTCCGGATAGGGTTCTCCGAAGATCTCAAGGGTTTTATTCTTCGGGGTAGCGGTGAACGCGAAGTAATCCGCGTTCTTCAGCATCTTCCGCGCTTCGATGATCTGGTTGATCTTATCCTCAACCGACTCCTCTTCCTCATCACTCATCCCAGAGAGTGCGATGTTCATTTTCGCCGAGGTCCGGCCTCCCTGGCTGGAATGGGCTTCGTCAATAATGATCGCGAACTTGTGGTTCCGGTGTTCGTTGCCGATTTCATCAAGGATGAACGGGAACTTCTGGACGGTTGTGATGATGATCTTCTTTCCGGCCTGGATAAACTCCCGAAGCTGTTGGGATCCCTCAGTTACCGCGCCGACAGTGGTCGAGACCTGTGCGAATTGTTTGATCGTGTCCCGGATCTGCTTGTCGAGGACTCTCCGGTCGGTGACAACAACGATGGAATCAAAGATGGTCTTGTCCTTTTTCTCAAGGCCGATGAGCTGGTGTGCGAGCCATGCTATCGAGTTGCTCTTGCCGCTGCCTGCCGAGTGCTGGATAAGGAACCGCTTTCCGATTCGCTGGATCCTGGTCTCGCTGAGGAGCTTGTGAACAAGATCGAGCTGATGGTACCGGGGGAAAATCTGGTTCTGTTTCTTTTTGCCAGTCTTCCGGTCTATCTCCTCAACGACCTGCGCATAGTTTTCGATGATGTCGGTGAGCCCGTTCCGCGTGAGGATCTCCTTCCAGAGATAATCCGTTTTGATCCCGTTCGGGTTTGGCGGGTTGCCGGCGCCGTCGTTGTATCCCTTGTTGAAGGGCAGGAACCAGGACTCGCCACCCTTGAGCCGGGTGCACATCCAGACCTGCTGGTCATCGACCGCGAAGTGGACCATACACCGCTTGAACTGGAAGAGAAGTTCGCGGGGGTCCCGGTCACGCTTGTACTGCTGGATAGCATCGTCATAGGTCTGCTTGGTGAGCTGGTTCTTGAGCTCGAACGTGACAACCGGCAAGCCGTTGATGAAGAGACAAAGGTCGAGGGCCAGACGGGTCTCGTCCCTACTGTATTGGAGTTGCCGGGTTACCGAGAAGATATTTTTCAGCCAGAGCTCCTCGGCCCGCGTGTTTCCCGGCGTGGGAGTACCAAAAAACAGGGTGACCGATGCCGGGCCGTGCTGGATGCCTTTCCGCAGCACATCGATGATCCCGCGTTTGGCAATCTCGCCCTGAAGCCGGGCAAGGAACTGATCCCGCTTGGGACCATCATTTGCGATACAAAGCTGCTCAACGATCTTTGGCTGGGTATCCTGAAGGAAGGCGAGGAGTTTGACGAGATCGACCGCGTAGTCCCGGTCATAGTCTTTCGGGCTTCCCTCGACATAGGTAAGGCTGCCATAGATTGACGGTTTGTAGTGGACGGATGGCGGGGGCTGATGAGGGATATCGTTCTTTCGCGTGAGGGACTCGACGATGAGAGTTTCAAGACCTTTTTCGGTGGTGTCGGTTGTACTCAATGCAATCCGCTTCTGTCGCTTCTTCTTTTTTCAGTCCGATTCCATCGGATCCCAGATACCAATCATCTTTTAAGACCGGCTCGATTTTTTTCACGAGTTCATCTCTGAGAACTTTTTCAAGAATATTTCTCTCGATAGCAATCGAATACTTTGTCCTGTTTAAAGAATCGAACCCTATTGATTTATAAAGTATTCCCTTATCATCGGTTTTATTCTCGGCCTGCAATTCGTCCGAGAAGAGATCAAGATAAGGCCGGTAGTAGAATCTCTGGCTTTGTTCGGGTTTTATCGAGAGATTGATTTTTCTTTTTTTGACCTCATCTTCAGGATCGGTTAATTCGATGGATATTCGCGGTTTGAGTCTGGTCAGGCAATAGGATCGTGTATCCGGAAGTTGATCTGAAATAAAATCTACGCTGTCAACCTGTTTTTCCCATTGTTCACGATGTTTTCTTCCTGGTTCGGTCTGGAAGCATTTTGCCTCAATAACATGCCAATTGTCCCTTGAATCTATCCCGACATAATCAGGGAATTGCTTGTCCTTCATATAGATCCGAATGGCCTTCATCAAGTGGCGGAGATGAACCGGCCAAGGAACATCCAGAATTTCGGCAGCCACAACTTTTGTAACACACATTCCCAGCCAGTACGAGAGGACCCCCTTTTCACTCTGGTCGAGGTCTTCATAATGATCCGGTAATTGCAGCGTTCCCTGATCGTCAATTTCAATTACACTTTCAAGGGCGAAGATCTTGTGAAGGGCAAAGGCGAATGCATGCTGAGTCGATGGCATTGCAGCTCGCAGCGACGGGGAGCCCATTGTTACAACAGCGTGCCGGAGCTTAGGCCAGGAAAATAGGATATCGTGAAGTTCGGTATTCAAATAGGCATAATTGTCTTTAAAATCGTTACAAGATATTCTCATTGAGATACGCCTTTTTCCAAATATGAATCAGTCATCATTCAGAACATCTTAATTAGGACTGTTATTATTCTCAATATTATTTGTAAAAATTTCTTCGATTTTCAATTTACTAACATCTACTTTACCGGTAATGATATCAGAGACCATTCGTGTGCGATATTCATGCAAAAGGGCGATCTCACGTTTTGTATCAGATATTATGTGATTAAGGTCAGTAATTGAATTATCAATGAAACGCACTATTAAAGATTGTTCAGAAAGAGGTGGAACAAGTAACGAAATTTCCTTGATCGCTCCATGTGATAATCCATAGCGAGTAACACCATTTGCTCTGATACTAAATTGAATCCGCGATGCATAACTCATCAATTGCCAATGCAGAAATCGTCCCATTATTTTTGAAGAATCAGGTCTAATAATTGCCAAATGATAACCACAGATAAGATCAGATGCAGATGATGTTACATAAGCTGGCACTCCAATATCTAGCCATTCTTCTGAATCTTTGGTTATGATAACATCATCTTTTCGAATTCGATATTTTTCAATTTCGTTTAAGGTGGCTGTTGCATGCTTGAATGACATTTCTGAGTGAATAAATTCGTTTTTATAAACATCGGTATAATTGCAAAGCCTAATTGGAATTTCACCTTTTTTTGAATGTTTGTCGACATTACTAACGAGAAGAGTGGAAATATTCCGTAACCGCTGTATTCCCCAATACTCTGGGATATCCCCAATCCACTCAATCCCTGATGGTTTAAGTCGGATATTCGGATCGAGCCCCCGCGTTACGGCGCTGCTGATGATAACTTGTTTTTGTTCATCAAGGAGTTTGATGAAGCGGTGCTTGGTATTGATCAAGTTGAGGAGTTGTTTATTGATCCATCGATGAAAACGGATAATTGCCTCCTGTTCGGGGAGTGATGGGACTAAGCAGGGGAGATATTTAAAATCCGTCCAGTCAAGATTCTGCCGAAGACCAGATCCTAATCCATAAAACACTTTATTCAAATCGTATGTGTGTAACAAAAGATGTCCGTATTTTGAATTCATCTTATCAGTGGTCTGAAAACACAGATACGCGGAAGTAATAATCCCCCGGTTTTCAGCAAGTCCAAAACGAAGGCTATTCCAGTCATTCTGAAGATCGGTAGGTCTTATTACAATATCTCCTGGATCGATGACTTGATAGGTTTCAAAGGATGCAGGGACTAATCCATGAAGTTTTTCTTCCGGTTTTACAACGATTTTCCCGTAACTAAGTGAGAGAACGGTTTTTTCCTTAAGACCTATGTTGGATTCATTCTTCTCATAAAAACAGGCACGACCAGGCATTACCTGCCAGTGTTTCGGAATTTGTCCAATCCAATCTACTCCAGAGTCCTTGTATTCCGGATAGGGCTTGAGTTCTCCCATCTCACAGGCTCCTGAAATAATCCTTGATCTTCAGGGCCATCAGTTTCCGGCGCTGTTCAAGGAATTCCGGATAATTATCAAGGGTCATATTCTCAATGCCGTCAGGAATACAATTCATCCGGAGATTTTCTTTGAGGGCCTTCGGATCGGTAATGTTCCCGTAACATTTCTTACCGCTGGCACATTGACTCTTTAACTGATCGAAATACACTTTAGGTTCCCTGTTGCCAATTGCGATATTGATCTCGCTCTGCGCAACAACATAGTTGGCAATCTGGTTGTACTGGCCCCGGGTCAAGCCGTTTTTTTTCAGGCAATCTTTGGGGAAGATGTGGTGGACATCCGATTTTACTTCGATCAATTCCCGGACGCTGATATCGCTTGAGAGGAATCCCTTGTCATTCATCTTGATCTGTGCAGCCTGGAACGCACGGAAATACGGGCTAGAGGCAACAGACGTATTCATCTCCTGAGGCAGAGCAGCATCCCAGAAAGCATCGGACAGTGTTCCTTTAACGATCGATTCGAAATATGCCTCGATCCCCTGCGCATGGATCTGCCGAATGTCATAATCAAACACAGATTCGGGTGAGCCTGAATAGCGCGATGTAAGAACCGACATAACGAACCAGCGGCGGACATACCGCTCGATATCTGCGTCTTTCATCCCATTTTCCCTGAGTGTAAGATAGAGGATGTAAGCAAAGTTCAGCGCATTCTGACCACCAATCATCGATGAATCGACATATCCGGCGGAGCGGATGATCATGATGAACCGCTTGAAATGGGTCTCGTTCATAAACCGCATGATGCCGGTTCTCAGACGGCTGAATGAATCCTTTACAATCTCCTCCTCATACTGGCGTGTTTCGAAATTTCTTCCGGAAAGGAGAGCAACCAGATCTTCGAGACGACCGCGTTTGAACTCCGATGTGAATGCAACCCTCAGCATGTCCGTATATTTTGGATCATAGATATCCTCGTTATCCCTCTGGAGCCAGCTCATCTGCGAGAAGAAATCGGTTTTTGAAAAAGCAGGATCTTTCTTGATTATCGAGAAGAATTCAGGAGCTACGGAAAGATGACAGAAATAATCAATGGCCTTCCGCAGGGTGTTGCCGCCATAGGTCTCGTTCACGGCAATCTTTGACATCGCGAAATCTGCCTGGCTCAAGGGGACACCCTCGGAATTGACCCTGATGAAAATAATCGTGACCGTTTCGATGTCAAGTTCGGGGGCCAGTTCGATTATTCCAATCTGGTTGCTCGTAATTGCCCGGAGGAGTTCAACACTGCGATGGATATCATCCTTGTTTGTCCCGGCATTCTTTGCACAATAATTTGTGACAAGATCGATCACACTTGTTGACGGATTGAAAACAACTGAAATATCCGAGATCCAGCTGGCATCTTTCTCGATTGCCGGATTGGTAACTTCGAAGATCCGTTTTACCGGATGGAATGCTATTCTGATTTTAATTGTCTGGTAATTTTTATCCACGACTTCATATCCCAGCAATGCAGCCATCAGAGCGGTCACTCTTTGCTGACCATCGATGAGAATGCGTTTTCCTGAGGATGTTGTCCCGTCCTTTAATTTTACATCGGGATTGCGCCAGGTAATCAGGTACCCGACCGGGTAGCCCCGGAACAGCGAATCCAGTAAATGGCGGACCTTTGTCGAATCCCAGACAAAAGGCCTCTGAATTTCCGGAATGGCAATTTCTCCACTCTGAATCCAGGTGAAGAGATTCTGGATCGGGGGTTGGGATACAGAATATTGTTGTGTCGACATGTCCGATTACACTCCTTGAGAGAGGATTTTCTCCAGCAGCCCCTCGCTCTCTTTCTCCACCTTCAGGATATCAGCTCGGATCTCTTCAAGCGACCGCAGCGGTTTCGGTTTGTAGAAGTATCGGGTGAAGGAGATCTCATACCCGATCTTCGTGGCCGGCTCATCGATCCAGGCATCCGGCACATGGGGAAGGACTTCCCGGCGGATGAATGCCTCGATACCTCCCACCTCAAGCAGGGGTACCTGCTCGGTATCGCGGAGATCGCTGTCGGGTTCATACTCAACGACAGCCTTGTGGCCGTCAATCGTTGCTTCAAAGAGGCCATGTAGGGTATCGGCTTTAGCTTTGCCGGGCTTGTGGATCTTTGCAATGACCGGGGGTGCGGTTTCTTCTCGCCAGCTTACGGCTTTCAGGAGCAACTTGAGATCTGCAGCGGACATCTTGATGCCGGCTTCCTTCAGGGCTGCATCAACAGCGGTGCGGAACGTATTGTGGTCCGTGAAAAGTTTGTCCCCGATAATTCTGCGGAGTTCCTTCGCGGTTTTGACCAGGTTCGCGTCCCGTTTCCAAGTCTTTTCATCGAGGAGCTTCTTTTTGATCTTTTCAGGAAGACCTTTCTTCGATGACGATTCTTCGTCCTCCTCTTCCTCCTCGGAATCCCATTCCAAAAGCTGGGCCTCAAGGGCTTTCCGGACCTTCGGGAAATCCTCTGCGAGGGCATCCCCGAAATCCTCGTAGAAACGGGCACGGATTTCTGAATCCCCTGATGCATATCGCAGAGCATCAACTGCCTTGGTTATGAACTGGCTGTGCAACCGGAGGGGGCGTTCCACAATGACCTTCCAGTAACCGAATGCCTCATTCGGGAAGATCTTCGACTGCTCGCTCTCCCCGAACTCAAGGAACAGGGAGCAGATCTGCCGGATGTTCTCTTCTGAAAGTTCACAGTTCTTCTTGCCGAGGTTCTTGCGCAGTGGTTTGTACCATTCGGTGGCATTAATGAGCTGGACTTTTCCTTTCCGGTGCTCGGGCTTCCGGTTGCTCAGCACCCAGATATAGGTAGCAATATTGGTGTTGTAGAACATATCCAGCGGGAGAGCGATAATAGCCTCCAGCCAGTCATTCTCGATGATCCATCGCCGGATATTACTTTCGCCTTGGCCGGCATCTCCGGTGAAGAGCGAGGACCCGTTATGGACTTCAGCGATCCGGCTCCCCAGCGGAGTGTCCTGTTTCATCTTGCTGAGCTTGTTGACGAGGAACATCAGCTGGCCGTCGCTGGAACGGGTTATAAGAGAATATTCCGCATCTCCCGCATGGGTAATCGTGAAACGGGAATCCCGGAGATCCTTCTTTCCGCCCATCCGCTCAAGGTCCTTCTTCCACGATTTCCCGTAAGGAGGATTCGAAAGCATGAAGTCAAACTGCCGGCTCATGAAGGCGTCCTGTGAGAGGGTTGAGGCATGGCGGATATTCTCTGCCTCATCCCCCTCTCCCTTGAGCAGGAGATCTGCCTTGTTGATCGCATAGGTCTCCGGGTTCACTTCCTGCCCGTAGAGGTGAATGGAAACCTCCTTGTTGTGAGTCTTGGCCAGGGTTAGTAGTCGCTCCTCTGCGATCGTCAGCATGCCCCCAGTCCCGCAGGCACCATCATAGACAAGATAGGTACCCGATTCAATAGAATCGGCAATCGGCAGGAAGATCAGGTCGGCCATGAGGTAAATCACGTCGCGGGGCGTGAAGTGTTCTCCGGCCTCCTCGTTGTTTTCTTCATTGAATTTGCGGATGAGCTCCTCGAAGATCGTTCCCATCGCATGATTATCGAGCCCTTTGATCTTCTCATTTCCCGATGCATCATAAACGGGATAGGGGCTTAAGTTAATTGAGGGGTCAAGGAATTTTTCAATCAGAAGTCCAAGAAGATCGTTATCGACCATTGTGGGGATCTGGTTCCGGAATTTGAACTTGTCAAGGATTTCCTGAACATTGGCAGAAAAACCGTCGAGATATGCTTCAAAATCTGCTTTGAGCTGTTGCTGCTTTGCCCGAGCTTTCAGGTCGCGGAGGGTGAACGGGGATATATTGTAGAAAGCCTGTCCTGAAGCCTGGCGGAGCGCCGCATCTTGGTTTGTGATTTTCGCCTTATCGAGCGCCTCTTTCATTTTAAGAACCGCAGGTTTTGTCGGCTCAAGAACTGCGTCGATCCTTCTGATCACAACCATCGGTAGGATTACATCGCGATATTTACCCCTGACGTAATCGTCACGCAAGACATCATCTGCTATACTCCAGATAAAATTCTGAATCCATGTTGTATCCCCGTTGCTCATTACAAATCCCTCTATTCAGATGGATGGTCAATTAATCGAAAATGAAACAAGTCTGATAATATTGGAAGGTATTGAGTGTTGATTTCATTTTGATTGACAAAAGGATTTTGAATTATTCGCTGGATGTTGGAAGAATCCTGCAAACCAAATCATCCTATTCTTCCTCCCCTTCAGCAACGCCTAAGCCTCCAATTTAACAGATATATATTCAGCCCAAGGGCCCGAGGGCAGGAACCAAAAACCTATGGCAGATTTCGTACAGAATTCACAGACCAAAACTGCGGTTCGCGAACTTGCGAGCCCGATAGCAAGCATAACGGCGTTCAACCTGATCGTCCAGTCGGTGATCACTGATAACCCGTTCGGCTGTGTAGCGTATATGACCGCCGGGGAGAACCATGATCCGGTAGAGAAGACTAAGGAAGGGTACACCGCTCGGCTCGTGTACGAGGATGCAAATGCAAAAAGCATCGGTACCGGATCCCACAAGTTCAGCACTCTTGCCGGGTTCAACGCTGGTGTGACTGCGTTGCTGGCCGCTGCAGCCGTCACCACCGCACATGGCGGCACGGCACTTCACGATGCAGAGAATGATGCATTCGCTGCAACCCTCAAGTGCCACGATGCAAACGGCGAACTTTACATGGTGAACTTCAGCCGTGATCGGGTCACCCTCACGTCCTACTCGGACGAGGCTATCCGCACCGCGGTCGAGACCTGGGCGGACACCGTCCCGGACCTCGCATAATTTCACCAGACGACATGACCCGGAGGGGAGGAGACCCCCCGGTCCCTCTCTTTTGTGGTCCTCTCGTCGGGTTGGAGGACCGTTATGGAAACTGAAATGGTCGGGATCCTGCTGGGAGTCGTGCTCCCGCTCTATCCCATGTTGTTTGCCATCTATCAGAAGATAGGCAAATATGACGAGATTGTTGAACAGTTCAAGCAACTCCGGGCTGAGCATGATGCCCACAAAGAGAACTATCATGGAAACTAGAATCGTATTCCATTCAATTGCGAAAGTGACCGGCCTGTACCGTGGAAAATTCACCGGACTTGAACCTCTTACGGTTAACACCCCACTGACCCCGGATGAAGTGCGCCGGAATCCTGTCTTCTATGAACTTGACCTGAATCCTGACATGAGCGATGAGAACCTGATCATCGATGTGATTTATGATAACCTTTCACCCTTACGGTTGCAGGACCTGCGAAGGGGGACGGATATCCCGCGAGGTATCCGTTTCTGGCCGGACTGGTTCGACATACCTCCGTATGAGGAGATGCATGACATTGATGGCCGCCGTGTGTATCCGCGGATGCCTGGTCTTCACACAGTGCAGATCCGGACAGGCCGTCGCAAGTTTGCGCAGATGGGTCGGGTCCGGGATTTCAGCCCGGAGAATGGCGGGTATACCAGCCCGGTGTTTGAGTTCAGAATTGCAGAGGATCACGATGTTTGAGAATGAGCTGCAGACCCGGTGTGCAATCTGCGGGGCCGGGATCCTCCTCGGGCTCATTTTTGTGCTGGCCCATCTTCCTTTTATCTTGCTCATATTTCCGGTCACGGTGTTGTTCTTGGGCATCGTAGCGGACCCGGACGAGACACACGCAGTATGGTACGGGATGCTGAACACGCTCGGCATCTTTGACGTTTCCACGCTGAGCGATGCTGAGAATGAGAACTATACACGGGAAAAACATTACTTCTGGTTCGGTGAAGTGATGATGGCCGGTAATCTGGCAGGAAGCATTGCAATCCCTACAGGGATTTGGTTTGCGGGACAGACCGAGATCTCCCTGGCATTTATCGGGGCTGCTGTGCTGTTCCTGCCACTCTTTGTGTTCATGCCTAAACTTATCCAGCGGGGAATGAAGGCGGATACGGATGCAGTTATCGATGCGTTCGGAAAGAATGAGCAAGTGAAGAAAATATTTTGGACCCTATTCGTGGCGATGGCCGGGCTGGTGATGGCCCGGGTCGTGGACCCAGTTACAGCTCAACAGGTTATTAGGATGATTATAGGGATTGGTGTGTAAATTGTTAGGATATAGGATTATTTTTTATCGCAAAAATCCTATAAACAGAAAACAAAACAATTATATCATTATGAAATTTTGAACAATCATTATCCTTTCAGATAAGAACAGAAAAAATCGAGGTAATTTTGATAGAATAATTGGATTTTCAACCATGAAGACTACAATAATATACGAATCCCGAGGGAAAGCACGAGAATATTGTGAACTCGCAGCGAATCTTTACCGAGGTTGCAGTCATTGTTGTTCATATTGTTATGCTCCTGCGACAATACGTGAAAAAAGAGAGGAATTTTGTAAACCACGAGTTCGAAAAGACGTGTTAAATAAATTCGAAAAAGATGCGTTTGAACTCGAAAGGATTGGTGAAAAGCGAACCGTGTTATTGTCATTTACTACGGATCCTTATCAACCACTTGATATAAAAGAAGGAATCACAAGGAAGGCAATTCAAATTTTGCATAACCATGGATTAAAGGTTTCAATTTTAACAAAAGGAGGAAAAAGATCGGAAAGAGATTTTGATTTATTATCAAAAAAGCCGGAATTGAGCGAATATGGAACTACTTTGGTTTTTACAGATGAAAACTTTCGAAAAGAGATTGAAAAAGGAGCAGCTACTACAGAAGAAAGAATCAACGCGATAAGAAAAGCTCATGATTTAGGGATTTTTACCTACGTCTCTTTAGAACCAGTTTGGATTCCTGCTCAGACACTTGAATTAATAGATTTGACAAAGGATTTCATTGATTTTTATAAGATAGGGAAATTGAATTACGATCCTCAGCAAAAGAAAGTTGACTGGTCTGAATTTAAACAAGAATTAGTTAAAAAACTCGATAATTATGGGAAAAATTACTATATAAAAAAGAGTTTACAAATTTATTAAAACAATGTTTTTTGTCCTAATCCCAAAGATTTTCTTTTTGCTATCATATCCGCTGTATTTCCCCATTCATACATTACCCAATTTTTGAATTCTTGCAACTTATTGACTTTGAACATATAATGTCCGGCTTTAGAATCTGTACACAAAAAGAGACAATAGACAATCGCTTTTTGGGTAGTATCATACACTTCTGTGATAATCGGGGGGCGGTCATAAAGAGTTTTTAATTTTTCACCATAGATATCAATAATCGCTTCTCTATAGTTCAAACCAACATCTAATTTCTGATCAAATTTTTCTTCCCACTCATCTTTATTAAAACCGAGAGCAGTTTTTACCATTTTTTCACTTCTATCAACATTTCTTTGTAATCCAGATGTCATTAAATTGATAATCATTTCTGGCTTCCTTATTCCAAAATTTGGAATAATGGCTTGTTGATTAGCAATTTTTTCAACTATCTCCCAGGGCAAATGTGACGCAGCGCATGGATCGAGAATCCAAATACTTGGCCAATTTGGGTCTAAATATTTAATTGCTTCATCTATTGATTCTGAAATTGGTAAATCTCTAATTATTGTATCATTGAATATTTTAGGAAAACGTTGCAATGCCTGATTCAGAGATTTTTTTTGTTGAGACCGTTTCTCAGGATTCTCATGATAAGTATTGAGAAATAATTTTTTACTATGTTCATATTTTTCGAGACATTCTGCGGATAACAATGCGGAACCTTGCCATATTTTTTCAGAATCGCCGTATTTATCTGTGTCATCACAGTAACACCACCCATTTGATGAGTATAAATCAAAAATGCTTAAAAATGGTTTAAATTTTCCCGTTCTACCGACATTATTTTCCCAGATTTCAAAATATTTTTCAATAAAAACGTGTTTTTGTTTTGTATGCCAAGGGACGATATCACAGATTCTACCATCATTTAGCTCGATACAATCCATAGAGAATATGATAATTTCAATGATATTTATTCATTCGGAGTTCGCTCGGGGATTCAATGGGTTTAATAAAGAGAATACCTCTGGAGAGGAATATTTACTTGGAAAGTGGGGCAAAAGAGGACTCATGAATCATTCAAGATCTAGGAAGGTTCTCAATCTTCAGACAAATTTCGTATTCTGCTGCTTGACTTCGATTTGAGAATAATTTTTATTCATCGTAAGGATCAAAATATTATAATCTACTATCTATGTTATGCCTAAAATTTAAACCAAAAGTTAATGCTTATAACTTTATATATTGATTTTAAACATGGCCCCCAGAAGTAGACCCATAAGGAATCTTGAAGCACCTGAATACTCAAGATTAGAACAAATTAAAATTCTCGATTATTTTAGAGATTTAAAAGCTGATTTGATTAGAAATTTTTTATCTGATCGAAATCTTCGAAGATCCGGAAATAAATCTCAATTGTTGATTCAAATTAGTGAAAATATTGATGCGGGTCAATTACAGTACAAAGATCTTGTCAATTTTTTAGACACACTAATTCCCTGGGGGAAGCAACATGTATTTCTCTACAATGGTCCAGAACAAGAAGTGATCCAATGGCGATTAGTAGAACATTCAAGACAAATATTAGAGCAAAATGGTAATCTCCATATATTGAATGCCAAATTGCCATTGATTCTCCCACAATCACTAACCCTATCCTCTATAGAACATGTTCCGAATAGGTCTTTTAAAATTTTAGCGGTTGAAGGCCGAAATAATTGGGAAAGATGTCAAGAGCATGATGATTCATTCGATGATGACGGAGTCCATGTTGAGAGGCACGCTTACCGTAATCAAGTATTAAGAGGAATAATGATTTTTAATTGGAATTTAGTCTCAAATCAAGCAAGACTCCAGATTTCTCAATTACCTAGTAACGGAAGTTACGAGCGGGCTGAAAGGACATTCCAATCATTAGTGCAACCATGGTTCCCATTCAATCTATTCCAAAAATTAGATCTAAGGAGACCGATCACAAGATTAACAGAATTAGAAGATTTAGGGACTCCCGAAGCACGCTCTCATGGATTTAGCTTGAAAACGCCAGGTGGTCGAAATATCACTGCCGCGAGTCCAACCAGTCACGACTCAGTCCATGGAGAACCGAATTTAGATCGGGCTCTTCGCACTCTCCGACCAAATAGTATTGGGCATTTAGGAAATTTTTATTGGCTGCCAACTCCTCAAAACAATTTGAATGATGAAATACACACAATAATTGTGGGAAACAAAGGAAGAATTAATTTTCCAACTCCAAATCCACAGGAGGATTTTGAATTTGTTTTATCAAGAGTGCGAACACTGTGCAACTGAAAATCCCGATTTAATTCATGTGATTGAAAAAATTGATTATATTCTCCATTCACTAACCCCGGCTAGCGTGATAAGATCTGATGAAATTGCATCACAGATTTCTGAAATAAACAGTCAAGTATCAGGCATAATAGGATATCTTTGCGATGAGGGACTTCTCTACGAAAAAGAATATTTAGAATGTCCCCAATGTGAGACCCTCAACAATATTGAGGAATACAATAACGCCCTACTTGATGAAGATTCATTTGAATGTTCAGGTTGTCAATCAGATTTGACAAGGATAAGTCCAGAAAAAATCAATGTTTATCGTCTCAATGCAAGAAATATCCAATTTTCATCAGTTGGAATCGATAATACTCCTCCGAATGATTCTAAGTTTAAAACAAATTTATTAATCTCGATTCCACCAGACATTCAAGGAGATCCATTTATTCATACACCTTTATTGCAGTATTATTCAAGAGATCCCCAATTTGTTGAAGCTCAGCCTTTTAAAAACAAACGGATGTTTGTGATTTTACATTTTCTGAGGGATATTATTCCTTTTGTTGAAGGAATGAAAAAACTAGGTCTTGATATGCAGTATGCCTACTTTTTTTACAAAGATTATCCATATCCACAAAAAGAGGCAATAATAAAATGGTTACTGGCACAAGGGGCTACTGTTCAACCGCGTTCTTATATTTCACAATATCTTAAACAGCATAATCTAATGCCTCAAAAGGACATAGGAAAAATCATAATCATTGAAGATGGCGGTTTTATTGTTCCCGAAATTCATCAAAAATATACAAATCTCATTCCCTGTGTTATTGGTGCCGTTGAACAGACAACACGTGGTATTTGGAATGATGAAAAAATTAAAGATTTAAGGTTTCCAGTCATCTCGGTTGCGAAAAGTGAACTAAAAGGATCATTTGAACCACCGTATATTGGTAAGGCTGTCGTCGAAAATATCCAACGTATGTTGCCAGATATAGCTTTTAATGGGAAAAACATTGCTATTTTTGGATATGGAACTATCGGAAAAGAAATTGCCATTTGGTTTCGTTCAATTAAATCTATTGTCACAGTCTTTGATCCTTCTGCCAGTAACCGATTATCAGCACATCAAAATGGATTTTCGTTAGCAAGTTCTCCTGGAGAAGCTGCTCGAAATAAAAATTTTGTAATAGGCGCTTCAGGAAATAACTCAATTAATTCCAGTGTGATTGCCCATTTAGCACATGGAACCTACTTAATCAGTGCATCATCGGAATTATACGAGATTGATATTGATGAATTAGACAGACTTTACTCTCAAAAAGCATTATTGAAGGGTTCTAAAGAGGAAATCATTGGAACCGATTACACATTAGCTCCCAATAATCGTGTAATTCACGTAATCGCTAATGGTTATCCAATTAATTTCTGGGGATTCGAAAGCATGCCAAACCAAGCCAGTGATCTGATAATGTCATTAATATTTTTATGTGCATGTGAACTAGGATCTAAAACTTCATTTATAAACGGTATTGATTCTGATGCAGTCAATAAAATTGCTCTGGATCATAAATTAGCTGAAAAATTTTTAGAAATTCATCAACAAGGCTAAAATCCCCTCATTAATAAATCAAAAAAATATTTTTTCTCTCAAGGCAATTGAAACAATCTCCTTTAGCCCACGCTTTTTTCAACGATTTGAGAATAGAATTTTAACTCTGAGATATCGGGCACACTCAGATTTATTCATTAATTAATTGAATCAGGATTTTGTTCGACATGGGTATTCAGAATTCTCAAACATTCCTTCATCCCATCACTATATCCCCAATATTTTCTTCGGTCGCTTTCAGATCCTGTTTTCATTGCTTTCATTGCATAATCGTTTTCAAGCGCTACTATCATTTTTTTTGCTTCCAGATATCCTGATTCACTGAACATATTACCTCCTAAAAATATCATTTGACTTTTTATTGATACTGAAATCGATCAAATATATCGGCTTGCCACCCCGAATACACCCAGTACTCCCAAACAGATGCCGATCGCAACGCCCCCCCAAATCGCAATTTGTCCAGCGATAGCATTGATGCCGGAACCTATGAGGAAAATTCCAATAATTACAAGGACCGGAACAATGCCTCGCCCACCGAAGCCCCCACCGAAAATACTAGGTGTCATCAATCCTCCAAAATTTAAATTTTCCTTCGTCTGCAGATCAATTTTACATCCTGCTGGTGACGATCACGATAATCGATAGCTGGTTGAGTGAATCCTGCTTTACTATCAACTTCACTTACGCCTTTTTGTCTGATCAATCGTTGCAATTCGGGTTTGGTTACAGGAGTCTGACGAGCCTTGACCTCTCCTCTGACTGGACCGCGTTGATAATCATGCAATCCGGGTCCGCCGACGTGGCTAGCTCCGTGTTCCTGGGCTTTTCTCTTTTCATACGCGATTCCGCGTTTCACGTGGTTTTGAGCCATTAAATTACCTTTGTAATGTTGGGCTGTAATCCATATATGGAAAGTTTTATTTTAGCATACTTAATATAATTAGCATCATTAGCATATGCCAAATATAGAAGAAACAGTTCATATCATTCCCTTAGGCCACGAAATCGATCGGGCAATAAAACCATTTGAAAAAATTAAAGCCGACCGTGTTTACCTTCTCACTAATTGGGATAATAGTCAACCTGAAGATGAGATGAGTAAAAAACAGCGTTATTATTACGAAAAAGTGAGAGAGAAATTAATCGAAAACGGAATCGATGTTCAGCCAATAGTAAAAGTAGATCTATTCAATCTTCTGGATGTAATGAAAAATGTATCAAAAATAATTGTGAAAGAAAAGAACCTTAACAATCGAATTTTTGTTAATATGTCAGCGGCTGGTCGCCTGACATCAGTTGCAGCTACACTTGCTGGTATGGCTCATGATGCGAATGTCTATTATGTCCACTCGGAAGATTATCCGTCAAAAGATTCTCTTCGTCGAAAACATGGATTGAGTATTTGCCAAAAGGGTAAAACAGATAAATTGATTAATTTTCAAATTGTGATGCCAGATACAGTCGGTTTGAAAATCTTATTGTTTCTCTGCAACATGAATAAAAGACAAAAAATGAAGGATATTTTGGATTTTCTAAAAACCGAAAACGTGAAGGGTTTTGAAGAATTATTTGATGAAGTTGAAGAAAGCAGAATGCGGACTCTACAGAGCAATCAGTTAATGAAACTTGATAAAACAATTTTATCAAAATTAGAGAAGCATGGATATGTAAGTCGAAAAAAGGAAGGTACACGGGTTTATATTTCGATCACGGAATCCGGAAGATATATCGCTCATATTAGTGGATTGTTAGACTAATTTTACCAAAATTTTTGACTTTTCCCTTCAATCCCAAATTATTTCTTATCAATATCATGCTCAGTTTTCAGAATCCCACTTTCGCACCCCTTAGACACGAGCCTTATCTCACAGAATGCGGGAGCTTTCCGGTGCTATGTTGATCGAACTTCGCAAGGGAATGACGCTTCACCCATGCACCTTGAACGCGGTGATCGCTCCCGAGAAGGTGATGATCTCCGCGCTCAACAACAACATAGATCTCCAGCGTTTCCTCTTCCTGTACGTGAGCGGCAATTACTCACGCCTTCTCTCATCGATCAACCGGTCATCCAAAAACTTTGAGGTCCGCAGGGCATTCACGGTGCATCAGCTCTTCACCATACTCAAAGAGGTGAGCCACACGGTCCTCCTCATCGAGCACGATCCGACACTCTTTAATGGAGCAGAGATCATGATACCGCAGATTGCGGGTATGCTCAAAGACATCAGCCGCGAGTCACTTGTAATCCTGTACGCTCCATCTATCGACCACACATTCTCTGTGCTGATGCGACAAGCTGATCACATCATCGAGATTGTACCGGCTGATGAGACGATCGGGAACGCCCTCTATCGTAAATCCCGTTCACTTCGAAATAGTGAAAACCTTCCTTATGCACAGCGAACTCTCGAGGTGTGATAAAAGGGGATCATAAATACGACAAAATAAGCCCAAATTGGGCTCCGTTTTCCCTTCTCATAGGAAGGGCAAATCCGGAAATCTCTGTATTATACTCCGTTTCTGTTCCTGTGGAGAATATGCCATATAATCGCTCTGTTTGCCAAAATACGGCAGATATGCACCTCTTCTAAAGGACGCCAAAGGCCCTAAAATCGTGCCGATTTTTGCCACCTATTTTACCCCATTTAATGCCAGAAACCCTGCCAGAACACTAATATGAAGGTCTTTTTTTCTGAAGACAGTCCAAAAAAGGCAACCTGGGAAAGAATTCACTATAAATCATCGTATTTCAAGACCGGTTGCAAAAAAGAATTAATGCATGAATACCGATGATGAGAATATGAAAACAACTCCTGTTCCCATCATTATCGAATCCGAGGAGGATGGAGTTTTCATCGTATCCTGTTCCCGGTTTAATGGCTGTCACACCTTCGGCAAAACTATTGATGAGGCACGTGATCGTATCAAGGAAGTTATCGAGCTTTGCCAGGAAGATTCGCTATCTGTTAGACGATGATGGTCGAGACAATTGTCTACACACTGAGTAGACAATTCTGGTACAGATGTACATAAAAACCGCAGAACAAAGGGGACAGAAAGGGGCCTAAGGGGCCTTGCAGGAATCTGGAAAAATGAGACATGAATGGGACATTTATGGGATAAATGAGACAGGGATTTTTTTAAATAACACACAATTGACTGTGGATATTACTAAAAGGAAATCAAAATTTTATTGCTAGCACCAACATTAATACTTCAATGTTTTTCTATAGTTGCCGAATCTATTTGAGAATCGAGTTCATTTAAAATCGCTATCGAAAGTCGCATGAGATTAATTACATTCAATGTGAATGTTTCATAGTCTTTCTCAATTCCCATTGGAACTTCCGTTATCATGGTTTTTTTCTCTTTAGTAAAACGATGTTCCATTTCGATACGAGTAAGTTTAAAAGAGGCGGGGTTTACATGAACAATCGTAGAAAATGCATCATACAAATTATCTGTACTTGGATCTATTTGTTTTACATATTGTCTGATAGTCGATATTTTTTTTAATCGATCATTTTCAGTTTCCATTATTTCGGTCATATATTGGGGATTCTTTTTGATATAGAGAAGGAGCATATATGACTCAATTATCGAGCGTATGAGCGTAAACATGCTGTAATAATAACGAGTTCCGATCACTAACAATGTGGATTCAAACAAATCTCTTAATTTCATAGCCATGATGACTATAAATTGTCGTTCAACAGTTCCCGTCTTCACTGCTGATGAATAGATTATATTGTTTAAATCTACTGCGATTTCTTCTAATTGAGGTCGATATTTTATTAAATTTTTTTGAAGTTCGACAATGCGAACTTTGTCTACATGATTCTTCTGGAGGTTTTTTAACCACTTATTTCGTTGGTAATTTGCTATGAACGTTGAAATAAATTTGAGCATTAGATCCCTATTGTATTAAGAAGATCAGAATAGAGATAAAAAATGTTGCTGTGACTTATTCTATATGAGCCTAGAGCAGGCTTTTGATGCAGTCAGGTGTTTCCATCCGAATTAGTCTATAGTAGCTAGCTGAGAGGGGCGGGCTGCTGCTGCGACCCCCCTCCCCCAGAAGAGGGGGAGCAACGTGTTCTCTTGAACGCTGACGTTCCACTGTGGGGGCCCCATTAAGGGGCCTTTTCTCTCACTCGTAGCAATACAAAAAGTCACAGTTGACTAATGTGTTTGTTTTAAAAACAAAAGGGCCAGATAAGAGCCAAAAGGGCCAGGATTATGGTACCATTCCGTCATGAGTCCTCTCTTCCAATCGACTCATAAAGGTAACATACGACTCAGTAGGTATCGCAGTTTAATGATACGATAATAAAGGTATCAGTGATAATTGGAATATCTTGTCAAGAAAATAACAGGTATTCCGGGGAAACCGGTTTGCAGACTCTCCTTATCATGAAGATTGGTCAGAGAGTGTCTGACGAATCCAGGTTACCCAAATTTCCGGTCAATTTAGCAGACAGTGTCTGCGTAATTGTTGCGACAGTGTCACAACAATCGCATCTTCCCGGAAAAATTATATCGCGGGAATTGTGGGTACAGTGCCCCCACAATCTTACTACGAGTATCTGAGGGTCGCACGCAATTTACGCGCAATACGCGCAATATACGAGGTGTGAGATTCCCATCACGTATTTCCCGACTGCTCGTTCTTCGGCTTGGTTGACAGGGCATACCGGGAGGATTTGCCAGAACCAGTCCGGACCAGTACACCTTTGTTAACCAGGGTGGTCAGATCGTAGAGCGCTGTTCTCGGTGAAACTGACACCAGATCCTGGTACTCGCGTTTGGAAACGCTCCCCTGTATCCGCAGACGGGGGATCGCCAGAAGTTGCCGTTCGGAAAGTCCCAGCTGCGCGAGATATTCCTCCGTAAAGAGATCCTTGCGCATCGTCAGGGTGAGACCCCATGTGTCGGTCCGGAATTCCGGCTCGGGAAGCCCCGCATCTGCAAACGAAGTGAGGATCCGTTGTATGCCGGAACCGTACCGTTCGATATACCCGGCGAGATAGAAGATCCTCGCAATCAGCGGATTACGGGGGATTGACTGGGGTTTTGCTTTCAGTTGCTCGATTGACAGCCCCTTCGGCAGGCCCCCCGGATTATGGAACCAGATCACGTCATCATAGATTTTTATCATGATCTGCTCATTAGTCTTGAAATAATCCCGGTGGACAAGTGCATTCATGAGTGCTTCACGGATAGCAGGGAGCGGATAATCCCAATGTTCCTTACGCTCCGGTGTTTCACCCGAAATCTCGTAGCGCACATTGATAAAACTCCTGAGTGCCTCTTCTCCTTCACTTAGCTGGTGGAAAAGGTTCCCGGCAATCCAGCGGTCCCCGATGATGGTAGCGCCGTCTTTGAACCTGCCGATGCGAAGCACCGCATCCGACAGATATTTGTCCTGTTTTTTGCCGAAGAGCAGGAACGCCCCATTGGTTAATTGATCCCCAATCATGAGGCCGAGCCGAGTGAGTATCGCTACAACCGGTTCGTGCTCATCAGCAGCGGGGAGCCGTCCGGCACTTTTTGCCAGACGCACGAAGAGTCTGACGGTTTCCTCGTCAATATCCGCAAGTCCGCGCTGCGAGACAAGGCTGTCCCATTCAATCCCTGATATGAGAAATTCTTTGAGTTCTTCGATGTCCATCAGCCGCGTGGTGTTTCCCACACGGCTGTAATACCGTCCTTCGTATGCGACCGGTGTTTTACTCTTCTTCACATCAATCCGGACCAGGGTTTTCCCTTCACACTTGACCGTCTCAATAACAGGATGAATTGCAAGCTTATTGACGATAGTATCGGAAAGTTCCTTGAGATTGGCGTTTGAGCAGTTGTATCCAATGATTGCTTTTTTATCAGATACGCCAATAAACACCGTTCCTCCGTTGGTGTTGGCAAACGCAGACAATGTCTTGAAGAGTGCGGGATTCGGCTTTTCTTTGAATTCGAGTTCCCGCGTTTCGATCCCTTTGAGGAGGTTGTTGAGCGTCATCAGGTTCTGGTTCCTGCTTGGATTCTTCATTCGTCTTCGATTGAGAAGATAATAGGATATAGGGTCTCTTTCTTTTTCTGGTTGTTGCTCTTTTCGGGAAGATGTCCTTACTTTGTGTAACGCCGGTGATACACAAGAGGCGGTTGCGTATCATTTTACTGATTTTGTGATACACAAGAATGACATTGGTTAATTGCGTTCAAAAGGTTGGATGTAACTTGTATGTACAGGTTCAATATAAAAAAGGGCAGAACAGTCTGCATTTCCTATTTCATCATCTTAATGATGTAATTGCATATGTAATGGACATGTAACTGTTCTGGGTGAGACGCAGACGCTCGGTCATGTTCACTCGTCCTCGCTGATGCTCCGGCTCGCTTCACATCACCTCGCTATTTTTTCACGGTGGATTAGTGGGATGATGACGCCCCTGTCTTATCGCGCTGCTCCGGCGCCAGCGGCTGCTCCTGCCCGCTCCTCACATACCGCTTCGCGGAATGTTCGTCGCTGTTGATCAGGCATATGTAGAACGCTCAGTGACTCGTTCGCACGACGCACAGGGGCTCGGACTCACCGCTGATGCGGTTCGTTACCTTCGCACCCTGTTGCGGCGCTCACTCGGGCCGCTGGGCCATGTCAGGATAGCCTCCCTGAGGGGAGGACGGGCACCTGTACGGGAGGGAAGGCGCGAGCCGGAACACGGCGACCTTCGCCGTGTCGCGTGAGCGCCGGGCGGGTCCAGCCTTGACGATCACATGCCAACAGGACAACATACTAATTTCATGCAAGCATGGGCGGGTCATGGCCACACGGGGCGGTTACGGGGCGCATCAGCGACCTGTCGCACCGTGTGCCTGGGTGGGCCAACTTTATTCAAATTCTGTGCAAAAACTTTATTTCGTCAATCGGACAACGCAACGCTTTTACTTTCACCCTGCGCACGGCGGAGAGCTATATGCTCTCACGTCGATGTATGTATGGTGAAAAACACCATGAGGTCAACAACAAAAACAGATGTATCTTTTGAGCACATAGGGGCAGCCCGCCTCTATAATGGCTCGGTCCGTATTGATGTCAAGACCATGCAGGCAGTCATTCCTGCAAGCGAGGTCCGCAGGCTTGAAGAACACTGGCCAGCACCGGTCTATGACATATCAGATGTTATGAAGAACGCGAACGCGGCCCCGGTCGGGAAAGCATGGATCACCCGGTCCGGCAAAGCCGTTATGATCTTAATTAATGATGTGCAGTTCGTCTCCCCACTTGCCCAGGTAAAAGGGATGCTGAACGGGGAACGAAAATATGCGAATGTCTCAGTAATGTGCCCCGTGCAATCCAAGACCGTGACCTTCCCGGCAGGGGTGACGGCATGACAACCTTTTTTGATGCAATGCCGGTAAAAGTCCTTGAACAGCTTGAACAAATGGAAACTTCGATTGCAGATGCGGAATATCGTGCTTTTACGCTTCAGGCAAATGCCCAGGACCTCCGCATCCGGCACGACGAGATAATCGCATCATGGAAAGCCCGGACAGAACAAGAAGGGCTCGACAACCTCGTAGCTGAAAGACAGCGGCTGGAAGCTATCGCATGGATCTTTGATCCCCTGCCGAGCAGGATCCCCGCTGAAACCAGGGGGCGAGTACGATGATTGCATCATCTGACTTGAAATCTTCCCTCTCCCATTTTACCGGGACCGCCCGGTATATTCGGGATCCATTTACCGGCCTCCTGCATACAGACGGTATCGAACACCTGGCACAACGTGCGGAGGCGCACTGGCTGGTTTCCGATATAGGTGCTGTGTTCCGGCTTCATCCGAAAGTAAGAGGAATACCATTCCAGCTTTGGACGCTGACTGTCGAAGAGGACAATAAAGCTGTCCTTACCTGTCGGGAAGATTGTGACATGCCGGTGATTTATGAGCAGAAATATGAGTATACTGATTTCCCGGTCGGGACCTGGAAGATGTACCTTATTGATGGCGTGTTGATGGTCCCATCTGAGTACTGAGGGATTCATGCTCAGCAGGAGTCAACTCCGGGAATACCGCAAAAACCGTTCAACCATTTGGGGGATGGGGAAAAGACTGAATTGGTGGATGCATCGAATGAAGAAAAAAATCCTTTTTTATTACCGGTAAAAAGTGGCCCGGACAGGGACACCATGAGGTCAATCAAGAGCCCTGCCCGGGTTGGTACTATATCGATGCCCGGCATTATCTTTTTTGGCAAAGGTGGGCCCCACCCTGAAGGCTCACACGACAGTCCCACTAAGGCGGTCCCGTACCCGGCTCGCCTTCTTCCCGCCCTCACTGCTGCTGTTCCTTGTTCCCGTCCTTTTGAGACGCCTTGATCTTCCTTTACCCACCCGATGCTCACGCGACACGGCGAAGGTCGCCGTGTTCCGGCTCGCATCCTCCCACCCGGACAGGTGCCCGTCCTCCCCTCAGGGAGGCTATCCTGCCTCGGCCCAGCGGCCCGAGTGAGCGCCGCTTCAGGGTGCGAAGGTAACGAACCGCATCAGCGGTGAGTCCGAGCCCCTGATGCGTTGCGCTAGCGAGTCACCGAGCGTTCTGCATGTGTCCCATCCACAGCGACGAACACGATGCGGAGCATGGTGTGAGGAGCGGGCAGGAGCAGCAAGCCCGAAGCGAACCTGTGAGCGAAGGGGTGCGTCATCGTTCCAACAGGAAACCGTGAGAAAATAGCGAGGTGATGTGAAGCGAGCCGGAGTGCAATGAGCGCAAGCGAGCGGAACGAGGACGAGTGAACATGACCGAGCGTCTGCGCTTCTGGATTAACGGCTGCAGTAGATGCCAACTTCTTTTAATGGCAGATACTCTGGCTGGCATGTCATTCCAGGAGCAATGCAATCAACAAAATATTTATAAATAAGTTAAGACTAACTTAAAGTTAGACATAGGAGGAATGCCTATGGACCGAGAAAAACCTGAGAGAAAAACAACCGACGTTGTTCCCATAACTCCGGGTTCATCACTGACAACCTGGAGAATGCCGAGCCTGATCGAACGCGACTTTGACTCCATCTTTGATGACTTCCGGCGCTCCTTTGAT
>Ga0315275_10000687_pt1 | contig 28083 bp, 25 predicted proteins | sample YL17G03_0_MG_FD_205557 | JGI IMG/M metagenome (GOLD analysis project Ga0315275, IMG submission 205557) | Sediment microbial communities from Yellowstone Lake, YNP, Wyoming, USA - YL17G03_0 | ecosystem: Environmental > Aquatic > Freshwater > Lake > Sediment | place: USA: Wyoming | collected...
TGAACCGCCCCGGGTTCTCCGGAGACTTGGTTACGTGACTCCGGCCACCCTGGCTGGAGCTTCCTGACTGCGATAATACACTTCCTCGTACTCCACCGGTGGTATGTTCCCGATCGGTTCGAGTAGCCGCCGGTGGTTGAACCAGTCGACCCATTCCAGCGTCGCGAACTCCACGGCCTCAAGGTGACGCCACGGCCCCCGCCGACGGATCACCTCGGTCTTGTAGAGGCCGATGACCGATTCAGCCAACGCGTTGTCGTACGAATCGCCGATGCTGCCCACCGACGGCTCGATGCCCGCCTCGGCCAACCGCTCGGTATATCGAATCGAAAGGTACTGCACACCCCGGTCGCTGTGGTGCACGAGATCGGAGGTCGCGGGGCGAGCGTAAATCGCCTGCTCCAGAGCGTCGAGGGCGAGATCGGTTCGCAGCGACCGTGACGCTCGCCAGCCCACGATCGCTCGCGAGAAGGCATCGATCACAAACGCGATGTAGACGAATCCACTCCAAGTGGCCACGTAGGTCAGATCCGCCACCCACAGCTCGTTCGGACGCCTCGCCGTGAAGTCGCGGTTGACCAAGTCAGCCGGCCGAGCCGCCGAGGCGTCCAGGATCGTCGTCTTGAACTTCCGACCCCGCACGGCGCCTTGCAAGCCCATCTGCCGCATCAGCCGCTCCACCGTGCACCGAGCCACTTCCATCCCTTCACGCTTGAGCTCTCGCCACACCTTGCGCGCTCCGTATACGCTGAAGTTCTCCTCCCATACCCGACGGATCTGGACCCGCAGTGTGGCATCGCGCTGCGCACGCGGTGAGAGCCGCCCCGGATCGGCCTCTCGGATTTTGTGCTCGAAGTACGTCGATGGGGCGATCGGCAATACCCTACAGATCGGCTCGACCCCGTAGGCTTCTCGATGAGCGTCGATGAACGACACCATCACTTCGCTCGGCGGTCGAGCTCCGCCTGTGCGAAAAAAGCCGCCGCCTTGCGAAGAATCTCATTCGCGCGCCGCAGTTCGCGGACTTCGCGCTCGAGCTCCTTGAGCCGATCCCGCTCTTCGCTCGTCAACCCGGGTCGACGCCCCTGGTTGCGCTCGGCCTGGCGAACCCAGTGCCGCAGCGTCTCAAAAGAACAACCGATCTTGGAAGCGATCGAACGGATCGTCGCCCACTGAGAGTCGTGTTCGCCCTCGTGCTCGAAAACCATCCGCACGGCCCGCTCCCGGACCTCTGGTGAGTATCTGCTTCCTCTTGACATGACTCCATCCTCTCATGAAATGGAGCCTCCGGCAATCCCGGGGCGGTTCAATACTGGTAATTGAGTGCAAACAACTTATCATCGGGATAGAGTGCGAGTCCCCGTTTTGTGATCGCGAGCACGTCAGGAAACCGGTTGAAGAATAGGTAACCATCCACGAGGTGCTCGAGAACCTCTCGGTCATCAGGCCACCGCGTCAATATTTCCTCATAGGTGGCGAACGCCTCCTGATATTTTTCGCTGACTGTGGCCTGAATCCATGCCTCTAGCGTCAATCGATCCTTCACGCCTAAATGCTTCCGCAAACGCCAAGCCTTTTCCGCGTAGTCGCGGGACGAAGTCACTTCTCCGGTGTCCCTCAGCGCCTTGCTTAGCGCAACAAGCGCGAGCGCAAATGTCGTATCGATCTGGACAGCCTGCTCAAGAGCACGAACCGCCTCAACGGGCTTTGACTCTTCCCTGGCGAGCACCCCGACAACATAGTACCGATACGCCTCCGGAGACACCGTGGCGAGCACCGCTACGGACGGGCTTGCCTCCGCCGCGAGACCACTCTCATTCGTGATCACGGCCAGCGCATCTGAAACGATGCGATCCGCAAGTTCCATAACATTCTTCCCGCGCGCTCTTTGTGAGGCAACGCTTTTACCGCTGCCGACGTCTACCAGCTGCCACAGCGCGTATTCCTCCCCACCGGACGTCCCGATCTGCCCGGATAAGAGCATCGTCGCGCCAGCCTTGCGCGCGATCTCAAGAGCCTCCCCCGCTTCTATCGGCCCGCGCGTTGTGTTAAATAGACGACGGCGGACGTCATACAGATACTCGGGGCTGATGACGCGCACGGGACTGCTTTCGATAAGCCCCACGCGCACAAGACCGGTTATCCCGGGAGAAATTGTGGGATCATCTGGGTCAACCAAGTTGGTGAAATCCACCACTGACAGCGCATGGTCAAGCCCGGTTGTCCGCGGCGTCTTGGTGCGCGTGAATAGAAACGTCCCGATCGAACCCACTACCACCGCGAGCACCGCAAGTATCAGAACTCTTCGATTCACAAACCTGGGCCGTTTGCCATCAGAGATGCCTGGTGCGTGCAGCCGGTCGGGTCCAATGAGCGTGCCCCGGATTGTCTCGAGATCGGCCTTGAAATCCGACGCACTCAAGTACCGTCGGTTAGGATCTTTTTCCAACGCCCGGCCAATAACAGAGAGCAGTCGATCGGGAACATCACTTCGGTACTTAGACAGCGGCTCCGGCTCGTTGTGAACAATACCGTACAAAACCGCTGCGTCGTGATCCCCGGGAAACGGAAGATGCCCGGACAGGAGTTCGTATAGCACCACACCCAACGAAAAAATATCCGAGCGTGCGTCTAACTCACCGCCTCCGGCCTGCTCTGGCGACATGTACGCCACTGTCCCTACGGTTGTCCCAGTTCTCGTCACCTTCGTCATTCCGGCGAGTTTCGCGAGACCAAAGTCCACAATCTTCACTACGCCCTTGCGAGTGACGAGGATGTTGCCCGGCTTAATGTCCCGGTGCACGATGCCCGCTTCGTGCGCCTCCGACAGACCCTCGGTGACTTGCAGGGCAATGTCGATCGCCTCTTTCACCGGCAGAGGTCCTTTGGTGATTTTGTCTTTGAGCGTCTCCCCATCGTAGCAATCCATGCAGATGAAAAGCCGCCCGTCTTTCGTCTCATCGATCTCGTGGATGGTGCAGATGTTGTGGTGTTGAAGAGCGGAAGCCGCCTGGGCTTCGTGGATGAACCGAGTCTTGGCCGATTTGTCGCGGGTGAGCTCGGGTGGAAGGAACTTGAGAGCAACCGTGCGCTTGAGCTTCGTATCCTCGGCCTTGTAGACCACGCCCATCCCGCCTTCGCCGAGCTTCTCGAGGAGTCTGTAATGCGATATGGTCTGGCCGATCATCTTGTCCCTTGGCGTTGACTCAACTACCGCCACGCTTGAGGGCCGCGACACGCTTCTTGGCATCCGCGATTTCTGCGAGATAAACGTCCGCCTCACCCATGATCGTCAAGAATTTCTGGTACTGGCCGACGGCTTCTGCCGTACGTCCTTTCTTTTCGCAGAGCTTCGCGAGGCGGTAGTGATAGACGGGCAAGACTAACAGACGGTTATCTTGATGGGGAACGAAAGTCAGGAGCTGTTCGTATTCTTGAATCGCCTTGTCAAGATCCCCTTTCTTCTCGTAAGCCCGGGCCACCACGTCGCGCTCGAGGGGACAATTGGCCCATAAGCACAATGGAAAGAAGTAGCCCCAGTAAGATCCGGCGGGCGGTCTCTGGCCGACCCGCACTGCATCGTCGAAGGAGCCCTCCGCGACGAGCACCTCCGCTTCCATCAGATTGAGGGCGTGCACGATGTGTGTCCCCGACGACTTCCCGTTCTTCTGTTCAACTTCTCGCAAGCAGGATTCTATGTCACCCAACCGTCTTCTTGCCGCGTCGACACGTCCTTCCTTCAGATCGGCAAGAGCGAGTACGACGTGCCGATAAGTAGCCCAGTCTGGGGGTTCCTTCGCGTCTTCATTGGATTTCTTCAAGACCGCCAAACGCTCCGTGAAAAGCACTCCCGCCTCAGTTGCATTGCTCCTGCTCTTTTCATACTCCCCTCTTTCATAGTACACATAACCGAGCGCGAGGGTCGTGATGGCTTCCTCCACCGTCGATGTTCTGGATTTCGTGAACTGTTTGTACTCCATCACACTAGAAACGGCCGTGCTCGTGTTTCCACGCCATGCCTCATAGAATCCTTTCAACAGAAACCCAAATTTCTTAGTATCATCGTCAGGCGCTGCCTCGACGTAATCATTTACCCATCGAAGTGCTTCCCCATAGTCTTCTTTGAGCGCGTAAACGTACGCAATCTTTTCGCCTGACCCGAAATCAGGTTTGAGCTTCAGCGCGCCTTTGTAGTTGGCGATCGCCTCGTCCAGTTTCCCTATCCGGTAATACAGATCCCCTATACAGTCGAGTGGATTGGCATCGGCAGGGTAAAAAGATGCGTACTCACGGAACCCCTGGAGGGCCTTTTCGTTCTCACCCATGGCCATGTATGTGTAAGCGAAATGGTACAAAGCCGGGCCAAAGGCTGGATCGAGCGAGAGCGCGCGTTTGAACTCGGCGATCGCTTCGGGAAACATCTTGTTTCCGGCATAAAGTCGAGCCAGTTCAACCAGGGCCCGTTTCTCGTTGGGGTATTTCTGGACGAGCTCCCTCAGAATATCGATGGCGTTCTTTCCTTCTTCCCCATAGAAAGCGACGTACATGGCGTCGATATACAAACGTTCTTTCTCTGTCGCCCTCTCCGAATACCGTTTGGCTTTTTTGAAGGCGTCGTCGACTTCTTTTGTCCCCGCCTGGGTGGACGTCATTCCAGTTAAGTAGAAATAGGCGATGGCAAAAGTCGAATCGATCTCTACAGCCTTTTCGAATAGCCGCCTGGCATCTTGGGAATACTGTTTCTCTTCAGCCTCTCGCCCTCTCAAGAAGTAGTTGTAGGCCTCCATCGAGGTCGTCGTCACGTCCGCGATCGGCCGACTCGTCGCCTCGAATCTTCTCTCCGAAAGTCCCGCCGTCTTGGCGATTTCCCGGCTGAGTTCATCGATCTGGCTCTTGAGAATGCTCTCGACACCCTTTCCATCTCTCTTGGCGCTCCCCAGGCTCTCCTTGGTTTGTGCATCTACGACCTTTACGTCTGTCACGAACAAGTCTCCGGCTCGCGTGAAACTTCCTCTCACAAGAGCACAGTACCCGCCCCGCCGGCATAGCTCGAACGCGGTGTCTTCATCGATCTCATCGACGTCTCCCTTCCCAATCTGCTTAAGCAGGTCGTGCAGCCGTTCCCACGTCGCCACCTGCAAGTACTTGGACTGCTCCAGACTGGTGATCAAGAGATTTGGAATCGCCTCCCGGAGGTAATCGAGAGTCGCGTCTCCCGTCTGGTTCTCGAAAAAGATAACGGCAATTGGAGTGGGCGCGGAGACCGCCACATCTTTGAAAACCAGTGGTCTGAGCAAAAAGTAGCCCAGTACCAAGAGTCCCACGGCGGCCGGGATTCCGATCCTTACCGTCCACTTCCTGCGGGCTCGCCTCCGGGCAGCCTTCGATGTCTTTCTCCGGCCGGCTTTGGGGGTCCTACTTTCTGCTGTGACTAAGAGGTTCTCTCTCGCTGCCACCAGTTCGCCCACCACTTCTGCGGCGTTCTGGTATCGTTCGTCCAGCTTCTTCGCGAGCATTTTCTCGGTGATAGCCTCTAGCTCCTCAGGCGCATCTCCGCGGAGCGCGGTCATGGGCTCAGGCTCTTCGTTCATGATCGAGTAGATCATGGCGGGCTCATGATCCCCTCTGAACGGTACACGCGCCGTGATCATTTCGTAGAGCACCACCCCCAAGGACCATATATCCGTCCGACCATCGACTTCTTCACCCCGCGCCTGCTCGGGAGACATGTACATCACCGTCCCCACTGTCGTCCCCGTCCGAGTGACCTTCGTCTGTTTCGCCAGTTTCGCGATTCCAAAGTCGACAATCTTCGCGCCGTCTTTTGTGACAAGAATGTTTCCTGGTTTGATGTCGCGGTGGACGATTCCTTTTTCGTGAGCCCGGGCGAGCCCCGAAGCGACCTGACTCGCGATCTCGATCGCCTCTTCGATCTCGAGCGGTCCTCGTTCGATCTTTGCGTGGAGCGATTCCCCTTCGTAGCAGGGCATCACGATGAACATCTGTCCTTCGGGGGTTTCGTCGATCTCGTGGACGGTGCAGATGTTCGGGTGTTCGAGCGCGGAGACAGCTCGCGCTTCGTGAACGAACCGCTGTCTCGTTTTGTCATCACCGATGGAAGAGGGGAGAAACTTGAGGGCGACAAACCGCTGGAGCTTGAGATCCTCGGCCTTGTAAACCACGCCCATGCCCCCCTCGCCGAGCTTGGAGAGGATCCGGTAGTGGGATACCGTTTTTCCGATCATCGCTCCCTCGCGAAGTTGCGATTGCGCCGCTAAGAATGGGCTAGCCGAGAATAGTTATCTGCACCAATGAGCATTCTAACACGAATGAGATGGCGTGAACAGACTATGATAAGCAGGTGGACGACGGGGGAGGGCAGAATGGCACGGCCATGCTGGTAGAGAAACCGCTCTTGTCCACGGCCGACCGTGTCCGGACTCTGATTCGTGTTCGAAGAAGCCCGAAGCGCCTGATAAGTGGCCGACCCGGCTTTCAGAATACAGGCTTCTCTGTCGGCGCGTTTACTTCAGCACAACCAACTTCTTCGTCTGCTCGAAGTTCTTCGCCGTTAGCTGGTAGAAGTACACACCGCTGGCCACAGACTGACCCTGATCGTTCAGCCCGTTCCAGACCTTCGCGAAGCCGCCCGCCTGGGGCACCTGCTCCTCTTTCACCAATGTGCGCACCAACTGACCCGCCGCGTTGTAAATCTTCAACGTGACTTGACCATGCTCAGCTATGCTGTACCTGATGGTCGTCGTCGGGTTGAACGGGTTCGGGTAGTTGTCTTCCAGCGTGTTCGCAAACGCCACCGGGTCGATACCGATCGGCGTCGGCATCACGTTCTCGAAATATTGCAGCGTGTACTTGAGGAAGTTCACGCGATCGGGCGGAGACGCAGCGTCATCATCACGTATGAAGTCGTACCCGAAGCCCGCCAGGTGGAACCGGGCTGTTGTGCCGTTCGAGTTCGGCGTGGCCTGGTAGACCGCTGCCGGTGCGCTCACGCCAGGAGTCACCCCGTGGTTCCAGTAACGGTGCGACACCGCAGCCAGTGTACCCGTCGCGTTGACGGCGTCGAAACTGTTGATGTCAGGACAGCCCCCAGACGCCCAGAACGTCTCAGAAACCCAGGGTGAGGCCGCCACGGGTTCGACCTTCGGGGAGATGATGCCTGTAATCAGCCGCTGGTCGTCGTTTACCAACACGTGGTTCATGTAGACGCTCTTCACGTTCACAGCGCCACCGCCGATCAAGTTCGACCAGTCGGTCACGACGTTGTCGCCCCAGTACGCCCAGCCCGGGTTATCCGGATGCTGATCGAAAAACTGGTAGCATAAATCGAAGTCGTCCGATTTCTGCGAGCTGCCCATCATACCCTCCGAAAGGCCTCCGCAGTTCCAGATCACCTTCTGATAGATCTCCACGGGATCACCGATCATCTGGTTCTGAATGTTCTTCACGCGGGAGGCCAAGCCACCGCCGTCGAATCGGTCGACGCGGTTCGTCAGACCGAGATACTGAAATGCCCAGTCGAAGAATAGCCGCGCCGGCCCGCCAGAATTGTTGACAAAGAGGATGTCGCCCTGGTCTCCCGGCAGACGCCCCGCGTCAGGGAGCACCGACCACTCGCACGGACTTGCAAGCGCCTCCGCCAGGTCGCTCGTTCGAACCCATCCACCCTGATCATCGAACGTCCGGTACATGTAGCTCCACTGGTTCTGCGTGTTCTTGGCGGCTAAGACGTAGCTGATCACATCACCCGGTTCGAAGATCCCTATGTTGGCCGCCACATTCTCCATCGCGTGCTTGTAATGAGGACCGGTCGGTCCGGACCCGAGGTCCATGAGATCGCAGCAAAACCCGTCCTTCACGCGGCCGCCTGCGGCAGTGTACGAATAGTCAAAACGATATGCATCCCAGCCCATCGGGGAAACGCTCGCCACTAGGGGCCACCGAAGCAGCCCAACGTCCGGGTCCATCGCATAGGCTGTGTTGTCCGGTGACTGAATCGCGAAGCCGCTCTTGCCGGCCTTCAGGGTGCCAAAGCGGTCGGTGACTCTCACGAATGCGTAGACAGCCTTCCGCGCGCGTCCGCCCGTCGCGTCGTTGGCCAATCCGACGGGGTCAGCGACGCCGACCGTCATTGAGTCCCCCGGCAGAGTGTTTGGGTTGGTCCCCACGAGTATGTCCCCACCCATATCGCACCGCGCGAAGGCCCCCGGTCCGACACCGCCCTCTTCCGGGAAGTTGTCCTTCCAGGGCGCAACAAAGTCCCATTGAGGTCCCACTACGCCCGCGCGCATCACCTTGACCTGATCCAACAGCGGCGCATGGCTGTGGCACGCGCCGCTTCCCATGATCCCGCACCAGACGCCACACATATCCAACGCGCCGAGCGCGACCTGGATGTGGGTATCCGTACCCGAGACCCAAAAACCAAACTCGCCACCCACCCTACCCCACGCTTTCGATCCTCCGAAGATGAGGAGGTCCCTACCCCTCCACATCCCCGGACAACCGCCCGCGTTCACGTTCTTGGTTCGGATAGCCAATGTAGAAAACTGGAGATTGTCGATAGGAAGGTCACCATAGGTCAGGAATTCAATTACGTACGAGGAACCGGTTCCCGAGATTGGGATCCACGGCGACCGCACCTCGTTCCAGAAGTACAGACCGTTGTCGTCCGGGCCGTACGGCATCGCACCCTGGAGGGGCCAGCCGCCGCAGGCGTAGTTGGTGACGGCCGGGTTATCAAAGAAGCCCCATAGGTGCGAAAGCGGCTTCGCGCACGGATCCTCTTGGACGACCGTCGCAGCGGAATGAAGCGCCGCATAGAGACCGAACCCAGCAGGAACCGTAGCGATCCACTTGGCGTCCGCCGACTGCTTCGCCCCGCACGCCTCGCCTTCCCAATCCTCAAAGGTAGCGGGGTTGTTGTTGATGGTGAGATCGTCTAACACTACTGCTCCTGGCGTGTCGGTCGTCGGCCACAATCCGTCCTCACCGCTCCACCCTAAGTCGGAGGCGAAGTGGAAACGCATCTTGGTCGAACCGAAGGTCGAGGTCGAGGTCTCGGTTTGCGGTCCGCCTGGATCTCCATTGGCGGGTCCGCTGGTGTACGAACCCGTACCGCCGTTTACGAGCGGATCCGCCACCCAGACAAGGTTGACCGGATCCCACCATTCAACGTACGTGAAGTCATACCCGGGCTCAGAGTCCCACCTGATCGTGTAGGTCACACTGTTCACCGTGTTCCCTACATTTGTTGCCAACGACTGATCCCAGTTGTTGCCGTAACCAGGAAGAGAGCCCCAGCCACACCATGGATCCGCGGTCGTTGCCCACTGACCGCACCACATCGATTTCGTACCGTTGATCGGAGGGATGCTGTTACAAGGAGCTATCCCGTCGACGTGCCAGTATGTCGCAAGCTGACCCGTCATGTCGTGCTCCACCCAACCCTGCTTTGTCGGCAGGCCGGCCGGTGTATCAAACTGATACCATGCCAGCAACACGGTGGTTGCGGCCGCCGTTTGAAACATCGACGCACCGATCTCGGCCGAGTTCAACGGTTCGCGCGGCATATCGATGAACCTGAATTTAGCAGACCGACCCTGGATGTTCCTCCCCAACGCAACGTCCGAAAGCAGCGTCAACGCAAAGACGACGCAACAGAGCAAGACGGACACTGTTCTCATGTCATCCCCCAATCGCTAGCGACGAACGAAACAGCCGTGGGAAGACCGCGAGACAATTCAACTGGTGCAATTCTTTGCTGAGGCGCGAACGATCAACCAAACGGAGATTGGTCCCCGAGTTGAGAAGAAACGCAAAAAGGCATGTTTCCCCAGCGCCACAGCGAGGAGATTGTAGCACACAATTCGCCTATTGGCAATAGGTTAGTGAACACAAGCTGCGGAACGGCGCCGGTGTATTTCCAGAGGCTACTGGTCCACCGAATTCAAAACGCTCGTTGGACGCTGTGATGTGCCGTCGAGAGGCGCTGACCTGCCCCTTGCGATGGCGCTACACGTCAAGACACCGCAGTGCCGATCGCAATGTTATTCGTGTCCCTCATACTTGCCCTTGACGCCGCCCCAGGTGTTCTCGCTCGTCGGCACTGGCTGCACCGGCGGTCCGCCGTAGTTTGTCCAGTTGCCGGGGTATCCCTGCCAGAGATTCCCGCTCTTGTCAATGATGCCGATCCGTTCGTTCGGGTACCGTACCTCCGGCGGGTCGAATCCAACGAACTGCACGTTGTTGACCGGCAGCGGGATCGACCCCTGAAGCTGCCAAGACCCGCTTTGAAGCGTCCAAAGTTCACCGTTCGATGTGAGAACCTTGTCTTGACCGAGTAACGCGACCACGCTACCCACAGGAGGTGTTACGATCGTCGCTTGTCCGCTCGGCATCGTCCACTGCATCACGACGATCCCGATCAGCAAGCCAATCGTGAGGTAAAGCAGATTGTCTTTCATAGCAACTCCTCGCGGTTACTTCTTTCCGTCGTACTTGCTCTTGACGCCACCCCACGTGTTTGGCGACGTGGGAATCGGTCCTCCTGGCCACGGGCCGCATTGTTCCCACACGGAATCCCCCCCCCGTAATTCCCACACGGAGTCGTCATTTGTGACAATCGTGTAGTAAGACCACAGCTTGATTTCACTCACAGGAACGGGGGGATCAGCCTGCGGCCGTCGCTCCCAACATCCATAACGCATGTACCAGACTTGTCCCAGGTAGTCCAACACGAACCCCGCCCAATCGACGCCCACGATGATGCCTGTACTCGGAGAGGACGGCGTAATTGCAGCGCGCGGTGCCTGCGCCTGCACCGACTCGCTCCCGATGTAGAAGCCGATAAGCGCCGCGATCGAGAGACAGAGTATCGAAATCGAGAAGTACATGAACCGTTTCATATCAACCCTCCCGAGGAAAAAGAAAAACCGGGGGATGGAAAACGATCTAGAATCCCACTGCGATTCCGACTCTGGTTTCTTTTTCTCGAAGTTCGAGAAAGGCATTGCTTGTGTCATCTGCCTTTTCGGGTGCGTCGGCGATCATGACGATGCCGGCAATGACCAAGATCGCTCCACCGATCATCATGGCATAGTTGCCGCCGTTGTAGGTTTTGTCCTGATAGTCGATGCCGGATTCGGTCACGGTTACTTTTGCGCCGCCGAACTTGACAACAGCCCCCACTATTGCTAGTCCAGAACCAAAAACAAGCGCCCCAATTCCAGCAGCTTTCTTGTCCGATTCGAGCTTCTCAGGCTGTGCAGCGGGACTCGGGGTTAGCGGCGTCCGAGACAATGGTGTGAACTCGATTAGTCGTCGTTGCTCACCGTCAACGAGCAGCACGAAATCGATGTCCGCCGCGAGTATAGTTTTGTATTCCTGGGTGTCATCAATCAGGATTGCGACATGATCCAGTTGCTGAGGATTCTTCGCTATGATTTCTCGGTTTGCGACAACACCCTGCAGACGGGTTCCATTTTTCAGAGCAACAATGTCGGCAAGAACCGATTCAGGGATGAGTAAGGCAATTGCCAATAAACATAAAGCTCGGCAGGCGATCGACATCGCAGGTCTTTGGCGACTAGCTTTCACAGTGAGCCTCCTTCGCGTTTACGCGCTTCGGCAAGCGCGAAAAAACAAGAACCGGGGAAGCCACCAGAGATCATATCGACAGAACCCATGGTTTGTGGGCTTTGTTGGTAGGTCTTCACTTCCCCGGTCTCAACCGTGGTCGTTCTATCTTTACCCATGTTCTACCGCATCCCACCACCTGTCTCGACACCGTCGCCGCTTCAGCTCTACTTCAGCAACACGAGTTTCTTGGCCTGCGTGACTCCCCCAGCCTCCAGTCGGCAGAAATAGACGCCGCTGGCCACAAGATGTCCCGCAACGTCCCGACCGTCCCAGGTTGCCGCGTACTGGCCAGCTGGCTTCTGCTCATCGACCAGGACACGAACGAGCCTACCACTCGCGTCGTACACGCGGAGGCCCACCACTCCAAGCCCTGGCACCGAGTATCGGATGGTTGTCGTCGGGTTGAATGGGTTGGGGCTGTTTTGGAAGAGCGCAAAGAGCGCCGATGGTGTCGCGATCGGTTCTGTCTCGAAAAGCGTCCATCGATCATTTGCATCGGATGCGTCCACCCGATAGCGATAGGACAAGCCCGCTTCATACTCTGAGTCTACGAATGTAAACGAGCCGCCTTGCTCGCTTATGCGTGGTGCCTGCAATTCCTGGTACTGTGGATCCGTGGTGCTCTTGCGGAACACATGGAAATCTATTCCTATCGCTGGTTCCGACATCTCCCAGGTGACTTCGATGCCGGATTCTCCGTACCTCGCCGCAAAGCTCTGCAGCAGCGTGGGAACGGCGGTGAGACCGAATTTCGTGAGGTAGATGTCAGACATGCCGGCACTCGTCAGTGAACCCCCGCCGAAATCCACGATGCCCTGGAACCCCCCCGTTACGACAACATTTCCCCAAGCATCGACAGCGACACTCGTACCTGACTGACGGCTCTGATCGCCGAAACGCTGCCTCCAAAGGAGGCTTCCGTTAGAGCTGAACTCCACGACGAAAATGTCTTCGTAGCCGGCGCTCGTCAGCGCCCCCCCTCCAAAGTCTACGGTGCCCTCGAAATCCCCCGTCACGATCACATTGCCCCACCCATCAATTGCGACACCCGCGCCACGCTGGTAGCTCTGATCGCCGAAGCGTTTACTCCAGAGGTGGTTTCCGTTGGGGTCGAACTTCACAAGGAAGATGTCGTCCGAAGTCGCGCGGGCACTTGTCAGCAGTCCACCTCCGAAGTCCACGGTGCCTTGGAAACGTCCGGTCGCAACGACGTTTCCTGATTCGTCCATTGCCACACTTGTACCGATCTGCCACCGCCAATTGCCGAAGCGTTTGCTCCAGAGATGATTCCCCGCAGCGTCAAACTTCGCCAGAAAGACGTCGGAGCTGATTTCGCTCGTGAGCGGGCCACCCCCGAAGTCCACGGTGCCTGACAAATCCCCTGTCACGACCACGTCCCCCGCTCCATCCATTGCGACGCTATAGGGAGCTTGGACATCCCCATCACCGAAGCGCTTGCTCCACAGGTGATCGCCAGCAGCGTCAAACTTCGCCACGAAGATGTCGGAGCTCCCTGCGCTGGCGAGCGTTCCGCCCCCGAAGTCCACGGTGCTGTGGAAATACCCCGTCACGACGACGTTTCCCGCTTCGTCCACTGCCACTCCTTTTCCGGCTTCTTGGGCTGCGTCGCCGAACCGTTTACTCCAGAGATGATTCCCCGCAGCATCAAACTTCACCACGAAGATGTCTTGAACGCCTGCGCTAGTGAGGGGACCACCCCCGAAGTCTGCCGTGCCTTTGAAACACCCGGTCGCGATGACGTTCCCCGACATATCGACGACTACACTTTCGCCCCTCTGGTCGCCATCGGTCTGATCGTAAAAGCCTCCAAAACGTTTACTCCATAGGTGATTTCCATTCGGGCCGAACTTCGCAACAAAGATGTCCTCCAAGCCTTCGCTCGTGAGCACCCCTCCTCCGAAATCCACGCTGCCTGAGAAATGGCCCGTTACGATCACATTCCCCCATGCGTCAACGGCGACACTACTGGCGTACTGATCACTCCCATCGCCGAAGCGTTGGCTCCACAGGTGAGGTGGTGTCTGACTCAAAGAGATCGACGAGAACAACAGCTGCGCAAAAACGGCGACAACAAGAATCCGTCGGAACATGACGATGCTCCTTTTGTTGCAGAGAGGGAATCGCGGCGATGATCTTGGAATTGTCGGCCTGAAAGCATTTCGGTAACTCCCCCCAAAAAGACCGGCCGACCGAGGATGCAAACGCAAGAGATGCGAGGCGGGTCGCAATCGTGTGTGAAGTACGCGTCATTATACCACAAACCGCTTCCCTTTCGACAGCCAGAACGACCGCCGTACGACCGCCGCAAACGGTATGACCATAAGTCCACGCTCACTCTTCAGGCTCCTCTTGCGGCTCTTTCCCTCCCCCATGAGGTCGAGATACGACCGGAGTCACTGTCCTTGGGTCGAGCGGCGCCTTGTAGGTCAAAGTTCTTGAAATTGGGGCTCTGAACGTCAGCGCCCTTGAAATCGGTGCTGCAAAAGTGGACTTGTGGTGAATCGGTCGAGTGACGACCGCTTGTACCGCCGTGAGTCGCACACCGAGGGCGGGCATCGCCGTACCCGAGAGCGTTTCGGTGCATCGACCCTCAACAGCTGTCACCTGTGCCGTCATCTCGCTGTGCGTGACGTCCGCCTGTGCCGCTGTCACCCGCCCCGTTATCTCATCGTACGTAAGATCGGCGCCAAGTGCCGATATACGAGCTTTCTCTTCGGCCATTGGATGTCCTCCAATCAATTTGTTTGAAACGTCACCATTCTCGATCGGCTTCCCACTCCCTGAGAGTCAAATCGTCAGTCCATGATCCATCTCGGAGCGTCTGCCGACCATGTCCTGCATCCTGGCTCGATGCACACATTCCCTTTCCGCAGTATGCGAACCGCAGACTCCCTTCGACCATCGTCTGGAGACCATCGAAGAGGTCGTCGTGCTCCCCTTGCGGGAAAAGGATGAGTTCCTCCTGCAACGCCTGCCACGTCGTGTAGTCCCGCGCGAGTGACTTGTTGGGAAAGACGATCTGCCCGTTCTCGAAGAACGCCTGTAGCCAATATGCGCGGGCCACTTTGTCGGTCGTTCGGTTGACGCGGTTCACCGGCATGTACTTCTCCGCATCCTGGGCGAGGTATTCCTGGGCGGCGACCGTCTCGATCGTGACCGTGATCGGCTTGTAGTACTCATTCACCTCCCGAAGCTTCGCGAGGTATTCCTCCTTCGTACACCTCCCCCGCCAGACCTCTTTCACGTAAATCTCCCGGCCGTACTCCCCGTCGGTAACAAGCCGTCCTCCCACGACGATCGTCCACCAGTCTCCTCCGGTGTCAGAGGAGAAAAGCGCCTCTCGCTTCGTGGCTGCCGGGTCACAGCCCACGAAGAAACGCATCCGCTCCCACTCGGGCTCCGTCTCGTAGAACCGGAACCACTCCTCCCTGAAGATGTGGCCCTTCATGAGCGAGGTATCGTTCTGATACTGGGCGTTGAAGATGATCGAGCCCATTTGCTTGCGCTTCTCTTCCAGCCACTCGAGCGAGAACTTCTCCGGCCACGGGGTCGAGCCGTCGGAGGCGATGGCCGGGATCACCTGGTGCTTCTCCTGGTACTCGTTCTTCACCAAGTACCCGTAGAGGTCCAAGTAGTGGTACCGGGTTCCCAGGACGTAGATCCTCCCCTCGGGTTCACAGCAGGGAACGAGCGTCTTGTACCACCACGTCTTCACCTTCTCCCTCTGGACATCTGTTCGCGAGTTCTCCTCGTCCACGATGTCGTCGGCGAGAATAAGATCGTAGTGACGGGAGGCGACGGGCCCGCCCACGCCCACGCAGGTCACCGTACTCTCCTTCGCCGATGACGTTCTTGGCCCCACGAGGATCTCTCGTGTGTCCCACTTCTCCTCAGAGGCAAAGGAGCCGAAGTACTCCAGGGTTTTTGGGTTGTGCTCCAGGTGGAACTTGATCTCCCGAAGGAAGACTTCCGACTGGAGCTGGGTGTTCGAGGCGATGAGAATTCGGATGTTGGGGTTTCGGAGAATCTCGTAGACCGCCCGGGTGATCGTGAGGATGGTCGATTTCCCAAATCCCCGAGGGGCAAGCTGGAGGCACGTGTCTCTCGCCTCCGACTGAAACCGGAGCATCTCCAGGTGAAAGGGTTTTGCCTGATAACCCAAAACATGCGAGGCCAAGAGCTCAACCCGGCCGCCCTCAAGGATCTCGCGCCGGACGGTTTCCCGCCTGAGTGCTCTCAGCGTGGCGAGCGTCTTTGCCACATCGCCGGAATGCGCCGAGATTCGCCCATGGGTCGATCCCATCTGCCACCTCCCAAGAATGTAGCCACAAAGGGCCTGTGTTGCGTCAAACGGGGCGGTATTCCCGCTGGCTTGCCCCTACACACGTCGCATTGCTGCCACTTCGCAGAATCGAGTTGACTTCGCGCTACCGTGAAGCGTTCATCGACTCGCCATGAGACTCTCGACTGCGATAGGGCGTTTCGACGCCCAACTTCACGCCGACGGGAAAAGCCCTCTCACCCGCCAGGTGTACGTGCGTGATCTTCGGGCATTCAAGCGGTGGTCCGGGAACGGGGTTGAACTCTCGACTATCACGCCCGCAGATATCGCCCGATTCCTCACGACCGAGACGTTTACCCACACGGCTGGTGGACGGCCCAAGAAAACCATATCGCTCAACCGGTCGAAGTCTGCCTTGCGCTCCTTCTTTCAATTCCTCGTCGATGCAGGTTGCGTCACGGAGAATCCTGCACGGCTCATCCGTATGGGCCGGTGTTCGAGAAACGTCCCCGCTTATCTTTCCCGGAGCGAGATACGCACCCTTCTTCGGTCGCTTGAGAAGGTGAACGCGCCCATTGCCAGGCGTGATCGCCTGATGATCATGGTCATGCTCTCTACCGGCATCCGTCTCGGCTCTCTCGTGGCGCTCAACGTTGGCGATATCGACGTTGGCCACGGCACGCTCAATATCCGCGGAAAGAATGGGACGGAGAGCGCCGTATTCTTGAGCCGCCCACTCAAACGGCTTCTGAAACGTCATGTCGCAGACCGACCCGTTCCCAACGACGAACCCCTTTTCCTTTCCAACCGTGGGCGACGCATTGGAGTCCGTCAGGTCGAACTGAGACTTGCCCACTGGCTCCACATCGCCGGCATTACCAAACAGTGCTCCGCTCATTCGCTTCGTCATACCTTTGCCACCTGCCTCTACGAGAAAACAGGCGACTTGAGACTCGTTCAACGAGCCCTGGGGCATCGCCGCATCACGACCACGGACATCTACGCGCACATGAGCGATTCGAGACTCCGGCGGGCGGTCCAACATTTGGATCTCTTGGGCTAGTAAAAGTCCAAGGAAAGCCGCCCGAAGTAGACCAAGCACTAGACCATGGGATAGCAGCCCGTCGTCCGGGCCGGGTGGTGGAACGTGGCGATTCCACAACGCATACCCAGGATCGGGAGTTCTCACGCCCGGCGAATCCACGCGGAACTGGCCCTTCACCTTTGAAAGCCTCCAAACTGGGCCAATTTAGTATATCGGAAAATGGGCGTTATGCGAATACATGACAATGGGTTGCGCTGATCTCTTAAACCACTGTCTAAGGTATAGCACGCGGTCTACTTTCCCGCTTTTGCGGCGTCCGTATCATCACTCAGCCGTTCCACATCACTCGCCGACGTGAGGAGCTTCCCTTCCCGCTCCCACTCGGTAATCTCCCCCTCGCTCGCCTCGATTTCTTTGAGTGCTTCGATCTCGCTACGCATCATCTCCCGGAGTTCCTCCGTGGACTTGTTCTTGAGATCGGCAAACACGATCTCCTGCCTCGAATCGGGAAGGTCACTCAAGAACGCTTCCAGACGGATGAGCTTGTCCAAGTCCCCGAGGGTCATTTTCACTTTGCCCTCAGCGATGGCCTTCGCCAGTTGTACGAGGGCCAACTGGACAATCTGAACACTTCGCTCCCGGCGCGAGACCTCGTCACTCAAGGTGCGGGCCGCCATCTCTCGAGCGACGTCTGCATCGCGTTCCCGCACCCTCTGTTTCCAGTGAAACGATTTTCCCCAGAGCTTGACGGTGCTCAAGGCCACCTGGAATCGAGCCGCCACCTTCTCATAGCTCCGCCTCTCGCCCATCCCGTAGTAGTACTCAAACGCCTGCTCGTGGTGTTCTTGTTCCTTCGCCAGCGTCCCAGTCGTTGCATCAGCCATGGACTACGCCTCCTGCTCTCCGGTGTTAAGGTACTCCCGGGCAATCTCGACCAAGGCTCGCCCGCGCGTTAAGCCGCCGTGTTTCTGCTGAGCGGCGGCGATTGCCTTTTCAATGGTCTCCGCATCCTCGACGACGAAGGAAAGAATCGTCGGTCGCTCCCGTTCCAGCCGCGCGGCTTCTTCCTCCAGAAACGCTTCCAGGCCGTCCGGGATCTTCAGGAGTTCGAGCGAGTCCTTGAGTTCTGAAATCGAGTACGGAAGCTGCGTCTCCAGGTCGTCCAGGGTGAGTTCCTTCGAGAGGTCGTGGACGAGGCTTGCCAAGAGACTCGGGAGACTCTGCCCCTTCATCTCGTTTAAGTTGACCGAGAGGACTTTCGCCCGGCGGTCGTCGAGATCGACCACTACGCACGGCACCGTTTTGTACCTCAACTCCGTTGCGATCTGCCACCGGTGAAAGCCGCCGAGGATTTGGTACCCATCACCGAAGGGTCGAACGACAATGGGTTCGACGAATCCCTCTCGCTCGATGTAGGCTTTGAGCTTCGTTTTCATCTCCTCCGACATCCGGTTTGGGTTCCACGGATTGGGTGTCAACTTTTCGACACCAATCTCCACGATCGTCAACTTCTCGACACTGCCCTTCTTGGTCTCCATCACCGATCTCCCTTCGCCACAATCAGGAACTCGCGGTTCCGTTCCCTATGATCCTCGCTACTAAGCCCCGTGAGGTGTACATACCGGAACGACTCGGCTACGACGACGGGCTTGAACTGTTCGACTAAGCGCACGAGCGTCTCCAGCTCCACCTCACGGTTGCCATACGACAACACCCAGATGGGAAATCGCCGGGACGCTTCAAAAAGCATCTCCAACGACTCCCTCGCCCCACACCGGCTGAAGACGCTCGGCCTCGGTTCCACTCGCAATCCTTCGAGGATGGAGTCCAGGGCCTTGAGCGATGTTTCATAGGCCGAGGTCCCGGCATACGGTGGATCGAGGTAGAGGATGTCGCCCTCGACCTCTCGTAAGAAGTCGAACACGTCTCGTTGGTGAGCCTCGTTCGCCTGCCCGTTTGAGAAGACGCCAGCGTTTATCTGCTGCCTCAAGGTCTCCGCCACCCTCTTGGGATGCCCGCAGACGTTTCTCGAGAGCATGTCCCGGACGTAGTGGGGGTTCATTTCTTCCCACTTCTCCTCCTCAACTTGATGGATGATCGTCTTTGCCCCGAAATTTCCCATTGGACGCATTCTCAAGACGAACTTGACCAGCAGTAGTAGAAGGAGCCAGTTCTTCGTTCCTGGGGCAGCTCTCGCGTTTGCAAAGGCGGTATCCAGGAACCGGGCATGTCTCGTCGTCACCACGTCGGGTGCGTAGTGGCGCTCGATGAAATCGCTACCGCCTCTGTTGTCTTGAAAGAGCCGTGTCACATCCTCGGTGCCCAGAGTCACGTGATCGTTTTCAATGAGCGCCTTTCCGACGACATAGCTTCGTAGCGCCACGTCGTTGCAGAGGACCCGGTACCCTCTCGCCTTGGCGAATAAGGACACCGACCCGCCACCGAGAAATGCGTCGATAAAGACGGGTGCCTCGCCGGGTGGAGGCAAGTGTTTGAATATCTGGCCAAGCAGTTTCCTTTTCCCGCCGAAATAGGGCGGTAAGGCTCCGAGTCGGTTCCACATCACCCATCGACCTCCACGGCCTTTTCGGCCTCCTCAGTACCCGCAGCCTGCCGGCGTTTCTCTCGGGCCGCCTGCAGTTTCTCATCGGCACTCTTTGCATGCGTCTCTTCGGGCTCTCGGTTCATCGGGATCCACTGGTCAAAAAACCGGTTGTTTACGAAGTCGTTGAACATAATCGGCCGTATCCGCTTCCCGGAGACGACACACGGAAACATCTCATCGCAGACCTCGAAGCAGCGGCGCATCCGCGCGATGACCTCTTGGAGACCGACGGCCTCGATCTTGTCTCGCAGATTCTTTTTGTCTTTGGAGATGACTCGAGGGTTCTTACTCTTCGCTGGGTAGTAAGAGCTACGGTAGTGATCTTCCCAACGAGCACACCAGTACTTCCAAGCGATCTGTACGTGCGTGTTGAGAGGGACTTCGCTTATATGCTCCAGCACGTATGTCACCTGTTCTTCAGGGGACATACATATTAGGAGTCTGTTAAAGAGTATGTTAGCACCCTTCGAACAGGTCGTATCTTCTTGTGGTGACTTAGATTCCACCGTTTCGCCTCCTGCGTCATTTTGGGTATTCACCTGCGTCAGTTTGGGTATTCCACGTTCGATTACCCCACTCATTTGGGTATTCAATACCCAAGGCGTTTGCGTATTCGAATCGTTCACTCGGGGCTCCGAGAGCGCCGCCTGGAGCGGTAGTCGAGGTACGTAAACCCACGAGGGGTGCTTTCGCTTCCCGTAACGGACGCGATCAACGAGGCCGAGCGCCGTCAGTCGGTCGAGATGTCTCGCGATCGTGGGTTCTGTGACACCCAGACAGCGGGCCATAGAGGCGTGCGACTCGTACAGACCGGTCTCGCGCTCGACGTCGTATCGTCGGACGATAAGGCTGTAGAGCGAAAACCCGATGGGGCCTAGTCGAGCGGCCCATCCCGTGTTGTCGCCGGTGCCGAAGACGTCGTTGGGCATCATGAAGAAACCTTGCGGGAACCTGGGATGTTTGGGCATTAGGAACTCCGAAACGGAAGGACCCGGGCGATCTCTTTGCTCGCGAACTTCCCAATGCTCAGGTCTGCGAGGGCGTGAACCGTCTTGAGCGATTCCCCGTCACGGTTCTTGCCGACAATGATGCCGAACTCGTCCCACCCGTCCTTCGATTGTGTGTTCTTCTCGCCCCGAAGCCGCGGCACATCGAGGAGGAGTACGGCTTGGCTCGCTTGAGAGGGCCCGTTGGAGCCCTCGATAAACCGCATGGTCGGCCGGATCCCATCGCCCTCTTTGTTGAGCTGCGCGAGGACGACGATACAGACCTGGTGCCGCTTAGCCGTCTCGGCCAACATATAGGCGGTATTCTTGAGCGCGGTGGCCTCGGAGACTTGCCCTCGTTGCCTGTCGAGATCCATGAGCTGGAGAAAATCGACACCGACGATGCCGGAGCCGTCAGGAATCTTGTTCTTGAGTTTCCAGTGGCGGATGCGGCTCGCGATCTGTTGGACGGAAAGACGAGGCGAGCAATCGATCTCGAGAGGCACTCGGGCCATCGCTTTCGAGGAGAGTCGAATGGCGTCGAAAAGATCACTCGGTAGCCTCTTCGTGTGGATGAGACTGGAATCGATTTCCGTCTCCCGACTCAGGAGCATTTTCCCCACTTCCACCCGATCCATCTCCATCGAGAAGAGAAGACTGGGAGTCGGCACCTTGGCTCGTCTCAGGTTGTGGTGGAGCACCGAGAGCAGGAACTTCGTTTTCCCGTAGCCGCGTTGCGCGGCCACCGTGTAGAGCTTCCCTGCCCGGAGCAACAGGATCTCGTCAAGCTCGGGAATCCCCCACGAGTATCCCGGCTCGCGCCGTCCCTCGTTGATCGCCTCTTGAACCTCGATCACCTCATCCAAGACCGGCGAGATCGGGCTCATGGAGAACTCGGATCCGCCGGGACCGGCGTCCAAAGCGATCGCCTCCTCGGCCACTTTCAGGAACTCACTGAAGGAGGCGGCGCGCTCCGCCTTCTCTTGCACGACTCCCAGGTAATACCCGCCTCGGACAGCCGAGACATAGTCGAGAGGGCTCCCGCCCAGGCTCTTCGTCTGGTACTCGTCCGATGCCGCGTCGCTGCATTGAACGAAGACACTCGGAAGCGGCTCGGCGCCCCGTCCCTTTCTCTTGAACTCTTCTCGAACGACGTGGGGAGCGATCTCAGCGCCCCGTTCATGGAGGTCGCAGATCGCCTCGAAGACTTCCCGAAGGGCGGGGATTGTAAAGACGCACGCCTCATTCCTCGGAAGCCGTTCGAGGATATCCGTCGCCATGCTTGGATAGGCCAGCAGGTAGCCTATGAGTACCCTCTGGGCTCGTTCGTGTTCAGCTTTCCCGTTAGGTGAGCGCATGGTCACTTCCCCTCCTCGCGTAAACGAATGAGAAACTCCTCAATCGCCGGGTGAGGCTTCGAGGCTGGGCGTCGCGTCCGGCGGTTGTCTTCTGAGCGGCCCGCGGCGAGCCGACGAAGGACCCGCCGGCGAGTCACGGCGAGCGTCCGAATGAGGGGCCAAACCAGGTCGTCCTCGATCTCGTACACGGCCACGAGGCCACCGAGTGCGAGAGCTTCCTCTTCAAAGAGATCCCGAATGAGCATTTTCACTTCCGAACAAGGAATTACCGTCACAGCCACACCTCCTCGAAGGACAGACGTCCCTCTACTAGGTAAAGGGGGGGCTTTCCCTTGGACGGGGACAAAAAACTTCACAGATTCTTCTGTTTTCTTTCGAGCCGCCGAATCGTCGCCTCAGCTCGCTGACGGCGCTTCTTCGCGCTCTCGTAGTCGAGTCCCTGGTCCTCGACGTAGTCGGAAAGCGACGCCCCATAGATCCGAGTCCCGACAATCAGAAAGAAGTCAGGCTCGCTGATGAGACCCCTAGACACGTACGCTCGTAGGCACTTGATTTCGACCTCCTGGTCATGGCGAAGCTCCACGTCGCCAAACTCGACCGCCTCTCGGCCGCCCATGAGAGTCTCAAGCCGGTTCCCTGCCTTGCCCTCGTCGTCGTCCTCGTTTTCCCAGTCACTGGGATCGACGATGCTGTTCTCCCAATCCCACTCGCGGCGGTATCCGTCGTGAAGGCGATGGATCGTGTCGTTGAAGATCTTCTGCCCGAGACGGTCAGGACGAGTTTGGAGGTTGATGCGGTCGATGGTCTCGAGAAACGCCCACGTCGTGTTCGCCCAGAGAGCCTCGGGATCGGCGTCCCAGTGGCTCTTGAAACCGTGGATGCGTTCGAGTTCCCGCCAGAAGAGGGCCAGAAGAATGGTTCGCCACCCCGGGTCTCGGCCGTCGCGGTAGGCGCCAAAGATGGGCTTCAGAATCTCATCCGTGCGCGGATCCTTAACCGAGGTCGCTCGCATGATGACGATGATCTCGTCCCAGGAGTCGAACTCCCTGAAGGAAGGGTTTTGGCGTTTGAGGTTTTGGAGTAACGATGGATATGGTTCGCTTCGAAGCTCTCGTTCAAGACGCTTGCGGTCTTGCTCCCAAGAGGTGCTTGACACAATGCCCGACCTTTCCGGTCGGGCGTCAAGCGCCTCTCAAGGGACCGCTACGGGCGTCAAGCGCCTCTGGGTTGTACTACTTATCCGTTGAGCTTTTCTTGTTCTCTCAACACCGCTCGTCCGCAATGTGCGGTACGCCTAGTTCGTTCAGTGCGTGACAGCCTGGGCACTTGGCTGTGACGGGTAGGCTCACAACGTATTCGTGGTCTCCAGCAATGCGGATGTGAAGACGATCTCCCTCACGGATGCCAAGGAGTCTCCTACACTCATGGCACCGCCATGCCCTCCCGTTGGGGGGTGCCCCGACGCGCACCGGTCGGTGCGGCGGGAAGGTTCTTTGTGAAGGTATCCGGGTCATAGTCGTAGTTTCCGGTCGCGGTCCATGACTGCCACTCTCGCGCGATTTTACTGGGTTGACCGGACAGCGCCATGTTGTTACACATTTGTTACATCGGAAACTGGCTGGGGAGGCGCCATGAGTTTGCAGGTCTGGTCTCCGCTGAGCGAGCAGAACCCGTCCAACACGGATTTCGCTCGGGATTTGCGGCGGGCGGAAGGCTACTACCAAGGCGAGGATCGGATTTGGCTTATCCGAGGAGCACCAGACCCACCTTGCCGATGGGTGTCCGACGAGGGTATGAAGCAGTGTGCGGTTGCCTCGGAAGCCTTCAACGTGATCGACGTGTTCTATGCGGACAAGAACGGTTACGTCTGTCCCCCCATCACGGATCGTAAGAAAACCCTGAAACGAATCCCCGAACAGTTTTCTCGCATGTTCGTCGAGTGCAAACCCACAGCGAAACTTAGGCCGAAGAGTTATCTCATGGATGTTCCAGTGGGGCTTGCGCCGAACCAAAAGCCGCAAATGAAGCGCGTCTCAATTCCGACCGCCCCGGGTCCGGCGGTCAATGTGACGCATGTGAATGAGGGGATCTACTACATCCACGCACCGCAACAGAAGGATGGCCCCGCGCCGCTCAGTCCCGAGGTCGAAGATGATGCGGGTTCGATCGAAGGGAAAGAAAAAGGAATTGAGTATGCGCTCCAGTGGCCGGAACCCTTCGACTTGTTCTGGCCGACAGGTGGTGGCGCTGACATTCTGTTCTTCCACGGCGAGATGCGCGAGATACTAGCCATGTTGAACGGACGCCATCACGATAGAGTCCTGCGTTACCTCGAAGACCTGGTAGGAGAGTTCACGAAACAGGTCACCGCACCTCTAGGACGGGCCGACGTGTTCCCGGAACTCAGGTCAACGACATACGAAGAGCGAAGAGAAGCCATTCTGGACGAAGTGATGGACAAAGTGTGCGTCAGGGCTCGTTCCGAGGAGGAACTTCTGTCTTTACCAGCAGTGCAAACATACCTGGAAACTCCTGTACCCGTCACCCGGGTCTACGGCATCGTTGGTCTACTTCTGCTGGATCTGCAACGGCACGTGGCCACGCGAACGGTCATACGATGCAAGAATCCGAACTGCGGGAATCTCATCTGGAACCCGAACGGGAAACAGCAATACTGCGAGGAGCAGGAGTGCCGCCGCACCAGGGGCCGAGAGAGAACGCGTCGGAGTAGGCGGAAGTCCTGATGGCGCCGTCGAGCGTTCGCCGAGTAGCTATGAACATCTAAGCCGCTCTCAAATACCGCACGATCTGGCATCCGTCCCTACACTTTCGGCCGGGATCTCCATTCCATCAAGAACGAGTCGGGCGCCGCGAACAGACATTGGGCCCACTATTGGGGACCGATCTGCTAAATCCCATTTTCTCTGTCCCCGTCCGTCAGAAAAAAGGCCCTTTTGCCAATAGAGGCAAAAACCGCGAGCCCGTGGGCGCCACTCTTGCCGAACCTCGCCTGAAACGGCCACGTTCCGCCTTGACGGCGCCTTGAGACCGACTTGACTTCCCTGCCGCGTGGAGCGGTATTCGTGGAAAGGCGACATGCCCCGTAACAGCAACGAACCCGACAACGCCAGCGGGCATGCGCCCCAAACACAGCTCTGGCTGGTGGACGACGTGGCCCAGTATCTGCGGGTTTCAACGGACGCGGTATACCGGATGGTGGAGCGGTCGGAGATCCCGCACACCCGCGTCTTCAAACGGAAGGGGCTGTGATTCCACCCCGATGAAATTGAGCGGTGGGCCAGGGTCGAGAAGAAGGCCGAAGACACTGAGGACAACTGATGGCGAAGCGAACAGCCAAGAATCTGAAACCTGGACAGGTCGCCCACCTCGACCGAGGGCTGTTTGTCCGGAAGAACCGGAACGGCACCCTGACCTACGGGATTTCCTACGTCTACAACGGCACTCTCATCCGCGAGATGATCGGCCCGACCCTGACGCTCGCCCGCCAGGTGTTGCAGACCCGGAAGTCCGAGATCGCCCAGGACAGGTTCAAGATTCCGGTCAAAAGGAAGTCGCCCACGTTCGATGCCGTGTGTGATCGCTACATGGAACACGCGAAAAAAAGCAAGCGGTCGTGGAAGCGCGACGAGGACACCCTGAAAGTGGCCCGAGCGTTCTTCAAGAGGAGGCGAATCGACGAGGTCACCGCGTGGGACGTGGAGCGGTTCAAGGCGGCCAGGGTCGAGCACGTCACGAAGTCCACCGTCAACCGCGACCTCGCTGTGCTCAAAAGGTTGTTCAGTCTCGCCGTGGACTGGGGCCTGGTGGTCAAGAACCCGCTCCGAAAAGTGGCCCTCTACCGCATCGAGGAACAGCTCATGCGGGTGCTCACCGAGGAAGAAGAACGCAGGCTCATCGAGGCATCGGCTCCCCACTTCAAACCGCTCATCGTCGTAGGGATCAACACAGGCATGCGGCGGGGTGAGCTACTCGCGTTGCGATGGGAGCAGGTTGATCTACCAGGCAGGACGATCACGGTCAAGCACTCGAAATCTGGCCGAGTGCGCCACGTGCCCATCAACAAGATGGCCCAGGGAGCTCTTTCTGAACTCCCCGGGCCGCATGCAGGCCACGTGTTTCGTTATCGTGGGTTACCCATCAAGGACGTGAAGACCGCTTTCCTGAAGGCGGTCAAGCGAGCGAGAATCCCGCGCTGCCGTTTTCACGATCTTCGTCATTCATTCGCCACGCGCCTCGTACTCGCAGGCGTCGATCTCGCTACCGTGAAGGAACTCATGGGGCATGCGTCGATTTCGACGACCATGAGATACGCCCATCCAAACCCTCCGCACAAACGAGACGCGGTGGCAAGGCTGGACTCGCCCCGATCGATCCACGATTTCGTAGACGTTGTTTCTCTCCCCGAATAACCACGCTCCGTGCGCCGCCGGTTGTCACATCATAACACGCGAATCAGCATGGAATTGATGGTCCAGGAATGGAGCCGTGAAATCGGTGGACCAACGCACCGAGTTCGATGCTGATGCTTCTCTCCCGACCTTCGTGGCGTACACGGGACCACGTAGAGAACGCTCGCTACTCCCTTCCCCGTGGGGAGAAATCCGGTTCGAAGTACAAATGAATCCGCATCACACCGCCCTCGGGCATCCGCCCTGTCCGGACCGAGAAATCCCCCTCTCGCATCCCCGTAAGCGATCCGATGACCAGCCCGTGGTTCCTATTCGGATTATCGAGGAACGATCGGATGATCGCCGTGACATCCATGACGACGTGCTTCTCCTCGCCCCAGAGGAGTGGTTGCGTCACGGTGGAATTCGTGTCCCACTCGGCGGGATTGAGATCCCCGTCGAACGTGCTCGTGAACGCGTAGACTTCAAGGATTGGTGTGTCGTTCACGTACTGATCCCGCGTTTTGGCCGCCACATCCACGTAGAACTCGAGCACCGCGTGCTCCAGCCGTGCCCCCTCGGGGACGGTTGGGAGATCAAAAGCAAGCGTGTAGTAGGCGCCGTAGGCAACGTCCTCCGAGGCGTGGCTTGTGACGTCGTTCACCGTAAGCACGATCGTCTGCTCCTGCCCAACCGCCGGTTGGGCGGAAGAGAGCCACACAATCGAGAAGCAGACGAGCATCAATAGCGTCCCTTTCGTCACCATCTTAGCTCCTCCTCATGTTCCGTCATCACTTCAAGAGCAAAACTTTCTTGGTCATCTCAAATCCCGGCGCCCTCATCCGAACGAAATACACGCCCGTCGCCACGGGCTCCCCGCGTGCGTTTGTTCCATCCCAGGCGATTGAATAGAATTGCGGGCTCTTCTCTTCGTCCACGAGAGTTGTAACGACCTGCCCTCCCACGTTGTAGATCACGATCGATATGTGCCCGCCTGGCGGCGGCACCGCGTAGCGGATCGTCGTCCTCGGGTTAAACGGGTTCGGGTAGTTGTAGTCCAACGCGTAGCGCGACGGGACCTCCGCAGTCTCGACCCCGGTCTCCGCCTCTGCCACTTGTGGGGGACTACAAAGCGGAGCCGAATAGTCCACCAAACCGTAGAACTTATTTGCCTTCGGCAGGCACGCCCCCTGTGTCACATTCCAGAAGTTGTACCGAGCCATGATCGTGATCTCTTCAGAGAGACTCGAGACGTAGTACCCCGAGTTGGTGTAGATGCTGTTGTCCCCGGAGGATCCCCACGGACCATCGCCGAGATCCGGTTCACTCTCGTCAAGTGCGAGAACGCCCCATTGGTTATCGGTGATCATCGTACCCTCTATCGCACCATCGGATCCGTTATCGAACTTGATGCCGGTCGTGTTGTTCTGAATGTGATTCCCGTTTGTGATCGAAGGGCTGCTCGCGTCCGCAAGGACGCCGACCGGGCTATACTCTATGGTGTTTCCCTCGAGACCAAAACTCGCGGCGTTTTCACAGTAGACGTTTGCCGTCGTGTTGCTATCGATCTCACTCGACCGAACACTCACATCACTGACTCCCTGACCCTTCACCCAGAGTCCGTAGTCGTTATGCCGGAAATGACAATCGTCGACGCTTGCAACTACGCTGTCGCTGTAGTCCTGCCAGATGTAGAGTCCCACGACGCTTCCAAGGAAC
>Ga0315275_10000688_pt1 | contig 28069 bp, 31 predicted proteins | sample YL17G03_0_MG_FD_205557 | JGI IMG/M metagenome (GOLD analysis project Ga0315275, IMG submission 205557) | Sediment microbial communities from Yellowstone Lake, YNP, Wyoming, USA - YL17G03_0 | ecosystem: Environmental > Aquatic > Freshwater > Lake > Sediment | place: USA: Wyoming | collected...
TTTACTTTTAATTCAGTCTGTCCTATAATCTTTAAAATCTTCATAGTTCTATTAGAAATCTTAAGTTTTTATATCTTTCTTAACACTATAGAGTTAAGAATCCGCTTCAGAAAGCTAAGCTATTACGAAAAATGCAAGGATTTATAAAGCAATGCTATTGCTTATATTTATAGTTGAGTGCTTTAATAAATTTAAAGATTTCTCATCAAAAAATAAATATGGAGTTAAAATGAAAGGAAAAGTAAAATTTTTCAATGAAATGAAAGGTTTTGGATTTATAGCTGGAGAAGACGGAAAGGAGTACTTTGTACACCAAACAGGATTAAAAGAAGGAACAGAAATAAGTGAAAACGATTCTGTCACATTTGAAGTAGAGCAAGGCGATAGAGGTCCAAAAGCTGTTAAAGTTGCATTGGCTAAAGAATAGAAAGCTTAGTAAATAATTCTTTTTAAGATTTTATTTATGCTTTTGCTTAATTGGAAATATATTGGTAACCTTTAAAAGTAAATTATTTCTTATTATTTTATGTTATATTTAATTGGCTTGGGCTTAAATGAACGAGGCATCTCAAAAGAAGGGCTTTTGACTCTGGAAAAATGCAAGAAAGTTTATCTAGAAGGATATACAATAGATTTTCCCTACAAGCTTGATGATTTGAAGTTAGGAAAAAAGAAAATAATTAAACTTGGAAGAAACGAGGTAGAGAGTGATAAGCTGATTAAAGAAGCTAAAAGTGTGAATATTGCTTTACTTGTTTACGGAAGCCCGTTATTTGCAACTACACATATTTCCTTAATTCTTGATGCAGAAAAATCTGGTGTGAAAACAAAAACAATTTATTCTGCAAGTGTTTTTGATGCTCTAGCTGAAACTGGCTTGCAACTTTATAAGTTTGGCAAAATTGCAAGCATGCCAAAACAAGAAGCGAGTTTCTTGCAGTATGTTAAAGAAAACATGACAATCGGGGCTCATTCTTTAATTCTTGTTGACATTGGTTTAAATTTCAAAGAGGCAATAGATAGACTTGAAAAAGAAACGGGAAAAGAAGATATAAGATTCGACAAGCTCGTTGTTTGCTCAAGATTAGGAACAGAAGAAAGCAAGATTTTATACGGCAAGATTAAAGAGCTAAAAAAGCAAAAAGCACAGATACAGGCTCCTTTTTGCTTTATTATTCCAAGTGAGTTGCATTTTTTAGAAAAAGAGGCATTGGAGAGATTCAGGTAATTACCATTACATTTTTTATAAAAACGCAAAGTTTAAATAGTTTGTAATGGTAATATAATTATACTAAACAATAATTTAAACATGAGAATTTTAAAAAGAAAGAAGGGAAATAAGGAGTATTTTTATCTTCAGGATTCATTTAGAAAAGGAAAGAAAGTTATTACAAGTGAAAGGTATTTGGGAAAAGAAATTCCAAAAAATATAGAAGAGATAAAACAAGAAGCTGGAAAGAAGTCTAAAAATGAATTATACAAAAAGTTAGAAAAGATAAAAGAAAATTTCCAAACAGAATGGAAAAAATATCCTGAAAGTATAAAAGAGAAATTAAAAGAGGAAATTTCTATTGCTTTTACTTATAATACCAATGCTATAGAAGGTTCTACTATAACTTTTGAAGAGGCGGGCGAGATTATTCACGATAAAATTTCCCCTAATAAGCCGCTAAGAGATGTAAAAGAAACAGAAGCGCACTCCAAAGTTTTTTTAGAAATGCTTGATAAAGAGGAAAAAATTTCTAACGAACTTCTGTTGAGGTGGCATAAAGAGATATTTGGAGAGACAAAACCAGACATAGCTGGAAAATATAGAGAGCATCTTGTTAGAATTGTTAATCACCTTGCGCCTGATTGGCAAGATGTTAAAAAATTAATGAATAATCTTGTTAAATTTATAAATAAAAGTAAAGTGGGAACAAATGCAGTTGAATTTGCTGCAAGAGCACATCATAGATTTGAAAAAATTCATCCATTTGGAGATGGAAATGGAAGAATAGGAAGATTATTAATGAATGCTATTTTGTGGCATTCTGGTTATCCCATGCTTATTATAGAGTATAAAAAGAGAAAGTCTTATTATAGAGCTTTTCAAAAAGATGAAGAAGAATTTGTTAAATACTTTTTAAGAAGATATTTAGCAGTTCATAAAAAGAGGGTTTGAAGAGGCATTGGAGAGGGCTGGGTAAAATGTTTGGTTTAACCACAAAAGAGGAAAAAATATTCAGAGAATTGAAAAATCCTTCTCAGATTCAGGATTTTTTAAATAAAATTCCGATAAATTTTGAGGAAAAAGGAGATACTTGCATGTCTCCGAGGCAAGTTCTAAAAAAGGGAAAGTGCCATTGTATTGAAGGAGCTATGTTGGCTGCTTTGGCTTTGAGATTTCAAGGCAGAAAGCCCTTATTAGTTGATTTAACTGCTACTCGCAAAGATTTTGACCATGTTATAGCTATCTTTAAACAAGATGGAAAATGGGGAGCAATTTCAAAGACAAATCATGGTGTCTTAAGATATAGAGAGCCAATTTACAACAGCGTTCGCGAGCTTGTCATGAGTTTTTTTCATGAATATACAGATGATAAAGGAAGAAAAACTCTGAGGAGTTTTTCAATGCCAATTGATTTATCAAAATTTGACAAAAAAGGCTGGATGACTGCAGAAGAAGATGTATGGGAGATTAATGATTATTTAAGGGATGTTAAACATTATAAAATTTTAACAAGAAAACAGATTAGAAATTTAAGAAAAGCTGATAAATTGGAAATTAAAATTGGGAAGATTGCGGAGTGGAAGAAGAGGATGAGGCTGGGTTGAGTTAAATTTATATTGTATTATCCTATAATTCTCCAGATAACAAAAAAGACCGCTAATCCAATTATTGTCCAAACTATAACATCCCTATCCAAGTTTCCATGATTCTATTAATACTCTATAGTTTATAATTTTTTCGCTTATATTTTAGGAAAGATTTAAAAACCTTATTTTTTTAATAAAACTCATGTCTATAAAAAACAAAGAGGTTTTAGAATATCAAAATATTTATCCCCTATAGGCAAAACCACGTCTATTATAGATATTATTTGAGCAGCAGGCTGATTTTCTGGCTTGCAGGATTTAAAATGTTAGAAGAGCATGTATTAACAGATGAAGAGAAGGCAGAAGTTGAAAGAACGTTTTTAGGGCTTTATGCTAATGGGGATTATAAAGGAGCTTTAATATTTTATGAGAAATTAAATAGGCCTGCCAAAGCTTATATTGATAGGAAACACCATTATGAATTGCTCAATGCAAGATCAGATCACAAACGTGAGAGGAAGAAATAAAATTTATAAAAGAAAGTTTAAAAATGCGAAAAAGCTAATAATATTAATAGATTAATAAATAATAAAAAGAGAAGGAAAAAATGTACAATTTCAAAGAAATTGAGGAGCAGACATTAAGGTTTTGGAAAGAGAAGAAGATTTATGAAAAAGTTAAGAACAAAAATAAAAAAGGCAAGAAATTTTATTTTTTGCAAGGCCCTCCTTACACTTCTGGAAAGCTTCACATAGGGCAGGCATGGAATAATTCTATGAAAGACATTGCTTTGCGTTATAAACGAATGAAAGGATTTAATGTTTGGGATAGAGCAGGGTATGATATGCATGGATTGCCTACTGAAAACAGAGCTCAGAAAGAGCTGAAATTAGAAGATAAGAAAGCAATTTTGGATTATGGTTTAGACAAGTTTATAAAATATTGCTTAAAAATTTCAATTGAAACCGCCAAAATAATGAGCCAAGATTTGTTTAGGCTTGGAGTTTGGATGGATTATGAAAATGCATATCTGCCTGTTGAAAATAATTTCATGGAAGGGGAGTGGTGGTTTGTCAAAAAAGCATGGGAGCAGAAAAGGTTATACAAAGGAAAAAAGGTTATGCAGTGGTGTTCTCATTGCGAAACTGCTCTTGCTAAGCATGAACTTGAATATAAAAATGTAAAAGATAATTCTATATTTTTGAAATTTAAAATTAAGGGTAAAGATGAATATCTCATTGTATGGACAACAACTCCTTGGACAATTCCTTTCAACTTGGCGGTAATGGCAAATCCAAGGTTAGAGTATGTTAAAGTTGAAGCAGAAGGGAAAGAGAAATGGATTATGGCAAAAGCTTTGGCTAATGATTTTATTTCAGGATTATTAGGAAAGAAGTATAAATTTATAGAAGAATTCAAAGGGGATAAGCTTCTTGGTGTTAAATATGAACACCCTTTTGATAAAGAGCTTAAAGAGCAGTTTAAAGGTTTGGGAAATATACATCGAGTTATTCTTTCTGAGCAGTATGTTGATGCAACTGCCGGCTCAGGGTTAGTTCATTGCGCTCCTGGATGCGGGCCAGAAGATTATGAAGTTGGAATAGAATATAAAATAAAACCATTCAACAATCTTGACGAGAAAGGATATTTTAGAAATATGGGGAAATTTTCTGGATTAAGAGCTAAAGAAGATGATGCTAAATTCGTGCAATTGCTAAAAGAAAATGGATTTTTAATAACAGAAACTGAAATTGAGCATGAATATCCGCATTGCTGGAGGTGCCATAAACCAGTTATTTTCAGGGCAACTGAGCAATGGTTTTTAAAAATTGAAGATTTAAGAAAAAAATTACTTGATTTTAATAAAAATGTTTTATGGCAGCCAAAATTTACAAAAACAAATTATGATTTATGGACAGAAAATTTAAGAGATAATAGCATAACAAGGCAGAGGTATTGGGGAACTCCGGTTCCAATATGGGAGTGTAGTTGCGGAAATGTAGAGGTTATTGGTTCGATAAAAGAATTAAAAAAGAAAGCTGGCAAGCTTCCAGAGAATTTGCACAAGCCCTGGATTGATAATATAAAATTAAAATGCAAATGCGGAAAAGAAATGACAAGAATTCCGGATATTATTGATGTTTGGATCGACGCTGGAACAACTTCTTGGAATTGTTTGTATTATCCTTTGACTAACAAATATATGAAGATATTTCCTGCTGATTTTATTTTAGAGGCGACTGAACAAGTTAGATTATGGTTTTCAATGCTACAGATATGTTCAGCTATTGCTTTAAACAAATCATCTTATAAATCTGTTTATTGCCATGGAATGATTTTAGATTTTGAAGGAATGAAAATGTCAAAATCTCTCGGCAATATAATCTCGCCTTACGAGGTTATTGACAAATACAGTTCAGATATATTAAGGTATTATATCTGTGAGACAAGAGCGGGCGAGAATATAAATTTTAACTGGGAAGATATTAAACAGAAACAAAGAAATTTGCTTGTCTTTTGGAATCTGCATAAATTGCTTCTTGATTTAAAGAATAATAAAAAATCTGGCAAAATTAGTGCAGAAGAAAAATACATTTTGTCCAGGGCAAACTCAACTATTAAAAAAGTAACTGAGCTTTTTGAAAATTATGAACTAGACAAAACAATAACTGAAATAGAAAAATTGTTTTTAGATTTGTCAAGAGTTTATGTGCAATTTACAAGAGAAAAAAGCGAAGAGAAAATTGTTTATGGAACTTTAAGAGAAGTTTATATAGAATGCTTGAAACTTTTTTCAGCTGTCTGCCCGTTTGTTACAGATGGGGTTTGGCAAGAGCTGCGCAAGAATAAAATTGCCAAAGAAGAATCAGTCCATCTTTGCTCTTGGCCAAAAGCAGATGAGAAGAAAATTGATAAGAAGTTAGAAGGAGAATTTGAATTAATGTTGTCTTTAATTGAAAAAGGGCTATATGCAAGAGACAAGGCGCAGATAGGCTTGAAATGGCCTTTAGCAAAAGCAAAGATTTATTTAACTCATCATGAAACTGTAAAAAGATTTTATGAAATCATAAAAAACCAGCTTAATATAAAAGAAATAATACTAGAAGCACCAAAACATGGGCAACCTGCAGGAGAAATTTCAGTTGAGCTTGACACAAAACTAACTCCAGAGCTTGAAGAAGAGGGTTATGCTCGCGAAATTTCAAGAAAAATTCAGGATGCGAGAAAAAAAGCTGGCTTAATTAAGATAAATAAAATTGATTTAGCTATTGTTACAGATTTAAACTTGAAAAACAATGAAAATTTTATTAAAGAAAGAACAAACACTTCTAGGATTTTAATTTTAAAGAATATTCAAGAAAAAGACGAGAAAAAATATAAAAACAGAATAGAAGAAAAAATTAAGGACAAAAAAATTAAAATTTTATTTAGTAAGTTGTGACTTATTTAATGTCTGCTTTATATCGAGATGATAGTCTATAAAAAGGATATGTAATTAAATCTAGTGCCCAAGTTGCTGCTTTTCTTCGGCCTTCGTAATCAAGAGAAGACGCAAGATTAAAAATCTGGTATATGCCATCTATGGCTAGATAAAGACCAATTCCTGTGACTAGAGTTTCATAATTTTTAAGATCGAGTACTGGTAAAGATAACAAAGTACCCATACCAACGCTCGCCTTTAAAATAGACGACCACGCATCAACCATTGCTACAAACTTTCTTCTTTTGAGATTATTTACTAAATTTACATCTCGCTTTTTGCAACATCTTGGAACAAGATCAATATAAAGTTCTTCTAAAATAATATCCTTAATTAAATTTCTTTTTGTAACTCTTGCTTCTAAATTAGAACAATTTTCCATGCAATAATAAGTTGCTCTTGATTTATAAACATTTCTTTATTATTTTCCATAATTTTTTATTTACCAGGCTGTAGAGATTTTTACTATCTTTAAATAATCTTAAAAAAGAAAAGATTTAAATACTACAAACCTTTTTAATTTCTAACTTAGGGATTTTCTTAATTCCTGAGTACTATCAGAAAACAAAAGTTTGGTGGCAATTTAAAAAGAGTTAAAATAAAATGATTGTAAACGAAGAGTTTTTAAGTAGGCTAAGGAAAATTTTCGACTTGAATTTATATGAGGTGAAGGTGTGGACTGCGTTGCTATCGAGGGGCGTAAGTACGGCTGGTGAATTAAGCAACATAAGCGATGTTCCAAGAAGCAGAACTTATGACATTCTAGAAAGCTTAGAAAAGAAAGGATTTATGGTGATGAAACTTGGAAAGCCAATAAAATTTGTGGCTTTGAAACCAGAAGAGGTTATAGAGCGGGTTAAGAAAAATTTAGTTGTAGACGCACAGAATAAAAGCAAGAGATTAGAGCAATTAAAAGGAGATGATGTTTTGAAAGAATTAGGGATTTTATTTACACAAGGAGTTAAGTTTATACAGCCCGCTGATTTATCAGGAAGTTTGAGAGGACGGCAGAATTTATACAACCATTTGGATATGATGATACGAGAGGCGCAGAAATCTATAACAATTGTTACAACAGCTGACGGCTTAAACAGAAAATTAGAATCGTTAATGCCTTCTTTAGAAAAAGCAAAGAAAAGAGGGGTTAAAATAAAAGTTGCAGCGCCGATAACACAACAGAATCTAAAAGTTGCTAAAGATTTTGCAAAAGTTGGAGAAATAAAGAGTTCAGATAGTATGAAGGCCAGATTTATGATTGTTGACAGCGAGCAGCTGTTATTTATGCTGTTAGACGACGCGAAAGTGCATCCTAACTATGACTTAGGAGTTTGGATAAGCACAGAGTTTTTTGCTCCAGCTTTAGAGCAGTTGTTTGAATTGGCATGGACAGATATGAAGCCGGTTAGTAAAGTTGGAAAGTAAGATCTGAAAAAAGATTAGAAAGAAGAGGACAACAACAAGAAACTTTTGCTGAAAAAAAGACAAGAACTAAGTGAACATAAGACAAAGAACAGAGCAAAAATTTAACAAAGCTGAAAGAAAAAAACAAAAAAGCGAAAAGAAAGCACTTAAAGAAATTTGAATTTTCTTATTTTTTAGATTTTAATGTTTTAAAATTGTATTTTCTATAACAATAATCTATTTAAACAGGTTTTTATTTTTTGAATTATGAAAACAGCATGCTTAGGGCCTCCTGAAACAAAAAGATGCAATCTGTTAGGAATTAGATTGGAGTTGGATTTAAACGATGCTTTAAGAGGAAAACACATTGATGGAGACATCACAAAAAGTTTCCTCGAATTTTTAGTAGTTGCTGGAAATAAAGAAAATTTAGTTGAGGTAGCTAAAGATATGTATCTCACCCACAAAACAGGCCATATAGATAATGGACTGGGAGTGATGTTTAATGAGGGCATCACAAATGCAATAAGCTATAATGAGATGATTAGTTCTATACAAACTTATCTCCGAAACGAGAATTATTTTGAGTTTATTGAAAAATGTAGGAGAACTGCGAAAAATGTTATAAAATTTCCTAAAGTAAGATTAAATTTTAACAGCAATTTTTTGAAAAATGCTGTTGAAGCTTATCAAGATTTTTTAAGATATATGGAAGAGAAAGCAGATAATGATGAAGTTGATAGAAAAAAGAGAGCAGAGGATTTGTGGTAATCACATCTCTTCCATAACCTCTATTCCTAAAAGATAAAGCGCATTTTTAATTGTGGTTTTAAATGCTTGAATAAGTTTCAAGCGAAAGGCTTCTTGCTCGCTTCCGATTACAGGGCAAGAATGATAAAACTCATTGAAAATCTGCGCTAGCTCAAAAGAATAATTGGCGATTAGGCTTGGGTTTAGAGAAGAAGAGGCTTTTTCTACAATTTCTGGAAAATTTGCTATTTTTTTAATAAGCTTTATTTCGTTTTCCTCTAATTTTTGAATTTCTATCTTAATTTTGGATTTGTTGAAATTTCCTGCTTTTCTTAAAATTGAAGAGGCTCTTGCATAGCTGTATTGCAGATAAGGTCCTGCGTCTCCTTCGAAGTTTAGGGCTTGCTCCCAAGAGAATTGAACATCGCGAGCAGGCTCATTTTTTAAAATTACATATTTGACTGCCCCAACCCCTACTTTTTCTGCATCGCCTTTTGTTTTTCTTTTTTTTATTTCTTGTTCTGCTTTTTCAATTGTTTTTTTTAAAACATCTTCCAATAAAACAATATTTCCTTTTCTTGTTGCTAGAATTTCTGTTCCAAATTTAACTATTCCGAAAGGCAGGTGTGTAAGCTTATTTGAAAAGTCATACCCGGCTAATCTTAGAATTGCAAATAACTGGGAAAAATGAGCTTTTTGCCTGAAGTCTGTAACATAAATCATTCTGTCAAATTTATACTTTTTGAATCTTTCAACAGCTGCGCCTAAATCATAAGTAATATAAGAAGCGGTTTTATTTGCCCTTAAAATGTATTTTTTTTGCTCTTCAAGCTCAACATATACTGCCCCATCTTCTTCTGATTTTGCTATGCGCTTTAATAACAGACTCGAAACAATCTGCTTTCCTTTTTCTCCAAATTCTCTCTGCCCGACTGTTTCATTAAACTCTATATTAAGCATTTCGTAAATTCTGTCAAATCCTTTTCCTGAATATTTTCTTATTTCATCCCATATTTTCTTAGTTTTTTTGTCCCCAAGTTCCAGCAGTTTTAGCTTTTCTTTTGCTCTTTTTGTCCATTCGTCATCTTGAAATTCTTCTTCTAATCCTTCTTGTACCTCTGATTTTTCCTTACTGCAGAACTTAACATACAATCTTAAAAGTTCTGTGATTGGAGATTTTTCAAGTGCTTTTTTATCAAGCCACAGCTCATATGCAACTATAAGCTTTCCTATGTGCAAGCCAATATCTCCTAAATAATTCACACCAATTGGCTCGTAGTCCAGAAAATTGAAAATCCTCATTAAAGAGTCTCCGATTATTGTAGAACGAATGTGGCCTATATGCATTGGCTTGCCGACATTAGGAGCAGAAAAATCTATAACTATTTTTCTTTTCTTGCCTATTGCAGTTTTGCCGTAATTTGCATTTATTTTAATAATCTGCTCTGCGATTAGCTTTTTGTTTACGAAGAAATTAAGATACGGGCCTTTTGCTTCTATTCGTTCAATCTCTGCCGGAAGTTTTATGTCTTTAGCTAAATGCTCTGCAATTAAATTCGGAGCTTTTTTGTGTTTTTTTGCCAAAACAAAGCAAGGAAAAGCATAATCTCCTAGCTTTTCATCTGGGGGAATTTCAATTAAACTTTGGATTTCCTGCTCTCTTAAATGAGTTTGCTTTACGAGCAAATTTACAACCTGTTTTTTAAACATCTTTTAAACAAGAAAGATATGTTTATAAAACTTATTGGCTTGTTAAGTTAAGAAAATTGAATTTGGCTAACCAGCTATTTTTGCGGATTTTTTGGCCGTAATTTTATTTTGAGAATCTTCCATAAGCTCTACAAGTCCTTTTTCTTTAAAAAAATTATGCAGTTCTGGAAAATTGTTATATAAATCCCTTAGACATCCGATATATGTTAACTTCTTTGTTCTGTGTTCTACACAAAATTCATCTACACAACCCATTCTACAATATCCTTGAAGATAGACTCCTTCTGTTTTTATTTCACCAATTAATTTTTCTACATAATCTCTTAGTCTTTTAGTTAATGTTCTTACCATAATTTTTTAAGAGATTTTATATTTATAAAGATTTATGTGATAATAGGAAACTTTAAGAATTTAGAAACACTAGTAAAATCATGGCAAAAAAATGTGTTATTTGCAGCAACTCGATTGAGGAAGAATTTGGGAAGCTACAGGGAACAATGCTAAAATTGAAAGAAGACAACAAAAATCAGCTTATTTTTGTTTGTTCTACATGCCAGCAGCAAGAAAATTGGATAGAAAAAGCCAAGATAAAGAGTATTTAATTTTAAAATGCGCCTCAGTAGCTCAGTTAGTTTTAGAGCACAACTTTCGTAAAGTTGGGGTCGTAGGTGCAAATCCTGCCTGAGGCTTTCACGAAACGATAGAAAAATCTTATTTTCTACCCTTCTTCAACAATTTCTTCATGCTCCGGCAATCTTGCCAAATCAGTTACTTTATCTCCTGATTGCAACTTGATTATTCTGACTCCTTGAGTGGCTCTTCCCATTATTCTAATCTGCTTGATATTTGTTCTTATTACAATGCCTTTTGCAGTTGTAACAACAATGCTGTCTTTATCGCTGATAGAAACACTTGTCACAACTTTCCCAGTTTTCTCGCTGACTTTCAAGTTTATTACACCTTTGCAAGCTCTTCCTGTTAATCTATAATCTTCAATCTCGCTTCTCTTGCCGTAGCCTTTTTCAGTTATTGTCAAAATACTAGGTTTCACTTGCTCTTGTTTTAGAGGAAGAATTTCTAAACTCACAACTTCATCTCCTTTTTCTAATTTCACTCCACAGATACCATAAGAAGCTCTTCCCATTTCTCTTATTTCGTCTGAATTAAATCTTATTGCCTGCCCATCTGCTGTAATTAACATAACTTCCTGCCCTTTAACTATCAACTTAACATCTATAACGCTATCTGAGTTATCAGCAGGAAGATTTATTGCTCTCACACCGCTTGCGCGCGGCTTTGACAGCTGTTGCAAAGCTAATTTCTTGACAATTCCTTGTTTTGTAGCTATGAATAAATAATTTTCAAATTTATCAACTGAAATAACACTCTGAACTGTTTCGTCTTTTAAATTTAAGATATTAATAAGAGCTTTTCCTTTTGAATATCTTTCTGCAGCTGGAAGTTCATAAGCTTTAAGCCAGTAAACTCTTCCTTTTGATGTAAAGAAAAGCAGATAATCATGAGTTGAACAAGTTAAAAGCTGTTTTACAAAATCTCCAGTAGACAAATCACTTCCTATAACTCCTTTTCCGCCCCTTTTCTGCTCTTTATACGATTTAAAATCCATTCTTTTCGCATATCCTTTATCTGTAATTGTAACAACAACATCTGTTTTCTGAACTAAATCTTTCTCTTCAAGCTCTTTAATTTCTCTCTGCATAATCTGTGTTCTTCTCGCATCTCCATATTTTCTCCTTATTTCCAAAACCTCTTTTCTCACAACACTTAAAATTTCTTTTTCACTTGAAAGTATTTTCTTCAGCTCTTCTATTAATGCTTTTAGCTCTTGCTCTTCTTTTTTCAGCTTGTCCTGCTCTAAATGAGTTAAAGTGGATAATTTTATCTCTAAAATAGCTTCTGATTGTCTAAGACTTAAAGAATATTTCTTGATTAATTTTTCTTTTGCTTCTGTAACATTTGAAGATTTTTTAATTAAGTCAATAACAGCATCAATATCTTTCAAAGCTATTAACAAGCCTTTAACAATTTCTAATCTATCTTCTGCTTTTTTCAATTCAAATTTAGTTCTTTTTTCTACAACATTTTTCCTGTGCTTTACATACTCTACTATAAATCTTTTCAAATCAAGAACTTGAGGCTTTCCTTTAACCAAAGCCAGCAAATTAGCATCAAAGCTGTCTTGCAATCTTGTGTATTTGTAAAGCTTGTTTATAACAAACTTTGAGTTTATGCCTTTTCTTAGCTCAATTACAACTCTGATTTTCCCTTTTGCAGACTCATCTCTTATATCTGAAATCTCCTGCAGCTTTTTTTCTTGCGCTAATTTTGCTATTTGCGCAACTAAATCTGCTTTATTTACCATATACGGAATTTCTGTAATAACAATAACCTCCCTGCCTTTTTTCTCTTCTGTTGTTAATTTTCCTCTTAAAGTTATTCTTCCTCTTCCTGTTTTGTAAATCTCAACTATATCTCCAGAAATCAAGCCAGCAGTAGGAAAATCAGGCCCTTGTATAATCTCTGCTAATTTCTCTATGCTTATTTCAGGGTTTTCTATATACTTTATAATTCCATCGCAAACTTCTGTTAGATTATGGGGAGGAATATTGGTTGCCATGCCTACTGCAATCCCGCTGCTTCCATTAATCAGCAAGTTTGGCAATTTTGCAGGCATAATTTCTGGCTCTTCCATAGTGTTGTCAAAATTAGGAAGAAACTTTACAGTTTCTTTGTCTAAATCTTCTATCATTTCCATTGCTATCTCGCTTAATTTTGCCTCAGTATTGTGACTGATAAAACCATTTGAAATAAATGAATGACAATCACTTTCAACTTTTATAGAATAAACTTTTTGGACTCCAGCATTTTCTATTTTGACTATTGGCTCAAATAAGTAGTTATAAGTTAAAAAGTATTCAAATAATTTAGAATAGTCTGTTCCTGTTCTTTTAAGAAGAATAGAAGTTATTCTTTTATAATTACTTTCCATTGACGAATAGCGATTAAAGTTGTGTTTTATTGCAAATTCCGAATCTGCATATTTTGTTAAACTTCTTACGAAGTCTGATATAGATGGAACATAATCTGTTAGTGAACAATCTTTTTTGTAATTTAGAACTATAAACTCTAATTTTTTATTTTTTCTTTCAGAAAAAAATCCTATTTCTTTATAAAATCTAGTAATGTTTCTCTTGCCCCTAATAGATAGTATGTGCACAAATTTGCATTTGTCATGCCTTTTTGTGCTTTCTATACCAAATCTTAGCAAGGTTATCTGCAATCTGCTAATTAATTCTTCACTTGCTGAGCAACAGCTTAAGTCCATCTTTTTTTTAGAATAGCTTACTCCACCATCCCCCTCAAAGTACGCTTTCAGAAAATATGAAAGGACATGTTTTGGTGAACTTAATATGGGCTCGGGCATTGTTTTTTTAGCTGATTTAACAGGCAATAAATCTATATTCCTTAAAAATTCTAGAGTATACCTACAATGACACTCTAATCTATAATACTCTTTCTTTCCATAAGAAGAAGGATTTTTCTTAAACTTATGAAGAGTGCTGTCTGGAAACACTTTTTTCCATCTCTCTTCAAATTCTTTAACAAAAACTTCGTCTGAATTGCAGAACTCCAATTTATTTTTTGAAATTGAACCTTCTGAAACCAATGCTCCGAGTATAAAAGCTAAATTTTTGTCTAAATTTTCTGGTAAAATTCTTTTGTGTTGATGTCCGCTTCTTATTCTCGGATAAAACTTCCCTAATTTAACTTCTTCTTCTGGCCAAAAGTTATCCTCTCTTCTATCAATAACTGCAATATCCCCTTCTTTTGTCTCTTCTAAAGTTTTCCATTTTAATACAGGGATTCCAAATTCATTTTTTGTTATTATAAGTAGTGGATGATTTTTTGAGCCAATTAGAGAATAACCTTTTTTTGTTGTAATTTTAATTGTTTCATGACGCCCTGAATCAAACCATTTAGAAGCATTGTTTATTTTTTTATCTTTACTTAATATTTTTAGCTGTATTTCTTCTCTACCTGATAGTTTGTCTATTCTTTCTAAGCCCCTTTCTGTTATGATTAATGAGCCTCCTGAAATACAGTATCTCGAAGCTGCCGGAGGGTCATTATCAACTGAACCAAAATTCCCTTGTCCGTGCACAAGTGGATAACGCAAGGAAAAATCCTGAGCCATTCTTACTAATGCATCATAAATAGCCATGTCTCCATGAGGATGAAATTTACCCATAGTATCTCCGACAATTCTCGCGCACTTGCGTGTCTGGCTTCCTGGCTTTAATCCCATTAAATGCATTGCATAAAGAATTCTTCTATGAACTGGCTTTAAGCCATCTTCAACACTTGGCAAAGCACGAGCAACAATAACTGACATAGCATAATCAATATAAGATTTTTCCATCTCATCTGTTATCTCTACTGCAATTACATTTTTGCCAAGCTCTTCATTTTTTTTCTCTTCGCCGTTTCCGTTATTATCTCCATTGTTCCCGTTGCCGTTCTCTCCATTACCATTTCCGTTGTTATTTTCTTTTTCTTCTGTTTTTTTGTTTTCTTCTGGCATTTTTTATTATTCTAACCTCCTCACAAATATAGTATAAGCTTTTTCAAGTTTAAATAATTCTTTTGATTTATTAGACACCTCTATTACTCTACGCACTTCATATTCCCCACCCGTCTCTGCTTTTTCATTTTCAATATGCCTTTTCAAAAAATGATAACCTTCTTTTGTTCCTGAAAAAGAAAATCTAACTTCATCATTAGGCTCCATTTCGTCTATTATGCTCATTAGTCCAGCTAAACTAAATCTCTTCCCATCAATTTGCATTTTTTCTTCTGGCATTTTTTTATGTTTAAGTTTTTTAAATATTTATGTTTTCAATTTCCTTTAAAGTTTTATTTTTCTTTGCTTTTCTGCAACATTCACAATCACAACAACATTCTTCTTTACTTTTCTTAGTTTTAGTTTTCATATTCCCGGCTTTTCCCCTTTGGCAACTATCTCAAAACCAAAGTATTTAGAAAATTTATGGATAGAGATGAAGTCTAATGGTTTTTGGATGACATAATGGCAAAATATTGCAATCATTCTAAGAAAGTATTGTATTGTTTTTAAGAATATATTTCTAGAGCTTGTTAATTTAGCTAATCTATAAAATGGGCTGAAACCATCTTGTTCTATGTTTTTCAATCCAAATTGGATAAAATTTTCCTTTAATTTTCTGGGCGTAAATAAAATCTCCATTCCATACTTGTAAGTTTTTGAAATATTCTTAGAAAAATAATAATAAACACTATGGACTATATTAAGTTTATTTGGAACAGCAATTATAACTTTCCCCCCTATTTTTGTTACTCTTACCATTTCTTCAATCGCCTCTTTGTAATTTGTGAAGTGTTCAATAACTCCCTTATTAAAAACAACATCAAAAGAATTATTTTTAAAGGGTAGATTAAAAATATCTCCTTTCTTGAATGAAACATTCTTTAATTTTCTTAAATTTGCCCCTCTTCTAGCAATCTTTAGAGTTTTATTTGATATATCTACTCCGATAATCTTAGACTTAGGAAATTTTTCTGACAACCCTATACATGATCTCCCAGAACCACAACCCGCTTCTAAAATCTTTTTATCTTTAGAACTAACCCATCTCGTTAAAACATTAAAATCTTCTTCAGAGAAAGGCAAAAATCCAGTAATAGAAGTAATTTTGTTAATATCTTCAGATTCAGTTTCATATTTATTGCCCCAAATATCCTCATCAGACTTACTTTTTCTAGAGGCTCTACGATTCATTATTGCTTTTATCATTTTCTTCTCACACATCCAGGAAAGCCTCGTGGGCTTTCTCAATTATAAATTGCCTTCTTGGCTCAACATCATCTCCCATTAAAATTGAAAATATCCTATCAGCTTCAACTGCATCATCTATCGTGACTTTTTTCATAAGTCTTGTATCTGGATTCATAGTTGTCTCCCACAACTGCTGAGGATTCATTTCTCCAAGCCCTTTAAATCTTGTAATAGAGGCATTTCCAATTCTGTTTACTAATTTTTTAAGCTCTTCATCAGAATAAACATAATAATCTTTGCTTTTTCTTGCTTTATACAAAGGCGAGACTGCAATATAGATATTTCCATTTTCAATTAACTGAGGCATAAATCTAAAAAAGAAAGTCAAAAGCAGAGTGCGGATATGGCTCCCATCAACATCTGCATCACTCATAATTATTATTTTTCCATATCTTAATTTTTCTAAATTAAACTGCTCGCCGACGCTTGTTCCTATTGCGGTGATTAAATTTGCAATTTCTTCTGAACTTAATACCTTAACAGGCGCTGCTTTTTCCACATTTAAAATTTTTCCTTTTAAAGGAAGAATTGCCTGTATTTCTTTATTTCTAGCCATTTTTGCGCTGTTATGCACAAAAATCCCAGAATCAAGAGCAAAATTATGTGTTTCTTTAACTTCTAAATCATAAACATCAATTTTCTCTTTTAACAATTCAATTTTTTTTATTTTATGATTACAATTTTTAACTGCCTCTAACATCTCCTCAAAATCATTATTAAAAAATCTTTTGCAAAAAGTTTTTGTGCTTAATATGCTCCTATCATTATTCTCCACTCGAACTTTATCAAAATCATCCAATCTACTAAAATTCTCATAAACTTGTTTCATTAGCTTAATTGTCTTTTTATAATAAGTTTTATTATACGCTTCTTTTCTCTTTTTTCTAAATTCAGGAGTCCATTGCTCTTTTGTTTTTTGTCTTCTCCAAATCAACAACACTTCATCTTTCCATTGCTCTTTTGCGAGAGTTGAAAGGTATTCTTTAGCATCTGGATTTTCTTCAAAGAATTTTTTTACTTTTTCGGCTGCTTTTTTTCTATTTTCGGGATTACTCCAATATTTTTTTTGTTGCTCATTTAAATTTTCATTATTTCTTTTTCTATACCCCTCATTTTTATTATAAAACTCTAAGAATTTTTCACCCATCATCTTTTTGTACTTTTCGTTTTGCCAAAGTATCTTTGAATTTTTAGACATTACTTTTCTAACTTCCGGTTGTTTTGCCCATCTTCTTATTTTTTCTTTATATTCTTCTGTTTGGTGCGATGCTTTTGCCTTTTCTTTTACATCACTTCTGTGCAAGGTTTTTTCTAAAAATTGAGTATGAAGAATTAAATGCTCATCTTTTGGCATCCTGATAATATTTGTAGGATTATTATTTAATTTATTAAAATCCATATGATGTTTGGAATCTCCTTGCTCTTTTGTATAAACTCCCTTCTGCAGGTTATATTCATCAGATAATAGATGAGTAAAAATCCATCTTCTTTTTTGATCCCAAACCATTTCATATCCTTCAATTGTTATTTTCCCGCCAATTTTTGAAATTTTTTTATGTAAAGGCATTAAAGAATCTGTTCTTACCAACTCTTTCGCTTCTTTATAACTTCCATCTCTCAGCTTAAATTTATGATCAGGTGTACAAATAATCTCTTTGTTATTATCCAAAATAATTTTTATAACTTCTGCATTTTGTTTTGTTATGCGCGGATTTTCAATTTTTGCTATTCCTATACTTTCATCTTCTTTAATTGTATAGCAAAAGTTTTCTTTTCCTTGCTCGTACTCTTTAACTAATTCCTTGAATGATAAATTTCTTCCACCTGCTAAAGCAAGTTTTGTATCTCCTGCCAAACATCCGCCTGCGCTCTCTCCCTCAACAATATACAACTCTGTTCTCTCAGTTTTTCTGCTTGAACAGTCTGCTAATTTTCCAGGCAGTCCTGACAAGCCAAAAGCAGACTTTCTTCTCACGAGCTCTCGGGCTTTTGATGCAGCCATTCTTGCTCTTGCAGATTCTGAAGATTTTGTTGCTATTTTTCTTGCTATCTGCGGATTTTCTTCAAAAAATTCAGAAAGAGCAGTTGTAACAGTAGAATCTACATATCCTTTTACTTCTGAATTTCCCAACTTAGTTTTTGTCTGCCCTTCAAATTGCGGCTCTGGAATTTTTATGCTTACAATAGCTGTCAATCCTTCTCTAACATCATCTCCTGTCAGGCTCTGATTTTTCAAAATATTTTGTTTTTGAGCATAATCATTAATTACTCTTGTTAAAGCTGTTTTAAAACCAGCTATATGTGTTCCTCCTTCAACTGTATTTATTGTATTGACAAACCCAAAAATATTATCCTGATAGCCAGAATTATACTGCACTGCAACTTCAACAATAGTTGAGTCTGTTTGTTTTTTAAAATAAAATGGCTTGTGCAGAACTTCCTTGCTTTTGTTAAGCCATTTTACAAATTCTACTAGTCCTCCTTCATAATGAAACTCTTCTTTTTTGTCTTTTTTCTCATCTGTTAAAATAATTTTCAAGCCAGGGTTTAAAAAAGCCAATTCCTGCATTCTTATTGCAACAAGCTTAAAATCAAACTCAATTGTAGAAAAAATTTCTTTATCTGGGAAAAATGTTATTGTTGTTCCGGTTTCATCTTCTTTGCATTTTCCAATAACTTCAACTTCAGTTGTTGGATTTCCTCTTTTGTACTTCTGCTCATAAATTTTTCCTTCTCTTTTAACTTGCGCAATCATTTTTTCAGATAAAGCATTAACGACACTAACCCCAACACCATGCAAGCCACCTGAGATTTTATAAACATCTTTGTCAAATTTCCCGCCAGCATGCAGCTTTGTCAAGGCAATTTCCATTGCAGATTTTTTGTATTGAGGGTGTTTTTCAACTGGAATTCCTCTTCCATTATCCTCTACTGTAACGCTACCATCTTGGTTTAGAGTTATTTTTATTATTGTGCAAAATCCAGCCAAACACTCATCAACAGAATTATCAACAACTTCGTAGACAAGATGATGCAAGCCATCTTTGCCTGTCGAGCCTATGTACATTGCCGGGCGCTTGCGAACCCCCTCGAGCCCTTCCAATACCTTAATCGATTCTGCTGTATATTTTTTCTTTTCTTCTGGCATTTTTATTTTATCCTTTGAATAACCATAGTATAATTTTTTTCTCTGGGTTTTTCCGTGTCCGGCATTTTAATTACTTGGTTAATTTTATATGCTGAGACATAAAACCTATCTATATGCTTTTTAATTATTGAATATCCTTTACGAGATATCGGAAATTTAAAAACATCTCCAACAGATAATTCTTCTATAACACTGGTTATTGCTTCTAAACTAAATTTATTCTCTGCTAATTTTTTCTTTTCTTCTGGCATTTTTATTTGTTGTTTTTAATTATTTATTTTCGGCACTTTCCGCTAATTCTCTTTGGATTTTTCAAAAGTTTTTAAGTTGCTCAGAGAGAATTTTACTCCTCTGCTTTAATAAAAAAGCGCAGGGGCTTTAAAAAGCTTTCTGCCTAAATTTAGGGGTTTTAGGGCTTAAAAAGGTTAAATTCAGTTTTGCTTTTTGTTTATTTTCATAACACAAACTTATATCCCAACAATAAAAAATATACACTTTGCTGCATATAAATTTATAAATCTATAGTTCTAACCTAAAATACTGATTTAAAATGCAAGCTGCTGCCTTAAAACCCGCAATTAAAGAAAGTCCTCTGCCTACTCTTCATCTTTACAATCCTCCAAGGAAGCATAGGAAAACAACAAGAGAAAAACTAACAGGATGTCTAGAGGCAATTCTCAATAGTACGAAATACGATGGATTTGAAGAAAAGAAAAGTAAATTTCTTAGTGAGATGGACGCAGAAGTAAGAGATATAAGCTTAATTTTTCAGGGAAATTACAGAATAAATAATAAAAGATTATGGACCTGGGAAGCGAGAATAAGAGAAGCTGATAATAGACTTAAAAAAATAGGGGAAAAATTTCAAACAGCTTATGCCAGTTGCAAAGATATAGCTAAAGAAGAAATAGGTTACAAGATAGAAAACGTAACTAACTTAATAAACATTGCTTTTTCTGATTATTATTTAAGAAAAAAATGCCCCTCAATAAATCTTCAAGAAAAGGCAAAAGAAAGAACTGACTTATTAAGATGGGAATTTAATAATTATGCAGGATTAATAGATAGTTCACTAAAACGAATCCCAAAAAAACCTGATTATGAATTCTATGACTGGATCAAAATAACTGAAGCTAAAAGATTTGAAAGCAGAAGATATAATCTTTTACAAAGCACAACAAAGAATCCGGAACAGTATGTTGACGAAAAAAAATCATTATGGAGCAAGTTTTATGAGTTGTTTTTTGAGGTAAGAGCAAAGCCTGACATGAACGAAAATTGGCTTGCGCTAAAAAGAAAAGAGCTTTTCGCAGATTACCATAGAGACGAAGGAACTCAAAGAAATTCCAGTTCTATTCTTAGCTTTTTTGGAAATTTAAGACAAAAATTCTCGGGTTTTGGGGAAAAAATTAGATATGCTTTGTATAGCTTATAAGAATTGCTTTCTTGTTTTTATTGAACTAACTTCTCTTTATTTTTTAATTTCCTCTTTTTCTGTTTTTGCTTCCTCTTTTTTTGTCTCTTTCTCTTCTTTTACCTTGGCTTCTTCATTTATCTCCTTAATCATTTCATCTTTAGTATGCTTCATTTTTCTAACCCAATTAACTTTGCTGCTTTTTCTTCCTAATTCAAAATTTTTTCTACATTTGCTTGAACAAAAATGTAAAACTCTCCCATCATTTAAAGCAAGAGTCAAGCCTCTCGGAAATTCATAAATTTTCCTGCAAAATGAACATTTTGGCATTTTAAGAAACCCTCCTAACAACAAGAAATCTCTCATAATCTATAGATTCATGGAACTTGACCGGCCTCGATAGTGCATTAACTTGATAACCTTCTTGTTCTAGACCTTCTTTTATTTTATCTAATAATTCAATCGGGCAAACATCTGATGTTCCAAAAGGGATTTCAATAGAACCACCACTCTGAATCAATCCATCTTCAACAAGTTTTTTAATCGCTGAAGATTTTGAGTTTGCAATCATTTCGGCTAATGTTCTTTCTTTCATTTTAAGTATACGCCCCCTTTGTAACTTCGCTTTTAATTCTTCTTGCTTCAATTGCAGTCTCACGCAACATTAAAATATCTTTTAGTCTCACGGGCCCTTTGACATTTCTTCTCATAACTTTTCCTCTATCATAGCCTTGCAAAACTCTGCACTTAACCTGTGTTATCTCTCCCCTAAAACCAGTTCTTCCTATAATATCTTCAACAACTCCAGGAACAGCCTGCCCTAAAATTTTCTCGCTTCCTTTTGTCGCGCCGGTTTGTTTTTGCTGCTCTTTTGGTTTTTGTTGTTTTTCACTTCCCATTTTATCTAACTAAAGCACATTTTAAATTATAATCTCCCTCGCCTACCTGTTGAACAGAACAAGCATACTCCGTTCCAAAAACATATTTAATATCACTTACAACTCTCTTTGCAGATTCTCTAGCATCTTTTTCAGAATCAAAGCCGGTTAAAGCAAACTTTTCTCCTTTTCCTACAGCATCAAAATAAATATGAGGAAATGAATCAGCTGGAAAAACATTTTCATCAACTTTTCCGGTAAGAGTATCTGTTTTCATTTTTCCTTCACTTTTTTCTTTGTCTCTATTTTAGCCTCTCCAGAATCAATAACAGCGACACTTGAGCAAGCTACATTTAATCCAGCTGCAACTCCTAATTTCTGCTTGCTGTCTGCTTCTTCGCAAGGAATATTTTTCTCTTTGCATAAAACAGGCAAATGCTGTACAATTTCTTTTGGCTCAACATCTTTCGCAACAACAACTAACTTGGCAGTAGCTCTTTCTATTGCTTTTGTAACTTCGTTTGTGCCTTTTTCAATTTTTCCGGTTTTGCGTGCTTTTTCTACTATATCATATATAGAAGCCATCTTATACTCGAATTTTGCTTCATTTAATTAATAACCAAGAACAATACTATGAAGCGAAATTCTCGCCTCACTATTATTTAATTAGTTCATTGGCTAATCACCAAAGAAAAAATGGGTTTATAAAACTATCTGCTTAAAAATTCTTCTCAGACTTTGGAGTTTTTATGCCACAAAGTTTCTACTTATCTCCAAGAAACTTTGATGTCATCTGTCCTCTGTCTTGGCTCTATGTCAAGTTTTTCAATTTCTTTGTCCTTAATAAAAATTCCTTTTTTTAACATAATCTCTCCAAGAAACCCTATCATTGCTCCATTATCAACCAACAAAGAATTTTCAGGAACAAAAAAATCAGCTCCTCTTTCTTTACACATAATTTTGCACATTTCTTGCAATCTTTTATTGCAAGCAACTCCTCCACCTAACAACAATTCAGATTTTTGTGTGTGAGCAAGAGCTCGTTCGCTAGCTTCTACTAACATGGCAAAGCTAGTTTCTTGAAGCGAGAAACATAAATCCTCTAACTTGTATTTTTTGGCCTCAAGAAGTTGTTTTAATTTTGTCAGCATTCCAGAAAAAGCAACATCCATTCCTTTTATTGAATATGGTAATTCAACATAATTTTTTTCACTTGCCTTGCTTGCGAGTTCTGCAATTTTCGGCCCGCCTGGAAATCCAATCCCAGCATATCTTGCAAATGTATCAATAAAATTTCCAATTCCAATATCTAAAGTTTCACCAAAAATGCGATATTTCCCAGAAGCATAAGCTATTATTTGCGTATTTGCTCCAGAAGCATACAAAAGAACAGGGTCTATTGCTCCTGTTAATCTTCCGATTTCCAAATGAGCCAAACAGTGATTCACAGGCACAACAGGAATTTTTAATTTTTCAGCAAGTTGTTTAGTAAACTTTAATCCTTGTAACAAGCAAGGTGCAAGGCCAGGCCCTTGAGAAAAAGCAATTGCTTTAATTTCTTTTTCACCTATTTTTGTTTTTTCTAATGCCTCTTTATAAACTTTCTCTGCAACTTCTTGATGATGTTTTGCTGCTTCTACAGGAATTATACCACCTTTTTCTGTTGTATAGCTATCTTTAACATTCGCTAATATCTTTCCATTTTCAACAACAGCAACTCCAAAAGTGTGGGCAGTGCTTTCAATTCCGAGTATCATAGAAGAAATAAAAAAATAGAATTTATAAACCTATCAAACTCGAAAAAAACATCAAAAATAAAAAGTATAAAAAAGAAAAAAATCAAACGAAAATAAGAGGTTTACCTTTTCTTTCTTCTTCCGCCTCTTGCCATCTTTGCTTCACAGACATTTCCTTTTCCGTCGATATAATACAAAAAGCCTTTTTTCCTCTTAACAACGCCTTTGCAAATAACTTTTCCCATTTTTTTACCTCCTTTTAAATTATTTATCAGTAATTTATTAGTTAATAAACGAATACTATATATTTAAATCTTTCTATTCTCGTCGGAAATTTCAAAAATCCTGCTATTATCTTTTAAGGGTATTTCAACAAGTTCTGTAAAAGGCTTTCTTGGATTCACAGAAAAAGAGAAAGGGTTGACAATTTTCTTGTCTATAATTTTTCCTTTATATAACCACAAAGCCAAAAACGGCTTGCAGAAAAATGAGTGTATGCTTTGGCGCGTTGGTTTTTTAAATATGAACAATAATGGCCTGCTTTGTTTTCTAAACATTAATCCTCTGGCTTTAGCAAAAGTTGTATCACAAACTTCTGCTTCTATAATCTTCCCTTTGAGCTTTATTTTTTTAGTTTTCATTTTTTACCTCATATAAATACAAATTTTCTTCGCTTTTTCCTATAAATTTAAATCCTGTGCAATTAAATTCATAAGTATAAACATAACTTATTCCCTTCTCCTTAGCAATATCCTGTTTTTCTCTGCAATCAGCGTTTACAAAATCACCATGCTTAAAAAAAGCATTGGTTATTGTTGAAGGCTTTGTTTCTAAAGGATAATTATTTGTTGATACTCCAACAACTAACCCTTTCCAAGGTATACTCAAAAAAGTTTTTTTCTGAATTCCAGAAAATAATTTTAAATCATCTTCATGCAAATACTGATTAGCAGGAGAGGCAGGATTATAAGTAGTATCTCCAACAACAGAATATAATTTCAATTCTTGCCAGTTACCTCTTTGTGTATAAAAAAATACAAAAATGAAAAAGGATATTAATACTAAAAGTTGGATAATTTTTAAAATTTTATAATTTTTAATAAGATTAGATTTTTCAAGATATTTGATTAAATGCTCTAAGCCGAATCCCGATAAAATTACAATTAAGATAGAAGTTGACATTACAACTCTTTCATACTCTATTATAAATCTCCACAAGACAAAAGAGTATAAAAGCCAATATGCCAAGCCGATTAAAATCGGAGCGATTAACCAAATTTTTTTCTTAAAAATTTTAAATGCACCAAAAAAAGAGAGAAACAAAATAGGAATTGGAACAACTTTCCATATAGAAAAATTGGGAATCGCACCTTTAGTAAAAGTTTCATAAAACATTTTTGAAAAGATATAAGAAATAAAAGAGGAAGAAAACTTAATGAAAGCATAAGTAAAAACAGATGCTATCAACGCCAAGATTATGCAGATAATGAAATATAAAGAGATTAATTTGATTTTTGCTTTTTTTGAAATATCTGAATATATGAAATATGAGATCAAACTAACGCTATATAAAACAACCAAAGGAGGATAAAAAATTAAAATTAAAAAACTGCAAAATAAAATCATTTTTCTGTTGTTGACGGACATGAATAAAATTCCTAACAACAGCGAAATAATGCCTGTTATGAGAGGTATGAATGTCCAAATTCCTGGAATATTTGCTCCATTTACAATATACGGAACCGACAAAGCTGCAATTGCAGAAGCGAATTTTCCTATATTATTAGCTCTTAAAATGAGGTATACAAGCAAACAGATAAGCATTCCTGAAAAAATGGTTAAAATAGTATATTGAGTCAGAGGATTTAAATTTAATAATAAAATAATTTCAGCAACAAAAGAATGAAAAGGCAGCTCTAAGTTTGGAAAAGGGGAATTGTACCACAAAGGATTTACCAAAGGCAGTTTTCCACTTTCAATAGAATAATTAATTAAAGAGACAGCACTCCATTCATCTGAGAAATAGGGGTAAGAATATTTTAAATTTCTTGCCTCTTTATAACTCTCAACCGCTGTGGTAATTTTTCCAGTATAGTTGTAGTGTATAAAAAAAAGTTCTATAAAAAGGATAATTACAATAAAAATCAAGACAAAATCTAGTTTATTGATTCTTATTTCCTTTAAATTTTTAATTAGCTCTTTAAACTTTATTTTTGATAAGATAAACATATCTGCAATCAAAGTTATGATAAAAATAATCCGGTAACTAAAAATTCCAAATGCTTGGGTTATTATTGCAACAGCAAGATGAAAAGCTATTAAAAAACTTAGAATATAAGCAAAACCTATTTTCTTATCTTTGAATCTGTATAAAAGTAAAAATGGTACAAGCAACAAAATTATCCCAAGTATTGTTTTGAACATTTTTCTTTACCTCTTTGATTATACAAATGAAACTAACAAAGTATTTAAAATTAAGTTTTCTTTGGTATCAGACAAAAATGGGAAAAGATACTAAAAAAATAGTGCTAAACATTTTAGGTATTTTTGTAATTTCCAGACTGCTAATTTTATTTATTGGTTACTTATCGAATTTAGTGATTATAAAAGGAAAATGGTATGGAACGCCAACTTCCCTTTTGGATTTATTTTTTACATGGGATTCTAGATGGTATATGTCAATTATAGATGAGGGGTATCATTATATCCCAGGGAAAGAGTCAAGTATTGGTTTTTTTCCTCTTTATCCTTTACTAATAAAAACATTTTCGTTGATATTTGGAAATCCAAAATTAATTGGCTTTATCATTTCTAATATTGCTCTGCTTGCTGCTTCAATTTATCTCTATAAGCTAATTAAACTTGATTTTAAAGATTCAATTGCTTTTAAGACAGTTTTTTACATGTTAATTTTTCCCTTAAGTTTTTTCTTTTCCATATTTTATACAGAAGGAATTTTTCTTTTCTTGACAATTTCCTGTTTTTATTATGCAAGAAAGAAAAAATGGCTGGCTGCTTCGGTTTTGGGATTTTTCCTTTCGTTGACAAGAAGCCTTGGATTTCTAATGCTACTGCCTATTCTTGTTGAGTATTTGGATATAGACTTTAAAAATTTCAAGATTGACAAAAAAAAGGTGAAAAAAGATATGCTCTATCTTTTGTTGATACCTTCGGGATTGCTAAGTTTTATGGCATATTCATATATTAAGTTTGGAGATTTTTTAGCTTATTTTCACTCCAAATCTGCTTGGGGTAATAAATTAACTTCTATTTTTACAACACTAAACAGTGTGAGATATTATGAACCTTTTTACAAGCTTATTTTTATTGGCTCATTAATTTTTGCGTTGATTTTCATCATTTATTTGATTTATTATAGAGTGAGGATTAGTTATATAATTTATTCTTCCTTATTTTTGTTTGCATACCTTTCGGTTGGAATCTTAGAGGGAATTCCAAGGTATGTTAGTATTTTATTTCCTTTATATTTGGGAATGTCTTTAGCAAGTAAAAATAAATTTTTAAGCTATTTTTTAACTTTATTTTCAATAGCCTTATTAACTCTATTCACAATTTTATTTGTAAATGGATTTTGGTTTACCTAACTTTTAAATAACCTTGCGGATTACAATTAAGATGATAAAAGAACCTAAAATAAGCATAATTTTACCTTGCTTAAATGAGGAAAAAGCTATTGGGGCATGCCTTGATAATATTGAAGATATTGTTAGAAAAAATAAGTTAAATGCAGAAGTCATAGTAGTGGACAATGGTTCGACAGATGACAGTGTGAGTATTGCTAAAGGAAAAAAAGTTAAGCTTATTAAAGAAACAGAAAGAGGATATGGGGCTGCTTATTTAAAAGGTTTTTCTGCCGCAAAAGGAGAGTATATTTTTATGGCAGACTCTGATGGCAGCTATGATTTTTCAGAAATTCCTGAGTTTATTAAGGAACTTGAAAAAGGATATGAGTTTGTCATTGGCGACAGATTTAAAGGAAAAATAGAAAAAGGAGCGATATCTTTTTCTCACAAGTACGGCAATTTTATACTTTCTGGAATCTTAAGACTTTTCTTTAAAACAAAAGTATATGATGTTCATTGTGGAATGAGAGCAATAAAAAAGGATGCATTTAAAAAATTAAATTTAAAAACAACGGGAATGGAATTCGCATCTGAAATGGTGATTAAAGCTGCCAAAAGCAAATTAAAAATTAAAGAAATTCCTATAAATTATTACAAAAGAAAAGGCTCTTCTAAGCTAAAATCTTTTTCAGATGGATGGAGACATTTAAGATTCATGCTGTTATACTCTCCATTATTCTTGTTCTTTATCCCCGGTTTAATTTTGTTTTTACTCGGATTAATTTCTATGTTTTTACTTTATTTCGATTCTTTAATTCTGTTCGGGATACAATTTCAATATCATCCAATGTTTCTATCTTCATTATTAATTATTGTAGGTTATCAGCTGATTATTTTTGCTTTATTTGCAAAAACTTACGCAGTAACACACCTTAATGACAAACCAGCATTTAACAATCTCTACAGACATATAACAATAGAGAAAGCAAGTATTATTGGTATATTGGTAACATTAATTGGGATAATTATTTATTTAAGGATATTCGCAAAGTGGTTAAACACAGGATTCGGAGCCTTACAAGAAATAAAAAATTCCATTGTTGCTTTGACCCTCATCATAATAGGGATACAAACAATATTTTCCTCTTTTATGTTAAGTATTTTGGGGATAAAAGAAAAATGAACTTTTTAAGAAAGATTAGCAAAAATAATGAAAATGAACTTTTTAAGAAAGATTAGCAAAAATAATGAAAATGAACTTTTTAAGAAAGATTA